>Ga0209915_1000236_pt1 | contig 166029 bp, 143 predicted proteins | sample ThiBiot_750_plan_FD_183952 | JGI IMG/M metagenome (GOLD analysis project Ga0209915, IMG submission 183952) | Wastewater bioreactor microbial communities from Cape Town, South Africa - Thiocy_cont_750_plan (SPAdes) | ecosystem: Engineered > Bioreactor > Thiocyanate-remediating >... | reverse complement strand
CCTATACAATTATAGTAACAAATTTCACCAAAAATATCAACAAATTTCTGTCACGAATTTCAAAAATCACCCCCCCTCACATGCCAAAAACGCATATCTTCTTTCTCTAAAAAGCACTCGTTCCTCTCACAAATATTATTGATAATGGAGAAACAATACTTATATCTATTTTGTTAGGAATTTTTTACAACGGATGATGAAATGAAACTACGCTCTTTACTTACCTCAGCCCTGATCAATGCTTGTGCACTTTCTCCAAGTTGGAGTTCTAGCCTCAGTGACGAAGGACGAATATCCTTAACTCGCCCGTCTTTTATGGCTCCTCCCTCTGAAACCACGCAAGAACCTCAAGCATCATCTTCAACAATCACACCCTCATCTTCTTTAAAAACAATCGCTAATGATACACTAATCCCTATTCTTGATTTTCTGCCTGCAGCTGATCTTTCTCGCTTATGGGGAACAGGCGATAAGAGAACCCAACAACGCTTGGCACAAGTGATTCAAATCTTTGCCTTAGAATATAATGCGCCTCCTCGAGCATCAAAATTTTATCCTAGGAAAAATATATTCAAACCGTTACCCGTTAATTTTTTTAATATTATGGCTTCCAGATTCCCTTTTTTGACCGAATTAAACATACCGTGTTATCAAATTTCCTCTGAAGTTTTTGCTGAGGCGATACCTCTATTAAGTGGTTTAAAAAAGCTACAATTAAGCGGATCGAACCGCTGGGAATCAACAATCTTGCCTGAGAACTTTTCTCAACTTACAAACCTTACTCACCTAAAAATGGCTGATAATCGTTTTCAAAACGATAGCTTACCCGACTGTATTTTTCCATTAACACAATTAGTAAGTTTGGATATAAGTTCTAACTCTCTCTCAATTTTACCTAAAGAATTTTCTCAATTTAGAAAACTTAAACATCTCGATGTGACTAATAACCCATTTAATGATGAAAGGCTTCCTTCTGTTCTCCTTTCATTACCAGACTTGCATAGCTTAGCTGCAGCTCACTGCCACTTAAGATATTTACCTGATACTCTCTCGAGATTACAGAACCTTACCGATTTAGATTTATCTCATAATTCTCTTTCCGAAAATGCTGCCTCCGAAGGAATTACCACTTCACCATACCTCATGAGATTAAACCTAAGGTCCTGCGATTTGATAACTTTACCAAAAAATTTATCTCACTCTATAAATCTTACTTCCTTAGATATCTCTGACACTCAATTTAGTGATGAGACTCTGCCTCCTGTTATTTCGTCATTAACAAGTTTACGTAGTTTAACTGCAACTCGCTGCAATTTATTGCATTTGCCTAACCTCTCTAGACTACAGTACCTTACTGATTTAAGATTAGACGATAATAACATAGGGCAAGACCTTACTTCTCTCGATCAAATCTCTCTCTTAACAAATTTAAGAACCTTAATTCTCCGAAATAATGGTTTAACAGGGTATCAAAATTTCTTTCAGCTTCCGGACCTTACTGATTTAGATTTATCTCATAATTCTCTCTCTGGAAATGCATCACCTCAAGGACCTATTACATCAACGCGCCTCATGAGATTAAACTTAGAACAGTGTAACTTATCAACATGTCTTGAAATTCTTTTTGAATTCCCGATGCTTACAGCTTTAAATTTAAGTTATAATAACTTTGAAAATGATAAGTTTCCTGAGAAAATTCTATTACTATCTCAACTAAAAGAACTCAACGTCGGTGGTCGCTTCCTAAAATCTCTTCCTGAAGAAATTGTAAATCTCTCTCATCTAACCCATTTAACCATCAATTCTTATAATTTTGATGTAACCTCTCTTCTACCTTTATTGAAATTAGGCCATCTAATGATGGTAGATGTAAAACATGACCAATATTTAAAATCAAATTTATCGACAGAACTTCAACCCTATCGAAACATTTTTAAAGACTTCGATTCGTCTGGAATTGATTCATTTTAAAAATGATTTTTATATTACCCCCTTTCTTAAGAAGGGGGGTTTTTGAAAAATCGATACGAAGGACCCTATTGAGCTGTCCAGCCACCATCGATACTTAGGGCTGACCCTGTGATGGAATTTCCGCCAGGGCCGCATAAAAAGACCGCCAGATCACCGATTTCTTCGGGTGAGACAAAACGTTGAGAAGGTTGCTTCTCGCTTAAAAGATTGAGGTTGGCTTGCTCATAAGAAATTCCTTCTTTTTGAACGCGTTCTTGAATTTGATGCTCCACTAGAGGCGTTAAGACCCATCCAGGACATATGGCATTACAGGTGATGTTCTCTTGGGCAGTTTCAAGGGCTACAGTTTTTGTAAGCCCCACTAAACCATGCTTAGCCGCCACATACGCTGACTTAAAAGCAGAAGCAACAAGCCCGTGGGCAGAAGCAATATTGATGAGACGACCCCATTTTTGGGCTTTCATCAAAGGAAGAGCCGCCTGAATACCATAAAATGATGCTGAAAGATTAAGGGAGAGGATCTTTTCCCATTTCTCAGTAGGAAAATCTTCCACAGCTGCCACATGTTGAATACCGGCATTATTGACTAAAATATCAAGGCGACCAAAAATTTTCTGAGTTTCGGAAATTAATTCTTGAGGACCTGAGGGTTTTGATAAATCCACCCCCATATATCCAACCTGGACGTTGTAGGTTTTCTCTAAAGTAGCGCAGAGCTTTGTAATCATCTCAGGTTCTCCAAACCCATTCAGCATGATTGAGGCCCCTGCTTCCGCAAACTTCGTCGCAATACTAAGGCCAATTCCACTTGTTGACCCCGTAATAACGGCAACCTTTCCTTTTAACATTTCGTAAGATTCCTTTTCATGGCATGTCATAATGCTTATTAAAAAGGAATTTCTTTAATTTTTTATTACTCTTTTAGCCCGTAAAGTTCATTTTTTTAAATATCTCTCTTGCCTTCTTGCGTGAGCCTTTCTAAACTCGCGATAATTTATGATAAGGTGTTTTGTATGCATATCCTTCAAACGATCGTCCAGGTGGTCATTCCATTTTTAGTTATTTTGTCGCTTCTTGTCTTTGTTCATGAGCTTGGACATTTTTGGGCGGCCCGTAAAAATGGCGTAAAAGTCGAAGTTTTCTCTATCGGATTTGGCCGTGAGATTTTTGGATGGAATGATGCAAAAGGTACCCGCTGGAAAATTAGTTGGCTTCCTTTAGGGGGATATGTCCGCATGTTTTCGGACCTTAATGCCGCAAGTCAACCTGATCAAAACCATATTGCCCAGATGACTGAAGAAGAAAAGCAACAATCTCTCTTTCATAAATCTGTTTGGCAAAGAATTAGTGTTTCTGCCGCAGGACCGCTCGCAAACTATCTCTTTTCTCTTATTTTGATGACAGGATTATATATTTTTGTGGGACAAAGAATCCCGACAGAAATAGCGAAAATTGGCCAAGTTATGCCCGAAAGTGCTGCCGCTCTAGCGGGCCTTAAAAGTGACGATGTAGTTCAGCAGATTAATGAGCATCCCATTGCCTCTTTTAATGACATGTATTTACTTGTTCGCGAGAATCCTGGGAAAGAATTAACCTTTATCGTGAGTCGAGAAAATCAACCTTTAACTCTTAAAGTCATCCCGCAAGAAGCCAAAGAAGAAAGCCTATCCGTGGGACGCCTTGGCGTCACTCATGGCACAATTGATGTAAAACATCCTTTCTATTCTGCCCCGTTTTATGCTTTAGGGGATTGTCTTAGTTTTACGTGGCAAGCCCTTATTTCAGTAGGTCATATCCTGACGGGTAAAAAATCAACCGAAGGGTTAAGCGGACCCATTGGGATTGCCACCATGACCGGTGAAATTATGCAAAAAGAATTTACCGATGTTTTATGGTTTTGTATCTTTTTGTCCCTTAATTTGGGCTTTTTAAATCTTCTTCCCATCCCGATGTTTGACGGGGGACACCTTCTTTTTTATTTTATTGAAGCGATTCGAGGAAAGCCCGTCAGTGAGAAAGCCCAAGAAATTGCCTATCGAATTGGGTTTACTTTTGTTATTTTCCTTGTTTTATTTTCAACTTGGAATGATCTTTCTCGCTTAAAGGCATTGGAATTTTTAAAGAATATATTTGGATAAACACTTAAGAGTTGTATGAGGGGTTTTGTGATTGTGAATAGTCGTATTCGTTTCTTTTTTGTCTTCGTTTTTTTAATGATGAGTGAAGGAAAAATTTCCTTTGCTTCAACTCTTATTCAAAACATTCAGATTCAGGGAAATCAACGTATTGAAAAAGAAACTATCTTGGCACAGATTGATCTAATCCCCGGCAAAATGCATAGCCAAGAAGAAATCGATCAAGCCCTTAAAAACTTATTCGCGTCGGGCCTTTTTGCGGATGCGCGCCTCGAGAGCAAAGGATCTTCTTTAATCATTCATGTTAAAGAAAATCCCATTGTAAATCAGGTTGTTATTGAAGGAAACGACAAACTTTCTGATGAGATCCTTAAAGGTGAATTACAACTTCGCCCCCGCCAAGTTTATACTCTTACACGCCTCCGAAATGATACACAACGAATCCAAGATTTATATCGTTTAAAAGGACATTTTGCGGCGGTGGTGACGCCACAAATCATCAAGCGTGAACAAAATCGAGTTGATGTCGTGTTTGACGTAAAAGAAGGCCTTGCTACCGTTGTGCGCAAGATCTTTTTTATTGGAAATAAGAAATTTAGTGAAAGCAAACTTGAAAGTGCTATTCAAACAAAAGAAACACGTTGGTATCGCTTTTTTACCGCAGATGATACTTTTGACTCTGATCGTCTTGCATATGATAAAGAATTACTTCGTAAATTTTACCTTGAACATGGGTATGCAGACTTTCAAATTAAGTCCGCCGTTGCAGAATTAACACCCGACCGTGAAGAATTTTTTATCACTTTTACCCTTGAAGAAGGAGAGCGCTACCAAATTGGGGATATAAAGATTAGCTCTGATTTTAAAGGGCTTGATACGACAACTTTAGCGAAAAAAATACCTTTTGCTTCCGGCGATTGGTACAGTAATAAAGATGTTGAAAAAACCCTTAATCTTCTTGTAGATGAGCTTGGTAGCCTTGGATACGCTTTCGTCGACATTCAACCACAACTTCAAAAAAACATTCATAAACACCTTCTGGATATTAATTTTATTATTCAAGAAGGCCCCAAGGTTTATATCAATTCCATTGATATTATTGGAAATGATCGCACAGATGATGACGTTATCCGTCGAGAACTTGAACTTGATGAAGGAGATGCCTTTAATTCAAACAAGATGAAGCATTCCGAAAAGCGCATTAAAGACTTAGGTTTTTTCAAGAAAGTAACGGTAACCAAACAACCTTCCGATAATCCTGATAAGGCCGATATTAAAATCGAAATTGAAGAAGATCGCACTGGTGAGCTTAGTTTTGGAGGAGGATTTTCAACAGCCGATGGACCTTTAGCAGATATTCGCTTTGCTGAACATAATTTTAGAGGAAAAGGCCAAGATCTTCGTGTAGGAGTCACGTATTCCAAACGTCGCCAAGAATATAGTTTTGGTCTTACGGAACCTTACTTTTTAGGTCGAGAGCTCATGGCTGGATTTGATGTTTACCGCATGACGCGTACTCGTTATCAAGATGCTTCTTACGATCAACAAATTCATGGGTTGTCCTTGCTTATGGGCTACATGTTATCTGAAAACTTAAGCCAACTTTGGACTTATACAATCCAATCAGATAAAGTTGACCACTTAAGAAAAAATGCCTCTAGATTCATACAGGCTCAACCTCGTAATTCAACCCTGTCATCTATAACTCATACGTTAACCTATGATCGAAGAGACAGCAAAATTGATCCCACAACAGGGTATTCCATAAGCCTCAGCAATGAGTTTGCAGGGCTTGGCGGAACTCTTAAATATTTAAAAAATCAAATAAGCGGCAGCCATTTTTATTCATTTTCAGATGAATGGGTTTTAGAAACGAGTGCTCGCTATGGCATTATGGTTGGATTAGGGAAGAAAACACGTATTGCAGACCGTTATATTTTAGGAGGCGATACCTTGCGAGGCTTCTCTCCTGGGGGTGTTTCGCCTCGTGATAAAATCTCAAAGGATAAAGATGCCCTCGGAGGTCATCAATTTTATTCGGGATCCGTGGAGCTCTCATTCCCTATCGGCCTTCCAAATGAATTTGGCGTAAAAGGCGCCACATTTACAGATGTCGGAAGTGTCTGGCACTCAAAAGAAAAAGGGCCAGAAGTTTTTGATAGTAGAAAACCCCGTGCTTCTGTGGGTTTCGGCGTACGCTGGAAATCTCCTATTGGGCCCTTACGTATTGATATTGCAAAAACAATTTCAAAAAATAAGCTAGATGAAAAACAAGTTGTTCTGTTTGGGTTTTCAACACGTTTATAGAAAGGAAAAAACATGAAATTATCAACTTCAAAATTATTTTTGGCAAGCTGCCTCGGTCTCGGAATTTTAGCGTCTCCTCTTAAAGCAGCTGAAGATTCCTTAAAAGTCGCGATTGTAGACGTCGATAAGCTTATGCAAGCTTCAAAATCAGCAAAGCAACTTATTACTGAATTAGAAAAACAACGGACCAAGTTTCAAGAAGAAGTTTCTAAACATGAAGAGAAATTACGTGAACTTGAAAAAAAGTTAATTGAAGAGCAAAAGAAACTCTCTTCTGATGAATTTAATAAAAAACGTGAAGAGTTTGAACGTCAAGTTGCACAAGTCCATGAAAAAGTGGGCAAACGTCGTGAACAGCTTGAGAAGGCTTTCAGTGATGCACGTGAAGATATTCAAAAAGTTATTCTTAAGCTTGTAGTGGAAGCTTCAGAAAAGAACAAATACACTCTTGTTCTTCCTCGCTCTGTTGTTATCTTCAGAGAAGATCGCCATGAAATTACCGATGTAATTCTTAAACAACTCGACGAAAAGCTCCCTAAAGTCGATTTTAAGGTCCCAACGGCTTAACAACGACCATCCCTTGAAGTACAGAAGGTTTACAAGCCTTCTGTACTTATAATTTGAATAGAACTTATATTGAAAGATGATTGATTCTCGTTTTTATCATTCTCACGGGCCCTTAAGCCTCAAAAGAATTTCTACCCTTTCTGATGCAGAGCTTATTCTTCCACGTGAAAAAAAGCTTCATGAAGAAAGTCTTATTACAGGCCTTGCCTCTTTAGAAGAAGCAACATCCTCAGATTTGACGATGCTTCATAATCTAAAATACAAAGAGATTTTTACAAAAAGCAAAGCAGGGGCATGTTTTATTTCCCCTGATATGATTCCTTTTGCCCCTTCTTCTATGGCTTTATTGGTGACACCCAAACCCCACCGTGCTTATGCCCTTGCAGCCTCAACATTTTATCCCGAACCAGAAGGTTATTTTGTCCAGATGCCCCACCCTATCCACCCTTCGGTCGAGATTGGCGAGAACGTCACGATAGAATACGGCGTTATTATAAAAGAGCATGCTAAAATAGGAAAAAATACACGTATCGGGGCAAATTCTGTGATTGGAGCTGGCGTAATCATTGGTGAAGGATGTACAATTGCAGCCAGTGTAACTATTTCTCATGCCCTTATTGGAAACCATGTTACCATCTTTCCTGGTGCCCGACTTGGACAAGCGGGATTCGGCTTTGTGATGGATGAACTAGGCCATATTCCTGTCCCTCAATTAGGCAGAGTCATTATTGAAGACTATGTAGAAATTGGAGCAAATACAACGATCGATCGTGGTTCCTTAAGAGATACAATTATTGGACAAGGCTCACGGCTCGATAACCTCGTGATGATTGGTCATAACGTCGTTATAGGCAAAGGTTGCGTCCTTGTGGCACAAGTTGGGATCGCAGGAAGTACGACACTCGGAAATTATGTGATTGCTGCGGGACAAGCTGGGATTTCAGGTCACTTAAAAATTGGCAATCGCGTAAAAATTGCGGCTCAAGGCGGCGTTACAAAAGATATCAAAGATGGCGACACAGTTGGAGGAACCCCTGCAGTCCCTCTTCAAGATTATTTAAGACAATCCATAATGCTTTCAAAAATAACGAAAGATTATCAAAAAAAGAAAGAAAAGTAATGACTGATACAGTTGAAAAAGCTTGTTCCTATAACCTTGATCATCAGCAAATTTTAAAACTGATTCCTCATCGTTATCCCATGCTTCTCGTTGATAGAGCTGAAAATGTTATCCCCTTTGAAAGTGGTATCGGAATAAAAAATGTCACGTTTAATGAACCTTTCTTTCAAGGCCATTTTCCAGGACATCCCGTGATGCCAGGTGTGCTTATTGTCGAAGCCTTAGCCCAAACAGCAGGGATTGTTGTCGCCCAAGGCCTAGATCCTTCAGCAGAAAGGCTTGTCTATTTTTTGGCAATTGATGAAGCCCGTTTTCGTCAACCTGTTATTCCCGGGCAACAACTTCAACTTTGTGTCCAAAAAATTCAGAATCGACGCAATATCTGGAAATTTAAAGGCGAAGCTTTAGTCGATGGAAAAATTCATGCTGAAGCTATTTGCACCGCAATGGTAGGGGAACGTTAATGACTGCAACTTTAACCTCAAACCTCGTCGAAACACAAATTCATCCAACAGCTGTGATCGAACCTACCGTTAAGTTAGGTAAAGGTGTGAAGATTGGCCCTTATTGTGTCCTTTCTGGCAATGTAACTCTTGAAGATGGGGTCCAACTCATTTCTCATGTAGTGATTGCTGGCCACACAACAATTGGTGAAAAAACAACTATCTATCCTTTTGCTTCCATTGGCCATCTTCCTCAAGATTTAAAACATAAAGGTGAATCTTCTTTCCTTAAAATTGGAAAGCATAATGTGATTCGGGAATATGTGACAATGCAAGGAGGAACAGAAGGAGGAGGATTAGTCACAACCGTCGGTGATCACTGCCTTTTTATGGCGAGTTCTCATGTTGCTCACGATTGTATACTTGGAAATAATATTATTATGGCAAATTGCGCAACACTTGCAGGCCACGTTCAGGTTGCCGATTTTGCTATTATCGGTGGCCTTTCTGCCATACATCAATTCGTCCGCATTGGAAAACAGGCAATCATTGGGGGCATGAGTGCCGTTGAAAACGATGTAATTCCTTATGGCTCTGTCAAAGGCGATCGCGCTAATCTTTATGGCATTAATCTTGTCGGCTTAAAACGTCGTAACTTTACACGGGAAGCTATTGAATCTTTAAGAAGCGCCTATAAAGATATTTTTGAAGAAAGCTCTTTACCTCTCAAGGATCGTGCTGAAAAAGCTTCTCAAAAATATATACATGAGCAAGCTGTGCAAGACATCATAAAGTTTATCCTTGCCGAAGAAGCTAAACGCCCTATTTGCATTCCTAAAACTGATGTCTCTAACTAATTTTCCAACATTAGGTATTATTGCGGGAGGCGGTCAGCTGCCCCAACAAATTATCGATGTGTGTGTTTATCAAAATCGCCCGTTCTATATTGTTGCCTTTGAAAATCAAACGGATCCTCATTTAGTGGAAAATCACCCCCATATGTGGTGTAAATTGGGGCAAACAAAGAAAGCTATTGATTACTTAAAACAAGGCAATGTTCAAGAAATCATCATGGTAGGCCCTATCAAGCGCCCTTCCTGGAGTGAGCTAAAACCTGACGCCTTTACAGCCGCTTGGCTTGCAAAACATCTTTATAAAATTTTTGGAGATGATTCTTTATTGCGGGCCATCATTGAGATGCTTGAAAGCCATGGATTTACTGTTATTAGCGCTGAAAACATTCTGGGGAATTCTCTTTTAGCTCCTCAAGGCGTTCTCGGAAAGCATCATCCGACATCTGAAGATCACCAAGATATTGCGTTAGGCTTTAAAGTTGCAACTATTTTGGGCAGCTGTGATATTGGACAAGCCGTTATTATTCAACAAAGCCTCATCCTCGGTGTCGAAGCTATTGAAGGAACTGAAGCTCTTCTTAAAAGATGTGCTTCTCTTAAACGGCCAGGTTCTGGGGGAGTCCTTGTTAAAATGACAAAACCGCAACAAGAAATTCGTGTTGATCGCCCCACTGTCGGCATTGATACGCTCAAGCAACTTCAAGAAGCCGGCTTTAGAGGACTTGCTATAGAAGCCTTTGGTGTTATTATGTTAAATAAGGAAGAGATGATTCAATTTGCGGATGAACATCAGCTCTTTATTGTGGGAGTCAATAAAAAAGGATGAAAGCCCCTCACATTTATCTTGTTGCGGGTGAAGCTTCAGGTGATATCCTTGGAAGCCGCTTAATAAAAGCCTTAAAAGAAAAATCCCCTCATTGCATTATTTCCGGAATTGGGGGAGCTCTTATGGCGCAACAAGGCCTTCACTCTCTTTTCCCTCTTCAAGAACTCTCGATCATGGGAATTCTCGAGGTTTTGCCTCATATTCCTCGTATTTTAAAGCGCTTAAATGACACAGAACAAGACATCCTTTTAAAAAAACCAGATATCGTGATTACAATTGATGCGAAGGGATTTAGTTTTCGCTTAGCTAAACGTCTAAAAAAGTATGGTTTTCCTCTCGTTCACTATACAGCCCCCTCTGTGTGGGCCTGGCGTCCTAAGCGCGCACAGCAAATCGCCCGCTTTCTAGATCATCTTTTAGTGCTTTTCCCTTTTGAGCCCCCCTATTTTGAAAAAGTTGGCCTTCCGACAACTTTTGTAGGGCACCCTCTCATCGAAGAAAAATTTGACACGTCTAAATCGACGATGATGAGAAAAAAATTCTCTTTAGAAAAAGATAAAAAGCTTATTTGTCTCTTACCAGGAAGTCGAACGCGAGAAGTCTATTCCCTTCTTCCTATTTTTATTGAAGCACTTCAGCAGTTCACGCAAAAAATAAAAAACTTTCACGTAGTTATTCCAACCCTTCCCCATTTTGAAACCTACATTAGGCAAGAAATGGAAAAAACTAACTTAAAATTCTCTCTTATTACAGATGAACACGAAAAATATCAGGCGATGATTGCAAGTGATGCCGCGATCGCCGCCTCAGGTACCGTTACTCTAGAGCTTGGCCTAACACAAACCCCCTTTCTTGTTGCATATAAAGTCAATCCGTTAACGGCACTTATCCTAAAGCGTCTCATGCGTATTCCGTATGTTTGTATGGTTAATATCCTTCTCAATAAACCTCTTATTGGGGAATTTATTCAAAAAAATTGCCGACCCAATTTAATTTCTGACCATCTTTATAAAATTTTGCAAAAAGACAACAATCATACGCTACGACAAGAGCTTGCAACCATAAGAGGGCTTTTAACTAATAAAAATAAACAACCCAGTAAATTTGCTGCTGAAACTATCTTCAAAATCTTAAAGAAATATCAAGGTTCTTAAGGTTCAATAGTTAGCATATCAGCTTATAATGAGTGAGTTTATGGCAGTTTCTCTTCTTCCTTGGTTTGGTTTTTTGGGATTTATTACAATTCTATTGATCATTGATCTTGGTGTTCTTAATCGCAAAGATCATATTATTTCCCCTCGTGAAGCCATCATCTGGAGTTGTGTCTGGATTGGATTGGCTCTTTTATTTAATTTAGGAATTTTTGTCTTAAAAGGATCTCAAGCGGGTTTAGAATTTTTTACAGGATACCTCATTGAAAAATCCCTTAGCTTAGATAACATCTTTGTTTTTGTATTAATTTTCAAATACTTTTCTTTATCTCCCCATCTTTATCATCGCGTCTTATTTTGGGGCGTCTTAGGGGCGATTCTCATGCGGCTTGTTCTCATTTTTGCAGGACTTGAGCTTCTTGAGAGGTTTTCTTGGGTTTTTTATCTTTTTGGTGCCATCCTTGTTTATTCTGGGATTCAAATGGCCAAACAACAAGAACAACTTAATTTTTCAAGCCACAATAAATTCATAAATTTTATTAAGCGCTTTATTCCCATAACTAAAGATTATGTAGAAAACCATTTTTTCATAAAAGAGCAAGGTCGATTGACAGCAACACCTCTCTTTCTTGTTCTTCTTACTATTGAAATAAGTGATCTTGTTTTTGCCGTGGATTCTATTCCTGCAATCCTTGCTGTCACTTTAGATCCTTTTATTGTATACACGTCAAATATCTTTGCAATTCTTGGGTTACGTTCTTTATTTTTCCTGATCGCCAACCTATTACCCCGTTTTTATTACTTAAAACATGCGTTATCGGTTGTGCTTATTTTTGTTGGCTGTAAAATGTTTCTTCATCAGGCTTATAAGGTTCCAATTTGGGGATCTTTGGGAATTATTTTGCTTATTTTCTTGATCGCAATTATCGCTTCTATACGACGTAAAACTCTCGAGGGAGAGAAATTATTTTCTCTCTTCTGAGATTTTAAACCCACAAAGTCAAATTACTGTCGTCTTTTTATCCTTCTTGAAGAAGAAGTTCTTCCTTTATAGAAGCAGGGTATGTTTCGCGAATAAAAGGAACACATAAAGCCGCTAAGATTAAACTTAAAGGAACAATCGCAAGAGCGATGTGATAATCCGCAAGGCTATAATGAGCACTGCCTGCAATGTGTTCTCCATTCCAAACCAGGTCTAGAATTGCACCGATGACAGGTTGCATTAAGATTCCACTAAACATACATAACATATTGTGGACACCTGAAGCTGTCGCCGCTCGATTGCGGTCGTTAATATCTGCAACACTTGCGAAAGCAAGAAACTGACCTGAAGCAGCAGCACCAGCAATGAAGAATAAACTATAAACAGCACTAAAAGGTAAGTGAGGAATATAGATTACGAGAGTTAAGAATAAAAATGAGATAAAAGCACTCATCATCATTGAGCGTCGATAACTTTTAAGAAAAGTTAAAATCCATGACCACAAAGGCCCTCCGACTCCGACTCCCACATAGAAAGTTGAAAGAGCTCCAGCTGCTACCTCACGTTCAACATTAAAGGCTTGCATTAAATAAGGAACTCCCCAAAGATCTGCAAATCCTGAAAGAGGAATATACATTAGAAAACCATAAGCTCCCAAAAGCCATGTTTGAGGATTTTGCAAAATCTCAACTATCGAATTTGTGATCTGTTTTAAGGAAAAAATTGGCTTGGTTGGGATCTTTTTCTCTAAATTATTAATCGTAGGAACACCATCCACAATAACAATCCATATTACAACAGCTAAAATGAGACTTACTGCGGCTAAAATATAGATGGCTGTTTGCCAATCAGTTGCCTGAACAAGTAAAGCTAAAGGTAAGCCACCACTTGTCCCGCCAGCTGTTCCAATCGCAAGCGTAAATCCCACAAAAATAGCAAGTTTATCAGCTGAAAACCATGTTGACGCGATCCTGATACAGGTTAAGAAACCAAAAGCAGATCCCACCCCTATCAAGAAACGCCCGAGAGATAGCAAACTGATATGCTGGCCTCCTGCGAATAAGAGAGCCCCTAAAAAACATAGAATACAAGCCAAGATTAAAGGCTTTTTCGGGCCTATGATATCAAGTAAAAGACCTGCAGGAATCTGCATGAACGTATAGCCCCAATAAAAGAAAGAGGCTATCGTCCCTAAAGTACAAGCATCTATGACCAAAGTTGACATAAGATCTTGGGCCATAACACTTGGAGAGACACGTAAGATAAATTGAAATCCATAAAAAACAGCTGCGCAGAACCACATGAAAAAACCACGTAGAGAAGAATTAGGTTGTTGCATTGTTTTGAAGTCCATTCTTATTAATTTTTTTTGACGCCATTTTAAAAAATGTTTTCTACAATCAAGGAATTCTTTTTACTTTTCAAGAGATAACTCATGTATCAGGCCTTCAAAATTAAAGAATTTCTTTTTGTTTAAGTAAAAACAATCCAAAAATCAATAAAAATTGCCAAATTTGCACAAAAATAATCCTCTAAAGGAGAAAAACTTCCTAAAATTCACCTTGAAGTTATTTTCATTTAAACTAACATGAATATTAATAATTATTCTTGATTTACATTAATATCAGAAAAAATGTTTAAATTTCAAATAATTAAGTATTTATGTAATTCAAGTCAAACAGAAGGTATTTATTTTGGCTTATAACAAATTTAAGTGAAAAATACAAGCAAGAGGGGGAGAAAATTATGAGAAAACTTATGTACGCTCAAGCGGTTTCATTCAAATTACCTCGATTTGACAATGATAATAAGCAACCTAAAAAAACGTACATCCCGTTCGAACGCGAATTCGAACAGAATTTTTTAAAATTATCTGGGATTGTCTTTTAATAATCCCAGGGTTTAAATAGTTAACTTCTATTTTCTTTCACTAGATAGCGGTAGAGTAAGACCAAATTTTTTTATCATTTTCTCATTAAAATAAGTCTTATTTGCCGCAATTACTTGAACATCTATGTTCTTTATATCTTGCCCCTTCAGAATATTCGCCACGATAAGACCTGTCTCTCGTCCGACCTGATATTGATCATTTGCAACAGCAGCGACAGCACCATTCTTAACAGATTCGGGATCGCTCGCAAAAACAGGAACTTTTCCTTTTGTCGCAATTTTGATAATCGTCTCTAAAGCTGAAATGGCTGTGTTATCATTCGGAAGTAAAATTGCCTCAACCTTATCTGTAAGATACAAAGTTGCTTGAGCCACATCTGCTGTTTTAAAAACAACCGCTTCCTCTACTTTTATACCAAAATCAGCCGCAACTTCTTTGATTGCATTAATTTGTTTTTGAGAATTCTTTTCTGCGGGATTATAGATAAGGCCAATTGTGTGCAATTTTGGAAGCATTTTTTTAATAAGCAATACCTGGTCCTTCGGCGAAGGTAAATCAATCGTCCCCGTTATAAACCCTTGGTGATTGTGTAGACGAGAAACAAGCCCGGCATCCACGGGATCCGTTACAGCCCCAAAAACAACAGGCAGGAACGTATTTTTTACAGCTTTCAGCATTGTCTGAGCAGAAGGTGTTGCGATCGCAACAATTATCTTTGGTTTCAAAGTTGCAAATCTTTGTGCTATTTGAGCAGCTATTGTTATATTTCCTTGAGCATTTTGATAAATGATATCACTTAAATCACTTTCGATGAGTCCTTGGTCTACCAACTCATCCAAAACGCCTTGACGAATTTGATCTAAAGACGGATGCGCAACAATTTGTGTAATGGCAATTTGCGGTGATTTAGCAATTGCTTGATTAAAAAATAACCCTAAAATTAAATACTTGGTAATTTGTAACATCGATATTCTCCAACTGTAAAAATTAAACTTAACGAAAGCAAAAAGGACTTTACCTCCCACCATCGCCAAGTTTTAGTTGTGAGAACTTGTGTACAAGGCCGTTCCTTAAGCTTCAGCTTTTGAATTAAAAAGGACTTGAACACTTCGAGACTCCTAAATTTCTAAATAGATTATATGAATTCTTCAAAAAAGTCTATGATTGTAGAATCTTAAGCTTAAAATGCCTTTAATTGCTGTAAGGCCTTATTAATTTTATGTTGAGACGCTTCTAAATCTGTGTAACGCGCTTGGTTTTTCTCAATAATTTCTTCAGGGGCCTTTTGCACAAATTCAGGATTATTTAGTTTAGCGTGAAGAGCTGCCAGCTCTTTTTCTGCTTCTTTTAAACTCGTTGCTAAACGCCTTTTTTCTGCATCAATATCAATAATGTCACCCAGAGGAAGGTACAAGATGTCATCTCCAACCACGAGTTGAAGCGTTCCTGCTGACATTGCAAGAGGCTCAACATGAATTGCTTCAAGACGCGCTAATCGTTCGATAAGACGTTGGTGCGTTTTAAGACGCTCTGCCGTTAAAGTTGACACGTCAGGCGCCCAAAGGTGAAGTTTTTCAGAGGCTGAAATATTTAATGTCGCTCTCATTCCACGAAGAGCTTCTATCACCTCAATAACCCAAGAAATCTCTTTTTGTGCATCTATTTCTTCTTCCTCAAATTGAGGCCAAGATTGTGTGATAAGAAGACCTTGTTTCTCTGCCGACAGTTGTTGCCATAACTCCTCACTAATAAAAGGCATAAAGGGATGCAAAAGGTGACAAAATTGCACTAAAACCCACGCGGATACTTTTTGGGTTTCATTCTTGAGAGACAAATCCTCTGAAGCTAATAAAGGTTTGGCAAATTCTAAATACCAGTCACAAAATTTTCCCCAAATTGTTTTATAAAGAAGACTTGCAGCCTCATGAAAACGATAAGTGTCTAAAGCTTCCTTCAAATTTTTTGTGAGCAGATGAACTTCTTTAACAATCCATTGATTGATTGTGCTTTTGACCGTTTGGACATTAAAGGATGGATCATAGCGACAATCATTCATTTCACAAAAGCGGGCTGCATTCCATAACTTTGTCGCAAAATTACGATAGCCTTCGACCGTTGCGGTTGAGAATTTTATATCTCGTCCTGGTGCCGCAAGTGCTGCCATTGTAAATCGTAAAGCATCAGCACCATAGTGTTCCATCAAATCTAAAGGATCAACAATATTTCCTTTAGATTTAGACATCTTTTTCCCTTCTGCATCTCGCACAAGAGCATGGAGATAAACTGTATGGAAAGGAACATCACCCATAAATTTGAGACCCATCATCATCATTCTTGCAACCCAGAAAAAGATGATATCAAGACCCGTCACTAAAGTTGTTGTTGGATAATACTGATGAAGTTCAGGGGTCTTTTCAGGCCACCCTAATGTTGAAAAAGGCCAAAGAGCAGAAGAAAACCAGGTATCTAAAACATCTTCATCTTGGGATAATTGAGTATTATCTCCATAATGAGCCTGGGCTTGTTGATTTGCTTCTTCTTCGTCCATCGCCACAAAAACTTGGCCATCTGGTCCATACCAAGCCGGGATCCGATGACCCCACCATAATTGACGAGAAATACACCACGGTTGAATATTCTCAAGCCAATTATAGTAAGTAGCAGCCCATTGCTCCGGCACAATTTTTGTACGACCAGTGCGAACAGCCTCTAAAGCAGGTTTTGCTAAAACAGCTGCATCGGCAAACCATTGATCCGTTAATCGAGGCTCAAGGATGACCCCAGATCTTTCGCCATAAGGAATGCTCTGTTGTACATCTTCGACTTTTTCTAACAGTCCTTGTTCTTCCAACGCTTCAAGTACTTTTTTGCGCGCTACAAATCGTTCAAGCCTTTGAAATTCTTGAGGAACATTTTCATTTAAATGAGCATCGATGTCTAAAATATTAATGATGTCAAGCTGATGCCGTTGACCGACTGCAAAATCATTAAAATCATGAGCCGGTGTTATTTTTACCGCCCCTGTCCCTTTTTCTGGTTCACAATAAGTATCTGAGATAATAGGAATTTCTCGTCCGACTAAAGGCAATATTACCTTTTTTCCTCTTAAAGAATGATAACGTTCATCTTCAGGATGAACAGCCACGGCACTATCTCCAAAAAGTGTCTCAGGACGTGTCGTTGCAACCACAATAAACTTATTTTCTTCGTCTTTCAGAGGATAACGAATATGCCAAATCTGCCCTTTAACTTCCGTATTTTTGACTTCTAAATCTGAAACAGCCGTTAAAAGTTTAGGATCCCAATTGACTAAACGCTTCGCTCGATAAATTAATTTCTCATTATATAAATCAACGAAAACTTTTCGAACTGCATGATTCAAACCTTCATCAAAGGTGAATCGGCTTCTTTCCCAGTCAGGAGAAATCCCAAGCTTACGCTGTTGATTCAGGATCATTCCCCCTGATTTTTCTTTCCATTGCCAGGCTCGCTCAAGAAATTTTTCTCGCCCTAACTGTTGTCGTTCAAGTCCTTCTTGTTCAAGAAGGCGTTCAACCACAGTTTGCGTTGCAATTCCCGCGTGGTCCATCCCAGGTTGATACAAGACATCAAACCCCCGCATGCGATGATAACGTACAAGGATATCTTGTAACGTATAGGTTAATGCATGCCCCATATGTAAGCTGCCAGTCACATTAGGGGGTGGCATCATTAGGGCATAAGGGGGTAAATTCTTTTTTTGGCCACTTTGAAATGCTTTCGCAGACTCCCAAGCTTTATAATGTTTCTCTTCTATATCTTGGGGAGAGTAGGTTTTCGATAACATTCTTAAATCTCGTTTATTATTTATACTTCTGATAGAAAACGTTGGGCATCAAGAGCTGCCATACATCCTTGTCCAGCTGCTGTTACAGCTTGACGATAAATACTATCTTGAACATCTCCTGCCGCAAAAATTCCAGGAACACTCGTCCAAGTTGAATTTGGCCGACACTTGATGTAGCCATGCTCATCTAGATCAAGCTTATTTCGGAAAATCTCAGTTGCTGGTTTATGACCAATCGCAATGAAAACGCCTTGAGCTTCGAGATCTTGTATCGCTCCACTATGAATATCTTTTAGACGAATTCCTGTGACTGTTTTTGGGGTTGCTTCCCCTAAAATTTCGACAACTGTATGATTCCAAATAACGCGAACCTTCTCATTATTTAAAAGTCGATCTTGCAGAATTTTTTCAGCTCTCAAACTATCACGCCGATGCACAAGAGTAATCTTGCTTGCATGTTGCGTTAAAAATAAAGCATCTTCAACGGCCGTGTTTCCTCCCCCAACAACAACAACTTCCTGATTTTTAAAGAAAAATGCATCACATGTCGCACACCCAGAAACGCCATATCCGCGAAAGCTTTCTTCACTGGATAACCCGAGCCACTTTGCTTGAGCCCCAGTAGAAATAACAATCGTTTCCGCAATATAGCGATCTCCATTTTCTCCCAAACACACAAATGGGCGTTGAGAGGTATCAATATCATTGATTGTATCAAATAAAATCTTTGTCCCCACATGCTCAGCTTGAGCTCGCATTTGTTCCATCAACCAAGGCCCTTGAATCACATCAGCAAATCCAGGATAATTTTCAACATCGGTGGTAATTGTTAACTGCCCCCCAGGCTGCATTCCTGTCACGAGCACGGGGCTCAAATTGCCACGTGCCGCATAGATCGCAGCTGTATAGCCCGCGGGACCGGATCCAATAATAAGCATTTTTGTATGATAATCGGCCATTACTTTTCTCTTTAAAAACGAAACCTATAATTTAACTTAATTGGAACTCTTAATATCTTGATTTTCTTCTGTCTTTTCACCAAAAAGACTGCCAAAAAAATCTGCTAACTGTTGAAATAAAGAGACCGAAACTTTTGGTTTTTTCCCTTCAATTAAAGATTCAATTAATTCAACAGCATCTGCGCTATCCCAACTTGTAGCTCCAATCATACGCCCAATCATTTTCCCATCTCGATCAAAAATAATCGTCGTAGGAAGGGCTCTCCAATGTAAGGCTTCTTTTATTTTTCCATAAGGATCAAGATAGATATTTAAATATTGAAATTTGCTTTTATCATAAAATGACTTAATAGCTTCAGATCTCAACGGATCAATATTCACAGCAACAACAGCAAAATCCTTATCCGGAAACATTCCAGCTAAACGATCTAAAGACGGCATTTCAGAAATGCAAGGACCACACCCTAAAGACCAGATATTTAATAAAACGATCTTCCCCTTGAATTGGCTTAAATCCATGGGATATCCTTCATGATTGCTAAAACTAAAAGAAGGTAATTCTTGGGGGGATACGACCTCATATCGATTTAAATTTGCAGAGGCTGCTTGACTAATAATAAAATATGAGAATAAAAAATAGAGAATTTTTAAAGTTTTCATGATTTTCCTCCAAAGGAAGCCGTGCTAAGCTCAGCTAAGTTTATTTTCTGATTACTGCCTTAAGGAGCATAACACAATGAAAAAGATATCTTTAGGTCTTTTTTTACCTCTTCTCTTTTTAAATGTTTCGCTCCTACTTTCTGGTTGCGGGAAAAAAGGTCCTCCTGTAGCCCCCACAGGAAGTACGTATACCTATCCACAACCTTATCCTGCAGAAGAATAACATTTATAAAGGAGAAATAAATGGAGATAGATTGGCAATTAGAACTTCATTTATGTATTAAAATTATTATCGCTTTCTTTTTAGGCGCTCTCATAGGATTTGAACGAGAATATAAAGGGCATGAAGCTGGTATTAGAACTTTTGGATTCATTGCGTTAGGCTCTTGTATCTTTAGCTTAGCTTCTTTTTATGTTGGCTCAGGAGATCCCGGACGCATTGCAGCGCAAATCGTCTCTGGTGTCAGCTTTATGGGAATTGGCCTTATTTTTCGAGATCAAGGATTTATTCGAGGATTAACAACTGCAGCAACGCTGTGGTGTACCGCAGCGATCGGAATGACGATTGCATTCGATATGTTCATTATTGGAATTTTAAGTACAATTGTAATTGTGGTCTTTTTATCCATCCCTCATTTAAAACACTGGAAGGGTCTTAAAGTCAGAAAAAAACCCGCAGATCTCTCTTAAATTTAAATGCTATACCAGAAACTACTTCACAAGCTCACACAAATAAATTGGAACATTCTGATTGTTCCAATTCTTATTGCAACCATTGGTTTTTTCGTCCTTTATTCGGCTGCTCAAGGAAGTCTTAGTCCTTGGACTGATCGACAGATGCTTCGGTTTGCGGCAGGGCTCATCATCTTGATCTTTTTTGCTTTAATTGATTTACGTTTCTGGCTGTCTCAATCGTATGTGCTCTATCTTATTTCTTTTGGGATGTTGATCACGGTGGAAATTATAGGTTACATCGGCAAAGGCGGCCAACGATGGATAGATCTCTATATTTTCCACTTTCAACCGTCTGAACTCATGAAAGTCGCGCTCCTTATGGCGCTTGCTCGTTACTTTCATAATAGCCCTTTAGAACATACAGGCCAAACAAAAATGTTAATTTTGCCTTTTCTCTTCATCTCATTACCAGCCCTCCTTGTGATGAAGCAACCTGATTTAGGCACCGCGACACTTCTTATCCTAGCAGGCTTTAGTATTATTTTTGCAGCAGGTATTCGCGTATGGAAACTCATACTTGTTGGAAGTATGGTTTTGATAGCCACCCCTTTCTTGTGGCAACACCTTCATCAATATCAACAAGAACGTATTCTCACCTTCTTAAACCCAGAACGTGATCCCTTAGGGACAGGATATCATATCTTACAATCTAATATTGCATTGGGTTCTGGCGGCTTTTGGGGAAAAGGATTCCAAGCAGGCAGCCAAGCACACCTTGATTTCCTCCCCGAAAAACAAACTGATTTTATTTTTGCCATGTTTTGTGAGGAATTTGGTGTGTTTGGAGGGACCATTTTGATTTCTCTCTATATTATTCTGATTGCTTATGCTTTTTATGTCAGCCTTAAAAGTCGAAGTGCCTATGGACGATACCTTGGGATTGGTTTAGCAACTCTCTTATTTCTTTATGTATTTATTAATATTGCCATGGTGATGGGGCTTGTTCCCGTTGTTGGTGTACCACTTCCTTTGGTCTCTTACGGGGGAACTTCCATGTTAACATTCATGATGGCTTTGGGCCTTTTAATGTCGATTTCTATTCATCGCGACATCAGAGTCGGACGTATTGAAGGTCTTATTTAAAAAAAATTATCGACAGCTTCGCAATGCTTTGCTAAGACGATAACATTCTTAGGTGCGGGCGCTTAGCTCAGTTGGTAGAGCAGCTGACTCTTAATCAGCGGGTCATAGGTTCGAACCCTATAGCGCCCACCAAAGAATTTCTCAACTTTCTTAGTTTTCGTTAAAAAAACATATAATGTAATGCACTTTTTGCATGTCAGAATAAATTATAACCATACATAAGATTTATATTTCATTATATAGTTACGAAAATAATATAGTTAAAATAAAATAATCTTATAAGTCCCCAAGAACTAAAAATTCTTGGGGAGTTTTTATCTTTAAGAATTTTTAAGAGTGGTTAATTTTTTTTGAAGTCTCAATAAATGAGAAGAATCATGAGGAAAGTGCGCTTGAACAATCATTAAAGCTTTTTCTAAATACTCAATTGCCTTCTTTTTTGATTCGAAACCCTGCCCATCATTGGAAATTGATGGCTCCGAGAATTTCATAAGGTACAGCTCAGCTAGATTTTCTAACGCCATATAGCTTTCACTGTATTTGTGTTGTTGAAAAATATCTAAGGATTTCTGGATTAAGTCTTCTGCTTTTTGGGTTTTTCCTTCTAAAAGATAAACGCGCCCCAAACTTCTTAAAATTCGAGCCGTGTGGAGATGATTTTTTCCATAGTTTTTGGCTGAAATTTCAAGACTTTTCTCTAGTAATTCACGGGCCGTTTTATAATCCCCTATTTCGGCATAGACATTCCCCAAATACGCAAGAGAAGAAGCGATATACACATGATTTTCTGGAAAATGTTTCCGACAAATCACAAGACTTTGCTCAAGCAAAGATTGAGCCTTTTTATAGTCACCAAGGGCTCTATAGGCATCTCCTAAATATCCTAACACCCAAGAAACACCCACATAATCTTCAGAATGCTTTTTATAAATGGTAAGACTTTGTTCAAGCAGAATTCTGGCCTGTTCATAGTTCCCTAATATAAGATAAGTATTTCCTAAATGAGATAAGACCCAAGCATGTCCAATACTATCTCTCGAATGTTCTTGATAAATTTCAAGGCTTTTTTCAAGGAGATTTCGGGCTTTCGAATAATCCCCTAATCCTCTATAAATAATTCCTAAGTACCCTAATGCACGTCCATTCCCCATATAATGGCCCGGATATTGCGCATAAATTAAAAGACTTTCTTCAAGGAGTTTCTTGGCTTTCTCGCAATTTCCAAGAGTTCTATAAACATTTCCGAGATATATTAAAATGCGCGCAATCTTATGATGATTCTTATGATAGTCCTTTGTTAAATTTACAAGACTCTCTTCAAGAAGTTGTTTTGCTTTTACATAATCACTCAAATAATAATATATGCATCCAAGAGAACTTTTAAGATTATCCTTAATATCATCTCTGAGAAGTTCATCATGCCTTAAGTAAGCATCTGTCTGCGATAAAAGAAGTTTCATTTGAAAAAAGTCTTCTTTATCTATCATTTCCGCCATATAATTTTCAAATGTGTGCGTAACTTTATCTAATAAAGGATTGTTTTTCTCTAAGGCTAAAGTTTTTTGGAGGTAAGCCAAACTTATTTTTTGGGTGCTTCGGTGCATAGAAAATACAGGGATTGTATTCCTATAAAATTCATTCGCTATCAATGAATACTTATTTAAATGATAAAAGAGACTATCCACGAACGAACTGTTTCCGCACACATCTAAGAGGGCTTTAGGAATATTTTGAGAATCTAATAAACTAATCAATAATAATAGGGGTACAAATTCTTTTTGTGTATCAATAATTTTTTTTAAAGATAACGTAATAATACTATAGCGTGTTTTTGTATAATCTGACGCCTCTTTAAGAATATATTCTTGAGTTGCCGCAAACTCTTTATTGTAATTAATTAAGTGATCCAAATACCCATCTAAAGAAACATTCGTCGCTTTTAAATAATAGGCTGCTGTAGAAATATCCAAAGGAAAAGGCGGGATATTGTCTAAAAATTTCTTTGATTTAACTTCGGAATGATGCACATTTCCAATTCGCATAATCTTCGTAAAAAGAGTTAGCTTTTCTCGGATATCCAGTTCTTTAATTTGAATCACATGACTTACGTAGCTATTATTTTCAATATTATTATCTCGACTGGTGATAATGACCTTTCCATCTCCCCAACCAATTGGATCATAAGGAAAATATTTCTGAATATCTGTAAACTTCTCAACATTATCGTAGATTAATAACCATTCTGAAACTGATTTTAACTTGTCCTTCAAAAGAAGAATTATTTTTTCTTCTCTTTCTTGAGGATTTTTTATTTCTTGAAGATCCCTTAATATCTTTTTTTCTTCTTTTGTTTTACAAAGAGCATAGACAAGATTTTCAAATGAGTTAATTAGATTTTCCTTCGTATCAGCATTTATCTCCCATATAACATTTGTTTTTTGTAAGCGGGCATATTGACGCGCTATGGTTGTTTTACCGGCTCCTCCTATCCCTACCAAGGCAATAACTTGAATTCCTTGTTTCTTACTTAATTTTTCTTGAATTTGAGATAGAATTTGAGGCCGCGATAAAAGAATAGGCTCAGCTGGAATAGGAAGATCAGATCTTATGATATTTCCTGAAGAGGTCTTAATTTTTTCAAAGATGTCTGTAGTTTGATAAAAACCTAACAATAAAATTATGCATCCTAACAAAATCAAAGGAAAGCCTATAATCAAATAAGTTTTTGATTTTTTTATATTATTTACGTTTTTATCTATATCTTGTTTCAACTCAGACGAAGAAATCATTAGCGTATCTGATAAAGAATTAGCCTCTAAAGTAGGCTTTAATTCTTCACATTTTTTGATAAATTTCGAAATTATTTTCTCTAAATTAAGATGCGGCAACATTTTTTTCAAAAGTTCAAAAAATGAAAGATAATCATCTTCTTGAAAATTTAGTGTTATTATATTCTCGCTATTTCTCAATAAAATTTGAGAAGAAAAATTATCTTGTTCTTTGGGGGGGATAAGTAAAATTAAAGTAGGTAAAGATGCTGAAGCTTGCTGAAAATACGTGTTTATTTTTTCTTTTATAAGAGAAATTTCCTTTTCTCCTAGGATAGTAAGAGGAAAAAGAACATAATCTACTGAAATTTTGGGGTTTTTCTCTTTTTCACTTTCTTTTAAAATGTGAATGCCGGCGAGTTCGAGATAGTTTTCTAAAACTGGATTCCCAAAGTCATTTTCAATCGTTTCAATTTTACAATTTAACGTTTTTTTCTCTTTTAAAAGAAAAACTTCTCTTAAGCATTCTTTAAAAGCGGAGTTTATTCTTAACGTTAAATAATATTTTTTAAGGAGATAATTTTCTTTAGATTTCTCTATAAAATCGATAATAGCTTCCCGCGAATTGCATTCGAGTTTCACCATAATATTCCGCACATGATTTTCAACAGTACGCGGCGAGATCACAAGCAAAGAAGCTATTTTCTTCGTTGATTTCCCATGAAGCATAAAAGCTAAAACATCGATCTCTCTAAAAGTGAATTTTATGCCATTTATTTTTTCTAAAGCTTTGGGGTCAATCTTTTGAAATAAATTCATCTCCAAATTTTGCATAATTCGATCAGACCTTATTTTTAAAAGAATAATAGAGTATTAATCCTAAGTATGTTTTCATTGATGTTCAAGATCTAGGTGTTTTTTTTCTTCTCTATTACAATACAAAATAGCTTAATAAGTTGTAATCGAGGCTTTTTTCACTACTTACCCAAGTCACAAAGAACGAATAACCGTTGTCACTATTCCCCATATCGGAATTTCATTAGAATTATCGGTGGGAAGAAATTCTATGTGGGAGTAATCTGTGGAAAGAAAGATTTTATCCCCCTTTTTTTCATATTGTCGAATAGAAAGCTCACCATCAAGTTCCGCAATAACAATGGCCCCAGAAGCTGGATTAGAACTACGATCAACCACAAGCAAATCTCCTTTGGAAATTCCAGCACCTTTTAAAGCATCGCTGGCGGCTCTAAGGAAAAAGGTTGCTGTGGAATTTTTAATGAAATGCTCATTCAAGTCTATTTTATCTTTAGGGAGATGATTTGCGAGAGATAAATTCTCAAAATCCCCCTCTTTTTCATCGTCAGAAGAAAGAGACTTCCCTTCTTTTACGCTATGAGATGTCATGAATAACTCTTTAAAAAATTTATGTATATTTAAATTAGGAATAAATGCTTTTAGACTTTAATTCAAGTCGAGATACTTTCTTTCTTATTATCTATTCCTCCTTTCCTAATGTCGTTCATTTAAAATTAAGTAATTTTTAGTATCACTATTCTCATGAAACCTTTTCATCGAACTTTACCAGATACTCATCCGACAACGCGTCTTTGCACATTCTTGCTGGGGCATCCCCTCAAAAATTCCGTTCAACATCGTGAACGATTAGGTTTTTTCCTGGGCCTTCCTCTCTTGGCAGTGGATGCACTTTCTTCTATCGCCTACGCGACAGAAGAGATTTTGATAGCACTTTCTCTCGCAGGAAGTCATTTTTTAGCTCTTTCTATCCCGATTTCGGGCGCGATTGTTGTTGTGTTGGCGGCCCTCATTGCGTCTTATCGACAAACCGTTCAAGCGTATCCCGAAGGAGGAGGTGCTTACATTGTTGCCCGCCATAATTTGGTAATTCCCTCTGCTTTGGTTGCCGCGGCGTCTTTATTGATTGATTATGTTTTAACCGTGGCTGTTTCTATGACCGCCAGTATTCGAGCCATTTGCTCTGCTTTTCCCTATTTACTTAATTTTAAAGTGTCTCTGTGCCTTTTGGGTCTTTGGTTGCTAACTTGGCTTAATTTAAGAGGAATTCGGGAATCAGCCTATGCGGTTGCTTTGCCCATCGGGGCTTTTATTATTCTTATTATTTGTTTATGCATTGATGGTTTATTTCAGACAGGCCTCGCACTTCAAAAATACTCCTCTTCCTCTTTTGATGTCTTTTTAGATCTAGCAACCATCGCGGTTGTCTTACGAGCTTTTGCGGGAGGGTGTACCGCCATGACAGGCGTGGAAGCGATTGCAAATGCCGGCAGTATGCTCACCAAGCCAAGCTCAACTGTGGCACGTCAAATTCTATTGGCCCTCGGCCTTATTCTGGGTGGCACATTCCTATCTATTACCATTATTTCTCAAAACCTTGGTCTTAGTCCTCTCCATACAGAAAGCTTATTAAGCCAATTAATCCGCAATCTCTGGGGAGATGGTTTTCTTTATCAAACGATCCAACTTTTAACAGCCACCGTTTTATTTTTAGCCGCAAATACTGTCTTCGTAGGATTTCCTAAATTAAGTGCGATTCTTGCAAAAGATGGTTGGCTCCCGCGTCAATTTTCAGCGATTGGTGATCGTCTTGTTTTTTCTAAAGGAATTTTATGGCTAGCGATTTTAGCGAGTATTTTAATTTTACTCTTTAGAGGCAATACACATGCTTTAATTCCCCTTTATGCTATCGGTGTTTTTAGTGCTTTTACCTTAAGCCAATGGGGAATGGTTAAATATTGGCGTCAATCTCTTCAAGATACATCTCAACCTCTTTGGTCTTCCACAGGATGCAAGATGGCCTTAAATGCCTTTGGCGCTTGCTTGACAGGAATAGCGCTTGTTGTCACGTTCGAAGCCAAATTTTCTGAAGGCGCCTTCTTAATCCTTATCGTTGTGCCCCTCATCGTAAGCTTATGCTACAAGGTAAAAAAGCATTACACTGAAATTGAGAATCAGCTCAAAGTTGATATCTCTCTTGAAAAAAATATTAACAATACCTTTAATCACTCTAAAGCTTCAACGGCCATTGTTCCTGTCTCAAGGGTACATAAGGGAACACTGGAAGCTTTAAGATTTTCACGTCAGCTGACCACCGATGTTAAGGTCATTATTGTGGATATCCATCAAGAGGATGTAACCCCCACAAAACAACAATTGGAAGCTCTCGAATGGGGTCTTGACATCATTGTGCTTAATTCCCCGTATCGGTCGATTATTCAGCCTATCATTGAGTATGTTCACCTTTTAGATACACTCAATGGTGTGTCATCTATCCTTATTCTTCCCGAATTTATTCCCGCAAGGTGGTGGCATAACTTACTGCATAATCGCACAGCAGAGGCCATTGTACGAATTCTTTCTTGGAATGAACGTTTATGTAATCAAGCTCGTATTATTATTAATGTGCCCTATTATGTGGATGAGGATAAGAATTAAAATTTAAGGAGCTCATGGTCTTAAACAAACAAGAGCCCTTTGAAGATATTTTAGAAGAAGTAGGTCAAACGAAACGTAACTGTGTCAGATGAAGGGGTTATGGCTTTAGTGACAAATCCAGAGCGCCAATCATCATCACCACCATCTCCAAAATTTTCCTGAAATTTCATAAATTTCTGTTTTTTTTCTTTTTTATAAAAATGATGGGTGTAACTTATACTTAATGCAACATTCTTACAAATAACTTGCTCCACACCTATTCCCATCCCTAAACCAATACTTGTTTGAGATGTCTTAAAAGTGTCTTGTAACGTTTTATGTTTAATTTGATTTGTTGTGTGTGACCATTTAGTGATAGAAGGTCCCACAACAAGATACCCCATTGTCTCTGGGGTAACTTTATACCCAAGCTTAGTCAAGATATCAAAATAATGGGCCATTTTAAATTGCTGGGTAAAGTAGGTTGTATTTTTGAACGGAACCCTTGATTCCTTTTTAGCCCCAGAATAATGCCAGCTTGCAACAACTCCCATATAGTAATCGTTGCAACTTGTCTTCCCTATTTCCAAAGAAGGTGCCACTTGAAATTGTTTTTGATTTTGATCTCGCTTCCCAACATGCATAGACCCCAATTCGGAAAAATTATATTTTTCTATTGCTGCAAGGTTAAAATATTCTACACCAATCCCAATTCCCACACGCCAACTGTTCTGAGGTACAGTACAGGTAGGCCATTTGAAAGATTGAAGATTTTCCCACGTGGTTGCATGAGATAAAGATAAATTAAATAGAAGAGACAACCAAAAATATAATACTTTTCTCAACATTTGCGTCCCAATGTACCTTGATTTAGCACAAAAAAGCGAAACAGGTTCATTTTCTAAAAAGAAACTGAACCTGTTTTCTGTTAGCATCAATGCTTACAAAGCTCAACCTTTAATTCTACTTAGTAGATGAAATAGGCTTTATACTTCTTCTGTTCCCAGAAGTAGTCGCATTTGAAGTTGAAGCCGTACTTTTCTCTTGATCTCCAAAAACATGATGTTCGTAAGAGGCTAGTTTTTCTTGAATTTGCACTTTCTCTTGCTCTGCAAGTTTTACATCTTCTTCTAATACCGCGGCTCTTAAGTTTGCTTCTTGATAATCTTTCTTTATTTTCGCATATTTTTTCGCGCTCTCATCAAGATCTAGATCCAATGCCTTAATAACTTTTTCTTTACTTGCTAAGCTTGTTTTTAGCTTCTCAATAGCTGTAGCGTCTTGAGTTGCTGCTTGTTGTGCCGTTGCAAGTTCAGTTGTCAATTTTGCAACTGCCGCTTTTTCTTCAGCAATTTCTTGTTGAATTCTTAATTGTTCTTTTTCTGACATGTTTTGAGCATCTTCTAGGGCTTTTTTCTCTTCCATTAATTTTTGATTCTGCTCACGAAGTGCTGCTAATGTCTCATCCTGTGTGAGGCTTAATAGTCTTAATCTTTCTTTTAGCTCCTCCAACTCTTTTTCATGCTTCGCAGTTTGAGCTTGTTTTTTTGACTCAACCTCTTCTAGCAAGCGATTTTTTTCTGCCTGAGCCTGTAGCTCTTCTGCTTCTTCTCGTTTTTCTGATTCTAATCTAGAAACTGCTCTCATTCTTAGCTTTTCAAAAGAAGTAGGTGTAAACTCTTCCTTCGTTATCCTTGAGACAGCTTTTTTTGTCTTTGGTGTTCTATACGCATCTCTGGACTCGTCCAGGATATCGTCATTCGAAGCCACTGCGGCACTTGTCATCATTAGACTACACAGAATTGTATAAATAATAGTTTCTTTTTTCATCATATTTACTCCTTTTTTAAACCTTTTCGTTTGCATCTGTATTTATAATAAGTGGTGTTGCTTCATCCGTTTTTTTTGTAGTTCTTGAAAAAAGACGCGTGAACCATCTCCACAAAGAAAAACCTTCTTCAGTAGGGACAATCACTTGCTGTGCTATGGGAGGTATATTCCTATCAGCCACCTCTTGCTCAAGCTGAGCCACACGCACTTTAAGTGCTTTATTTTCTTCGTCTAATTTCTTATTGGAATCTTTTAATTTTTTATTTTTCACCGTTTTCAATTGGATATACTTTTGTCTGAACTTCATGCCTTTTTGCTTAAATTGAGCGAGCAAATTGAGCAGTTCTTGTTCTTGTCCAGCAAGTTTCAAAATACGTTCACGTAACAATTGCATACCTTGGTTAATACTAAAAAAACCTTCCTGCAAAGCAGGCCAATCCTTTACAGCTTTATGTAATACTATACTCGGTGGAAATTCTTCATTGTTTACTGTATATTTTTCTATTTCATAAGGAGTACCTTTTAAAGAAACGACGAGTTTAAAGTTTCCCGCTAACAAAGCCTTTTTAAAATCTACTCCGTCATAGTTATGCTCTTCAAACATACTTGGCAAATCCACAACAGACCAAAAACAAGTATCTATTTGATCTATCCGTTTGTCTCGCGCCTCATCATCTTTTTTTAAACTGATCATTTCGTGCCAAAAAGCTTGCCCGTCAAGATCTGGAACAACAATATCATCTAATGCCAAAGGTTTCGGAATCTCTATATCAAAAGGATCTGGATCTGGAATTACCATAGGAACCAAAAGAGTATGAATACCTTCAATTCCTTCTTGAGCCTCTTCCTCTAACGCACTCGCAACACACTTATCAACATTTATGCCAAATCCGGAAAAAATCATGCAAACACTAAGAATTCTTAGAAAAGAGCTATTTTGCGCAAAATTCTTCATTATAATTTTCCTTATGTACACAAATTGTCTTAAATTTTAACTTACCTGCTTATGTAAATATACTATCACTGACAGTTGTCAACTTTTTTTTCAAAAAATTATTTTCTTGAACATAGCAGCGATATTTATTCAATTTTTTATAAAAACTTTTGTCAAATAGAGACATAGAATTCAATTTGTTATTTAATAAATTGACATTTACTTTATTTATTTATGTTTATTTTTTAATGTATTCTTAAAACATCTCTTTAATTTTTAATAAATACTTATATTTGAAGAATTTTTTTAAATAAATTTGAAACATGCGCAACAATTTTATAAAAACTTTATGCCTGAGGGAAAAAATTTTCCCCTCTCCATTTTTTGCCCTAAGAATCTCCTGTCAATAAGCAAGATAAAAATCAAATTTTAACGTTATTTAAACCTTGGTTTTGCAACCATAACGTGGTAGGCACATAAGTGCTTCACAATTATTTCTAAAACGATGAGAAATGTTGATGACACCACTACACCCTTTAAAAGTTCACCGCAAACCTAGAACGATTCAAGACCATATTGCCCTTCGCATTGTACGATTTATGCGCTTCTTTGCCGATGCTTTTTTTAGAAAAAGGTATGGTCATCGCGCGGTTGTTTTAGAAACCGTTGCGGCCATTCCAGGCATGATTGCAGGCATGTTACGCCACCTCAGATCCTTAAGAAAAATCGAAGACGATCATGGATGGATCAAAGAACTATTAGATGAAGCTGAAAATGAAAGAATGCACCTCATGACATTCATTCATATTGCACAACCGAATACGCTTGAAAGATTCTTGATCATTGCTGCACAAGGGATTTTTTATACCCTCTATTTAATTCTCTATATTTGCTCAGCCAAAACGGCTCATCGTCTTGTGGGATACCTTGAAGAAGAAGCCGTCATCAGCTACACGCAATATTTAACGGAAGTTGAAGAAGGTAGAATCCCTAATTGTGAGATTCCCCAGCTCGCTCATGAATACTGGAACCTTCCAAAAACAGCCAAATTAAAGGAGTTAATTGTGGTAATCCGGAATGATGAGTGTAAACATCGGGATGTGAATCATCAGTTTTCAGATATGCTCGTCCCTCAAAAAGATTAACTCTTAATAAATTAGACTTTTGAGAAATAAAAGTTTATTGCACTTCTTTTATTTTATGGACGGTTCTTGTCGTACTCTGTTCTGGGATCAATTCAACCAACAAGACTTCTCCGCCCCAACTTTGGACTTCGCGCGCCCCCACAACCTTATCAACGGTATAATCAGCCCCTTTAATCAGAACATCAGGGCGCAAGGTGTGGATAAGATTGATCGGCGTATCCTCTTCAAAAATAACCACCATATCGACCATCTCTAAAGATGCTAGAACCGTTGCTCGCGCTTCTTCAGATTGGATAGGGCGTTGAGACCCCTTCAAGCGCTGAATTGACTTATTGCTATTCAATCCGACAATTAATTTATCACACTTGGATTTTGCTTCTCGCAAAAGCGCAATATGCCCCGGATGAAGCAAATCAAAGCATCCATTTGTAAATCCTATCTTCAGTCCCTGACGCTTCCACTGAATGACCATGTCATTGGCCTCTGAAAGGTTCACATCCTTACTTTTTATAGAAGAAATATTTTTCTTTTTAAGAATATGCTGAATTTCGTCTGAACCGACAGTTGCCGTACCCACCTTTGCCACCACTAACCCTGCCGCTACATTTGCAAGGTACGCAGCCTCTTCAAAAGAAGCACCACCTAACAAAAAAGCTGAAAACGCCGCAATAACCGTATCACCCGCCCCAGAAACATCAAAAACTTCGATAGCATGGGTTGGAATATGAAAGGACTCTTGATCTGCTCGGATTAAACTCATCCCTTGCTCGCTTCGCGTTACAAGCACCGCTCCAATATCGTATTTATGGATGAGGCTCAACGCAGCTTCAACAATTTGCTCATCCGTAGAAACGGGCATACGTGTGGCTTGCGCAAGCTCTTTCAGGTTGGGCGTGAGAACCGTTGCCCCCTGATAAATACTATAATCTGACCCTTTTGGATCCACAATAACAGGTTTTCCGGCTTGTTTTGCGAGCGAAAGCAACTCTTTTAAAAGAGCCGGATGCAACATCCCTTTTCCATAATCTGAGAAAATGACACCCCCAACTAAAGGAAGCTGGTCTTGAAAATATCGCCTCACTTGCACTTGAATGTCAGAAGAAAGGGGAAAAGTCGCTTCATTATCAGCTCGCAATATTTGTTGATTATGAGCTAGATAGCGAATTTTATGAGTGGTTGGGCGATAAGGATCTTGGATTAAATTCCCCTTTGTTCGAGGAAGTTCATCGATGAGTTTGGTTAATTCTTCGCCCTCATTATCCTTGCCAATCAACCCGCAAAAAGAAGTTTCAACGCCGAGCGCAGAGAGATTGCGCACCACGTTTCCTGCCCCTCCCACAGAAGTTGTTTTATGCGTCATATGAAATACAGGCACAGGGGCTTCAGGAGAAATACGCTCCACTCGACCATACATAAAACAATCAAGCATTATATCCCCCAGACATAACAAACGCGTCTGAGCTAACTGATCAAAATAAGAATCAAAATCTGCAGAAGAAATCATCATGAGCCTTGAGCGTCAGCAAAAAAATCTTCCAATGCTCCGCACAACATTTGCCCTAAAGTGATATGCATTTCCTGGATACGGCTTGTTGTAAACGAAGGAACACATAACATTAAATCGACCATTCCTGGCAATTCTCCACCTGTTCCGCCGGTAAAAGCAACTGTCTTAAGTCCCAAGGCTTGCGCCCTTTTAAAGGCTAAAATAACATTCGGGCTTTTGCCTGAAGTTGTAATTCCAATCACAAGATCATTCGGCTTAGCAAGAGCTTCTAATTGCCTTTCAAAAAGATGATCAAAACCAAAATCATTTCCAATGGCTGTTAACGCAGAACTATCCGTCGTTAAAGCGAGCGCCGCAAGAGCCGCACGATTTTTACGATACCGCACGGTAAGCTCTGTTGCCAAATGCTGAGAGTCAGCTGCACTGCCGCCATTTCCAAAAAAGATTATTTTTCCCCCTTTTTGCAAGGCCTCGATTGCCAACTCCACGAGAGTCACAAACTGGTTTTGTAGACTTCCTTGGGTTTCTTCAGCTACCTTCAAATGTTCTTTAAATTCATCCTGAAAAAAAGCATCCCAAGAAGTCGCGATTAAAGTCATAAAAATCTCCTAAAATTCAACTGTAATATCTTTTGCGCCCTCTACCATAGGATGAGGCGTTGTTTCAAAACTTAAACGTTCTGATGGAAATAAGCGGGATTCAGAAAGAGTGTAGTCCCATTCTTCTAAAGTACAAAGCCCATCTCCGGTTACAGAACTTTTCAGCATTTTTGCTAATGTTTGTTTCAAGTGCATTTTCAACTGAGAGGTCACAGGAGCTCTCTTACATTCGCCTTTTACAACAATGTGAAGTGTTGGAATCGTTCGTATTAAAGAAGATGTATTTACAAGTTCCCCCTTTAAAACAATCAACGAATTTGTCCCTTGGGTAATCTGAATAGGAGTGATATTTTCTATTTGCAAATTTTCAGTCGGATTTGAGATTGAAAAACCAATTTTTGAAAAAATTTTCCCCGTACTTGGCCAATGCGCAACAATGGTATTCCGAGCCATAAAGAAAGACCCTAGCAATAGAATGAAACCCACAACCATAAGAATCCACATTGTAGGGTAGCGCTTTGCAACCACAACATTCTCTTTTTCGACAAAGAAATCTGCTGTTAAATCTGCCAAAGCTGCCATATCTTCATCTAAGTCTTGGTGCCACGTATGTCGACAAGCAACGCAACGGACAAGCCTTCCTTTTGACCCAATTTCACGTGATTCAATCATGTAGCGTTTCTGACAAGAAGGACAAGTTAGAATCATTTTATTATGAAACTCCGATAATTTTCTTAAATTTTATAAGAATTTTTATTGTGAAAGGCAAGTTTTATGTCCTAAGCTATATTGACTTTTATAAATTGACGTGCAAAGTCAACATATATTCAAACATTTAATTAATGAGAACTTCATGGTTTGGAATTTAAGTTTTTGTCTGCTCGTAAGCTCTTTTCTTATGCTTGTCGGTTGTAGTCCCCGTATTGATCATCGTGGAAAATTACCTGATCTAGCTGAAGTTGCAAAAATAAAGTCTGGTCAAGAAACTAAAGAAGATGTCTTTCGTCTGCTTGGCAGCCCTTCAAGCACAACACTTTTTGATGAAAATACATGGATTTATTATTATAAAGTCACAGAAAGTCTTTCTTTCTTTAAACCAACGTCTCTTGAACAAAAACTTATTATGATTCGCTTTGATGCAACCGATAAAGTAAAAGAGGTTTTAATACAAACAAACCCTGAAGAAGAAATCACTCCAAGCACAGAGATTACACCTTCTGCAGGCTATAACCACCCCCTCCTTCATCAAATATTTGGGAATTTTGGACGGGCCGGTCGCAAAGAAGATCCTAAAAGAGGGAAATAAGATTTTCCTCTTTCTTTAATTGATTAAAAATAAAACAATCGAAAGGTAAACAAATGGCATTTACACTTCCTCCTCTTCCTTATGCACAGGATGCTTTGGAACCCTATCTTTCAGCCCGCACTCTTGACTTTCATCACGGGAAACATCATCAAGCTTATGTCACCAATCTTAATAATCTTCTTACTGACGCGACCGATCTTGCGACCTCTACGTTAGAAGAAATCATTATGCATACAGCTCAAGATCCTTCTAAAAGCAGTATCTTTAATAATGCGGCCCAAATATGGAATCATACATTTTTATGGAATTCCATGATGCCTAATGGGGGCGCAGAACCTCAAGGGGCTTTAGCACTTAAAATAAATGAAGATTTTGGGAGCTTTTCAGAATTTAAAAATGCTTTTAAGCAAGCAGGCATAACACAATTTGGCTCTGGTTGGGCATGGCTTGTATATGAAAATGGAAAATTAAAAATCACAAAAACAGGCAATGCAGATCTTCCAATGGTCCACGGTCAAATGGCCCTTTTAACCTGCGATGTTTGGGAGCATGCGTATTATTTAGATTATCAAAATCGCCGCCCTGATTATTTGGAAACCTTCTTAAATCATCTTATAAACTGGCGTTTTGCTGAAGAAAACTTTTTGAAAGCGATAAAATAAAAATTGTCATAATTTAAGTCCTAAAAAACTAATTTTTTTGATTTGTGATAGAAATTCTAAGAGTTGCATTTTTTGCATAGCTTGATAAATAATTTTACATTTGTCATTCAGGATAAAAAAAGTAAAAATATAAACGAAGTTTTGGCCTTGTAATAATAAAATTGGTTCTTACATTAGTTCCATAGCTAAAATAATATTAAGGAAATATCATGGATCTTGATAAGTTACGTATTTTTTACTATGCAGCAAAAGCCAAGAGTTTCACAAATTGTGAGCTAAATTTAAGCCCTTCAGCTATAAGTCGACATATTAGTGATCTTGAACATCGCCTTAAAGCTCCCTTGTTTTATCGACAAGGCCGAGGACTTAGCCTCACCGATCAGGGCGAAGTTCTTTTTGAATCAACTCATAAAGTTTTTGCAGAACTTGATGCCGCTCGTTCACTCTTAAGTGAGGTTGGTATTGAACCTCAAGGCATATTAAGGATTGCTATTCCGGGCGGTTGGACGACAACTATTCTTATCCAATATATTGCGGAATTTCTAAAGCAATATCCCAAAATTCGACTCCATATGATTCCTATTGAACGCCTTAATGACTTTAATCTTAATGAAGTGGATGCAGCCATTATTCCGTTTATGCCAGATCGACCAACCTGGATTCAGCGTCATCTTATGGAATTCCACTTAAAATTATTTGCAAGCCAAGATTACTTAAATGCTCATGGAACTCCGAAAACCGTAGAAGATCTAGATTCTCATTATATGATCACACATGGAGCAGATGGACATACGCTATCAGATCTTAAGTGGCATCTAACTTTAGGAATGAAAGAAGATAAATTGCGAGAACCTTACATGGTTGTCTGCAGCCCTTACCATGCAGCAGAACAAGGCCTAGGCATTGCTACACTTGCTCAAGAAAATTTACTTCTCAGAAGTGGGAAATTAGTTGAAGTTCTACCTGAGGTGGAAGGCCCTTCTATTGATGCATATTATGTCTATCCTGAGCATTTAAAAGAATCAAAAAAGATCCGCTTATTAGGTGATTACATCGTTGATTTTATAAAGAAAACAAAGAATCTTTCTAATTTACCGAAAGTCGCTTAAAAATTTAAGACTAGAATGCTAAACTTGGCCAAAATTAAAAGTCTATTTAATTTAAAGCCTTCCTTATAAAGTACAAAGGGGTTCTAGTTTGCAGTGGAAAGATCAAGGCATCATTATTGCACTTAAGCGACTTGGTGAAGATAAAATTATTGTCACTTTGTTGACGCATACCCACGGTCGCCATATGGGGGTTACACGACTCAATAAAAAAGCAGAACAAGTTTTTCACCTGGGAAACCTTTGCGATATCTCATGGCAAGCTCGCTTACCCGAACACATGGGTACTTGGCGCCTTGAAAATATCCACAGCGCCTTTGCAATGATTTTCCAAAATCCGCTCCAACTGGAAGCTCTTAATACGGCTTGTGCCCTTATTGATGCCACTCTTCCTGAACGCGAACCTCACGAAGAGATTTTTAATGTTTTTCAAAAATTTCTTTATAATTTAACCCATGAAAATTGGTCTTGGTTTTTGATTGATCTTGAACTTATCCTCCTAAAATATGCCGGGATTTCTTTAGATTTTTCCACATGCGCTGCGACAGGAAGCAAGCAAGATCTTATCTTCATTTCCCCCCGTACAGGACGTGCTGTTTCTAAAATTGCGGGCTCTCCCTATCAAGATCGTCTTTTAAAACTTCCTCCCTGCTTGACAGAATCTAAGAGGCATGAGATTTCTCTTTCAAGTAAGGAATTTTTAGCAGTGCTTGAATTAAATGAATACTTTTTAAATCGTTATTTATTTGGCCTTCATGGGTTAAAATTACCCGAAGCTCGCGAACGCTTTAAAAATCGGCTCGCGCGCCAATCTTATAAATTGAGGTCGGAATGACAGATTCTATTGGTCGAGTTAAAGATACGCTTCTTAATGAAGCTCTTTCTGAGCGCTATTTAAGTTATGCTTTGTCCACCATCACTGCGCGCTCACTTCCTGATGTCAGAGATGGTCTAAAACCTGTTCAAAGACGCATTCTATATGCCATGGGAGAATCTGGGAATACTCAAGATAAACCTTATCGGAAATCAGCAAGTGCTGTGGGTTATGTGATGATGAAATATCACCCCCATGGCAATGATCCGATTTATGAATCCATGGTCCGTATGGCCCAAGATTTCTCTCTCCGTTACCTGATGATTGATGGCCAGGGAAATTTCGGAAGCTTGGATGGCGATAACGCTGCAGCCATGCGATATACCGAAGCTCGTCTTACATTAGCCGCCGCCTATATGCTTGAAGGTATTTATGAAGAAGCTGTTGATTTTAAAAAAACTTATAACAATGAGACTGAAGAACCTCTCGTCCTTCCAGCTAAATTCCCCAATCTTTTAGCAAATGGCGCAGTAGGTATTGCTGTAGGCATGGCAACTAACATTCCGCCTCATAACGTAGGGGAAATTTGTGCGGCGCTTCAACTTCTCCTTAAAGATTCAACTGTTTCCATTTCTCAACTTCTTCAAGTACTCCCTGGGCCAGATTTCCCCACGGGAGGTTTACTTGTCGAACCCCATGAGAATATTTTAAAAGCTTATGAGACTGGCCGAGGTAGTTTCCGGTTACGTTCACGATATGAGATTGAACCTCTCAAAGGAGGCTCATATCAAATTGTCGTCACTGAAATTCCTTATCAAGTCCAAAAAGCACGCTTGATTGAAAAAATCGCAGATTTAATTGTTGAGAAGAAAATTCCCCTTCTCAGCGACGTGAGAGACGAATCAGCTGAAGATATAAGACTCATTCTTATCCCTAAGAATCGTACTATTGATCCTTTGATCCTGATGGAAGCTCTTTACCGACAAACAGATCTTGAAATTCGTTTTAATATGAACATGAACGTCCTAGATGAAGGACGCATTCCGAAGGTGATGAACTTAAAAGAAGTTTTGCAGGCTTTTCTTAAACATCGTCAGCAAGTTTTACAGCGGACATCCAACTATCGTCTTAAGCAAATTGATCATCGTCTTGAGGTTCTTCAAGGATATCAAATTGCTTACTTAAATTTAGATGAAGTTATTCGCATTATCCGAGAAGAGGATGATCCGAAGCTTGAAATGCAAAAGCGGTGGGCTCTCTCAGATATTCAAGTAGAAGCTATTTTAAATATGCGTCTACGCACATTGCGAAAACTTGAAGAGATTGAAATCCTCAAAGAACTCCAAGCCCTTGAACAAGAAAAAATAGAACTTCAAGAACTACTTTCATCAGAAAAACAACAATGGCATACCATCGCGAAAGAAATTAAAGAAATAGAAAAAGGATTTGGCTCCGCACATCCTTTTGGAAAACGTCGGACAACTTTTGAAACAGCTCCTCAGCTTGCGGATGTTCCACTTGAAGCCTTTTTAGAAAAAGAGCCTGTTACGATTGTCTGTTCAAATAAAAATTGGATTCGTACCCTTAAAGGACATCAGCTTACGCATGAGGATATAAAATATAAAGAAGGAGATGAAGAACGTTTTATTCTTGAAGGTGAGACAACTGACAAACTTTTAATTTTTTCTTCAAACGGTCGTTTCTACACGTTGGGGATTGATAAACTTCCAAGTGGTAGAGGTCATGGAGAAGCTTTACGCCTTTTAATTGATCTTGGGAATGAGGATGAAATCCTTTCCGTATTTGTCATTAAAGCTAACATGCTTGATCAAAAATACTTAGTCGCAACTTCAGACGGGAAAGGCTTTATCGTCGAAACTCAAGAAGCGCTTGCTCAAACAAAAATGGGCAAACAAGTTCTTATACTAAATGAGGAGGTGAAAGCTGAAAAATGCGTTCCTGTTGTAGGCGATCATGTAGCGATTATTGGAACTAATCGTAAGTTATTAATTTTTCCTATTACTGAAATTCCTCAACTTTCCCGAGGTAAAGGAGTCATTCTACAGAAATATAAAGGGGCCGTTTTTTCAGATTTAAAGGTCTTTACACTCAGCCAAGGTTTAAGTTGGGTTTATGGAAATCAAAACCGAACGGTTACAGATTTACGTCCTTGGCTTGGCACTCGAGCTCAAACAGGGAAACTTCCGCCTTTCGGTTTCCCTAAAGATAATAAATTTTAAAGATATTTTCCAAACTTTATAACAAGTCTAATAATTTAGACTTAAAAATGTGAAAGATTAAATCTGAATTGCGTTAATGATCTCATCATATGGTCTGGTAATTCAGCTTTAAAAACCCTCGATTTTCCTCGGGGATCTGTAAATTCAATTTGATGGGCATGAAGATGAAGAGTAAAGCGATTCCCCTCAGGATGTGCTTTTTTACCGCCATACTTCCCATCTCCTAAAACCGGGGCCCCTATCTCAGCACAATGAAGCCGCAACTGATGCATTCTTCCTGTCATCGGCGTAAGTTTAAGTAAAGATAAGTTATTTTGAGTTTCAAGAACTTGATAATGAGTGATAGCTTGCGAACCCTCATCAAAATCTACAACCATACGCTCACCTGTTTTTCCAGGAAGTTTACACATTGGAAGGCTAATCGTTCCTTTATTTTTCTTCAGGGAACCAACAACAAGAGCAATATAAGTTTTGGTAACCTCGCCTTCCTTAAACATTTGTGTCATCCAACGCGCGTCTTCAAGAGTTTTCGCCAACAAGAGAAGGCCACTTGTATCCTTATCTAAGCGATGCGTAAGTTTAGGAGCTGCCGGAAAAAGAGCTGTCATAATTTGATCAACACTTTCCTTAATCCCTGTGCCTCCTTGTGTTGCCAAACCTTGCGGCTTATTAAGCACAATCCACTGATCATTTTGATACACTATAGCTTCTTGAACTTTTCTTAAAATTTGAGGGCTTAGAGGTTTTTGTATGGGTGATTGTGGTTTTTCAATCAGTGACGTATAAGAAGGAAGTCTGAGTTCTTGATTGAGTAACAAATTCTCATTTCCCTTAACTCTCTTTCCATTAAGACGAATCTGACCTGTTCTCAACCATTTTTGTAATTGGTTAAAAGGCATCCCTTGATAGTAACGTTTTAACCAATTCAACAAACGCATATCTACGTCGTTAGCAGAAATGATCACTTGTTGAACTGTCATCTTTTTTCTTTCTCTTTTTAGAATCTAGAGTACTCTGAATTCAACTGATATATAAACACGCAAAATTCAATGAATACTTTCGAAAAAAATATCATAAGTATCTATGGTCGTAGAGGACAAGAATGGCTTCATCGCCTTCCAGATTTGGTATGTCAAATTTCTCAAATTTGGAATTTAACTCATCTACAGCCCATAGAAACAATGACTTATAACTATGTCTTATCAGGTTTTCAAAAAGAAAACCCCATCATTTTAAAATTATCTCTTGATGCAGAACGTTTACAAACAGAAGAGACAACTTTAAAATTTTTCTCCAAATATGGCGCGTTTCAGTTCTTCATTCTGATAAGCATGCTCTCTTGTTAGAACAACTTATACCAGGCCTTTCTTTAAAGACTTATCTTCCTGATCGAAAAGATGAAGCTCGTCTTTTCATGTGTCAAACAATGGAAAGGCTTCATCAAGCCCCTCTCTCTCAAAATGCTAGAACCTCATTTCCTGCTATAGCGGATCTTTTAAAAACCCTGGATAAAGAATGGAATATTCCTCATGAATATCTTGTGAAAGCCCGGTTTTTAAAAAATAGACTCCTTACTCATTCTCGACCGCATGTCTTGCTACATGGAGATTTACATCACGATAATATTCTTTTACAGGATAAAAAATGGATCGTCATTGATCCCCAAGGGGTTATCGGCCCCCCGATGAGTGAAATCTGGGCTTTTATTATCGATCCCATTGCCGACACAGAATACGTAGCCACTTATTTTAATGACTCTCTGAGCACTGTTCGGGAATGGTATTTTGTTCGCCTTATACTGGCAAGTTGTTGGAATTTAGAAGATCGCCTTAGTCCCGAACGTTTTCTAGAATTAGCAAAAAAGATCTTCCCTTTCGTATAACACCCCCCTTTATCTTAGCTTGAGGTCTTTTTATCGAGGGGAAAAGTAGTTGATTTTATACATCTAATGTAATCCTTGTAGGCATTTAATCTATCTTCGGGAGGAAGTTCTGAGAAAATAATTTCCTCCGTAGAAATTTTTAAACCAGCATCTGCCTGTATATCTCCCCTACGCTCTCCACCTAAAGTTCCTAAGGCTGCCTCAGAAAATCCGGCACCACAGGCTATTACCTTGTCCCGAAGGTTTGTATTTTTTATGCCTTGATCTTGAAAAGAACATCCACCCAAAAGAAAAATACCCCCAAATAAAAAGTATTTTTTATATAAATTTGTCATTTTACCCCCCTATTATTTAAATATTTTTTATAATTTAATAATATAAGATGATATTTTTATAATAAAGTTTCAAATTTAAATGTTTTTCTACTTCAATTAAAAATTAATACTTCGAAGATAATAATTAATATTCTTATATTTTATTTAGGAAGTATGTTTTTGAGAGATGGTGGGCCCGGTAGGATTCGAACCTACGACAACACCGTTATGAGCGGTGCGTTCTAACCCCTGAACTACAGGCCCTGCTCCCGCAAACTATTCAGCTTTTAGACTTACGTCAAGGGTTTGAAGTAAAAAGTCTAAAATTTATTAAATTTTAAGTTGACCAAATGAGTTGATGCCCTTAAGTTCATGTTGTTCCAACTAAGTGGGGCATTTAGCTCAGTCGGTAGAGCACCTGACTTTTAATCAGGGAGTCATAGGTTCGAATCCTATAATGCCCACCATTTTCTGCAAGTATTTTTGACTCTTATTATGATATATTCCTTTATTAACTTAATTAAACACTGAGATGGACTCCTTTTTGACGAAAAAGAAACAAGTATCTTTCAGAGATCCCACGACACGATTTCTTGTTAAACGGCTGCTTACAGATTATACACGCCCTTATATAGGTCGAATATGTCTAGGCCTTATTTCAATGATTATTGTTGCCGCAACTTCTGTTTCTTCAGCTAAACTTATTGAACCTATCATCAATGATATTTTTGTCGCCAAAGATGCCACTATGATATGGCCCCTTACAGTAGGGATATGCGTCGTCTTTCTATTAAAAGGCCTTTCTACTTATGCAGAATCAGTCACGATGGCGTATGTTGGACAACGCATTATTGCCGATCTTCAAGCTGACCTTTTTAATCATCTTCTTGAAGGTGACCTTGCTTTCTATCATGCAACGCCCAGCGGTGAAATTGTTTCAAGATTTATGAACGACGTCACTAAATTACATACTGCTGTCACTGGAACTTTAACCAATATTGGAAAAGATGGCTTAATGCTTATTGGTTTTATTGGGTTTATGTTTTATCAAGACTGGTTTATGGCCTCAATCTCATTTTTCGTTGTCCCTGTCGCTATCTTACCCGTGGTAAAAATTGGTAAAAAAATGCGAAAGGCTTCTGCTAACATTCAAAAAGAAACAGCAACATTAACAATTTTACTAACTCAAGCTTTTCAAGGCATTCGACTTATTAAGTCCTATTGCATGGAGAAATATGAACGTCATAAAATTCACGAAACAATTGAAGAAATTTGCCGTAAAAATTTAAAAGCTGTCCGCGTGCGTGCAGCCTCACATCCGATTATGGAATTTTTAGGGGGCCTTGCAATTGCTCTTGTTATTATTTACGGAGGTCACGCCGTTGTCCGAGGTCAGCAAAATCCTGGAACTTTTTTTTCATTTATCACAGCTCTTTTAATGATGTATGAACCTTTGAAGCGCTTAGCAAATTTAAATGCTAACCTTCAAGATCAATTAGCCTCTGCAAGCCGTGTCTTTGAATTCCTTGATTTAAAAGCTCAAGTGGTTGATTTACCTCAAGCAAAAATGGCAAAAATTACTAAAGGCGAAATTCGTTTTGATAATGTAAATTTTTCCTACAATAAAGAATCTCAAATCCTCAACTTACTTACCTTTGAAATACCTGCTGGAAAAACTGTTGCTCTTGTGGGAACAAGTGGAGCTGGCAAATCCACAATCATGAATCTTATTCCTCGCTTCTATGATGTTACTGAAGGGGAAATTACCATTGACGGTGTTGATGTTCGGCACTTAAATCTTACATCCCTCCGTCAAAATATTGCTTTAGTAAGTCAAGACGTTATTTTATTCGATGATACAATTCGAAGAAATATTGAATTCGGTTATCCTGGCGCCTCTGAAAATGCAATTATTGAAGCAGCTAAAGCGGCTGCAGCTCATGAATTTATTATTGAACTCCCTCAAGGATACGATACGCCTGTTGGAGAACATGGTGTTCGACTCTCAGGAGGACAACGTCAGCGACTTTCGATTGCAAGAGCGATCCTCAAAAATGCGCCCATTCTTTTATTAGACGAACCTACATCCGCTCTCGATGCAGAATCTGAACGAAAAGTGAAACTTGCTTTAAAAACTCTGATGACGAAGCGTACGACTCTTATTATCGCTCATCGCCTCGCCACCATCGTAAGTGCGGATATCATCTATGTTATTGAAAACGGCCAAGTGATTGCTTCAGGAAAACATCATGAGTTAATAACAAATAACTCCCGATATGCCCAGCTTTGTAAAGCTCAATTTGCTGAGCCACACATACGAGAAAAATAAATGCGTTTTTTCAAAAAACTTTTAAAAAATCCTTTCATCATTCGTGGCTTTTCTCACTTAATTGCTTATTATATAAAGTTTGTCTTTATTACTTCAAAGCAACAATGGATTAATCGAGAAGCCATGGATAATCTTCTTCATTCAAATACTCCTTTTATCCTCTGTTTTTGGCACAATCGTTTATTAATGATGAGTTTTTCTTGGGCTGGCAAAAAAAATAAAATGTATATGTTAATCTCTGCTCATCGAGATGGACTTTTAATTTCAGAAACTGTTAAACATTATGGAATCTTAAGCGTGGCAGGCTCTTCGACAAAAGGTGGTACCCAAGCCCTTCGTCATTTATTAAGGCTTTTAAAAGACCAAAATTGTATTGGAATTACACCAGATGGTCCACGAGGTCCACGTTTTAAAGCAAGAGGAGGCGTTGTACAGATTGCAAAATTAGCAGGCTGTCCTATTCTTCCAATAAGCTATTCAACGACACGTCGACGAGTTATAAATTCTTGGGATAGGTTCATTCTTGCTCTTCCTTTTGGTAAAAATATTTTTATTACAGGAGATCCGATTTATGTTTCACCTTCTGCTACAGAAGAAGAAACTCAAGAGGCTCTTTTAAAAGTTGAAACCGCACTCAAACATATTTCTAACCATGCAGATCAACTTTGCGGACATGCCCCTATCCTCGCAGATGAAGAAAAGTAATGCTTTTATCCATTTATCGTTTTCTAACATCTTATTTAATAGAACCTTTCCTTAAACACCATGTACATCTACGCCTGAAAAAAGGCAAAGAAGATGCCACTCGCTATAGGGAAAGATATGGTGTTCCCACCTTAAAAAGACCCCCAGGATCTTTAATTTGGTTTCATGCTGCCAGTGTTGGGGAATCGTTATCTATCTTGACCTTGGTTGACCATTTAAATCGACGCTATCCCACCTTAAATTTTTTAATAACAACGAGTACAATGAGTTCTGCAAAATTAATTGAACAACGCCTTCCAAAAAAATCTTTTCATCAATTTGTTCCTTTTGATGCTAAAAGATGGGTTCGTCGATTTCTTGCTTATTGGCAACCTTCTCTTGCTATATGGATTGAATCAGAACTCTGGCCAAATCTTACGTTAGAGACATTCAGCCAAAAAATTCCCTTGATCCTTCTAAATGCGCGACTTTCTGATCGCTCTTATCAACGATGGCGTTGGCTAAAAGGGTTTATAAAATCTCTTCTAAACTGTTTTGCCTTCTGCATATCCCCCTCTTCAGAACAAGCTTCCCGATTAAAATCCTTAGGTGCCTCTAACGTCATTACAATCGGGAATCTAAAATTTTCATCAAACCCTTTAAGTTATCAAGAAAATGACTTAAAAGAATTGCAAACGAAAATTAAACAACGCCCTACTTGGCTGGCTGCAAGTACACATCCTTCTGAAGAAATTCTCATTTCAGAAGCTCATGCTTTGATCCGTCAGAATTATCCTGACCTTCTTACGATGATTATCCCTCGACATCCTGAAAGAGGAAGTGAAATTATCGAACAGCTTCATAAAAATTTTAAGATTGCCAGACGCGCTATGGGAGAACTTCCCTCTAATGATACTGAAATCTATTTATGCGATACGTTAGGAGAAACAGGACTTTTTTATCGCTTAAACGATATCGTTTTTGTCGGAGGCTCTCTTGTTCCTATCGGAGGTCATAATCTCATTGAACCTGCTTTACTTCATTCTGTTATCTTGCATGGACCTTATACTCATAAATCACGTGAATTAGTTGCTTTATTCCAAACTCATCAAGCAAGTATTGAAATTAAAGATTCTACGCAACTTGCTGAAAAAGTTATTGAATTACTAAATAATTCTCATTTATGCCAAAAATTATCTCAGGCTGCTTTTGATCTTGCTTCAGCTCAAAATAAAACGCTTGAACAAGTAATCAAAGTTTTATCTCCTTATCTCAATCAAATAGGAGAGCAATCATGAAAGCACCTCTTTTTTGGAAAAATAAAGGAAGTTTATACGAGAAATTTCTTTCACCTTTAGCTGCTGTCTATCGCTTGATCACTTCTCAAAGAGAAAAATTTACACAAAAAATAAAAGTCCCTATCCCTGTCATCTGTGTGGGGAACATCGTTATGGGAGGCACAGGAAAAACCCCCCTCACTAAAATGATTGCCACCACACTGAAAGAACAAGGTTTTAATGCTCATATTTTATCAAGAGGATATGGCGGAAATCTCAAGGGGCCCCTTTTAGTTGACGTATCTTCTCATACAGCTCAAGAAGTAGGAGATGAACCTCTTTTATTGGCTCAAACTATTCCAACATGGATTGCTAAGAACAAAGCTAAAGGCGCTAAAGCTGCCACAAAAGCAGGAGCAGAAATTTTAATCTTAGATGATGGCTTACAAAACCCAATGCTTCATAAAGATTTTTCAATTCTCGTTGTGAATGGTGAGTATGGCCTGGGAAATGAGCGCATTTTTCCTGCAGGTCCTCTGAGAGAACCTGTTGAAAATGCCATTAAGAAAGTAAATATTATTATGGTGATGGGGAAAGATCGCCACGTCCTAGAAAAAAGATGGCTTGGGGTTTGTCCTATTTTTCATGGAGATCTTCATCCTTTTGAAAACGATATCCAAACCTTAAAAAACAGTCCTATTTATGCTTTTGCAGGGATCGGACACCCCGAAAAATTTTTTGCAATGTTACGTCACTATGGCCTTCATGTAATCGCAGAAAAAGCTTTCCCTGATCATTATTTTTTTAAGTCTCGCGATTTAAATGAATTACGAGCCCAAGCGAAACACCTTAAAGCTCAATTGGTCACAACTGAAAAGGATTTCTTACGTCTTCCTCATGACATACAATCAGAAGTAAAAATAATTCGTGCTCATGTAATGATTGAAGAAGAAAGTTTATTTTCAAACCTTATCTATAAAGCTGTAACTCATGAAAAAAAAATCTAATAACTTCCTCCGATTTTTTATCGACCTTGTGCAATTTCTCATCATAGGGATTATCTATGTTGTATTTTATTACTTACCTTTTTCCTGGGTCTCGAATGGAATTGGTTTTATTGCAAGATTTTCTTTAATTTATCTCCCTTTCTCGCAGCGTGCTTATAAAAATATTGAACTTGTAATGCCTGAACTTTCTTTTCCTGAACGTAAGAAAATTGTTGCGGGCATGTGGGAGAATTTTGCCCGCACTTTTTTTGAATATATGTCTCTTGCACGCTTTAAAATTTATAAACCGAATAGTCGCGTTGAAGTTGTTGGCAGTGAAATTATTGAACAACTTCATAAAAACGGTGGGCCCGCCATTTTATTCTTAGCTCACCTTGCTCACTGGGAGCTTGCGACAATGGTTGGCACTCAAAAAGGGCTTAAAATTACGCAATTATATAGGCGGCTTAATTACCCTTTAACAGATAAAATCATTAATTTTATTCATAGAAAAATAGCACAAAACGTTATCACGAAAGGTCCTGAAGGCGCTCGAAAAATTCTCGAAACTCTAAAGAAAGGAGAGATTGTTTCTATCCTGTTAGATCAAAAATTAAGAGAAGGGGAATCTATTCCTTTTTTCGGAATTCCTGCGATGACACCTTCTGCTCCAGCCCGTATAGCTTTAAAATTTGATTGCCCTTTTATCCCCATTCAGGTTGAAAGACTCCCCAATGCTCATTTTCGGGTTACCTATCATCCTCCTCTTAAACCAAGGATTAAAGGGAGTCTCGAAGAGAAAACGACGGATCTCTTAATACAAATGAACGAGCTTTTTGAAAGCTGGATTCGACAACATCCAGAACAATGGTTATGGCTTCACCGCCGATGGCCTAAAAATTTAGTATGAATTTAATTCTATTAGGAATAATTTTCTTAACATGATATTTTGAATTTCTCTTTAAAATAGGGGCTATAAGGGATGCTTTTCATAAGTGACAGATTAAAATCTGTAAAACCTTCTTCAACATTAAGCCTAAGTCAAAAAGCTAGTGAATTGAAGGCTCAAGGGCATGACATTATTTCTTTAACGACAGGTGAACTCGATTTTCCTACACCTTCGTGGATTTGTGAAGCGGCTTGCGAAGCAATGATGCAAGGAGACCTGAGATACACAGCTGTCGGAGGAACTCCTGTTTTAAAACAAGCTATTATTGAAAAATTTAGGCGAGAAAATCATCTTGATTACAAACCTTATGAAATTATAGCGTCCACAGGAGCGAAGCAATCTATCTTCAATGCATTCCTTGCAACAATAGGTCCCAATGATGAAGTGATTGTTCCTGCCCCCTATTGGGTTTCTTATCTAGATATTGTGTATTTGGCTGAAGGAAAGCCTATTATCATTGATTGCCCACAAGAGGATCAATTTAAAATTACGCCACAAGCCTTGGAAAAAAGTATCACCCCTCGCACGAAATGGTTGATATTAAATTCTCCCTCAAATCCTACCGGTGCTATTTACACGAAAGCAGAACTTAAAGCGATTGCAGAGGTTTTACTAAAACATCCTCATGTGATGATTTTAAGTGATGATATTTATGAACATGTCCGCTTCAATTCTGAACCCTTTACTGCGATTGCTTCTTTAGAACCTCATTTAAAAGAACGTACATTAACCCTCAACGGCGTTTCTAAGTCATATGGAATGACAGGATGGCGCCTTGGATATGCTGGAGGTCCGCAATGGCTTATTCAAGCAATGACCAACATCCAATCACATTCAACATCTAGTCCAAGCGCTATTTCTCAAGCTGCCGCTGTAGCTGCTCTTAATGGTCCTCAAACATTTTTGGAAAATTGGAACAAAACTCTTCAAGAAAGAAGAAATGTTGTTTTTAATGAAATGAAACAAATTAAGGAATTTTCTTGCGTCCTTCCTGAGGGAGCTTTTTATATGTATATAAATTGCCAAAATGTAATAGGAAAGTCTGTCCTTAAAGGTGAAATCATTAACTCAGATCAAGATTTTGCAAGCTATTTACTTGAAGCTTATGGCATTGCTGTGGTCCCTGGCTCAGCCTTCGGGCTTTCGCCGTATTTTCGCCTCTCTTATGCCACAGATTTAGCAAAATTGCGCATAGCCTGCGAAAGAATAAAAAAGGCTGTTTCAGAGCTTCAAGACTAATTAAAATTATTGAATCAAAGCATTTTATTGGTTTTTATTTCTGATGCAACTTTTTCCAGTGAATACGATTTCAAGTTTTTTAAAAATTGAGCCACATCCATCAAAAATTGATCTCTAATAATGTTTCTTTCATTGGGAATATTATGATAAGCCTCCGAATATGTCTTTTGATGACAAGCAACCATTTTTCCGCAAATCTCTTTATCTCGTGAATTGTTAACGACTTTATCAAGACCTGCCGTCAGAATGAGTGTTGGCACTTTAATTGAATCTAAAAAACCCGGTTTTTGAAGATAATCAATAGATTTAAAAGTCGCATTGACCCAACTATACGTTGGCCCTCCTGTTACCAGAGGCATATTATTTAGGCACAACTCTTTTTGGCATTCATAGCGAAAACGATCTTGTGTGCTCACATTTTTCTCAAATCCCACCTCAAGAGGATTATAGTCACCGTATCCAACCGCATACATTTCACCAAGTCCTAATAATAAGGCTGTTCTTGTTAATGCCCGAGCCACACGATAAGGAAAAGGCTTTGTGTGTATATCTAGCATAGGGGAAACAAGAATCATCCCTTCTAGATCTTCTCCATGATCAAGCGCATAACGTAAAGCCATATGGCCTCCAAAAGAAACACCTAGAAAAACTAAAGGAAAGCGTGCGCTTGGTTTTACGACTTGATGCACAATCTGATAAAGATCTTTTAAATAAGTTTCGTAATCATCAATATGAATCTTTTGAGGATTTTCTAAGAGGTGACTTGACCCTCCTTGACCACGCCAATCAAATACCCAAACATCATGCCCTTGAAGCAGCAAATTTTGAATCGTTTCTTGATTTTTTTCAATGAAGGAAGCTCTTCCTTCTAGAAATAAAATTGTCTTGGAATGTAGATTAGGAGTGGAATTTATCCACTTTGCAATTCTAAGGTTCACCCCATCGGGGGTTTTTAAATATTGAAATTGAGGATCTTGGGCGCCACTGAATGTGAAAAAAACAAAAAACAGAAAGATATTTCTTATGGTAGAAAAGTAAGTCATTATAACTCCTAAAGAGATAGCTAGATAGTTACTATAATTTCTTCATTCTTCGATCACAAGCACTAGCTTAAAACTTTTTATATCCTTTCTCGAGAAGGATTGTCTTCTTTAGAATTCATTATTATGTATTACTCTCATAGAATAAAACGTTAGAGATGATTTTGTAAATTTTGTGAAGGATAAAGAGGTATGTTTGAACTACCATTCGGGTTTGATAAACCAGAAGATAGCCCTGGATTTCTTCTATGGCAATCAACTATTATTTGGCAAAGACTTATTAAGAAAGCATTAGATCAGCATAATATTTCTCATTCCCAATTCGTAATTATGGCACTCCTCTTGTGGTTCAAAGGTCATCATTATGATACCACACAAACCCTCATTATAAATTGGTCCAAGCTCGATAAAATGACGGTATCTAAATCTCTTAAGAAGTTGGTTTCTCAAGGATTAGTACAGAGATTTGAACTTGAAACAGACACTCGTGCCAAAACTGTCGTTCTCACAGATAAAGGAGAAAATTTAGTACATCAGCTAGTTCCCATCGTAGAAAAAATTGATGCTGAATTCTTTGGCAAAGTAGTCAAGAATGATAAAAAACTTTTGACTCAGATCCTAAAAAAATTAGCTACAGATAACTGATGATTAACCAAGATAGATAAAAATGGGATTTCAAATTATATCAACAAACTAGTGTATTTATGCCCAAACATTAAGAATAATATTGAATTATTAGTAAACTTGGATATAATCTATCTATATAATATAATTTATATGTGTCCAAAAAATAATTAAATCAATTTGTTATATAATTTTATGGAGTATAAAAATGAAGTCTATAATTAAAGTTTTTAGTTTTTTATTTTTACTAATTTCGTTTATTAAAACCACAGAAGCTACAGAGGAAAGCGTGTGGAAAAAATCATCTAGCAAGACTTATACAGATGTAAATAAAGAAGACATTTGGCATTTATGGGAAGACGTTAATAACTGGCCACAATGGAATAAAGGAATCGATTCTTCACAAATAGAGGGTCCTTTCATCGTTGGGAACTTTTTTAAGTTAACCCCAAAAGGCGGAAAAGAAGTTAAGATAGTGCTGACTGAGATTGAAGAAGGCTCGAAATTCACAGACTGCACAACTTTCTCTGATCCGGATGCTGAGATGTACGACACTCATGTTATGGAAGAAACTTCAGAGGGATTACGGCTTACGAATACATTAGTTGTTACAGGGCCAGGTCAATCAGTATGGATTGAGCGTGTCGCGCAACACCTTGCTGATAACGCCCTTGATAAAATGGATGCTCTTGTACAACTTGCCAGAGAAAGAAATAAATAACAGATCATAGAAATACTTGGGGTGTTTTCAAAGAGTATACATGTCAGATCTATTGTATTCTTCGTCCTACACTCCAAGGGTATTTTCAAATCTTCCGGCCTAATAAACTTTTTGGCCGCGGGGAACTTGAGGTTCTGTTGTTAACAAACAAATATCTCCATTAACATCTGCACACCCAACCAACAAAAATCCTGATATAAAACCTGCAATATTTCTTGGGTCAAGATTAATACATCCAATGACAAGACGACCGATTAAACTTTCGGGTGTATAATGCTTTGTAATTTGAGCGGATGTCTTTTTTATTCCTATTTCAGGACCAAAATCCACTCCAGTTATGATACTCTTAAAACGTTTTAAGGATACTAAAAAGCTCAGGGCTTAGTTTTATCAACGTCATAAAATATCTTATTAAAGAAATAATATCTTGTCATGACAAAAGCGAGCAAAGTTACGCATAAAATAATCAAAAATACGGCTCGCGGATTATTATTACAAAAAACACTCGTTAAACTTACAATGAGAGCACAAATCAAAGCACGCAAAGCCATTGTTAAGGAAGAGGCTGTTCCCTTAATATGGGGAAATAATTCCAACGAACGACTAAAAATAATGGGGTAACAGAGAGCAAACCCTATACAAAAAGTACTCATGAAAAGGGTCACTAGAAAAGGTGAAGTTGGCCGAAAGAAACTTATAAGGGCAAGGATTACAGCACTTCCTAAAGAAATTACCATACCTAGCATCGCACAATTCTTTTTTTCGATAATTCTCCCTATATGGCTCGAACACACACTTACGAGAGAGAAGACCGTAATGATCCCTCCTTGATGACAAGCGTATGTAAATGTGGAAAAATTAAAAACATCCATATATAAAAAAGCCCCACATGTAACAAAAGCCATATAAGAAGCGTAAAGCATGCTTGGGACAAAAGAAGCACACATAAATTGAGGATTTTTTAATAATTTTCTATAATCTTGTTGTATTTTCGCCCACTTAAATTTTTGTAAATTTTTCTTTGTTTCGGGCAACATTGTAAGCAACAAAATCCAAGAAATAAGACATATACCAGCAACAATAAAATAATTCCCCCGCCATCCCCAAGCTTGATTAATAAAACTCCCCATAATAGGAGCAATTGCCATACTCAAGGTTAATATGGCATTCATAGCACTTACTAACCGAATTGCTTTATCTCCTTTATAAACATCAGCTATCATGGCAAATACAACGACGGCAGAAGCACTGGCGCCTAGTCCTTGAATGAACCTCCAAATGAAGAGCTGATCTATTGTAGAGACATTTCCACACCCCAGAGCCCCCATCAAAAGAATAGCATTCCCCCCAATCATTATTTTCCTTCTGCCATAACATTCTGATAAAGGCCCATAGAGGACAGCAGAGATCCAAAAACCTAAAAAATTATACGCTATTATCCTTTCTACTTTTCCTTCTGAGACCCCAAAATACGACGCAATTTCTGGAAAACTTGGTGCTGAAATATCGATTTCAATACTACAGGGGATTAACGAGAGAATGAACAAAACAGGTAGCATAAATTTTTGCATGACAATAACCTCATAAAAAATGACTTAAAAATTTTAAATAAGACGGAAAATTGTGATGCTGATTTTTTCTAATGCTTCAGAGGAAGGGAGATTTTAAATAAAACTTAGCGATAAAAAGAGAGAGTCGTAGAAATTAACTTATTAAATGGAGCGGGCGAAGGGATTTGAACCCTCGACCCCAACCTTGGCAAGGTTGTGCTCTACCCCTGAGCTACGCCCGCACTCCAAGAAATATGAATGGATCATAACCAAGTGAAAAGAATTTGCAAGAAAGAATTTATTATAATTTAAGCTATTTCACCTCTTAGCCGTTTTATATTAGTTTCATACCCTAAATTATTGAAAATAGCCGTGCCTGCAATCAGGGTAGAAGCCCCGGCCTCACTGATCTTTTGAGCATTTTCAAGTGTCACCCCTCCATCAACAGCAATTTCAATAGGCCGCTCTCCGACCATAGAACAAATTACCTTAATTTTTTCGAGTTGCTGATAAATAAAGCTTTGCCCCCCGAAACCTGGGTTCACTGACATAATAAGGAGATAATCAATTTCATCTAACAAATATTCTATAACCTGAGGAGAGGTTGCAGGATTCAGAGCAAGTCCCGCTTTTTTACCCAACTTTTTAATCTTCTGAAGCACCCGATGAATATGAGGTTCTGCTTCGGGATGAACAATAAGTCGATCGGCCCCTGCAGCCACAAAATCTTCAAGATAAGAATCAACATTATTAATCATTAAATGCACATCAAAAGGAAGAGAAGAATAAGGGCGGATTGCTTTGATAATTTGGGGTCCAAAAGTGAGATTAGGAACAAAATGCCCATCCATGACATCTATATGAATTGAATCAGCACCGGCTTGAGTAACATCTGCAACTTCCTGTCCCAGGATCGCAAAATTTGCAGAAAGTATCGAACTCGAAATTTTAGGATGTTGTTTCATGCGGCCTCCAAGTTATGATAGGTAAAATTAACATAAAGGTAATCTATGAGCAAAAAATCAAAACGACTTCTTTATTTTGTTTCTGAAGATTGGTATTTTTGCACCCATCGTCTTCCTCTTGCAAAAGCAGCTCTCGCGGCAGGCTATGAGGTATTTTTAATAACTTGTGTGAGTTATTGCCAAGAGCAAATTGAAGAAGCTGGAATTAAACTAATTCCCTTACATCATTTTAATCGTTCAAGTGGAAATCTGAAAACAGAGTTTCTTATTTTTAAAGAATTAAACCAGATCTATAAAAATATATCTCCTGATCTTGTTCACCATGTCGCTATGAAACCTGTCATCTATGGAAGTTTAATCGCTTGGCTAAATAAAATTCCTAGAATTATCAATGCATTTGGAGGATTAGGCCACCTTTTCACACACCCAAATTTAAAAACACAGGTTCTTCGAGAAGGAATTCAAATAATATTAAAAATCCTTCTTAATCGCCCAACTTCTACTTTAATTTTACAAAATGAAGATGATGCAAAACTTTTGCTTGATCGTCAGGTTATAAAAAAAGACCATCTTGTGATAATTAAAGGTGTCGGCGTGAATACCCAGATCTTCTCATTTCAAGAAGAATCCAAAATAGATGAGAAAAAAGGTCCTATCATCTCTTTTGTCTCGAGAATGCTCAAAGATAAAGGGATTTTAGAACTTATTGAAGCCATTAGGATTTTAAGATCACAGCAACTTAAGGCTCAATTTCATTTTTGGGGAGATATTGACCCTTTGAATCCTTCATCTATAACCTGTCACGATTTAAATAATTGGCAAAAAGAAGGGTTAATTACATGGCATGGCCCGACAAAAGAAGTTGCCTCGGTTTATCACAAAAGTCACCTCATCGTGCTTCCTTCTTATCGAGAAGGCTTGCCTAAAACTCTCTTAGAAGCGGCTTCCTGTGGAAGAGCCATCATTACAACAGATGTTCCAGGGTGTCGAGAAATCATCCAGAATAAAAAGAATGGCCTCCTCGTTCCCGCTAGAAATTATGAGGCTTTAGCTGAAGCTCTTCAAGAATTAATAACCAACCCTTCTTTGAGAAAAAAGATGGGAAAACAAGGTCGTCAAATGATTGAATGCCATTTTCTTGAGGAAACAATTATCCAACAAACCTTACAACTTTATCTTTTTTGAATCAGTGTTTTTCTTGTCCAGTGAAGAAATCAGACTTATTTCCATAACTTTGTGAAATTTCACCCAAATTTTTGAAAACAATTCTAAATATATAAGTAATTCCAGGTTTTACATCTTTATCAACGTAAAAAGTTTTACTGAGTGAATGACTAAAGATGAAACATTCATCTGTATAGGTCAAAGTACCTACATTTGCTAAAACCCCACCAAATTTTCCTAATTGACGTGTCGTGCTGAGACTCGCTGACCAATTTTCCGTGAAATTAGAACTTAGGGTGAATCTTATTTGCTTACCTGCTCTATCATTTGGATCTTCGGCAAGTCGAGGAAGTTGAACAAACTCTGTTTGAAATCGTAAAATTGGTTGCCCAACACTTGCAGATATCTCACTCCGTCTTGGAGCTAAATTATTTCGATTTAATAAAAAGCGTGCTTTAAGATTAACCCAATTTTTATAATCATGTTTGAAACGCGCAACATAATCAGAAAAACCGTCATGTATACCTGTGCCTCTTAAATTTTCATGAGGTTTATTGAAGGAAAAACTCTGCCCAATAAATAAATTGGCATTTCCCGTCATCTTAGAAAAAGCATCCGTATTAAATCCATAGTTAAGCCTTGTTCCTCCATCAATTCGGTCAAGACCCGCCATACGATTTTCATTAAAGAGATTAATATCATCAAGCTCAAAAAAACGACTATCTTCATTCGGTAATTTATTTGGATGCTTACTGTTCGGCGACGTCACGAAGCCAAGTATTGGTTCTACAATAAGACGATAGTCTGCAAGATGCTTTATAAAAGGCATACGCCAATTCGCATAAGCTTGAGGCAAGGCACGAGAAATGGTCCCTTTAAATAAAGGTCTGTTTACTTGTTGAAGAGAAGAGGCTGCTGTATAATCAAAATCCTTAATATGATAAGTATCTCCTCTTAATTTTACGCCAACTGTGTAAATTTCTCCCCATGAAGACACGTAAGGAACTTGCCATCCACCTGTTCCAGATAAACGTTGTACATCCGTTCCTTTTGCTCTTGTTAAGGCAAGAAAATTACCGTCAAAACTAAAACGCCCGCCTAAATTATCAGGTTGTGAAAGAAAATTATAATCCACCATTGGCAATAGTTTAGGTGTCGTCGCATCTCTGTCTCCTTGTCGGAGGCCCTGGAAAATAGTACTTTGAATTTGTCCATAGCTTCTTCCCCAAAAACCCTCCACATAAGCTTTTGAAGTTAAAACGTTTTTTCGCATAATCTCTAAATTTTTATAGCGTTGAAAATAAGTCGAATCACTCGCTCTCTCAATATCAAGTCCGCCCCGAATATGCTTTGTAAAATCATACTGTGTATGAGAAAAAATGTGCCATCTCATTTTCCCTGATTCTTTTGTTTTTGGTCTATTTTTGAGAAGTTGATTTGTAAGCTCTTCCCCTGAGGTCACACTTCCAGAGATAGAAAACTTTCCACGCTCAAACCGTTGTCGATATTCGGCTTGCAGCATAAGAAATTGCTTCGCAAAGAATGTTGGACTTAAAGTAAGATCTTTATCTTCAGATAAAACGAAAAAAACAGGCGTTGTTATTGAGGGGCCTATTTCTGGAATATACGCAAATGTGGGAGCCAATAACCCAGTCCGTCGTTTAACATTTGGAGCTGGATGACTAAAGTAAGGAAGATAAAACGCAGGCCATCCAAACATCTCTAAAAAAGCATCTGTATAATAAATATCTTCTTTAGTTTCATCCCATTCTGCATGGCGGGCTTTAACTTGCCATAACGGGGGTTTAGATGGGTCTTCTTTACAAAGTTTACACGGAGAATAAATGGGCCTCTCAAAATGGGTTAATTCACCGTGTTCTCTTGTGGCACGAGAAGCTATTAACCGAGCTTCATCTGGAAAAAGCATCCGAATATGGTTAACAAATCCTTCCTTAAAATCACTGCTTAATTCCGCATAATCCAAAAATATAATTTCTCCGCTAGGCTCTTGGAGTTTCACATTTCCAGAAGCCGTCAGGAGATCTGTTTTTTGATTATAAGTTACGGTATCTGCGAGCAAAATGCGCCCGTCTCGAACAATTTCGACATTGCCTTTTGCAACAATAAGATCAAGCTCTTTTTCATGAACGACTTCATCCGCATAAATCAAACTATTTGTTTCTTTATTTGAGGTTACGTGGCGATCAAAAGCATTACTTTTCACATTTTCTGCCCTGCAAAAAACGGTCAATAACAAGATCAAAAATACAAGAATATGTCGCAATTTATCCATCCTCAGAATAAAGTAAAAGCGTAATACCGGTCACTATACTGATACCAAAAGGAAGCCAAGCTGATAGAACGATTGGTAATTTTCCAGAAGCTCCCAGAGCATATGTAATATCTCGAAGGAAATACAGCAAAAATGCAACAAAGGCTCCAATCGTCATTAAATAAACCATTCCTTGCTGTCGTAGAGGTCTTAAAGAGCAAGAGGCGGCTAAGATAACCATAGCACTCAACCATCCCCACCTTGACAATAAGGCATGCCAATGAAGAATATATTTAAGTCCTGAGATACCTGAGGCCTCCAAAAGACGGGCCGTCATGGGTAATTCCCAAAAAGAAACACTGACAGGAGAAATGCCTGTATTTTTAATAATATCTAGAGAAATAGTTGTGGGGAATTTTAAAGTTGCATATTTTTCAGGTAACCGTTCTGGAGCGACTTTCCAAACATTTGTAAGGTACAATTGCCCCTTCTTTAATAAAGCTGAAGTTGCACTAATACTTTCTATAAAATGATTTTTTTGATCATAAACAGTAATCACAATTCCCTTAAATAATTGTTTTTCTAAATTAACATTTTTCATGTGAAAAATAAGTTGCTGATCTTTTCTTGCTTCTGAGATCCATAATCCTGTTTCAGAAACCGTTAAGCTTTCTTTCTTATCATGCAAATAATAGTCATCAAGCTGCTCATAACGGACCATCATTTTGGAAGAAATCGGATTAATTAGTAGCAAGTCTATTCCCCCGATAAGGAACGTCACGATAATAAGAGGACTCAATATTTGCCATATAGAAACACCTACAGCCCGAATCACTGTTAATTCATGAGTCCGGTTAAACATCCAAAATGTCAAAATCGCAGAAAAGAAAGTTATAAAAGGTAAAACGCGTTGAATAAGGGAGGGAAATTTAAAAATAAGGATTTGGAATAAAATTTTAAAATTTACATCTGGTTTAGAGGCCGATTTTCTTAAGAGCTCTGAAAGATCTACTAAAATAATAATTGCTATAACCGCGAAAACAACAATAAAAAACCACTTCAGGAAATTACGCGCCAAATATTTACACAAAATAAGAGAGAATAATGACATCTTAATTTTCTCTTTCCTCAACTATAAGACGACGTCCTAGTGGTTTTTCAATTAAAAACAAAAAGGCAGACACACAGACAATCGCACAAAAAATATAAGCGACAATATTAAGAGAAGGTAATTTTTCTGAAAGATGGACAAGTCCCAACATGGCGGCTTCAAAAATTGTACACAATATAACGGCCATTGTAATTCTCTTTACACGGCCTCGTCTATTATATTCCCCTTTTTGAAAAAGTCCTAAAGAAATAAGGACAAATCCTAACACTGTAAAAGGCATTAATAAACGTTTATGAGCTTCTGCTTTTAACTTATCCGCCCCTAAAGAGCCTGTTTCAGTTCCAGGGGGATTTAAAAGTTCATTTAGAAATTTTTCATGGGGCTTACGTTCACGATCTTTAGATTCTGACGTCGGGTTTGCGATATCAAGTGCATATTGATTGAACGAAAGTAGATTAGGTTGACCTGTCGCAGCATCATATTCTTGACGATTTCCATTTAATAAAATAAAATGCATTCCTTCAGGATTTTCAACAAGCATTCCTTGTTCAGCAACGATCGTGATTTCTTTTTGTGTGTTGCGAGCATCATAGATCAAAATCCCTTTTAAAACACCATTTGATTGACGATGCTTTGCATAAAATGTGATCCCTTTAAAGGTATTAAATTCCCCAGGTTGAATGATGGTCGCCGCCGTATTATTGCGAATACTATGCTCAAGATCTTTAAATTTTTGAAATGAAAGAGGCAGGAAATATAAATTTACACTGTATAAAAAAGAAATCACCACCATTGCAAAAGATATGGCAGGGATTGCAATTTTTAAATGGCTGAAACCCAAAGCTTTTAAAACAACCCATTCGCTATCGATGTAAAGGCGATTAAAAACAAATAATACCCCAATTAAAGTCCCGATAGGCAGAATGATACTGATAAGATCAGGAAGTAACAATAAAACAAATTTAATGAACGTCCCTGTACTGATGCCACGATTAACGATGAAATCCAAAAAACGTAGGCTTTGTGTCAACCAAATAGCCGCAGTTAGAGCAAGCGTTATTCCGATAGAAGAAAAACTTAATTGTCTAAACAGATAAAGATCTATAATTTTGTTCACACAATGACTCTAAAACTAAGGTTAAACTTGAATCTCATACAGAGGTATGGCATAGAGCTGAATGAGACTCTTAGCTGCTATTTAAATGGATTACTAAAAGGACTCAAGTGAAACTTTCTTGATGACTTCTGTTAAACTAAAATTAAAAGGTCAAAAGATGCAAAAATTATTGAAATTTTCCTTCATCATTAGTTGCTTAATTAATATCCCAATTTTTGCGAGTGGAGAAATTGGCCGGATTGTCGCGGTAGTGGAAGATAAAATTATCTCTCAAGCTGATCTTGAAAATCGTTTAAAGCTTGCCATTTTATCTTCAGGCCTTGAAAACACTCCCGCCCATAGAAAGCAGCTTGAATCCCAAGTCATTCGCGTGATGGTGGATGAGCTTTTAAAAATCAATCGAGCAAAGCAATTTGATATCCATGCTTCCGAAAATGATATTGAGCACGCTATCAAAGATATTGAGCATCGAAATCAAATGGAAGAAGGCACCTTAAAAAAGCTTCTTCAATCCAATCATATTCCTCTAAAAATTTTAAAAACACAAATGGAAGCAGACATTGTATGGCGGGAATATATCCAAGCGCGCTATTATAATTCTGTTCAAATCAGTGAAAGAGAATTGGAAAGAGCGAGCGAAAAATTTGCGCAGAAAAAGGATCAGCCTCAATTTTTACTAGCTGAAATCTTTTTGGAAGTTGACGCGTCTTCTCAAGAAGCCGACGTTGAAAGACGAGCGTGGGAATTTGTAAACAAAATTCGATCAGGGGCCAATTTCTCTGCGATTTCTCAACAATTTTCTCAAGCAGCCAGCGCCGCTCAATCAGGAGATATTGACTGGGTTGCGGCAGATCAACTCGATCCTGTCTTAAAACAAGTGATCGAAGGATTGAATGTCGGTAGTACCACAGACCCTATCAAGACACAGCATGGCTACCATATCTTATTGCTTCGCGATAAAAGAGCCGCCGGTGAAAGCCTTGGTAAGGATACGCTCATTACTTTTATTCAAACGCTATTCCCTTTAAGTCAGCCCTTTACGGAAGAGACTGTGAACCCCGTGATGCTTAAAGCACGAACGCTTGCAAATAGCGCCAAAAATTGCGCTGTCTTATCAACCCTTGTGAAATCAGATAAGAATATCGAAATACGAGAAGCCAAAAATTTATCTTTTGCTACCTTGATTCCTCAAATTCGTCAATTGATAGGCTCCTTAAATCCGGGGCAATCTTCGACTCCTTTACTCTCTGATGCAGGAGTGATTATGTTCACAGTGTGTGAAAAACAAGACATTAATCCCGAGAACCTTGCAAAAGAACAAGTGCGTAACATCCTAATCGAAGAAAAATTAAATAACCTTTCAAAAGGGGAGCTTCGAGAATTAAAAAGGAGAGCTCACGTCGAAATTCGTGATTAAAGCTTCTCGATGCATCCTATAGATTGCCTTCCGCCTCTCCGAGAAACCCTTGAAAAACATGGGCTTCAGGCAAAAAAAACCTTTGGGCAAAATTTTTTGTTTGACCTCAATTTAACCCATAAAATTTCCCACATCGCGGCACTTACTGCAGAAGATACCGCCATCGAGATTGGACCTGGGCCTGGCGGATTAACCCGAGCTCTTCTGAAAACACCCGCTCACAAAGTCTTGGCCATCGAAATTGATCCGCGCGCTATTAGCATCCTTGAAGAACTGAAACACCTCGAAGATCAGCGATTGACGATTATTCAAGGAGATGCCTTAGCTATAAACTTAGTAGAAATGACGACAGCGCCCCGAAAAATTATTGCAAATTTACCTTATAATGTTGCAACGCCGCTCCTTATCAGGTGGCTCAAGCAAGCGGGTGCCTTTAAAAGCATGACCTTAATGTTCCAAAAAGAAGTGGCTGAGAGGATTACGGCCCACCCCGGCTCCAAAAGTTATGGTCGCCTTTCTGTCATGTGCCAGGCCCAAGCTGTCTGCAGGCGTGTGTTTGATCTTCCCCCGTCTGCTTTTATTCCGTCTCCTAAAGTGACCTCGAGTGTGGTCCACTTGATCCCTCACACTCCCGTTGTTGAGCCCAAGCTTTATCAGCATTTAGAGACCGTCACCAAATTTGCCTTTGGGCAACGCCGAAAAATGCTGCGCTCAAGCCTGAAAGGCTTAAATGTGAATGTGAGTGAGCTTTTGGAAAAAGCCGGCATCGAAAGTACACAACGAGCCGAAGAATTAAGCCTTCAAGACTTTTTAAGGCTCGCCAAAACTTTTCAAGACTTAAAAACTGCTTAGTGATTCTAATTTTTTCATCATGTCTCAATCTTTAATAAGTAGTTTATTTAAAATATAGGTAAGAATACGTTTGGAAATTACAAGCCAACATTCAAAAATTACCTTTAATCATAAAAATGTCAAATTGTTAATAATGATGACTTTTTAAAGGGAAAATTATTTTATAACTATTTGATTTGTATAATTTATTCATTTGATAAATGAAACGAATTTTCTTGAAATTTGTAGCGTTTTGTGGTAGTCTGATAGTAGGATGAATAAAGAGAAAATCGCATCTTATACAGGCCTTGCAAAACCTTATAATCCTTTCACTCTCTCTGACATGAATCCTCAAGAAAAAGACTAAAATAGGGATTAAAATCCTTACTTAGGAGAAGAAATAAAGCCTCAACGCTCTTTTTAGCGAATACCCTCTCTTTGCCTGATGAAAGAGAAGGGAAACCCATCAGCGTGCGTGATAGGCAGGGTGAAAATGAGGAATGGAATAGATCTCATGGTGAGAGGTGAGATCTGTAAATTCTCAGGATATAATTGAGAATAAGCCTGATTGGAGATGAAAAGGCCCACAAGAAACACCAAAGAAGTCTTTGCGAAAGAGGGAGTGAATGCATGCACTCTCTCTGAGGAAGGATAAAAGGGTCTAGGACCCAAGAGAAAAAACAGGATGTGATGCAGAAAGGAACATTCATCCAGTTTTACCTCTCCGAAACCCATCTTCTTTTCGAAGAGAGACGCACAACTCTCTTCGGAGAGAGGAACAAACCATAAACAACATAAACAGGGAGTAATGATGAAGACATATGACCAAATAACTAACGTAAAATCAATCGATGGGACCAACCATGGTTGGAGAAGTCAACAACAAAGAGAGGATCTCAGACTACCTGGCGAGGAAAAACCTTCAGCGTGTGGGATAAACATGGCGAGAAAAAGATGAAGAGATGAAAAGGCCTTTTTTAGATTGTTTAGATCTGAAAGTTTTAGAGATAATTGGCTGGCCGCGTATGTTAGAAAAATCCTCTCTACCTTTATGAAAGAGCTCAAAAATGCAAATAGGAAAAAGTGTTGATTAAAAGATTGTTAAAAACAAAAACTAGGTAAAATTTTAATAGAATTTTAACCTTTGATTAACGTTTTATTAATCAATTTAAAAATTGAGATATAAAACTTTTATCGCAATAAAATAGATAAAAACAAATAAAATCAAATACTTTTATCTTGAAGTCGTAAAATTATCTGCTATGATAGGATTTAGATAGGCATTTGGGGGATGCCTTAGCCTCACTGAAGATCCGAAGACGAATTAGGGGGGGACTTCAGGCAACGATAATAATAAAAAGAATGCAGGGAGAGCTAAAAGGTCATCGAATCACCCCCTCTAACTTCATACTTCTATTTCTTAAAAATTATCTTTGAATCAGTTGGTTATCTTCTTTTTTATAGTGAAAAATTGATGATAAAATTCTTTAACGCAAAAACCTAAGAACTTGCGATATATAATATCGTCATGAACATCCAACTCTCCTTGATCACAAAAGACATTCATCCCATAAATTCTCTAACTTGATTTAACCAAAGATCCATCTTTAGGAGAATAAATATAAGGCCCTTCAACACGTTTGCCTTTCTCATACACCATATAAGAGGCTACATTTCCATTTTCAAAATACTTGGTTGAATTTCCTTGAAGAAAACCTTGCTCATACGCTTCGGTTTGTAAAATTTTTCCTGACGGATAATACGCTTTCATAATTCCATGCTTAATCCCTTTTTCATAAGGAATTGTTGCTATAATGTATCCTAAAGGGTTATAGGTGATCATATCGCCATGCATTTTTCCGTCCACATAAGGAACTTCATGCTGAAGAGCACCGCCTTTTGTGTAAAATTTTGCGAGTCCCTGGATTTTTCCTTTGTGATAGGGAAGCTCTGCTGAAATCACGCCCTTTTCATAATTTTCTGCCAATCCATCCAACACGCCTTCTTTAAAATGATATTTGCGATGGGGTTTTCCCTCTTTATCATAAACAAGAGTCGGTCCTTCTCGAAGCCCATTCACAAAAGTCGCCCGTTTTGATACATTGCCCTTATGATCATAGTATTCAGCAACGCCGTTCCGTTGCCCACCTTTGAAAGGAATCCGCCTTAAAAGCTTTCCTTTTGCTGTTTTAATCTCTTGAATTCCTTCAAGAATCATAGCGGTTTTTGGTTTTCCTAGACGCATCTCTTGTTGAGGGTGGATATTGCTCATTTTCTTTCTCTATTTTTAAGCCAATGTAATGACTGCCCCAGTTATTTGAGTGCTCGCTTCGCCTCCTAAGGTGGCTGTGGCTTCACCCGCAATGGTGACAGTTGCTCCTGACATAGTAACTCCTGCCGTCCCTTCTAGAACAAGTTCTGTTTCTGCTGCCACATTCACTTCAGAAGCATTCACCGTTGTTTCACCTGTCGATTCTAACGTGGTTGCCCCTTCACTTGTCAGAGAAAGACTCGCGGCAGACATTGTCGTTTCTCCTTCTGCGGCAATCGTCAGAGCAGCCCCAGAATTTACTGTCATTTGAGCGCCAGACTCAAGAGTTGCCGCGGCCTCACTCTGAATCATAAGAGCCCCAGAACTTTGCAGGGTGATCGTCCCTCCCACAATAATTTCAAAATTACCATCAATTTTCAGAGTATAGTTGCCTGTAATGGACTCTTCCACATTTCCCGCAACTGTAATGGCTTGGTTTGCTTGTAAATTTACAGTTTGATCTCCTTGAACTTTAACTGTTTGCGTTCCTTGCTGCACCACAATTTCCTGATTCCCTTCTTCAACAATTGTCGTGTAATTGTTCTTTATTTTTTCAAAGAAAAGTCCTTCTTTGACCAGGAAAGTCGCATCTCCCTTTGTTAATTCTTTGTAATCATTTCCTTCTTTTAAGACGAGAGAGTGATCGCCTTTTGTAAGATGTGTAGTGATGTTGCCTTCACTTAAGTGAGTATGAAGATTTCCTTTTTCAAGAGTTAGGGTTGCATCTCCTTTTTCAATAAAATGATCCGCATTTCCCTCTTTTTGTTGAATAAAATAATCCCCTTTATTCAAGAGTTCGAGATTACTGCCTTCCTCAATTTCAAGGAAGCGATCCCCATGATTGATAAGCACATTATAGTTCGCGTCTTTTTCGCTTTTGAGCTGCATCGTACGGCTTCCTTTCAGAAGTGTCAGATTATCATCTCCTTTTCCAGCCGGAAGTCCTTGTCCTTTCGGTGTTGTTTTCGCAACGGAGTCATCCTCACCTGCCAAAACAACTTCTCGATTCCCGCGATCAATCCACCACCAATAACTGCCTCTTTTAATCCAATCATTGACCGTTTCATTTACTCGTATCGTTAAATCTTTTTGAGAATGAAAAAAGACCTCTTCAGATTCTTTTAAATCTTCGAACCTGAGCTCGTTAAAGCCCTCTGGGCCTTTTTTCGTGGATCGACTTTTAATAGTACTTTTCGTTGGTTGTTCCGGAAGATAAGGAGGCATATTATCTGAATTATAGACCGTTCCAATGACTAAAGGGCGATCGGGATTCCCCTCAAGGAATGTCACAACAACTTCCATTCCCACTCGAGGCGTGAAAAGGATTCCCCAATTATTTCCAGCCCATCCTTCAGCCACTCGAACCCAACAAGAACTATCTTGCTCATCTTTCGCACTGCTCTCTTCTTGACTCGAGGAAGAAGTTACTTGATCTTGATCTTCTTGAGACTCATTGTCGAGCTGATTTCCCTTACCGACTTCGGTTCCTTTTGACTGAATATCCCAATGAAATCGCACTTTAATACGCCCATATTGATCCGTCCAAATTTCTTCATTTTTAGGCCCGGTCACACGCGCTGTTTGAGTTGAATAAATTCTGGGTTTTGGCGTTTTTAACGACGTTTTATAAGGAATACTAAAAGGGAACGCCGTAAATTGATTGCGATAATGATTATCATGAAGCCCAAGACCACCTGTTATATTCGCTTCATGAATCACGGTATGAAGAACATAAAGTTTATTAACATCTTTTCGCGTATGACCACGCATTTGAAACTTATAACCTGGGGCAAAAAAAGGAATTGTTGACGTCGCATCAACTGATTTACTCGGTAATTCATCCGCCTGAATCCGCAAAGTCGACACTGTTTCTAATTTTGCTTGCTTCGGAAGATCTTCATGATCGAAAAGTCCCGGATAAGCGTAAACTTTACCGCCCAATCCCGTTCCATTGGATAAACTTGAAATCTTTGTCGACGCCGTCGTAAAATTGTAATCTACAAGAGAATGGGACTTGGGAACCACACGTTCAAGGACTTTGCAGGTGACAAGTTTATTAAAATAATCAACGCCAGCCACCGCTTTCTCAAATTCCGCTATTTTAGCCCCAGGACAGTCTTCATGATTTATTGGCGCTTCTCCCAACACTAACGTATGATCGCCATGAGTGTGCTTAAAATAATAGAAAATTCCTTCTTCTTCCAAAAGACGACTTATAAAATCAAAAGAACTTTCATTATATTGAACGCAATATTCCCGCGGAACACGCCCACAATTTTTTGTTTTATCTTCAATTTTAAGCACCCCATTTTCTCGCAGCACTTGTTTGATAATATCAATGGCTGATTGGTGTTGAAAAATACGACAATCTTGCGTGAATTTTAACATCCAGAATTGGGGATAGATTTTGGCCTCATAATAAGTGACATTATCGTCCCCTTTATGGGCCGTGTGAAGCTGCGTAAATTCGCCAATAACACCATTAAAATACCGAATTTTAGGGTTTTTTTCTTCGTGGAAAGAAGAATCCTCATTTTCTAAAGACTCTTCTTCCGCGTTACGGCCAGGCTCTTTAAGATAGCGATTTCCGTCTTGAGAGGTATCATCTTGACGATATTGTGCCCTTGGTTGTTCAAGCTTTTCTTGAGGAGAACGAGTACGTTCTTCATGGCAAACAATCGAAATTGTTACGGTCTTCCCCACCATATCCGCAAAATTAATCGCGGGGTCATCCGAAATCATAAGAGTCGTATATTCAAAAGGTTCTGAAAGTATTTCAACACCTTGAAATTGTTGCAAAATTAGATGACGAGACCTGTCTTTTGAAGATGCATCTGTTCGACGATGACGGGGGGGATTTTCTGAAAAGCCTGTTTCTTCTGTCTCTTGATAATCAATATCAATTTTTAATGAAATAGGTTTTTGATGTAAAAGAGTTGTTGAAACCATTTTTCCCGCCCTAACAGATGAAGCCCCTTAAGTAAACGAAGTTTAAAGGACTTTTAAGGCGACTTCAAGGTTTGCGATCAAGAAGACTGAATTTAGACCCCTCCAGGCTTTGGATTAAAATGGGTGGGAAATTTATCTGGAACGTCTTTCCATTCATCAGCATCAACGGGCGGCTCTCCTTTAAGCGTGATACGAGGCCACTCAAGCGCATATTTTTGATTAACCTCCACCCAAAATTCCGAGCCCTCCACCGTATCTGCTTGAATCGCGTCAATAGGACATTCAGGCACACATACGCCGCAATCAATACACTCTTCGGGATTGATCACCAACATGTTTTCGCCTTCATAGAAACAGTTGACCGGACACACCTCAACACAATCCATATACTTACATTTTACACAAGCATCATTCACAACGTAAGTCATCTTGCCCTCTTAATTCGACTTATAGGCTCTATGAATAAGCCGCTGCGCGACTAAACGCATAGGATCAATAAGATCTTCTCTTTCTTCTTTTTCAAGTTCTTCAAAGGCTAAGGGAAATTCTGTGCACCCGAGAATAACTTTTTCAGCACCTTGGGCTTTCAGGGTTTGGACATAACGTCGAAGAAGATCTTTTATGCGACCTGAGGCTTTGGAAAGAGCTTTCAAGCCATCAACAGGATTGTAAATAGCTTCATCTACTTTCAGTTGTTCTTCCGCTGTGACCTGAATTAATTCCACCCCTTTTTCGTCCAAGACATTCTTATAAATCAAAGAGTTGCGCGTTCCTGTTGTCGACAATAATCCTATTTTTTTAAGGGTGGGGAAATTTTCGGCAATCCCCTCGACTGTTTCTTTTACAAAATCACAAAGCACAAACCATTCATCCAATTTTTCCTGCTTGATACGCTCCATAAGGTCATTTAATAAAACCGGCGCATGAAAAGTATTGCAAGGAACCACACTTAGAATAGGACGATTAAATTTCTTCCCGACGAAAACAGCACTTCTAACAATCTCAATCAAGACGTCCACAGGATTCGGCTGAGTTTGATCAAAGATATAGGTCGCTCGATCTGGGATCATGGAAGGAAACCCGAAATGCAAAACATCGCAATGATCCTGATCTTGACTTACATGACGCAGCTTTTTCGTTTCTTCGATAATGAGTCCATGCAAAATTCGGCCTGCCTCAGGCCCCATTCCGCCAATAATTCCAATAATTGCAGCTTTTTGTAACATTATATGGTGTTCCTTATGCGACAAGCATCTTTTATAAATCACTTTCAGTAAGAACTGATTTCGTTATACTGAAGCAAAGGCAACCTGTCGATTAAACTCTTATGTTGGATGAAAAAATGATGCAACAAATTACATTTTGTTCTGGTCTTGCTGATCTTAAAGATCATTATGATTCTTTTATTGTTGATTTATGGGGTGTCATTCATGACGGATATCAGCTTTTTCCCAATGTACTCAATGCTCTGAAGAAAATTTCTGAGGCTCAAAAAGAAATTATATTTCTGTCAAACTCGCCGCGTCGTTCTTCAATTTTAGCCAAAAATCTTGATGAATTACAGATTCCAGAAACCCTTTATAAAGCTCTTTATAGCTCCGGAGAAGATGCTTACAGGGCGTTAAGTCAACCTCGTAAAGCCCCTTATGATCATTTAGGATTCAAGGCTTATGCGTTAAGTCAGCCTATTCATCAAAGTCTTTACTATGATCTCGATCTTGAAACTGTTGAATCGATTGAAGACGCAGATTTTATTTTAAATACCGGCCCTCAAAACTTTAAAGTCCAAGAATATCAAGACGTTCTCCAACAAGCGCTGCCCCTCAAACTCCCGATGGTGTGTGTGAATCCCGATATTTCCGTGGTTCATGGAGGAAAATTGACCTTGTGTGCAGGCGCTCTTGCGGAGGCCTATGAAAAAATGGGGGGAGAGGTTCGTTATCATGGAAAACCTTACCCGAGTGTTTATCACTCTGTGACTGACATGTTTACAAAGAAAGATTTAAAACGAACATTGGCGATTGGAGACTCTCTTATCACGGATATTAAAGGTGGGAATACTTTTGGAATCGATACAGCCTTGGTCATGACAGGACTTTTCGAACAAGAATTTGGTCATGAGTTTGATCCAGAGTTGGGAATGCCCAAACTCACAACATCATGCCTGCAAAAAGGGGTGAAGCCTACGTATCTTCTCCCCCAATTTCAATGGTAATCTATTTTTGAAGCATCTTGAGCAACGGCTCATAAAGATACGCATTTGCTGCAACGATAGAGCCTGTTTTTAAGGGATCTTTCCCTCCATTGATGTCAGAGGCATATCCTCCGGCTTCCTGCACAAGGATCAATCCTGCGGCTAAATCCCAAGGCGCAAGCTGAGGTGAGACAAAACCTTCACTCCGCCCTGCAGCAACGTAAGCTAAATCCAATACAGACGCCCCAAACTGACGCAAAGCCGCCACATGAGGACGAATATTTTCACATATTAATGAAAATTTTTCCGTTTCCTCTGAACGTTTATAAGGTCTTTCTGTCGTAATAAGAGCTTCGCTTAATTCTTTCCGGCCTGAAACGCGAAGGCGACGATCATTTAAATAAGCACCCTTACCTTTTTCGGCATAAAATAGTTCGTCTTTAATAGGATCATAAATAACGCCCGCGATAATCTCATTTTCAAACTGAAGAGCTATTGACGTGGCAAAATGCGGAATCCCATGAAGAAAATTGGTCGTTCCATCAAGCGGATCCACAATCCAACGATGCTGTGAGTCGGAACCCGGGATCTCCCCTGATTCTTCGAGAAGAAAACCGAAGTCTGGCCGGGCTTTTTGAAGTTCAAAACGAATCGCTTTTTCTGCGCGATGGTCCGCTGTTGAAACAAAGTTTCCCGGGCCTTTTCTTGAGACTTGAAGATGTTCAACTTCATTAAAGTCGTGGATAAGACCTCGTGCCGCTTTCAACGCAGCCGAAGACATAACAGTCATTAAAGAAGATCTAATTTTAGTACGAGTCGCTGTTAGCATAATTAATCTTTTGCTCTCTCAACATAGGTATTATCAGCTGTATTGACAACAATTCTTGTTCCTGACTCAACATGAGGTGGAACCATTACACGCACGCCGTTTTCGAGAATCGCTGGCTTATACGACGATGCAGCTGTCTGTCCTTTGACAACGGGCTCAGCCTCAACAATTTTGGCGATGGCCGTATCTGGAAGGCTAATCCCCACAATCTCTCCTTCATAGGACGATACTGTGACAATCATACCTTCTTGCAAATAGACGGCAGGCTCCCCCACAAGGGATTGGTTGACGGTGATCTGATCAAATGTTTCTTGATCCATAAAAGTTAATTCTTCATCTGCCCCATAGAGATATTGATATTCTTTCTCGTCAAGACGCACCCGTTCAACTGTTTCGCTGGAACGAAAACGTTCATTCAATTTTGTGCCACTACGAATGTCTTTAAGTTCAACTTGCATATAGGCGCCACCCTTACCAGGTTGCGTATGCTGAATTTTGGTTGCAACCCAAAGACGAGACTTATGCTCAATAATGTTACCCGGACGAATATCGTTGCCATTGATTTTCATTGTTTGTTTCCTCTAAAAATAACTTTTGCCTTTGTTGTAATGCTTTTAGTTAGTAAAAGACAAGAAGAGAAAATGGCGGGAGTGACGGGACTCGAACCCGCGACCTCCTGCGTGACAGGCAGGCGCTCTAACCAACTGAGCTACACCCCCATTTATATGGTGCCTCTTTAGGTACCTCTGTTTCTGGGAATCGTCAAGTAAAAATTCACTTTTTCCAAAGTTGTTATTACTTATGAATGTTTTCCTATAAAATCACAAATATCATCACATGAACAAGAAAGAACCTTGTGCGTCTTAAAAAAGTCTGCAACAGGCATATAAAGTTCATAATTACTGTCTTGATTGAATTTCCCATTTCCGACATTAAACGCAGATTTTCTCTCATTTTCTAAACCGACATACCCCTCTAACGTCCAAAAAAATTCTGCGGACAAATCCCGAAGCACTTGATCTTTTGTTGCAGGATCATAGTCAGAACTTAATAGTTTTAGAAATTTTAAATCTTTAAGCGTGCTTTCAAAAGCCTTCGAAAAAAGAACGTCTTTTTGGGCCTTATGGTCATAGTCTTGCACTTTCTCAAGCCAACTTGCCATTAAAGATACAGGTGATTCTTCAGATAATGCTTCTTTTAAATTTATCATCTTTAAACGTTGAAAAAAATTAGACCTCTCTAAAATGAACGGGTTTTCAGGTGAAATGATAGATTGTGAAGACATATTATCTTTTATAATCAAATGATTAAAATGAATTCCGCCTAAAAGATCTTTGGGATTATTCGGCGCATCAAAAAAGTGACTTTGTGTAAAATTTAAGCCTTTAAAAGAAGAAATATTTATTGCTTTAAGTTCAGGCATTTTTAATCGCGTTAAACTCACCCAAGAGCTTTTGGAAGAAGCGCTTTTCGCTGTGATTTGCCCAAGCTGAGAAAATGTTGTTGCTTTAAAATTTTTTGGAGCCAAATTTATAGATAGACTTTGCTCTTTCTCCTTAAAAATCTCCTTAATTCTCGGTAAAATATTCGCATAATCCTGACTCAGATAAGCAACCTGAAGAGATGTTAGAAAAAACAATGTATTCAAAAGAACAAAATTAAAAGGAGGTCTTTTAAATATAAAAAATAAAGTATGATTAAAAACTGAACGCATTGTGAAGCCTCCCCTTCCCGAATATTAATAAAAAATAAGGCTGTCACCGACGAAGGTTTCCGCTTTTATTTGTCTTCACCGCCAAACAAAAAGATGACATTTAAAGGTCATCACGGCTGAGCTTCTTTTAACTCTTATGAGCACCTCTAATACTCAAGATCATAATTTAAAATGAAAGAGAGTCAAGAGAGAAGAATTATAAAAAAATATCATTCATAAACAAAGGATTAATAAAAAATAACTTCTTTTTTTTGTGCTTATTTTAGGCTTTTTTATTATAGGAGCTTGGCGTTAAAAATGTTTCACGTGAAACATTTTTTCTCTCCAAAAATCCTTTTAAATTCAAATAATTACCCATAAAAAATCTTCGGGCATAAAAAAGCCTTGAGTAAACCTCAAGGCTTTTTAAGAAATCTATAAATACTTTATTTCTTGGCAGGCTCTTCTACTTTTTTGTCGCCACCAATTTCAGGCTTACCTTCTTGGTTAAAGCGTTCAATTGCTGCTTTATCTCTTAAACTTGTCACAAGCTTAAGCATGCTTTCTTCTAAAACAGCGGCTTTCAATTGCTCTTGAACTTCTTCAAACTTAGGGGCCTTAACTTTACGCTTATCGTCCACTTTGATCACATGCCAACCAAATTGTGTTTTAACAGGTGTCTCTGAAATTTTACCTGGAACTAACGCAAAAGCTGCATCTGCAAATTCCTTAACCATGTCTCCTTTACGGAAATAACCAACATCTCCGCCTTCTTGAGCACTAGCTTTATCAATGGATTGCTCACGCGCAATTTTTAAGAAATCAGCACCTTTCTTAAGATCTTCAATGATTTTCTTAGCCGCAGCTTCATCTTTTACAAGAACGTGACGGGCTTTAACTTCCATTTCATCCTTCGGCAAACTTGCAACTAATCTGTCATAACGCTCTTTAACCGCTGAATCCGTTACAAAGCTCTTTAATTCCTTAGAAAGATAAGCTTGAACAAGAACTTGCTCTGTGGCTTGCTGAATAGCTTTTTGAACATCCGCATCTTTCTCAAGTCCAGCTTTTTTAGCAGCCTCAATCAAAAGCGTGATATCAATCATTTGATCGCGTAAGGTTGTAAATAATTTATCCTTATCTTTTGCTCCACTTAAAACTTGTGGAGGAAGAGCCTTTTCTAAACGGGTCACTTCTTTAAGTTTAATTTCTTTACCGTTGACTTTTGCGACAACAGCTTCTTCATTGGCCGCGATGACTTGGGAACCAAAAGCAAGAAATGTTGCAAAGGCTGTCGTGATCATAAAACGAGATAACATTTATATTCCTTTCTTAACGTTTTTTTAGATAATTTATTTATGTAATGTTGCATATGGTACGAGGAATTCATAAGAACGCAACAAAAATCTTATGTTTATAGCATTTATGCTTGCTTATCTCTAGTAAGCATGGGTAAATCACCATTTAGTAAGTAAAAGTAAATTTTAAGGTTCGAGGTCTTTTGATGTTTGTCAGTTTTATCCAAAAAGTCTTTGGTTCCGCTAATGAGCGCACCATTAAGAAGCTGAAACCCCAAATTGAAGCGATTAATGCCTTGGAACCTGATCTTCAAAAACTCAGTGATACAGAACTTAAAGCTCGGACAGGATGGTTTAAAGAGCGCCTTGCAAAAGGAGAATCTTTAGATACTTTATTGGAAGAAGCTTTTGCAACTGTTCGAGAAGCAAGTAAACGCATTATGAACATGCGCCACTTTGATGTCCAGCTTATGGGCGGAATCATGCTTCACAAAGGAAACGTCATTGAAATGGCAACCGGTGAAGGAAAAACTTTAATTGCAACTCTTCCTGCTTACCTTAATGCTCTCGAAGGAAAAGGGGTACACGTGGTCACGGTCAATGACTATTTAGCCCAACGTGACGCGAATTGGATGGGGAAAATTTATGAATTTCTTGGCTTAAGTGTTGGATGTATCCAACATGAATTAAGTGATGCCGAGCGTCAAGACGCTTATAATCGTGACATTACTTACGTTACTAATAACGAACTTGGATTCGATTATTTAAGAGATAATATGAAGTTCCGTCTCAGCGATATGGCTCAACGGTCCTTTAATTATGCCATTGTGGACGAAGTTGATAGTATTTTAATCGATGAAGCTCGAACTCCTTTGATTATTTCAGGACCCGCTGAAGATTCTTCTGAACTTTATCAACAGGTAAACACTTTAATTCCTCAATTAACCGCTACTGATTATGAAAAAGAAGAGAAATCTCGCTCCGTTACTTTAACGGAACAAGGGTCTCAGAGAATTGAACAACTTCTTGAAAATATTGGATTACTTAAAGGTGGATCTCTTTATGAAATTCAAAATATTTCATTAGTTCATCACGTCAACCAAGCCTTACGGGCCCATAAATTATTCACTAAAGATGTCGACTATATGGTGAAAGACGATAAAGTCATTATCATTGATGAATTTACAGGTCGTATGATGGAAGGACGCCGTTATTCAGAAGGCCTGCATCAAGCGCTTGAAGCCAAGGAACGCGTCTCTATTCAGATGGAAAATCAAACACTTGCATCAATTACTTTCCAAAATCTTTTCCGAATTTACTCAAAACTCTCTGGGATGACTGGAACAGCCAAAACAGAAGCCGCAGAATTCAGCGATATCTATAAACTTGACGTTGTCCAAATTCCCACGAATCTTCCAATGTCTCGACAAGATTTAGATGATGAAGTCTATCGAACAGCAACAGAAAAATACAATGCGATCATCACTCTTATTGAGGAATGTCGCCAGAAAAAACAACCTATTCTCGTGGGAACAACAAGCATTGAAAAATCTGAGTTGATCTCAACACTTTTAAAGCAACGTAAAATTCCGCATCAAGTTTTGAATGCGCGTTACCATGAACAAGAAGCTGTCATCGTGGCTCAAGCGGGACGCTCAGGGGCCATTACAATTGCCACAAATATGGCTGGCCGAGGAACTGACATAAAGTTAGGCGGCAACCTTGAAATGCGCCTTTCCCAAGAATTAGAAAATGTGACAGATGCCAAAGAACGAGAACGCCTCACCCAAAAAATTCGTGAAGAACTGCTCCAGGCAGAACAGGAAGTTAAAGCTGCTGGAGGTCTTTATGTTATTGGAACGGAACGTCATGAAAGCCGACGGATTGATAATCAGTTGCGAGGACGTGCGGGACGCCAAGGTGATCCTGGAAAATCTAAATTCTTCTTATCCCTTGAAGATGACTTAATGCGCATTTTTGGGTCTGATCGCCTGGATAATATGCTGCAAAAACTGGGCCTTGAAGAAGGTGAAGCCATTATTCATCCTTGGATTAATAAAGCCCTTGAAAGAGCCCAGCAAAAAGTTGAAGGGCGCAACTATGATATTCGTAAACATCTGCTGAAATATGATGATGTCATGAATGATCAGCGCAAAATTATTTATGAACAACGTCGTGAAATGATGGAGACAGATGATGTTTCTGAGCTTGTTCAACATATGCGTGAAGATGTCATTGACAAATTAATTAGTACTTTTATTCCTGCCAACGTTTATCCCGATCAATGGGAAGTTAAAGGCCTGCATGAAGAATGTTTACGGCTTTTTAATCTTGATTTACCTCTTTCAGAATGGGCTCAAGAAGAAGGCATTGCCGATGAGGCTTTAAAACAACGAATTGTTAACGCTGTTTCTGAAAAACTTTCCGCCAAAGAAACTTTGTATGGAACAAGCATGATGCATATGGCAGAAAAAAGCATCCTTTTGAGAGTGTTAGACCAAGCCTGGAAAGATCATCTCCATGGGCTTGATCATTTGCGTCAAGGAATCAATTTACGCGCTTATGCTCAACGAGATCCGTTGAACGAATATAAACATGAAGCTTTCCTTATGTTCCAAGAAATGCTTTCTCGAGCCCGTGAAATGGTCGTTTCTGCGCTTTCTCACCTTGAACTTTATCAACAAACAGAAGAAGAAATTTTTGAGGATGCTGTTGAGGATCTTGAAGAACAAAATAAAAAAATAAAACTTGGGCAAAGTGAGTTTTCAGAGATAAAAGCTACAAAAAAAGCGCCTCAATCTCTGAAAAGCCGCCTCACAGATGCAAAAAGAAAACAAAAAACACTTTCATCTAGTGGATCTTCTAAAGAGAAAAAAGCCACATCAAAAAAAGATGCTCCAAAAAAAAGTGATGAAGCAGCGCCAACGCGTAACTCTTTATGCCCTTGCGGTTCTGGAAAACGCTATAAGCATTGCCATGGTCAAGACGCTTAAAGATTTATAATAAGCTCTCTGAGATCCACGATAGGATGAGGTTGGCTTGAAGAATCTCCGACTCGATCATATTGCTGCACAGCAATAATTTTCTTTTCGGGGTAGATATAAAGACGCTGCCCCAGATGACCCTGTGCCGCAATAATATAAGGATTTTCATAAATCCACCAAAGAAGTCCACAAGCTGGCGTCCCTATCGATGTTTTTGTGGTCATGAATGAAATCCATTCTTGACTCAAAACAGAGGCTCCCTTCCAGGATCCTTGATCGAAAATAAGCTGTCCAATTTTTATGAGTTCTTCAGCAGAGATTTTAAGGCCTGAAGCCCCATAAATATGACCCACTTGATCATAGCGCCATTCAAAATTTTGTATTTTTAAAGGAGTGAAAAGAACGTCCTTGATAAATTCGTCGGCTGGTTTTCCTGTTACTTTTTGAATCACCCCAGGAATCAAATTTGTAGCTTTATTATTATAGTTATATTTTTCGCCTGGAAGGCTGGTAAGTTCTGCGCATAAAGATAATTGAACAGCATCTGGGGCTCTGATGATATCTTCATACGTCGGATCATCTTGTAGCCCAGAGGTATGCGTTAATAAGTGCCATAACGTGATTTGTTGCTTATGTCCTTGATCCCATTCTGGGAAGAAATGATAGATTGGTGTCTGAAGATCTTTTATCCTTTTTTGATCCCATAAAATACCAATCGCAAGCCCCATAATCGACTTTGTAATTGAATATGATTGCAATAAAGAATGGGGTTTCCCCCAATTCAGAAGAACGTCGTTTTCTTTTTGAATAAAGACACGCGCAAGATGAGAAGAAATTGCTTGTTCTTGAATTTCATGAAGAATCGTCGATGACATTTTTTCCCTTTTTAATCGATTCCTTTTATGAGGCATGCTTTAACTTGACCAACAGCTAAATCTCCAAGACTATACGGTCCATACGCCACCCTAATAAGTCGTGAAACTTGAACATTTAAGTGAGTCATTAAATTTCTCACTTCGCGATTTTTCCCTTCAAAAATGGCGACTTCTAACCATGTATTAAGGCCAGAACGTTTTAAAATCGTCACGTCCGCTCCTTGGTAGTGTATGCCTTCGAAGGTAATTCCTTTGGCAATTTCTTTAAGTTTACTCTCCTGAAGATGACCATACACTCGAACATGATAAACACGTTTTAAATGAGTCGACGGAAGTTCTAATTTGCGAGCCAATTCACCATCGTTAGTTAACAGCAATAAACCTTCAGTCATTCTATCGAGACGTCCCACAGAAATGACGCGCGGCAAATCTTTGGGTAAAGCTTCAAAAATCGTCGGACGGTTTTCAGGATCGTTGTGAGAGGTGATAAGTCCTTTTGGTTTATGATAAAGCCAAAGACAGGAAGATTTCTTAGACGGTAAGGGTTTCCCATCTACAACGATGACATCCTGTTCGGAGACAGTAATAGCTGGAGAATCTAAAAGAGTCCCATTCAATTGGACGCGGCCACTTTCAATCCATCTCTCAGCTTCACGACGAGAACACAGCCCAGAACGAGCCATCAATTTAGCAATTCGTTCGGTCATTTTTGGCAAGCCGAAATAAAAGCCTCAAAGATTTTATAATCATAGGACGTACTAAGATGTTCTGGATGCCATTGAACACCTAAACAAAATCGCTCTCCGACATGTTCAATCGCTTCAATAACGCCATCCGAAGCGGACGCAACCACTTTTAGGTTATCTCCAAGTTTTTTAATCGCTTGATGATGAGTACTATTTACTTGGATTTCTGAGGTTTCCCATAACTTAAATAAAAGACTCTCTTTTTCAACATGAATCCAATGAGTTGCTTGGTGTTTTGGTTCTGTTTGTTCATGCGAAATAGATGACTCCACCGTGGCAGGAATATGTTGGATAAGAGTTCCCCCCATCAACACATTAATCAGTTGATGCCCTCCACAAATCCCTAAAATAGGAAGATTTTTCTGATAGGCGGCCTGGGCGAGTTTTAATTCAAAAGCTGTTCGAGATGCTTTACAAACCACCCGTTCATGACAAATCTTCTCTCCATAGTGAGCCGGATCAATATCATAATCGCCCCCGGGAATTAAAAGCCCTGAGATCAACTTTACAAAGTCAGGAATCTGGTCACAATGATGAGGTAAAAGGATCGGAATTCCGCCGGCCTGTTCAATCACGCGCGCATAATTCTCTCGTAAAGCATACCAAGGATAAGCCGAATAGGTCGGTCGATCATCCCAATCTAAAACAATTCCAATAACAGGTTTTACCATAAAATTAGAGGGCCCATTGACCCTTCCTCCAAAATTCTCTTTAATACGACTCATTTTAAAGTGTTTAAGTTGAAAGAATCAATCATGAATTCAGGAATCTTTTTTGAAGATATTATTCGCCCCTTAAGTCGTTCAAAATTTTTGCAGGATTTTTTCGATCAAAAGCACTTCTATCATGAAGGAGAAGCCAGTCGATTTAGAGATCTTTTGAGTTCAGATCAGTTAAAAGAATTTATTAAAATTTCCCCTTTATGGAATGAAGCGACCTTAAGGCTTTATCACCAAGGACACGCTATTCTTCCTGACCATTTTTGCAAACCTTCTTCAACCTTAGATCAAGGAATTACTCTAAGACCGGATTTTGATCTTATTCTTTCTCACTTAGCTCAAGGGGCAACTCTTGTCGCCAATGATATTGGAACTTTAACACCTGGATTAAGAAATATTTCGCATCAACTTGCCGAGAACTTAGAAGCGCCTGTCCAAGCAAATCTTTACTATTCTGTGAAGGCTCAGCCGGGCTTTTTAAGTCATTTTGATGTCCATGACGTTTTTGTTTTTCATCTTGAAGGAGAAAAAAAGTGGCGCCTTTATGAAGGAAAAGCTGTTGCCCCTATCCAGCACCCTCTCTTTAATCATCTTAGCCAAGAAATGCATGAAGCTCAAAAAGGCCCTCTTTTAACAGAAATCCATTTAAAACCAGGAAGTTTTTTATATATTCCTCGAGGCATGTATCATGATGCGCTTGCGCTCACAGATCATTCTTTACATATCTCTTTTGGCGTGACACGCCCTATAGGTCTTAAAGCGATAACCCTTCTTTTTGAAGCGATGGTTTATGAAAAAATTGCCCGGCAAAATGTCCCTTTCTTTGACGATTCTCACCATTTTTCAGAGTATCTAAAAAACCTTGGAAAATGTGCAAATGACATTTTAAACAATTCTCACTTTCAAGCGCAGCTAAAGGCTCAATTGACTTCAGAATATAAAAAGACCTCCTAAAATTGAGGCCTTTCAATAAAAAAACAAATAAACTTTTATTTTGTCTCCCTGTTGCACTTGCGCCACAGGTCTTCGCAAATCAGGCAACTTTATTTTTTCTAGATTGCCTTTAAAAGCAAGGATCTATTTTATGAAACTTGAAAAATATTGTAACAAATTTTAAGGTTGCTTGTTTAATACCCACCTAAATTGTTTTTAGGAAAGATTAAATTTGATCAAGTTTCCTTATAATTGACCACTTTTTAGGAGAATAAAAATGAAGAAAATATTATTAACAAGCACAGCTGTTGCTCTTGCTTTGCCTCTTGCGCAAGCTTCCGCAAAAGTTGAAGGACAAACCCCTCGCCTACAATTATCTGGTGAATTATCCCCTCAATTTCACGTCGTAAAAAATAAGAATCGTGAAGCAAATAAAGGTAAAGGCTTCGGTCAACATTTAGCGCTTGAAGATTCACGTATTAACTTTGACGTTCTTGGAAGCACAGATTTATTAGGAGGTCTTGAATATGGCTTCCTCGTCGGTGTAGCCGCAGATACAGATCAATCAAATAACGTTGAAGAAGCTCGCATTAGCTTCAAAAACCAATACGGAACTGTCATGATTGGTGACACACGTGGTGTTGATGACTTTATGGCAGTTGGCCCTTGGAAAGTCATGGGCGGTACTGGTGGCGGTATTTATGGTAACATGACAAGTTCTTACCAACCAACATCAGGTGTTCGTTTTTCAGGTGACATCCACCATACACCAAAAGATGCGACAAAGATTAACTATATTACACCACGCGTTGCAGGTTTCCAAATCGGTGTGACTTATACACCAAATTCTGCACATGATGGTTCTGCAAAGCTTTTTTCACATACCAATGGTGGAAGAGTGACACAACATTTCTTCAGTGCACAACCTTTTGATCATAGCCAAGTGGGCGTCGGTGTTAACTATAAAAATACATTCCAAAATGGTTTGAATGCTCAAGCGTCTTTCACAGGACTCTTTGGTCATACAAAATTCGGTAAGCGCTTTACACCAGGCGAAACTAAAGTATATCTCCCAAGTGAATTGAACCCTGGCACCGTTTCTGAACAAGACTCAGGTAAAATTAGAAATACAAAAGGATTTGCTCTTGGTGCGATGCTTGGTTTCCAAGGCTGGAAAATCGCAGGAGAGTATGTCAACAATGGTAAATCTGGTGAACCACACGCATTAAAAGGCAATAATGCAGGGCGCGTTTACACCGCTGCGCTTGGTTATAGCTGGAACGTTAGTAGCGTGGCTGCAGGATACGGCCATACAGTCCGTAAACTTGGAACAGGTTATAATAAAGCTAAAGCTGATGTTTACACCCTTACATATGATCACAAGTTTGCCCCCGGCTTTGAAGGCTTCATTGAAGGGAACTTTGCGAAGCAAAAAACAGATGCAAACTATGCTACCTTCATTAAAAACGTTAAATTGGCTAATGACAGCTTTAAAGCGACAAATGATGGCGTTGGCAACAGCAATACAAAAGCTCTTATTATCGGAAGCCGCGTCCGCTTCTAATTGTAAAGAAGACATCTTAAAGGGGGAGTTTCGGCTCCCCTTTTTTTTGTCTTGACGATGGCCTAACAACGCCGCATATCTGTAAGCATATCTTCAAAAGGAAAAACGATGTTTAGAAAAAGTTTGCTGACCATTTTGAGTAGTGCCCTTTTCTTAAGTTCTTGTGAAGGCCTAAAAGTCTCGAATGATGAAAAAATCGAAACTCGACGCGAGCAAAAATATCGCGATATGGACAAACTGTTTGGAGAAGATAATTTTTCATTTGGCGGCGATCGCGAATCCTCAAACAAAGGCGAAGTTGGTGTTGGCGTTAATAGCTTTTTATGGAGAGCTTCTCTCGATACAATTTCTTTCATTCCTTTAAAAAGTGCCGATCCTTTTGGTGGTGTTATCCTGACAGAGTGGTACACACCAAGCCCAACATCAAATGAACGCCTTAAAGTTGATATTCTCATCATTGATCGCCAATTGCGCGCAGATGGACTAAAAGTTTCCGTTTTCAGACAAAAACGTCAAGGCACTGAATGGATTGATCAACCCGTCGATACACAAACAGCAATTCAACTTGAAAATGTAATTCTGACGCGTGCCCGTCAATTACGTATTGATAGTGGTAAATAGAGGAATTTCATGGTCGAGCGCTATAATCATCGCGTCGCAGAGGCTAAATGGCAACAACGATGGAACGATTTAGGTTCCTTTAAGGCTATTACGGATCCAGAAAAGCCTAAATATTATGTGCTTGAAATGTTTCCTTATCCTTCGGGCCATATTCATATCGGGCATGTTCGGAACTATTTAATTGGTGACGTGATTGCTCGCTTTAAAAAAGCGCAAGGCTTCAATGTCCTCCACCCTATGGGATGGGACGCTTTTGGTTTGCCTGCCGAAAATGCGGCGATCAAAACAAAAAGTCATCCCGCTCATTGGACGTATAACAATATAAAAATAATGCGAGACCAATTAAAATTAATGGGGCTTGCGTATGATTGGGATCGTGAACTTGCTACCTGTCATCCAGGGTATTATGGTCATGAACAACGACTCTTCCTTGAACTTTATAAACAAGGGCTTATTTATCGCAAAGAAAGCTTTGTGAATTGGGATCCTGTTGAAAACAGTGTCTTGGCCAATGAGCAAGTGATTGAGGGACGTGGATGGCGTTCTGGAGCTAAGGTTGAGCGTCGTAAGTTATCTCAATGGTATTTAAAAATTACCGCCTACGCAGAAGAACTCCTCGAAGGGCTTGATACCCTTAAAGATTGGCCCGAACGAGTTGTCACGATGCAACGCAACTGGATTGGCCGCTCAGATGGCGCTCAAATCACCTTTAAAGTAAAAGAGCTTTCCGAGACGATCACAATCTTTTCTACGCGTCCAGATACTCTTTTTGGGGCAAGTTTTTGCGCTTTATCTCCGCATCATCCCCTGACAGAAAAACTCACCGAAAACAATCCCACTCTGAAGGCTTTCATTGAAGAATGTAACAAGACAAGCATTAACGAAGAAGCCATTGAAAAAGCTGAAAAGCTTGGTTTTAACACGGGATTCCATGTTGAACATCCTTTCGTTGAAGGGCGCCTTTTACCTCTTTACATTGCAAACTTTGTTCTCATGGATTATGGAACAGGGGCTATTTTTGGATGCCCTGCTCACGATACCCGCGACTTCGAGTTTGCCCAAAAATATCATCTAGAGATTCTTCCTGTCATTCATCCTGCAGATCAAACAGCAGATTCTTTCAAGATTACAACTGAGCCTTTTACAGAAGAGGGCCTTCTCTTTAATTCTGATTTTCTCAATGGGCTCACCGTTCAACAAGCAAAAGAATGTGCGATTAAAAAATTATCTGACTTAAAGCTTGGCGAGAAAATCACCACCTATCGTTTACGCGATTGGGGAATCTCTCGACAACGGTACTGGGGATGTCCAATTCCTATGATTCATTGTCCTTCCTGTGGCATTCTTCCTGTCCCTGAAGATCAGCTTCCAATTGCGCTTCCCGAAGATGTGGATTTTGATACGCCGGGCAATCCTTTAGATAGGCATCCTTCTTGGAAGTTCACCACTTGCCCTTCTTGCCATCAGCCCGCAGAACGTGAGACAGACACTTTAGATACTTTTGTTGAATCTTCTTGGTATTTTGCTCGTTTTTGTGCGCCTCGGTTTGATCAGCCCATTTCGCCGGAAGAAACAGCTTATTGGCTTCCTGTTGATCAATACATCGGTGGTATTGAGCATGCCATCCTTCATCTTTTGTATGCTCGTTTTTTCAGTCGTGCTCTTGCTAAAAGTGACTTTTTAACATGCAAAGAACCTTTTAAAGCCCTTTTGGCTCAAGGTATGGTCACACATGAAACTTTTCAGACAGAAGACCAGGAATGGGTCTTCCCTTCAGAAGTTGGCACCAATCAACAAGGCGAGCTTATTCGGGTAAGTGATGGCGCCCGCGTCATCAAAGGTCGCTTAGAAAAGATGAGTAAATCAAAAAAGAATGTGGTTGCGCCGGAAGTTATTACGCAAGATTACGGAGCAGACACCGCACGCTTATTCTTAATTTCTGACAGCCCCCCCGATCGAGATTTAGAATGGACGGATTTAGGCGCCCAGGGCATCTGGAAATACCTCAATCGTGTTTGGACCCTGGCTGATAGCTTTAAACCCTTTCTAGGCCCATTTATGGCGAAGATGCCTGAGACCTTCACAGAAGAAGAAAAAAATCTCCGCCAAATGGCACATCGCACCTTAAAAGATGTGACAGCTTCTATTCAGGCTTTTCATCTCAATCGCTATGTGGCCTATCTCAGAGAATTCAGTAATTACCTTGGAAACTTGAAAGATCTCTCTCAGATGAATGAAGCCGTTTTAAGAGAAGCTCTTGAATTTTTGATTATTGCGATAAACCCCGCAACACCTCACCTTGCTGAAGAAATATGGGCGTCTTTAGGATATACAACCCCGCTCGTGAATACGGCATGGCCTCTTTTTGAGGAAGCATTGACGCAAGAATCTTCTGTAACAATTGCCGTCCAAGTTAATGGAAAGCTTCGAGGAACTTTTGTCTGTGCAAAGGATCAAGAACAAGCAGATCTTGAAAAGACTGCCCTTGCTCTTGAAAATGTTCAGAAAGTTATAGCAGGTCAAAACGTCCGTAAAATTATTATTATCCCAAATAAGGTTGTGAACATTGTTGTGGCTTAATACTCTTTTGATTCTAAGTGGCTTGACTTTAAGTGGATGCGGTTTTCAACCGTTGTATGCGCCCACCACGCAAGCGACTGAAAAACTTTCTCATATAAAAATTAAGCCAATTCCAGATCGAGTGGGCCAGGTCTTGCACAATCATTTACTGGATATTTTAACACCTTATGGTCAACCTAAAAATCCAGACTATATTTTAAAAGTAACCCTCAATGAGCAACGATCCGATTTAGCTCTTCGTAAAGATGCGACCGCCAAACGCGCGCAACTTGAATACACAGCTTATGTGACCTTAAGCCATGCTATTTCTCATGAAGTTATTTTATCAGATCAAGTGAGTTTAATGGCGGGCTTTTCCATTGGGTCTCATGCGGATTTTTCTTCTATTCCTGCGCTTGTCAGCGAAGAGAAAGCACGCCTTCGCGCCATGGAAATTTTGGCCCAAGATATCAAATCTTTAGTAGCAAGCTATTTGAGCACCCAAAATTAAGGGCAACTTTTTAAAGGCTCTCGAGAGAGGTAATTTATTTCCAGAATGATTTATCAAGATTTTTTTATAAAAGAGCTTGAACGCCTTCGGCACGAAAAGAGGTATCGAACTTTTTTAGATCTTGAAAGGTGCGCAGGGGATTTTCCTCAAGCAATCAGTCGAACCTCGAAAGAAAAAATCACCATCTGGTGCAGTAATGATTATTTAGGGATGGGACAGCACCCTCAAATTCTTGCAGAAATGATTGAGACTCTTAAAAGATGTGGTTCAGGTTCTGGCGGGACGCGCAATATCTCAGGAAATACGTTTTCCCATGTTGCCCTTGAAGAAGCTTTAGGTGATTTTCATCAAAAAGAAGCAGCACTCGTCTTTACCTCAGGCTATGTCGCCAATGAAACAACACTGTCAACCTTAGGTTCTTGTTTACCTGAGTGTGTTTTTCTCTCTGATGAAAAGAACCATGCTTCCATCATTCAAGGAATTCGTCATAGTCGAGCTCAAAAGAAAATCTTTCGCCATAATGATGTTTCTCATCTAAAAGAACTTTTATCATCGATCCCTTTTCATGTCCCTAAAGTGATTGTTTTTGAATCTGTTTATTCCATGGATGGTGATTTAGGGCCTCTCAAAGAAATTTGCGCCCTCGCCAAACAGTATAATGCTTTAACGTATTTAGATGAAGTTCATAGTACAGGACTTTATGGCCCTCATGGCGGTGGAATCGCTCAAGCCCTTGGCCTTACTCACGACATTGATATTATCCAAGGGACTCTTGGGAAGGCTTTTGGATTGATCGGAGGCTATATTACAGGAACAAAAGAACTCATTGATTTTATAAGAAGTTTTTCACCTGGTTTTATTTTTACGACCTCATTGCCTCCAGCCATTGTGGCTGGTGCCTTGGTGAGTATTAATATCCTTAAAAATAGTCCTCATCTTCGGAATCAACATCAATTAAATGCGACTTATTTAAAGAAAAAACTCGAAGAATGTGGCCTCCCTTATTTACGAAATGAGAGCCACATTGTTCCCCTTATTGTGGGCGATGCCCAAAGATGTAAAGAAGTTACAGATCGCCTTCTAAACGACTATAAGATCTATGTCCAACCGATCAATTATCCCACAGTGCCAGTAGGAACAGAACGGCTGCGCTTGACGCCCTCAGCTCTCCATACGCCCGCGATGAGTGATGAGTTAGTTGAAGCCCTCACCGAAATTTGGAGAGATTTATCTCTCCCTCAAGCGGCTTAAAAAAGGACGTTTTATGAAAATTTCTTCATTTTCTCAATTTTTGGCGAAAAGGCCCCCGCAGTGCAAATGCTTTTTAATTTATGGCAATAATGAAAATCTTGTTTATTTTCGTGAAAAAGTCCTCCTGAATCAGCTAAAAAAAACAATTCCTTCGCTTCAAGTTCATCCTTTAGAAGAATTTATTCTTCCTGAGGCTCCTTCCTTAAGCTTATTTGAGGCTGAACCGTCGTCTATTGTCTATCTCTATCGCCGTGCGAGCGATCGTCTGTTAAAAGAGATTGAAAAAGGTCTTACCCAAGATCAGAATTATTATATTTTTGCCTCTCCTCAATTGACCTCGAAATCAAAGTTGGTGGATTTTGCGCTCAAACATCCGTCTGTTGCCGCAATTCCTTCTTATACAACTGAAGAGGCAGAAATTACTAAAGTCATTCATGATTTTTGCCAAGAAATGTCTCTAAATTTTCCTCAAGAAGCCAAAAAGATCTTGTTTGAAAACTTGATGACGAACCCTATAACATTTGAAAGCCAACTCCAAAAAGCCGCGTTATTTTATCCGGAAGATTCTTCTAATTTCTCAGACACTGACTTTAAATCCCTGTTTGTGTCAAAAGAAGAAGGTGATCTTTTTAAAATGAAAGATGCCTTCTTTAAAGGGGATGTGGCTGCATTTACTCAATTATGGAATATTTTAAAGAAAGATGACTTTCAAGATATCGCTCTGATCCGCTTTCTTCAAGCAGAAGCTTTTCGCAGCTTAAAAGGCCCTGGGAATGGACCTTATCAGGCGCGCCCTCCTTTAACGCCTCTTCAAGTTTCCACGTTGTTATCTCTTCTCTTAACTCTTGAGACCACCTTAAAGTGGCAAGCTGATTTACCTGACAATTATCTTTTACAGAAATTACTTCAGTGGTTGCCCGCTAAAAGCCTTGAAACAAGATAATCAAGTTCTTCCAGGTTACTAAAATGAATATTAAGATGTCCGCCATCCCCTTTTAATTCAAGGGCAACCGCTAGATTTAAAGCCCCTTTGAGCTCATTTTCGAGCATGGCTTTATCATCTACGCTATAGGCTCGATCTATAAACGCAGAAGGTTTTTGAGCCTTTGGTGTAGACGGGTTATTTTGTTTTTGGATTAATTGCTCTGTTTGACGAACATTTAAGCCTTGTTTAACAACTTTTTCCCCAAGAAGAGAAGGGTTTTTGGCGCCCAATAGTGCACGCGCATGACCTGCTGTCAATTTTCCTAAACGAATATAGTCTCGAAGATTGTCGGGTAGATTTAAAAGCCTTAAGGTATTGGCGATATGGCTTCGACTTTTGCTCAAAGATTTTGCTAAATCTTCTTGTGTGTAATCAAATTCTTCCATAAGTCTCTTATAGCCTTGGGCTTCTTCTAAAATACTTAAATCATGGCGTTGAATATTTTCAATCAACGCAAGCTCAAGGGCTTCACGATCATTAAGCTGCTTTACAAGCGCAGGAATTTCCTGAAGGCCTGCTTGCTTTGCCGCGCGCCAGCGACGTTCTCCTGCCACAATTTCATAATTTGACATTCCATTTTGGAGAGGACGAATTAAGATCGGTTGAATCACGCCTTTTTCACGGATCGATTCGACCAAAGTGTCAAAAGGTTCTTGATCAAAATGTTCACGCGGTTGATATTTTCCAGGACAGATTTCAAAAAGAGAAATCTTTTGAATATGAGTCCCTTCTTGAGATATAAATGCCGGATCGGGCCCTAAAAGAGCATCTAATCCTCGTCCCAATGAGCGATTAATTGGCGAATTCGACATATTTTCTTTCCTGAGTTTGTTGCAAAACCTCACTGGCAAGCTTCATGTAAGCAAGAGAACCCGAACTTCTGACATCGTAAAGCAAAACCGGCGTCCCATGAGAAGGCGCCTCTGAAATCTTGACGTTGCGAGGAATCGGATTTTTAAAAACAAGCTCTTTGAAATGAGTCCGTACATCTTCGGCAACCTGCTCAGAAAGAACATTTCGTTTATCATACATCGTAAGGGCAATTCCCAACAAAGAAAGCTGAGAATTAAGTCGCCCTTGGACACGACGAACCGTATTCATAAGTTGGCTTAATCCTTCAAGAGCATAGAATTCACATTGTAAAGGAACCAAAATATAGGTTGCAGAAGTTAATGCATTAAGGGTTAAAAAGCCCAAAGAAGGAGGGCAATCAATTAAAATATAATCGTATTCTTCTTCAACTTCTTCTAAGGCTTGTTTTAATTTAAATTCTCTTTGTGGAAGAGAGACAAGTTCAACTTCGGCGCCGGAAAGATGAGGAGAAGCGGGGAGAATCGATAGATAAGGGATGCGTGTTTTAATGATGCAGTCTGAGGCTTTTTCAATACCTAAAAGAACTTCATAGCTTCCAGCTTTTCTTTCTCTTCCATAGAGCCCCATGCCTGTGGAAGCATTTCCTTGAGGATCAAGGTCGATCATTAAGACTTTTTTAAGGCTTGCCGCGAGGGCCGTCGCAAGATTAATTGCCGTCGTTGTTTTGCCAACCCCACCTTTTTGATTTGCAATCGCAATGACTGTCATTTCGTCCTCATTTTACTTTCTTGCTTACTTCTTTTACCTCTAAAATCTTTCCTTGGCAATCTGTAATACTTGAATGAACCATGATATTAAAATCCCAGTCTTTTTGAGCTTCTGTAATTTCTTCTAAATAACTTTTTCCTTTAAGCAATAAAAAGGTCGTTGAAGAAGAGGATAAAGGAACGGTCAATTCAAAAAGACGCCTCAAGGGAGCAAATCCTCGCGCCGTAATAACATCGCCTTTTAAGCCATTAAGTGATTCAACACGATCACAGATGACTTGTGCCGTTGATTTCGTCTTTAAGATGACCTGATTTAAAAAAGTCGCTTTCCGATGATCAGACTCGACCAAACTCACGGGAAGCTCTTGAAGAAGAGAGAGAACAAGCCCAGGAAATCCGGCCCCACTTCCCACATCCACAATCGTTTGAGCCGAAGGTGGAATAAACTTAAGCAGCTGAGCGCTATCTAAAAAATGACGATCCTCAATTTCTTCCACCGTTGAATTGGAAATGAGGTTAATCGCCTTTTGCCACTTGATAAGTTCTTCGTGATAAATTCCCAAGGCTAAAAATGTTTCACGTGAAACATTTTTGCCCTGAGATGTTAAAAAATCCTTAAAATTCATATACTTATGAATTCATTGACGTGAAGAAATCTTGATTATTTTTTGTGGCTTTTAATTTATCATGCATGAATTCCATCGCGTCATTGGGACCCATCGGTGCCAAAATACGGCGAAGAACCCATACTTTAGAAAGCTCGCCCCTATCAACCAACAATTCTTCTTTTCGGGTGCCTGAACGGGTAATATCAATTGCTGGGAAGATTCTTTTATCTGAAAGTTTACGATCAAGAATAATTTCTGCGTTACCCGTGCCTTTGAATTCTTCGAAAATAACTTCATCCATTCTCGAGCCTGTTTCGACCAAAGCCGTGGCGATAATTGTAAGGGATCCCCCTTCTTCAATGTTACGAGCCGCTCCAAAGAAACGCTTAGGACGTTGAAGCGCATTCGCATCCACACCGCCTGTAAGAACCTTTCCAGAAGACGGAACGATTGTGTTATAAGCGCGCGCAAGACGAGTGATAGAATCCAAAAGAATAACGACGTCTCGTTTTCCTTCCACAAGCCTCTTGGCTTTTTCAATAACCATTTCAGCCACTTGAACATGTCGGCTTGCAGGCTCATCAAAGGTGGAACTTAAAACTTCGCCTTTAACAGAACGAGCCATATCTGTGACTTCTTCAGGACGCTCATCAATGAGCAAAACAATCAAATACACTTCAGGATGATTGATGGAAATAGCATTCGCAATTTGTTGCAACATCACAGTTTTACCTGTTCGGGGCGGCGCTGTAATCAACGCACGCTGCCCTTTTCCAAGAGGAGAAACTAAATCCACAACCCGAGTCGTTAAATCACCATTTTCAGGATTATCAATTTCCATTTTAAGGCGTTGATTGGGGTAAAGAGGCGTTAAGTTATCAAAGTTAATTCGATGTTTTGCTTGCTCAGGATCTTCAAAGTTAATTGTGTTTAACTTTAAGAGAGCAAAATAGCGCTCACCTTCTTTCGGAGCCCGAATTTGTCCATCAAGAACATCGCCTGTCCGCAATCCAAAACGACGAATTTGGCTGGGGGATACATAAAGATCATCAGGGCCGGGCAAAAAATTCATTTGAGGAGAGCGTAAGAAACCATACCCATCTTGAAGAATTTCAAGAACACCACCACCATAGATGGGGATATCTTTACTGGCGAGTTGCTTTAAGATGGCAAAAATAAGGTCTTGTTTTTTTAGAGAACTTGCGTTTTCGATTTCGTGTTCTTCTGCGATTGCCAACAGATCAGAAGGCAACTTAAGCTTAAGCTCTTGGATGTTCATAAATTATTATACTCTCATTGAATGAATTAATACGTACCATTTTATAAGGGATTTTGGACCTGAAGAATCTTGATCCGTCACTAGCTATACTCTCAAAAAGGCTTCATGACAACAAGAAAGACAACAAAAATCATCAAAATAGGGGCTATTTCATTAATAAGGCGATAAAAGCGTTGAGAATGCTGGTTTTTTGAGGCCTGAAAAAGTTTCATCCAGCGAATCAGAATCCCATGATACCCGGCTAAAAGAAACACTAAAAACAATTTAGCATGAATCCACCCCAAAGGACTTACTAAAATTCCGGGCACCATTAAAAGGGAAATTCCCGTCACAAAGGTTAAGATCATGGCGGGCGTCATAATGATGCGCGCGAGTCTTTTTTCCATCACACATAATGTCGTATCAAGTTCGGACCCTGGCGTCGCTGTTGCATGATAAACATACAGACGAGGCTGATAAAAAAGAGCTGCCATCCAACTGATAACAAACACAATATGAAGGCTTTTAAGAAAAAGATAATGCTCTGCTAAAAAATCACTCATGACGATCTCCGACACATACAGGTAGTAAATTGAGGGCCACATTGAAAATCAACATTCCCGGACGCAAGCCCAGCTTGAGAAGATTTTATCATCTGTGCTAAGCTATTTATAAAAGCAGGATGAGTACTGACCGTGGGAATCCGGACATAAAAAGGAACGTTTTCACGCTGTGCAACTGCTTGATATTGAAGATCCAACTCAACGAGCGTTTCAGAATGCTCAGAAACAAACGAGATCGGAACGACAATAACACCAACACGATCTTGAGCGGCACGTTTAATTTCAGTCTCAAGGGACGGGGTTAACCATTTAAGAGGGCCGACTTTAGACTGATAACACACTACAAAATCTTTAATCTCAAGACGTTGCGCGATCGTTTGGGCTGAAAGCTCAACATGATGTTGATAAGGGTCCCCCTGGTCGATGACTTTTTGCGGTAGCCCATGGGCCGAAAAAAGCACTCGGTAAGGCCTTTTTTCACCCTTAACAACTTCATGAATAAGGTCACAATTTGCGGCTATGAACCCTTCATTCTGGGGGTAACAACAAATCGTTTTTGTCGCAATTTCAAGGCCTTCTTTCTTCGTCTCTTCCGTCCAAGCCTTCAGCGAAGATGCTGTCGTCGTTGTCGAAAATTGAGGATATAACGGCACGAGAATAATTTCTGAGGGGTCATAAGCTTTCACCGCTTTTACGGCCTCATCGATCAAAGGATGCCAATACCGCATCGCAATAAAAACACGCCATCCCTCTCCCAGAGAGGCTTCCAGAACCTTTGCTTGTTGTTGCGTATTCGGCAAAAGGGGCGATCTCCCCCCAATTTGAGCATAGATTTCTTGGGCCTCTTTCGTGCGCCGTTTTGCAATTAAAAACGCCAAAAGGCTTCGGAATGGCTGAAAAACAGGTAAAATTGCCCGATCATTAAAAAGATTAAACAAAAAAGGCTGAACGGCCTTCAACTCATCAGGCCCCCCTAAATTAAACAGGATAACGGCCTTTCGGTTCATTTTTTTTAGGCCTCTTTAACAAGGTGAATAAAATCAGCCACATGATCAATCGGTGTTTCCGGAACAATACCATGGCCTAGATTAAAAATATAAGGACCTTGAGCTTGTAAAGTGCGATATCTTTCGACTTCTTGTCGTAAAATATCCCCCCCTGCCACCAAGACTTGAGGATCGATTCCGCCTTGTAAAACCACCTCGTGCGTAAAGTTTTTCTTCACCCACTCTAAAGAAATTCTGGAATCAAGGCCAACCCCATCCACGTTTGTTTTTTCTTGGTATTCTTTCGTTTTTTCCCCTAATCCCCGTGGAAAACCGATGATAGGAACATGAGGAAAGGCGGTTTTTAAAGCTTTAACAATGGCTTGTGTGGGCTGATAAATGGCTTGATTCACCAATCGATCAGGTACAGCTTCGCCCCAAGATTCAAAGAGTTGCAAAACCTGAGCGCCTGCTTCAACTTGTCGAATCAAGTAAACAATCGTCGCTTCTGTAATAATTTTGAGCAAATCCTGAAAGGCTTGAGGATGACGAAAAGCAAAAGCTTTTGCACGATCAAAGCTTTTCGAAGACTGCCCTTCTAACATGTAGCACGCAACTGTCCACGGAGCGCCAGCAAACCCAATTAAATTCACCGAGGGAGAGAGGGCTGCCCTGACCAGACTTATCGCCTCACACGTAGGGCCAAAACGGTCTTCACGAAGGGTTAATCGAGAAAGTGAGGTCGTGGCTTCAATACGATCAAGATGAGGCCCCTGCCCCTCTATAAACGTCAAATTGAGCCCTAAAGCGTAAGGAACAATCAAGATATCTGAAAAAATGATCGCGGCATCAAGGTCAAAGCGCTTTAACGGTTGTAAGGTGATTTCGGCGGCTGCTGACGGTGTTAAGCATAAATCTAGAAAAGATCGAGCATTGGCTCTAAGAGCTCGATATTCTGGAAGATAACGACCCGCTTGTCGCATAATCCAACAAAGGGGCTGAGAATTCTTTTTTTCATCGAATAGTTTTAAGAGTGTCATATTACAATATTAATAATTTATTAATAAATGATAGTTGTTGATGTTGTCATGGGGATAACAGTTGTTCACAACCCTTCATGTTTTTGTATAGGGAAGTGATTTAAGAAGCAAATGATTATATTTTTTATTTTTATCCCTGTCTTATTCTTCCCTTATTCACAGCTTATTCACTTGTGGATAACAAGAGAACAAGATAGTTCGCTTGTGAATCATTTTTGGGGAAGAGATGATTGTTTTCTTTTTTCGGGATGACTATTATTGAGTTATCCACAAGTTTTCAGACAAGGGACAGTGATGGAATTACCTCAGGTCTTAGGGCTCACCGGGTCGATTGGTACCGGAAAATCAACAGTTGCCAAAATGTTTCGATCCTTAAAAATACCAGTCGTCGATGCGGATAAAATCGTTCATCAGCTTTATGAGACGTCTCCGATCTTGATCGAAAAGGTGGGAGCGTATCAAGACTCTCTGATCAATGAAGGAAAAGTGGATCGTTATGCTCTGGCGCAGCTTGTTGTTAACGATCCGTCTTTTCTGCCTTTTCTTGAAGAAACCGTCCATCCTCTTGTGAAGCAACGATTATTAGATGCCATTGAGGTCGCAAAAAAAGAAAAAATACCCCTCTTGGTTCTTGAAGTCCCCTTGCTTTTTGAGGTGGGATTAGATGAGGTGTGTGATTTTACTCTTGTCGTTCATACGTCGGAGGCTCTGCAAAGAGAGCGCGTGCTCAGGCGCCTCGGCATGACGGAAGAAAAACTCTTAAAAATGTTAAGGCGACAACTCCCTCAAGAAGAGAAAATCAATTGCGCAGATTTTACACTTGATACTTCGCAAGCACGCGTTCATATCTTTAAAGATCTTTTAAGGCATCTCAAGAAGGTTTGTTCAAGTCATGCGTGAAATTGTCCTGGATACGGAAACAACGGGATTTGAGCCATCGGATGGTCATCGGCTGGTTGAAATTGGGTGTATAGAGCTTATCAATTTTGTACCGACAGGGGCAGTCTTTCACAAATATATTAATCCCGAGCGAGAGGTGCCTCAAGAAGCCTTTAATGTTCACGGTCTTTCGTATAGTTTTTTGAAAGATCATCCCCTCTTTGAAGATATTCACTTACAATTTCTGGAATTTATTGGAGACAGCCCTTTAGTTATTCACAATGCTCGATTTGATATGAAATTTTTGAACGCGGAACTGGGGCGCCTTAATTCTGTTGTTCTTCCTTCTGAAAGAGCGATTGATACGCTTGCATTAGCCAAAAGTTTATTTCCAGGATCTCCTGCGAGTCTGGACGCTTTATGTCGACGGTTTGAGATCGACAATTCTAATCGTATTAAACATGGTGCCCTTTTAGACGCAGAGCTTCTTGCTGAAGTTTATTTGGAGCTTAAAGGGGGGCGCCAACCCACCCTTAATTTGGCCACAAAAATAACGAATTCAAGCCTTACAGCAGCCGAAAAGAAGTTCTATCCTGCGCGTCCTTTTGAAGTTCATGAAGCAGATCTCCAGCTTCATGAAGTCTTTTTAGATAAGCTTAAGAATCCTGCGTGGCGTTCTCTTGGGAACCATACTGATTCCGGTAAAGCTCAAGGAAATCGATAGGGCTTAACATAAGGGCTGGGAATCCGCCTTCTCGCGTGAGCGTCGAAAGAACACTTCTGGCATACGGGAAAAGTAATCGAGGACATTCAATCATGAGAATGGGATGAACAGCTTCTTGGGGAAGATTACTGGCTAAAGTGAACACTCCGGCATATTGAAGTTCGGCTAAAAACATCAGATGGTTATTTTTTTGAGCTTTTGCGGTTAAATGAAGCGTCACTTCATACACATGTTCACTCACGGGTTGAGCTTGGATATCGATATTGAGTTCAATTTCGGGCGCATGCTCGTCATTTTCGCTCAAGCTTTCTAAAGGAGACGGATTTTCAAAAGAAATATCTTTGACATATTGGGCATTAACGATGAGAGGCATTGCCGGAATGTTGGCACTAGGTTCCATTTCTGGGGTGCCATTTATTTTTTTTGGCTTTTGAGTTTCATTTTGGGCCATTATGATCTCCTTAAATCTTTTTTAGGTGTTGGGACTCTATCATGGTTTCCCAGAGTATGACAATATAAGGATAAAAAGAACGTTTTGAAGGAGAAATAAATGGGAACCTTGATTGAGATTTTGGTGCTCGCGTTTGGGGCAGCGATGATTATTTTTAAATTAATTTCGGTTTTAGGCCAACGAACAGGATTTGATCCCTCGGAAGGTCGCCGAGAAACTTTTCGAGATCCTTTAAATCCGAGTGAAAAACAAGAAACTACTTTTTCTTCTTCGGAAGAAGAGCTTATTGGTCCGGGGCTTCGTAAAATTTATGCCCAAATGCTATCCGTAGATTCACGATTTTCTCTGAGTCGCTTTTTGGCAGGGGCAACACGCGCGTTTGAAATGATTGTGCTGGCCTATGCAAAAGAAGATTTAAAAAGTTTGAAATCGTTATTATCATCGGAAGTTTATAAGGATTTTGAAGTAGCAGTTAAAGAAAGGCAGCAAAAAAGGGAAAGTCTTGAGACAACTATAGCAAAAATTGAATCTTCTCAAATTACGGATATGCGATTACAGGAAACGGAAGCGATGATGACGGTGCGCTTTATATCTGAGCAAACGCATGTGATCCGAAATGAGGCTGGCGAAATTATTGAAGGTACGGCGAAACAAAGTGAGCAAATCATTGATATCTGGACTTTTTCACGAGATCTTCGTTCTAAAGATTTTCAGTGGACTTTGATAAAGGTCGAACAATAATGACGGCTCCTATTGCCCCGATCACCTTTCAAAAATTCTCGTTTCAAAATGTTGAAATCACCAATCTTCCTGGCTTTTCAACAGATACGCTTGACGAGGCATGTTTAGCTTGGAATCGGTCTGCGGCTGTTCTAAAAAGCCTTTCTCCTGAGACCTCTTTGGGGGTGGCAGGGACCCGAACAGAATGGGAGGAAGTTTTAAGGAATCCTGTAAAAGAAACCGAGTTCCGAGAATTTTTAACGTCACACTTTAAAGCTTATCATCTTTCTTATGATGGGGATTCGACAGGGTTGTTTACAGGCTACTTTGAGCCTTCTATAAAGGCATCGATGGTACCATCTGCTGATTTTCCTTATCCAGTTTACGGGCGTCCTCAAAATCTTGTCGTCATTGAAGATTTAGGTCAATTTCATTCGGCGTTAGCGGGATATCGTATTGCGGGCACTCTTCAAGAAAAGACCTTAAGGCCTTATTATTCACGACGAGAATTATCCTCTGGATGTTTGGAAGGACATCATCTCGAAATTGCTTGGGTCGCAAATAAAATTGACCTTTATTTTATGCATATTCAAGGATCTGGAAAACTTGAATTTGAAGATCATTGGATAAGAGTGGGCTATGATGGAACGAATGGATATCCGTATACCTCCATTGGAAAATATATGGTGGCTCAAGGATTTTTGACGCCTGAAAATGCAACCATGAAAGGATTAAAGGCGTGGCTCCAGGAGAATCCCAAAAAAATAGATGATATTTTGAATCAGAATGACTCCTTTGTCTTTTTTAAGAATTTAGGAGCTAAAGAAGGACCTCTTGGGCGACAAGGCGCTGTCTTGACACCTAAAAGAAGTTTGGCGGTGGATCCGCGCGTGATTGCTCTTGGGATGCCACTGTGGCTATCGGCAGAATCACCTTGTGTTTCTGAACGGCCTTTGCAGCGGTTTATGGTCGCTCAAGACGTGGGTGGCGCGATTAAAGGTCCTATTCGGGGAGATTTTTATTGGGGAACCGGCGATCAAGCCGGAAGCCTCGCTGGTGATATGAAATCGACTGGTGAGCTTTATTTTCTGATCCCAAAAACAGTGGAATTTAAAGGCTTCAATAGATGACGGAGGGGCCTCAAGATCCTTGGAAGCTTTATTTACGAGATGTCAAAGCTCTTTCTTTTCCGACGAAGGTTGAAAAGAAACCTCAAAAGCGTCAACGTCGATCGCCGAATCCTCTTAAGTCCTTTTTAAATAACGTTTCTTTTGAAAATGTTTCACGTGAAACATTTTTGATCTCGTCACATTCTCAAGCTCTCTCTCGCAAAAAAATCCGAAATGCAACTGTTGAGCGAAGATTTGATTTACATGGCCTGACATTAAAAGAAGCCCATCGTGAATTGTCTGTTTTTTTATGGAAAGCTTCTCAACAAGGCTTACGAACCGTTCTTGTGATTACCGGAAAAGGAAGAGGTTCTCGGTCATTTGATGACGGGGAAAATTTTCGAATGACGCTTAAAGAAGCTGTTCCTTTATGGCTTCAAGAACCTCCTTTAAAATCTTTAGTCGGTTCTTGGTCAAAAGCTTCCCCTGAGCATGGCGGTGAAGGGGCGCTTTATATCTTTTTGAGATCAGGGATATGAAGAAAAATCATAGAATCTAAAAATAATAATCTATTTTTTTTGCTTAAAATCAATAACTTGTTTAAAAATGTTTCACGTGAAACATTTTAAGAGATGATGCATTATTTTCTAGAGAACATAAGGCATTTAAAGAAACAGGCACGTTGGGTTTTAACCAACATGCCTAGTGAAATACAGATTATTTTATAAAATGAATTTTGAAAGATCGGTGTTCTTGGCTAGCGCTTGAACAGTTTCTCGAACATATTGAGGTGTAATATCAATCGTCTCTCCGGCTCGATCGCTGGCCGTAAAGCTAATTTCTTCCAGAAGTTTCTCAAGAATCGTATGAAGACGACGTGCTCCAATGTTCTCAACATTTTGATTAACTTCAGCAGCCAGAGCGGCAATTTCTTGGATAGCATTCGCTTGGAAGCCTAAAATCACACCTTCTGTCGCCAGCAGTGCTTCATATTGCTTAATGAGGCTGGATTCTGGTTCTGTCAAGATTCGAACAAAATCTTCTTTTTTGAGGGCATTTAATTCCACACGAATTGGAAGACGTCCTTGAAGTTCTGGCAATAAATCTGACGGTTTTGAAAGATGAAAAGCCCCGGAAGCAATGAAAAGAATGTGATCTGTTTTAACGGTTCCGTGCTTGGTTGCCACAGACGTTCCTTCAATCAACGGCAAAAGATCGCGTTGCACCCCTTCTCGACTGACATCTCCTCCCTGGCGGTCTGACCGCGCACAAATTTTATCAATTTCATCCAGGAAAACAATTCCGTTTTGCTCTACTGCGGTGATGGCTTCTTGAACTGTTTTTTCAAGATCAATAAGTTTATCGCTTTCTTCAACAATTAAAAGGTCAAGGGCCTCAGGCACTAACATTTTTCGAGTTTTTGTCTTATTTCCAAAGGCTTTTCCGAACATGTCTCCGAGGTTGAGCATCCCCATTTGAGCGCCTGGCATTCCTGGAACATCAACCGTGGGCATTTGAAGGCCCGCGGTATCTGAGACTTCAATTTCAATTTCGCGCTCATTAAGTTTGCCATCGTGCAACATGCGACGGAATTTTTCTTGGGTCTCTTCTGAGGCATTTTCGCCGACCAACACTTGCAAAATCCGTTCTTCGGCATTGACTTCCGCTTTTGCTTGAACTTCTTTTCTATGGCGATCTTTTTGCGTATGAATCGCAATTTCAATGAGATCCCGTACAATTTGTTCGACATCGCGGCCCACATACCCAACTTCCGTGAATTTGGTTGCTTCCACTTTTAAAAAGGGGGCATCGGCAAGTTTAGCCAGTCGGCGCGCAATTTCTGTTTTACCGACGCCTGTCGGGCCAATCATCAAGATATTTTTAGGCAGAATTTCTTCTCGCAGATCTTCACTGACTTGAAGACGACGCCACCGGTTGCGCAGCGCAAGAGCAACCGCACGTTTTGCTTCTTTTTGACCGACGATAAAGCGATCTAATTCTGAGACAATTTCACGAGGGGTAAAAGATTTCATAGGGCTAACTTTTCTACTGTAATATTGTGATTCGTATAAATGCAAAGATCACCCGCAATTTTCATGGCTTTTCGGGCAATTTCTTCCGCAGGGAGATGATCAACGTCAATAAGCGCCCGCGCGGCCGCAAGAGCATAAGCTCCGCCAGAACCAATGCCAATGACGCCATCTTCAGGCTCTAAAACGTCTCCATTTCCTGTTAAGGTGAGAGACGTATTTGTATCCGCCACAATCAACATGGCCTCAAGACGTCGTAAATATTTGTCTGTTCGCCAATCTTTTGCAAGCTCAACGCAGGCTCGCGTCAATTGTGAAGGGTATTGTTCAAGTTTAGCTTCCAACCGCTCAAAGAGCGTGAAAGCATCGGCTGTGGCGCCCGCAAAACCTGCAATGACTTGGCCATTGCCGAGTCTTCTGACTTTTCGGGCTTGGGATTTAATGGTAATCGCACCCATTGTCACCTGACCATCGCCAGCGATGACAACCTCGTTTCCTTTTCGGATGCTGAGGATGGTGGTACCATGCCATGAAGTTGATTGTTCTTGTGTCATTTTAAAGTCTCCTTGACTTTTACCCCTAAAGTATTTCCAAAATACCTTGGATTTTCAACCAGGCCATCTTCTTTGGAGGTAAAAATGTCATACGATGAAGAAAACATCTTTGCAAGAATTTTAAGAGGCGAAATCCCTTGCCGAAAGATCTTTGAGAATAATGAAGCTCTTGCCTTTCATGATGCGTATCCTAAAGCCCCTATCCATGCCATTGTGATTCCAAAAGCCGCGTATCAAAATGTATACGAATTTTATCAAAAGGCTACCCCTGACCAGATGAAAGGCTTTTCAGAAGCCATTCTAAATGTCATTGATTTGTTAGGGTTGAAAGAGTATGGCTATCGTATGATTACAAATCACGGGCTTTATGGGGGACAAGAAATCCCTCACTTTCATGTTCATTTGCTGGGAGGGAAACCTTTAGGACGAATGGTAGCTAACCCCAATTAATTTTTTGGACTTCTTCGTAGGTGAATGAAAAAATTTTCCCTTAAAAATGGCGTTTCTTTTGAAGATCTTAAGACGATAGAAGGTCTTAAAAAGGTTGAGGCTTCTTTTATCCATTTTCTAACTCAGCAAGATGCGTTGTTGAGTGCCGAGTATCAGCAAGCCCGCTTAAGGCCAGAAGCCTTAACGATAAAAGAAGAAAGCTTTCTGCTTCTGAAAGTAGCGTGTTTTCTTGAGGATTATCTTGCGGCTTTATTTGGAATTGAAGACGAGATTGAGGCACTTCGAGAACAGCATGCGCTTTTAGGACCATTATGGCAGTGTAAAAAACAGTTCATCTTGCGGCGGGTCTCTCTTCAAAAAAAGAGGACGGCTGAGCAGGCCTCATCTCCTCCTCTTTTAAAAGAATTTCAAAGTAACGAAGATTTGGTGACCCAAGAGCTTCATTTTGCGCATCAGATTTTAAAATGGCTCGACAACGAGTCCCTGAACTCTGAAAATCTTGATCAGGCACGTCACTATGCCGAATGGGCTCTTACCCACCCAGAAGGCCAGAAAAAGCATCAAAAAGGCCTTCTTTTTAAACTTCCTGCACCTTGGGACTTCTCTCGTTTGATCACTGTTGTTGAGGAGGACAACGGTCTCACCCTTGAGCGTGACCAACGACGAGAGCGAAAAGGATTTGATCTTACGGATGCGGGTGTTTTTCGAGAGCATGCGCTTGATCAAGCAACCTACTGTATTAAATGCCATCCCCAAGGCAAGGATTCTTGCGCAAAAGGGCTTTATGAAAAAGGGAGTTCTCACCTTCAAATCAATCCTCTCGATAATAAGCTTGCAGGGTGCCCTCTTCAGCAAAAAATTTCGGAAATGAATGATTTAAAAGCAAAAGGCCTAAGCCTCGCAGCTTTTGCAATTATTCTCGTGGATAATCCATTGGTCGCCGCCACAGGGCATCGAATTTGTAATGACTGTGCCAAGGCGTGCATTTTCCAAAAACAAACACCGGTGGACGTCCCATCGATAGAAACTCAGATTTTGGATGAAATTCTCTCGCTTCCATGGGGATTTGAGATTTATGCGCTTTTAGTACAATGGAATCCTTTAAATCTTAAAAAGCCTTTTCCTGAAGCTCCTACAGGCCGCAATGCTCTTGTCGTTGGGATGGGGCCAGCAGGCTTCACAGCGGCCCATTATCTCTTAAGAGAAGGCCATACCGTCGTGGGTATTGATGGGCTTAAAATTGAGCCTCTGCCGTCCGTTTATCATGAGCCTATTTATGAGATAAAAGCTCATTTTGATGATCTTGATCGGCGTCTTATCGCGGGATTTGGTGGGGTGGCTGAATATGGAATTACCGTGCGATGGCAGAAAAATTATCTTTTGTTGATTCGAATTTTGCTGGAGAGACAGGCCCATTTCCGTCTGTTTGGGGGGGTCAGGCTTGGAAGTCAAATTACTATTGAGACAAGTTGGGAGCTCGGATTTCATCATATTGCCCTTTGTTGTGGCGCCGGAAGTCCCCGGTGGTTACCTCTTAAAAATAGCATGGTCCCGGGGGTTCGTTTAGCTCAAGACTTCCTGATGGCCTTACAATTGATGGGCGCAAGCCGTGAAACGACTTTATCCTCTTTAACGATTCGGCTGCCGATCGTCGTCATTGGAGGCGGTCTCACGGCTATAGATGCGGCGACGGAAGCTCTCGCCTATTATCCACTGCAAGTTGAAAAATTCGCAAAACGGTATCGGGCGTTGGTTGAAAAATTGGGGGAGAAGAAAGTCACAGCTGGGTGGTCAGAAGAAGATCATGCAATTGCTCAAGAATTCTTGAGTCATGCAGACTTATTCGCTCACTCTAAAGAAAAATTACCGGACATCCTTGAAAAATTAGGGGGCGCAACCCTACTTTATCGAAAAGATTTAACAGAGGCTCCCAGTTATCGGGGGAATCATGAGGAAGTTTTTAAAGCCTTGCAAGAGGGCGTTAAATTCCTGCCAGATGCCTCTCTTTTAGAGATTTTGACGGATGAAAAAGGCCAGGCAAATGGCGTAAAAATAAGGCGTGGCTCTATAGACGAAAATAGGCCTGCTCGCACAATTTTAATAGCGGCGGGAACAACGCCAAATACGCAGGTTGCTGAAGAGTTTCCAGACATTTTTAAAATCGAGGATGGGTATTTAAAATCCCTCTCAGAAGACAGTTGTATGGCCGCAAAAGACGCGCAAGGAAGAACAATAAGCTTTTTTGGAGATCTCGATGCGCGCTACGCCGGAAGTGTGGTAAAGGCCATGGCAAGCGCAAAGCACGGGGTACCCTTGATCACAGGGGCTCTTAAGCAGCTCTCTCTAGAGCCTGAAAATCCGTCAAGCTTGATCCAGAGAGTTGAGAAAGCTTTTACGTCTACGCTTCAGTCTGTGAAGCGATTAACAGAGCAAGCTATTGAATTAATTATTCATTCTCCGGCTGCAGCGCGACACTTTCAACCAGGACAAATTTTTCGTCTCCAAAATTATGAAACCAATGCGCCGCGCCACAAAGGGTATCCTCTTCTCATGGAAGGGATCGCCGTCCGAGGGGCGTGGGTTGATAAAGAGCAAGGCTTGATTGGTGTTGTTGTTTTTGAGATCGGTGCGTCTTCTTTGGTCAGCCAATACCTTCAGCCACATGATCCTATTCTCCTGATGGGGCCGACGGGGTCGCCAACAGAAATTCCTCAAGGGGAAAAGGTTCTTCTCATTGGTGAGGGGCATGGAAATGCGGGATTAGTAGAAATTGCCCGCGCGATGAAAGCCGCCGGTAATGAAGTTCATTACGTGGTCGGTTATGAACAGCCAACCGATGTTATTTATCAAGAAGAAAGAGTTGAACAGGCGGCCGATTATCTTTATTGGGCCTTTTCTCAAACCCCTGAGGCGTGGTCTCTGCGCCCTCAAGATCAGCTTTTTCAGAGGACTGTTGTGGAAGCATTGGAAGCACTTGTGCAAACACAGAAAATAAGAGAGATCGATCGTCTTTTTATTATGGCTTCTGCAACAACTATGGCCGCGATTGATCAAATGAAGGCTTCTTTCGTGAAGACAAAATGTCAGGCGATTGCGAGTGTCAATGCACCGATGCAATGCATGATGAAGGGCGTCTGTGGGCAATGTTTACAACGCCATAGAGACCCTTTAACAGGGCAAGAAAGCATGGTTTTATCCTGTCGAACCCAAGATCAACCTCTTGAAAAAGTGGATTATGCAAGCCTTTCTGGACGCTTACGACAGAATCGAGTTCAAGAAAAAGTAAACGCCTTGTGGCTTCGTCAACTTTTCAAGAATTCAACCTTTGAAATGAGATAAAGGGTGCTTATATAATAAAGATAAAGACTTTAATTTAAAGGAAGATTTCCTAAATGGTGAAATATATTAAGATTTTAACAATTTTGATATTCTATAACATTTGTGCTCAAACCATAACCGCCTCCCTTGTTATCGAAGAAGATCTTCACTCTACTACAAAACAAGCGACTCCCAAAAGTGAAGCTGTATCATCATGGGGTCTTTACTCTTTATGGGAATGGGGCAAACAAAAATTTTCATCTCTCTTAGCGCCTACTGCTAGTGATCCTCAAATATTGATTCATTCTCAAGAATCAGAAGATCATCAAGCAACGTCATCAAATGCTTCTGTATCCGATGATCCGGCTGCATCATCTTCTCAAGTACTCTATTTAACTTTAGATAATCTGAGATCTTTAGTCATAGATGAAAAAAGCTTTACACCTTGGAAGCGTGAAGCGCTTTTGCGTCGATTTTTGAGTGTTGATGCAATACCAGAAGAAGACAAAATAAAACTTACTTTAGTTTATTTACGACATATTGAGGGGCCTATAGGTGTTGATAATATTTTGGATGACGTACATCAAAAGAGTCTCGAGGCGTATATAGACTGTATTTATCAAAAATATGCCTTTGAAAAGAATGAAAAAATAGAATTTCTTAACAGCTGTGCTACGCAAAATGATTTTAAACATAATTTAGAGGATTTTATAAAATTTTTAGAGGCGCCTATCGTTCTTTATGATGGCTTAGAAAAAAAAGCACAGAGCAGTATTCAAGAATATCTTTCTTCCTATCGTGAAAAAGTCAATGGCAGCTTATTTTATGGATTGTTAGCATGCGTAGAGATTAGGATGTTATCATTACAGAATGAAAAATTGCGTCAGGCATTTGATAGGCTTTCTCCTGAAGATCAAAAAGTGGCCCTTCAGTATTTAAAGATCAAAGGGATGGAGGGAGAATTTTCAAAGACTGAAAAAAATCTATCGAGAAAAAAAGTAAAAAGTTCTAGGAAATTAGAAACCTTATCGTTTTCTCATGGGGCTGAAATTAAAGAATTTGAATCCATTCCTGGAGCGTCAAAAGTTGGGACAACTATACCATTTCTGCATACAAGCCTTGAGCAAATAACCACTATAGGTAAAGAAACAAGTTGGCGAAGGACGATCATTGAAACGCTTGAGAAGATTGAAGAAATAGCGCGAAATTATGCGCAAGATTCCTCAACATCTCTTTTTGAGATTTATCAAATTTATCTTTATAAAATTTATCGAGATACCGTTCCTGGTAAAACTTTTACTCTCGTCCTTAGAAAAGTACTTTCTGCTTATACGGGAGAAGGTCGCATCCAAGAAGCATTGGAGCGTGCAGAAATCTTAAGGAAATTAGAAAATGAATCAAAAGATGGGGTAAGTTTCGAAACGCGTTTCCTTATTGCAAGCTTAAAAAATCTTCTGGGAGATCATGCAGACTGGTTAGAACTCGAAGCAGAGCAGGAAAGAATAGAAAAAGCAAAACAAAATAAGAAAATTTCTAGAGTGGTGTGCGCAACCCAAGCGCATGTGGCTCAGATAAAACAAGTAGAACGACAAAAGGTTGAAGAAGATCAAAAAAAAGCAGCAGAACAGCAGAAGCGAGATGAGACTTATCAGCGTCTTCGTTCTGAAAAACAGCATGGGGCGATGTATGTAGCTTCATCTTCAAGATGTGAAGCTGATCCTTCAAGGCAGGAAGAAAAGGCGGCAAAGCGAGCCCGTCATGAACAGGCGATCAAAGACCGTTTGGAGATGGATGTGAGGGACACCTCATTTCCTGTGTCTGAATGCGCTTCATCTTCCAATGAACCAGATCATAAGCCTCTGACCTTTTATGACATTCGACAAAGGCGTCTTGCAGAGTCAGATAGAGATCCGCGCACGCTTTCCGATTTTTTCAAATTTTCTCATGCAAATAAGACAGTTAATACAGCCATTGAAAAAGGCACTTGGCAATTTACACGAGGACAATTGGCAGAATACTTTAGAAATATGCAATGTGATGTAAAATCAGGTAAAGGGAGTCACGAAAAAGTTTCATTGCCTCATTTATTACAAATCATAAAAGAGGGCGAAGTAATCACCATTTTGAGTGATATGGGAGGCGCTTTAACCCTCCCAGAATGGGAAAAGATCGTGCCGCATTATTTACGTCCTCAAATTTTAGAAGCGTGCAAACTCATCAAGCTGAAGGCCATCAAAGCAGAAAGCTCTGCAACGGAAGATTAAGAGAAGGAGCATCTCCATTCATCTAAAAAAGTACGATCTTGAGAGTTGAGCTTATTTTTCTTAACTCCCACTTGAAAAAACAATTCCTTGATATGTGGAAGGCTTGTTTTTAGGCTTATAGGCTGGATCGGTATGAACATCTTTACCGACAAATTCATAAAAAAAGCGTTGAGAAGGATCTCGGGTTCCATCTGCTAATAAAGGAATTTCTGAGAGGCTAATTTCATCATTGGGGATCCAGAGCTATCTGTACCATTTAGAGGTTCGACATAGTTTTCTAGGAACTTTTTAATAGCAGGAGGACGAATAGATTCTGGCGTAAAGTCATCAAAAGCTTCAAACTCCAAAGACAACATATCGTTTAGTTTTTCAACCTTCCAGTCTTCATACTCTATAGTTGAATCAGAGTCAGAGGTAGTATAGTTATCAGCGTCGTCATAACTATATTGGGATGTATTTTCATCACTCTCTGCGGAATTATAATATCCTTCATAACCTTTTGTATGTCTAGTCCGCCAGCCATTTTCGTCCTCAGAGCTTCCAGAAGCATAAGCTTGATTACTCAATGGGGGGGTATTTTCTTTATCATCTCCGATATTGTTGGAACCGAACGTCAGCGTCGACGTAAAGAGAGTGATCACCAATAAGAAGCATTTGAAGGCATTTAGTTTCATGAGACGTTTTCCCCATCATTTTTCTGATGAGGCAATCCTAAAAGGTCTTTAAATGCTTAATCCATAGGCAAAAATTACCTAGGTAGTAAAAATTGAATTGACACTTATAGAAGAATTTTTTGCAACAGAAGGATGGTTTTTAAAATATTTTATTTTAACAAATAAATCCTAAACCTTTTTAGTCCCATATAATAAATGGAAACAATTTTACTCTTATCAGCTTCCGATAAAGCTTTTAAATCCTTCTCTTCAGCTAATTTAAAATAACCTTTAACATCTCCACGCTTATTATCCGGGTCTTCATTCACATCAGGATTATTTTCATAAATTACATTATCCTCAAGAAATTCGCGAAATAAACAGTCAAATAGCTCGATCTTTTTCTCGGTATGCTCGTCGATCTTAATTTTAATAGCAGGAGTACTTGTGTACATATGATGGAAATAAAACATATAGTTGAGTTTAAAAGTTTTATTTTCAGCTATTTTAATTTGTTGAACTTTTGAAAGAAGCTTTATACAACTTGGACATGTTTGATAGTAAGAGAAAAATCTGAGGCCTATACTTTTAATGCGATCAACGTTGCCAGCTTTATCGAACAGCGGAGAAAAAAGCTTCTTACTATGCTTGACAACATGGTATAAAGCATGAGGCTCGGTGTGCCTGCAGTCGTTTGTAGTATGAGGGCAATCAGTATCTCCATCCGTATGGAAAAATTGCTTGCAAACGACGTTGCATTCATCCCCATCACATTCATAACTATCTGTTGATATGGGAAAAACGTGAGGATCTTTTTTGACGCATGATGCTAATCCATCTTGTGTTGTGAAATAGGCCCATCGATCATTATCTCGTACCCTAGTTTGTGTGTAGAAAATTACTTTTCTATTCGGATTCATAACTAAATTTCCGTTAGCATCTAGGATATATTTTTTAGATTTTCTGGCAAAAAGAGGTGACTCAACTATTTCAAAAGTTTCAGAAGCACCAAGTACAGCGGGCTTTTTGTAAACAGCATATAATGTTAAACATAAGTGATTAAATTTACTGTTCTTATTAACTTTAGTCTCTCTAACCCTTTGGTATAATATACTTATTTTCTCTAAAAAATCAGAAGGCTTCTCTTTGAAACTTACGGCTTTACCATCAAATTTAAATTTGGTTTTTTCAGAAATAAATTCAATTTTATCTTCTGCTCCTTCGACATATAATGTTGCTGTTTTTATTTGATCTGCAGTGAGTGAAGTTAGATCAGAACTTTTTGCTGGGCGCATATAAAGAACTTCAGTTACACCTTCAACTGAGGCTTGAAGGGCTGAAAAATAACTTCCTATAAAAAATAAAGCAAAAATATGTACTATTTTGTAGTACATAGCAGTCTTATTATTATTCATTAAATGTCCTTCCCTAATAAATCGGCTCTATTATGCATGGTTATTGTAATAGTAAAATACTTCTATCCCCGTGAAAATGTATAAAAACAACCTGTCTAAAAGGCCGAAGCTATAGGTCTTGGCCCCTGGTCCGTCCATTTAAAAATGAAAAAGGTTCTGTCAACGGTGCCATCGTCTTTGAGGAAAAAGAAACCATTGGCGCCATAAAACCCTTCTTTTTTGATAAAATCATGAAAATTCAGTCGTTTGCCAGATGATTGTTGAAAGGCATAAAATAAGGCGACGATGGCATCGTACCCAAGGCTTGCCATTCGTTGAGGCGCCGTGCCATAGATTTTTTCAAATCGATCTTCAAATGCCTGATACGTTTCAGGGGTCGCTGCGGCATACCAGCTCCCTAAAAGGGGGGCGGGCGCTTTTTTGCTTTCCCATAACGAGGTTCCTAAAAGTTGAACCTGAGAATAATTAAATTCATAATAATCTAAGTTATTGAAAAGATTTGTTAAATCTATTCCTCCTACCGGAATAAAAAGAGCGTCATAGGAAATGTGCTTGAGATGGTTTAATTCTGTTTTAAGATTTTCGCCCTGTCCTTCATAAGGAACCAATCCCACGAGAGTCATATGGTTTGCTGCGCCCTCTTTTTTAAGTTCATAGCTGATGCTATCTCCATAGGCTGTCCTGGGGACAAGAGCCGCGATTCTTCGGATATTTTGCTGAGCGGCATACGCCAAAACCTCGCGAACTTGGGCTTGTGGTGAAAAACCAAGCATAAAGATCCCTGGCTCGGCGACTTTGATATCATTTGAAAAGGAAAGCATGGGCACTTGACGAGATTTAATCAACGGCTTTAAAGCCTTCACTTCTGAGGAAAAAACAGGGCCAATAAAAGCTTCTATATTTTCATGAAGGCCCTCTTGCGCGGCTTTAAAGGCCCCTTGCGGAGTTCCTTCTGTATCTTTATACACAAGTTCAACATTTTCCATAGGATGCTCAAAGAAGCTAAGCTCGGTCGCTTGCCTTAAGAACTTTCCAAGAGAAGCATGAGATCCTGAAAGAGGAAGGAGAACGCCAATTTTACGGCGTTGCGTTGGAGAAGAGATTTCTGCCTCAAGAGGCTCTCCCTGAAGTGAAAGAGGGACTTGTTGATCAGCTTGATTTTGAGTTATGGTGGTTTGGCAAGAGGTAAGGCCAAATAATAGACTGATAACAAAGGCTTTAAAGCATGGTTTCATTCCAGGACATCCTTCACAAAAATGTTTCACGTGAAACAAACAGTAATGGCTCTTCTTCCCATTGTAAACATACGAACAAAGTTCATCGCAAAATTCAAGCTGAACGTAAAGGGCGGTGGGCCGAAAGAATAAGTCGGATTTTATTACGCCTAAAAGGGTATCAGATTTTAGAAACTCGCTATAAAACTCCGGTTGGAGAGATTGATATTATCGCAAAACGCCGTAAAATTTTGGCTATTATTGAAGTTAAGGCTCGGTCGACTGAAGCCTTAGCCCTTGAATCGCTGCAAAAGACTCAACAACAAAGAATTCAGCGCGCCGCCACGTGGTTTTTAACAAAAAATCCAAAACTTACTGGTCTTCAGGTTCGCTTCGATATAATCTTAGTTCTTCCATGGCGATGGACTCATCTTCAAAATATGTGGATTATATAAAACGGAGATTAATATGAAAACGATGCTTGTTTCTGCTTCAACACTCATGGGGCTTTTTATGCTCTCAGGATGTGCCCCTGTTGCTTTTATGGGGGGCGCGACATCTGTTACGACCAGTGCCTCTGAAGAACGTGGTGTGAAAGGGGTCTTCTCAGATGCTAAAATTAAGGCGCATCTTCAATCTAAATGGATGGATAAAAGGCCAGAGCTTGTGATGGCCACAAATGTAGTTGTGCGACAAGGACGTGTCCTGATTACGGGAGAACTTGAGACAACTGAACAACAAATTGATGCGGTTCGATATGCGTGGCAAGTGCCCGGTGTGAAAGAAGTTGTAGATGAAACAACTGTGGGAAAAACATCTTCTTTTCAACAATATGCCCGCGATACATGGATTTCAACGCAACTCAAGACAAAGATTTTAAAAGATGATGACATTCGGTCATTGAATTACAATTTGCATACTGAGAATGGAACGGTGTATCTCATGGGGATTGCCCAAAACCAACAAGAACTTGATAAAGTGACTAATTATGCACGCCATATCGGCGGAGTCCGAAAAGTAACAAGTTATGTGACGATTAAGTCACAGACGTCTGGGGAGATTCAAGAGAAAACCCCTCATTCCCAAGGACAAGTGACTTTAGAAGATTTTCCAAGTGTAGAAGCATCAGGTGAGTCGTTAACGCCTCAAACGCTCGATGAACCCAACACGGGCTCTTCTTTCCAATAAAAAGATCGATGGGAGGAGAGGAAAGATGACGCTTAAAGTCGCCTTGCAAATGGATCCGCTGTCTTCTTTAAATGAGGCGGCGGATACGACAGTCGCGTTGATATTTAAGGCGTCCACTGAAGGTATGAACTTTATTTTTATGGGCTGCACCACGTAACGTGAGATAATCATCAGGTGCGGACTCACTTATCTCTTCTTTCTTCGCTTGAGCCGACACCTTTATTTTTCCTCTAAAGAAGAATTTTTAGCCCAAAGGAGTGAAAATAATTGACTGTTAAAGCTCAAGATTTTTAAGATTATCTCTATATCTAGACACTAAAATTAAAAAATAGAAAATAAGATGGTCGCGCGCATTAATACTGTTTCTTTTCAGGGAATTGAGCCTCTTGCAATTGATGTTCAAGTGCAGATCACCACAGGGATACCATCTTTTTCCATTGTAGGATTGCCCGATAAAGCGGTGGCAGAATCTCGAGAAAGAGTGCGGGCTGCTCTTCATTCGTTGGGCCTGGCTTTGCCCCCAAAGCGCATTATCGTGAATCTTTCTCCTGCGGATATCCAAAAAGAAGGCAGCCATTATGATTTACCCATTGCATTGGGGCTTTTGGTGGCTTTGGAAGTACTTCCTTTTGAGGAAGTCCATCAGTATGTAGCCTTAGGTGAATTGGCACTTGATGGCCGGATTTCCTCTATTTCTGGTGTGTTGCCAGCAGCTCTTCATGCCTCAAGCCAAGGACAGGGGCTCATTTGTCCTGAACCCTGTGGAAAAGAGGCAGCCTGGGCCCCGGAGATTGATATTTTAGCGCCGTCAACTTTATTGGCCCTCATCAATCATTTTAAGGGGCTTCAGCTTTTGCCTCGGCCGTCGCCTGGGGTGACGGAGAATTCTCACCACGCTTTCGATCTCATCGATGTTAAGGGTCAAGAAACAGCAAAACGAGCCTTTGAAATTGCGGCGGCGGGAGGGCACAATCTTCTCCTGATGGGGCCGCCTGGGGCAGGAAAATCAATGTTAGCGGCTCGTTTGCCAGGCCTTCTTCCACCTCTTGAACCGGAAGAAGCGCTTGAAGTTACGATGATTCATAGTATCGCCGGGAAGCTCCCCGAAGGAACGCTGATTAAGCAGCGTCCTTATCGAGATCCCCACCATTCGGCTTCGTTGCCCGCTCTGGTTGGGGGAGGGTTTAAAGCTTTACCTGGCGAAGTTACGCTCGCCCATCGCGGTGTTTTATTTCTGGATGAACTCCCAGAATTTTCACGAAGCACGCTTGAATCTTTACGGCAGCCTCTTGAGACGGGACAAGTGACGATTGCGCGGGCCAATGCCCACATTACGTATCCCGCCCGTTTTCAATTGATTGCGGCGATGAATCCATGCCGATGTGGTTATTTAGATGAGGTCTCAAAAGCGTGTTCTCGGGCGCCAAAATGTGCCGTTGATTATCAAGCAAAGATTTCTGGACCCCTTTTAGATCGAATCGATTTTCATGTTTTTACGCCGGCTGTAAAACCTTTAGAGCTTGCTTTACTGTCAGGAAAAGAATCGACAGAAACGGTGGCTGAACGTGTTGCAAAAGCGCGGTTGTGGCAGCGTCAACGGTTTTTAAAGAAGATACCCAACAGTTCAAGTCGCGTGAATGCAGAAGCTTCAGGAAAGGAGTTGGAAGCCATTCTTCAGATAGAGGAAGAAAGCCAAGGATTACTCAATCAGGCCGCTGAAAAATTGAGATTCTCCGCGCGTAGTTATCATCGCCTTCTTCGGGTTGCGCGGACAATTGCCGATTTGGGGGAAAGCGAAACCATTCGTAAAATTGATATGGCTGAAGCTCTTTCTTTAAGGCTTAATAGTCTAACTACTTGAAAATAGTTGATTTTAAAATATTGATTTAGCCGATTTTTAATTTTACAGTAAAGTATGAAGTATATACTTTTTCTCTTCTTCGTAATCCCCTTAAAGCTTACATACGCTTTTAATCGGGAGCATTTAAGAAATTTTCATGAACAATTAGAGTCTGGTCAACGAATTTCTGCTGTCGGATTTAACTTACGAAGGGCAAATCTTAAAGGTTTAGATCTCAAAAGAGCAGATTTTTCTGGGGCAAACTTAAGGGGTGCTGATTTTTCGGATGCAGATCTGACAGACGCCGTATTTGAAGGAACAATTCTTACAAAAGTTAATTTTCAGCGGGCCAACCTCACAAGAGTCGAGTTAAAAGATGCAGTTCTGAATGGGTCCCATTTTAAAAAAGCACGTTTGTTGGGTATAAAATACCATAAGATCCGCTCTGCAAAAGGGACGTTGTTTGAAGATAAAAAAGAAATGCAAAAAAAGATTGCATATGAAGAAAAAATTGAGAGAATTGAGCGGGAATTTTGTGAAAAAAAACAATCCTCGATTCCTATTGATGTCTCTTCCTCTGCCAAGAAAACGCATATATATCTAAATGATTTGGCAAATAATGGAAAAGAATATACCCTTTTAGATTTTAGGGTCCCCGAATCTTTTTCTCAAGAGATCAGCCCCTTAGTTTTTTTGAAAGCCCCTCTTTTTAAAAGTATCGTTAAAAGCACTCTTCCAATCGCAGATAATCAAGGTTTGATTATTTTTTTAGAAAATAAAGATTTAATGTTACCCCGATGGAACCCTTATCATCCGTCGCTTGATCTTCATGCAAGAGTTTCCTTACCTCTTAAGTATAAATGGATTGAAGAGTTTATTAGAAAATCTTTTTATCAGCATCTTCACAGTGTTGAAATTATCACAGGAAGAGGTCTGCATAACCCACAAGGAAAGATGGGGACTTTGTGGAATATATGTCACGACTATCTCATAAGAAAAAAATTTTCCCCTTATATTCAAGAGATTCATTCTATTAGTAAGCAAGGCGGATGGAGGGTTACCCTAAAAAATAGAAAAAGAATTTTAAGAAATAAAAAGGATAATGCGCGTAACCTTAGCTTTTATGGGCCTACAGCATCCTCTGGAGAGCTTAAGGTACAATTTATGACTCAGAAAGATAAGAGAATAAGAACTCCGGTAGAAAACCCTAAAAAAACAAATAAAAACCAGGATGGTAAAGGAAGAAAAAAAAGAAAGTAAAAATGTTTCACGTGAAACATTTTCAGGAAGATAAGATCTCTATTTTTCTTAAAGAGAAATTCATTAAAAGAACCATCTTTTGATTTTTAGCTATTTAACCCTATAGAATTTGCGATTTCTAAGGCGTTATCTAATGAGAGTTGTTTGTCCTCTTCTGCGTATGTTTTGACCTTAATCTGAGGGTCTAAAACATTTTTAGAATGGAGATACTTTACACTTAATAGCAACTGAAGATCTATAGGTTGATATCTTCCACTATCATTACTGAGGCTTGTGATTTTACCGTTGCGAACTTCGATGTGACCGACACAGGCAATCGCTTGACCTATCCCTTCCTTTTTGAAGAAAAAAGTATGATGGACAGCTGTAATATCGGGATGTTTATGTGGAAAGTAAATGCACAGGTCCCCTTTTGAGCTTAAAGCCCATAACCCCATTTCATTTGAATCTAAAATTTCATTATGGTGATAAAGAAGTCCCTCTTCCCGAAATTCAACAAGGGTTCTTTCCTTAAGTTCTGGTAGATTTCCCGACCATCCTCTTTCATCCAATAAAAATATTGGCGTCGAAATAATAAATTGCCCAAAAATTTTAAATCTCGTCTCATCTAAGCCTTTGAGAATAGAATTTTTTAAAGGAATTTCTGAATTATCTTCTTCAATAAGAGGCGCGCTTGCATGAGAGAGAAAAGTTAATAAATTAAAAATAATTAAAATATTAAGTAATAATTTTCGCATTAATTTCTGCTGAAGATAATTATTTCAAAAGTAAATAATAATAGATAATAAAAATTAAGTCAAGAAAGATGGATTTTATAAAGTGAGTACTTTATTTGAGTATTGCTACTTTAGGGTCAAAATGACTTAAAAATTTCATAAAATTTTAATCATCTCATGGAAATATGAAATCCTCTTGATAAGTCAGGAAAGAAGGCGAGAAATTTATGAAGTTATCAAAATTTATTGATAAACTTGCACAAAGCAAAAATTTGTTTCAAAATCACTCAATTATAAAGTGAGGAGGGAAGATTTTATCATGATGCCGTCTAAAAGACCGCTGTCACCGCATCTTCAAATTTACAAACCTCAATTGACGTCTGTTCTTTCCATCATGCACCGTTTTTCCGGCGCCTTTTTATGTATGGGCGTGGGGGGGATTATTCTATGGCTTTATGGGGTCGCCAATGAGCCTAAATGCTTTTCTTGGCTGGTTGCGATGGGGCAAACCTTTTGGGGAAAAGTTTTTCTCTTTTTAATGGTGTATGCCTTTTTCTATCATCTCGCGAATGGCCTTCGCCATTTGATGTGGGATGCTGGATATGGCTTTGATCTTAAAACAACATATCGCACAGGATGGCTTGTTGTTGGGGCTTCTTTTGTTTTAACTTTGCTTTATTGGATTTTATTTCAAGGAGGAAACCATGGCTTCTAATCCTCATGGAAGTGATCATTGGAAAGCTCAACGCTTGACGGCAATCTCTTTATTTCCTTTGAGTCTTTGGTTTTTGGGGTCGTTGTTGATTTATTCTCCCAGTGAGTATGCAGCCATTGTAATGTGGTTGAAGTCGCCTCTGTCAGCGACAGGGATCGTTCTGCTGATAGGGGTTCTTCTGTATCATGCTCAACTTGGGATTCAAGTGGTTATTGAGGATTATATCCATCGTCCAACGCTTACCGTAAGCCTTGTTTATAGTCTGAAGGCCGTGGCCTTAAGTCTCTTTATTTTGGCTTGTTTTTGTGTCCTTAAGATCCATTTTCATCCCCTTTAGCCTCACAGGAGTTCTTATTATACAATGACAAAAGCCTATGAAATTATTGATCACAACTATGATGTGGTGATTGTGGGGGCCGGAGGAGCTGGCTTACGCGCGGCTTTGGGAATGAGTGCGACCGGCCTTTCAACTGCTTGTATTACAAAGGTTTTTCCAACACGCAGTCATACAGTTTCTGCTCAAGGGGGCATTAGTGCCGCCTTAAACAACATGGAAGATGGCGACCATTGGCGTCATCATATGTATGATACCGTGAAGGGCTCTGATTGGTTGGGCGACCAAGATGCTATTGAATATATGTGCCGCAATGCCATGGACGCGGTTGTTGAGCTTGAACATTATGGGGTGCCTTTTTCGCGGACAGACCAGGGAAAAATTTATCAGCGTCTTTTTGGCGGGCACACGATTAATAAAGGCGAAAAAATGGCTCAGCGAGCTTGCGCCGCAGCAGATCGAACAGGTCATGCCATTTTACACACGCTTTATCAACAATCCTTAAAACATCAAACACGCTTCTTTATTGAATACTTAGCGCTTGATCTCATTATGGATGACGACGGAGTTTGTCGGGGCGTAACGGCGTGGAGTCTTGAAGATGGGAAATTGCATCGTTTCGCAGCTCATATGGTTGTGTTAGCGACCGGCGGACATGGACGAACATTTTTTTCCTGCACAGGGGCCCATACCTGCACAGGCGATGGTAATGGAATGGTCTTGCGCGCGGGTCTACCGCTCCAGGATATGGAGTTTATTCAATTTCATCCGACAGGGATTTATGGCGCGGGATGTTTGATTTCTGAAGGAGCCCGCGGCGAAGGCGGTTATCTCACAAATAGTCTGGGCGAGCGCTTTATGGAGAAATATGCACCCCATGCTAAGGATTTAGCTTCTCGCGATGTCGTCAGTCGGGCGATTACCATTGAAATTCAAGAAGGCCGCGGATGTGGGCCTCATAAAGATTATGTCGATCTTCATCTAGAGCATCTTAATCCCACGACCATTCATGAGCGTTTGCCGGGAATTTCAGAGACGGCCCGGGTTTTTGCGGGGGTGGATACCACCAAAGAGCCAATTCCCGTGACACCAACCGTCCATTATAATATGGGGGGCGTGCCGACCAATTATCATGCAGAAGTCGTGAGTCCGCGCGGTGGAGATCTCGAAGCCGTTGTGCCAGGATTAATGGCGATTGGTGAAGGGGCTTGTGTCTCTGTGCATGGCGCGAATCGATTAGGGACCAACTCTTTGCTTGATCTCGTTGTTTTTGGAAGAGCTGCGGCGTTAAGAGCGCAATCTCTTATTCAACCAAATACGCCCCATCGCTCGCTTTCTAAAGGCGCAGGGGACTCCTCTTTTGCCAGATTAGATCGTCTTCGTCATGCCAAAGGGTCTCTTAAAACGTCTGAAATCCGTCTACAAATGCAAAAAACAATGCAAGCGCATTGCTCGGTATTTCGGCGTGAAGATATTCTCGCAGCGGGCCTTTCTAAGATGAAAGACATCCATGCGTCCCTACAAGATATTGCCCTTTTTGATCGTTCTTTAATTTGGAACTCTGATTTGATGGAAGCGCTTGAGCTTGAAAATATGATGGGGCAATCTCTCGTGTCGTTGGCGTCAGCGTTAGCACGTCAAGAAAGCCGCGGAAGTCACGCTCGAGATGATTACCCCAAGCGCGATGATCAGCAATGGCTTAAGCATACGTTTTCTTGGGTGGATGATAAGGCCACCATCAAGCTGGACTATCGTCCTGTGCATATGTTTACGCTGACAGATGAGGTTGATGTCGTTCCTTTGCAAGAACGCGTCTATTAAGGAGTTTTTCTGATGGTTGACTTTAGATTACCTAAAAATTCAAAAATAACACCGGGAAAGACGCATAAGGCTTTACCCTCAGCTAAAAATAAGAAAATTTTTGCGATTTACCGATGGGACCCTGAAAATCCTGAAGTTAATCCACGCTTGGATTATTATGAAATTGATTTGGATCAAAGTGGCACAATGATCCTCGATGCGTTGATTTATATTAAAGATAAGATAGATCCAACGTTGACCTTTCGTCGATCTTGTCGAGAAGGGGTGTGCGGAAGTTGCGCTATGAATATAGGTGGTATCAATACCTTGGCATGTATTAAACCCATCGCAGACATTAAAGATAATATAACGATTTATCCTTTGCCCCATATGCCCGTAATTAAAGATCTTGTTCCTGATCTTTCAACGGCTTATGAACAATTGGCGTCTGTTGAGCCGTGGTTAAAGGCTCCTCTCCCTAAAGAAGGTAGTCAAGAGCGCCTTCAAAGCCCTGAAGAACGGGCAAAATTGGATGGATTGTGGGAATGTGTTTTGTGTATGTGTTGTTCGACAAGTTGTCCTTCTTATTGGTGGAATGGCGATAAATATTTGGGACCAGCAACGCTTTTACAATCTTATCGGTGGATTGCAGACAGTCGCGATACCTATACAGAAGAGCGTCTGGATGATCTAGAAGATCCCTTTAAGCTTTATCGGTGCCATACGATTATGAATTGTACCAATACATGCCCTAAAGGCCTAAACCCCGCCAAGGCAATTGGCGAGATTAAGAAAAAAATTGCTCTCAAGAAAAGTTAATCTTTTGCAGGATTAAAAATTAATAATTTTTCTCCATTGACAGTTAGAAAAATTATTATTTATATGGGGGCGTAAAACAACAATAAAAACAATAAAAATAAAGACTTAAATAATGATAAAAATCCTAAATGTTTTATGTCTAATTGTTATATTTTCTTTCTTTAATACTGCATCTGCTTCTGACCTTTCGTCGGATGACCAAAAAAAACTTATCCGCTTGCAAAGCCAAGCCACAGAATATTTTGATGAGGGTCGATATGAAAGTGAGCGCTTAATTCGGCTTAAAATTTTAAAAGTACATCCAACTTTTCTGACTCTTCAGCAGGCCCTACAATCCTGTGTTGTTATGCGAAAATTTGAGGCAGGGGAAAGATTATTAAGGAAGTATGGTGCTTATGTAGGACAGCCTCAAGCGAGAGAATTGCGTGATTATCTCCAAGATGAAAAAGTTAAACACGAGCAGATAAAATTTAATCAGCAATTTCAGAGACGTAGAACGGTTTTAGGAAAAATTAGATTACTTTTAGAAAAGTTGTGGTAAAGACATATATTGACGATTCCCGAGAAGTCAGGTATAAGCACCTAGATAAATTTAATATGAGAAGATAAAGTATTATGGCAAATATTCGTTCAGCAAAGAAAAGAGCTCTTCAATGTATCGTTCGGACAGAACGCAATCGTGAGCGCATTTCACGTGTACGTACCTTCGTTCGTAAGGTTGAAGAAGCAATTGCAACAGGCAATAAGGCCGAAGCTGTCGAAGCGTTAAAAGTCGCTCAACCTGAAATTATTCGTGGCGCTGTCAAAGGTGTATTACATCACAAAACAGCTTCTCGCAAAGTTTCAAGACTCGCTCTCCGAGTTAATGCGCTGGCATCTTAAATAGCTCACGAAAATATTTTTGTGAGTCTCTAAAGAGGCGCTTTTCATTTTCTCTAAAGGCTTTTAAAGGTCGGCCTAAAGACCTTTTTGTAATTGTAGAGAGTTAAATGAGAGAGCCTTTTTTTATCTCTATCTTTCTCAACGCGACTAATACGAGGACTTGATGTCCACAACCCTGGAAGATCTTTGGAAACAAATTCAACCACGTTGCTTAGAAGCATTTGGGGAAAATACCTATCAAAATTGGATTGCCCCGCTTCGGGTTAAAGAATTCTTGACAGGTCGTCTGGTTGTCGCAGCTCCTTCAAGATTTGTTCGTGATTGGGTTCAAAAAAACTGTCTACAGAAAATTTTAAGTTTTTTACAACAACATGATAAAACAATTTTAGCGTTAGATTTCATTGTTGAGGCACCATCTGCTGAGCCTGAACCGGCTCAGGAAAATGTTTCACGTGAAACATTTTCTGAAGAGTCTCCCCTTATTTTTGAAGAAGGATTAGACGACGTTTCTTCTCGTCTTGAGCCCCGTTATACATTTGAGGCCTTTGTTGTTGGAAAACCTAATGAACTTGCTCACGCTGCGGCTCGCCGTGTCGCAGAAGAGGGGAGCGTCACTTTTAATCCCCTTTTTCTATATGGGGGCGTTGGCTTAGGAAAGACGCACTTGATGCATTCAATTGCCTGGCATATCCGTAAAAATCATCCTCAACGCAAAGTTATTTATCTTTCAGCTGAAAAGTTTATGTATCTCTTTATTCGAGCTTTAAGATTTAAAAATGTGATGGCTTTTAAAGAGCAATTCCGCTCGGTCGATGTTCTCATGATTGATGATTTCCAGTTTATTAGCGGGAAAGATTCAACTCAAGAGGAATTTTTTCATACTTTCAATGCGTTAGTTGATCAAAATCATCAGATTATCATTTCCGCAGATAAATCGCCGTCTGATCTTGAAGGATTAGAAGAAAGAATGAGATCCCGGCTAGGATGGGGGCTCGTGGCTGATATTCATCCCACAAGCTATGAGCTTCGGTTAGGGATTTTACAGTCTAAAGCAGAACAGCTTGAAAAACCTATTCCGAGCCGTGTCCTTGAATTTTTAGCTCATAAAATTACGTCTAACGTCCGTGAACTTGAAGGCGCCTTAAATCGCATTATTGCTCATTCCATGTTGGTGGGACGTGAAATAAGCCTTGAGACGACAACAGAAGTGCTTCGAGATGTTTTGCGGGCGAATGATCGACGCGTAACCATTGAAGATATTCAGAAAAAAGTCTCAGAACATTTTAATGTCCGTCTGACAGATATGCATTCGCCGAAGCGTCTTCGTTCTGTGGCACGTCCTCGCCAAATCGCGATGTATTTGGCGAAACAGTTGACCTCTTATTCCTTGCCCGATATTGGTCGAAAATTTGGGGGACGCGATCATACAACGGTGATGCATGCGGTGAAAAAAATTGAGGAACTTCAACAAAGTGATACAACTTTGGCTGAAGATTTAGATCTTTTGAAGCGCATGTTACAGCAAGGAAGCTGATCAGGCGGCTTTGTGGTGAGAGCTATATCCTCTATAGGCGCAGACAAATTTTTATGATAGGTATGATTTATACATTCATAGAAACAAGTAAAGCGGAATTTAGAATATGCAATTGACTCTCGAACGTAATCAATTTTTAAAGGCTTTAAGTCACGCTCAAAGTGTTGTTGAAAAACGCACGACAGTTCCTATTTTGGCTCATGTTCTTTTAGAGGCGGAAAGTGGTCAATTGCGATTGACGTCCACAGATCTGGAGCTTGCCATCGTTGAAACCGTTTCTGCCGATATTCAAAAAGCGGGCGGAACAACCGTTTCTGCGCAACTTCTTCATGACATTGTTCGAAAATTAAAAGACGGTTCCACGATTCAGCTTTCTTTGGAAAATGAGGGATCTCACCTCCAAATTACGTCTGGTCGTTCTGAATTTAAACTTGCGTGTTTGCCCCCTGAAGATTTTCCCGCCATTAATACAACGGACCTTCCTCATCGCTTTACAGTCAACGGAAAAGATTTCCAACATCTTCTTGAAAGGACACGTTTTGCGATGTCCACAGAGGAAACACGTTATTATTTAAATGGTATTTATTTACATCCTGTCGAAGCGCGTGAGATTCGGGCTGTGGCAACAGATGGGCACCGATTGGCACGCTTGTCTTTAGTAATGTCTCAAGATCTTCCTCATTTCCCAGGGGTTATTCTTTCCCGAAAAACTGTCAATGAAGTGATGAAAATTTTAGGGGAAGCCGAAGGTGAAATTGAAGTTTCACTTTCAGAAACTCAGGTAAGCTTCAAATTTAATCATGTTTATCTAACATCTCGCTTAATTGATGGTTCTTTCCCAGATTATGAGGCCATCATTCCAACGCAGAATGAAAAAACATTAAGAATGTCTATGGCGGCTTTTTCTGAAGCTGTGGATCGTGTGGCAACCGTGTCCACGGAAAAATCCCGCAGTGTGAAGCTCTCAATCAATACAAACAAAATTGTTCTGACAGCAAGTAATTCGGAGTTTGGAAGTGCTGTAGAAGAACTTGAAGTCGAGTATGCGGCTGCTCCGCTTGAGCTTGGATTTAATGCCCGCTATCTCTTAGATCTTTCTCAACAATTAAATGATGTGGAAGCTGAATTTTCAATGTCAGATTCTGCAACACCTGTGGTTGTGCGAGAAGTCGACAATAATGATGCTTTTTATCTCCTCATGCCTATGCGAGTATAATGACGTTCTTATCGGAAGCTTCGAGTCCTCAGCCTTTTCTCGAGTGTAGTTTGAGTCGGATTCGGCTTAAAGATTTTCGTTGTTATACTGAGGCGGAGCTTTCATGTGATGCGCGCCCTGTTGTTCTAACGGGCCCCAATGGCGCCGGAAAAACAAATATCTTGGAGGCGATTTCTTTTCTCTCTCCTGGGCGAGGATTAAGGCGAGCCACGCTTTCAGAAGTCAGTCGACATCGAGAATCTGGCCATTCTTGGGGAATTTCAACGACTGTTGAAGGACCTAATTTTTCTCATGAAATTTCAACAGGTATCGAGATTGGCCAAGAATCCGAGCGTCGAGTGCTCAAAATTGATCATGAAATTGTCCGTTCTCAAGCCAATTTAACTGAATATTTAAATATTATTTGGTTAACGCCTCAAATGGATCGTATTTTTCAAGAAGCAAGTTCAGCGCGGCGGCGATTTTTAGATCGTTTGATTTATAGTCTTGATGCTGAACATGCCCGCCGGCTTGCGCGTTATGAACATTATTTACGAGAAAGAGCCCGAGTTCTAAAATTAGGGGTAAGAGACCCGCATTGGCTTTCAACTCTTGAGCAGAATATGGGGGCTTCTGGCGTGGCCGTAGCGGCTTCTCGGAAAAATTTTGTTGAGATGTTTTCACAAAGCCAATCTTGGGCGTTAGGCACCTTCCCACGTCCTCTTCTTCATATTCAAGGACAAGTTGAAGAATGGCTTGAGACAGAGCCTGCACTCGCCGTGGAAGAACGCCTTACGCATCATTTAGCCCTCTCAAGGGAGCGAGACGCTGAAGCAGGCGGGGCAAGCGAAGGGCCTCATAAAACGGATCTCAAAGTTTATTTTAAAACACAAGAGCGCCCTGCTGATCAGTGTTCTACCGGAGAACAGAAAGCTCTTTTGCTCGCAATTATCTTGGCAACTGCGCGCCTTAAGGCGTATTCTGACCAAAGAAGACCCATTATTCTCTTAGATGAAGTGGTTGCCCACCTTGATGAAGGAAGGCGGCAGGCTTTGTTCACTGAAATTTTGGCCTTAAATATGCAAGCTTGGATGACGGGAACCGATCCGTCAGTTTTTTTATCAATGTCGACGAAATTTCAACATTTTCATATTGAAAATGCTATAATCCATCCGATGAATTAAAGTTTATAAAGGAAAATGCGATGACCACCCCTGAAACCCCTGAAATTCAGCCTTCAGAAGAAGAATACGGCGCTCACTCTATTAAAGTGCTGCGAGGACTTGATGCCGTTCGTAAAAGACCAGGGATGTATATTGGAGATACGGACGATGGGTCTGGTCTTCATCATATGGTTTATGAGGTTGTTGATAACGCCATTGATGAGGCTTTAGCAGGGCATTGTGATCGCATCGAAATTACTATCAACGCAGATGGTTCTGTCAGCGTCAGCGACAATGGGCGAGGAATCCCGGTGGGAATTCACCCTGAAGAAGGTGTTTCTGCGGCTCAAGTCATTATGACACAGCTTCATGCTGGAGGGAAATTTGATCAAAACTCTTATAAAGTCTCTGGTGGTTTGCATGGTGTGGGGGTGTCTGTTGTAAACGCGTTATCCGAAACCTTAGAGCTTAAAATTTGGCAAAATGGCAAGGAGCATTATATGCGTTTTCATCACGGAGAACCCGCCGAACCTCTCAAGATCATCGGAGATGTTGTCGGTAAAACCGGGACGCAAATTACGTTTAAGCCTTCAACTGAAACCTTTACCCAGATAGTATTTGATTTTTCTACTCTTGAGCATCGCTTCCGGGAACTTGCGTTCTTGAACTCTGGTGCGCGTCTTATCTTGACAGATTTAAGAGAGGCCGAGCCTAAGGTCAGTGAACTTTATTATGAGGGCGGAACCAAAGCATTCGTTCAGTATCTTGATCGCAGTAAAAATGCGATTCATGAACCTGCCATCTCTATTTTTGGAGAAAAAGACGGGATCACCGTTGATATCGCAATGGAGTGGACAGATAGTTATCACGAATCCCTCTTATGCTTTACCAACAATATTCCCCAGCGCGATGGTGGAACGCATATTATAGGATTTAAGGCCGCCTTAACCCGTATTGTGAATAATTATGCCAATGAAAGTGGTACGGCTAAAAAAGAAAAAGTGACACTTTCAGGAGAAGACGCCCGCGAAGGATTAACAAGTGTTATTTCAGTGAAGGTGCCAGATCCAAAATTCTCTTCTCAAACAAAAGACAAACTTGTTTCGTCAGAAGTGCGCCCTGTGGTGGAAGGATTTGTGGCTGAGCGTCTGCAGCAATGGTTTGAAGAGCATCCTCATGAGGCGCGTAAAATTGTACAGAAGGTTGTGGAAGCCGCGACAGCGCGTGAGGCCGCTCGGAGGGCCCGCGAATTAACCCGCCGTAAAGGAGCTTTAGATATTGAATCTTTGCCTGGGAAGTTAGCCGACTGCCAAGAGCGTGATCCTGCAAAAAGTGAAGTCTTTCTTGTTGAGGGAAACAGCGCGGGAGGAACGGCAAAAGGAGGGCGCGATCGCCGGTTTCAAGCAATTCTTCCTTTAAGAGGAAAAATCCTAAATGTGGAGAGAGCTCGTTTCGATAAGATGATAAGTTCACAAGAAATTGGAACTTTAATCACAGCTCTGGGGACGGGCATTGGGGCCGAAGAATTTAATCCTGATAAAGTGCGCTATCATAAAATCATCATCATGGCAGACGCGGATGTGGACGGAAGCCATATTCGGACGCTATTACTAACCTTCTTTTATCGTCAAATGCCTCAATTGATTGAAAAAGGATACCTTTATATTGCGCAGCCCCCTCTTTATGGCGTCAAAAAAGGAAATTCAGTCCTTTATCTCAAAAATGAAAGGGCTTTAGATGATTATTTGATGAATGCAGGAAGTGAAGGCGCTCAAGTTACAATTAATGGCGGAAGCCAAATTGGCGCAGGTGATTTGCAAAATTTAGTCACTCTTTCTCGAAAAGCAAAAACGCTGATCGAATCTCTTGCCAATAAAGTCGGAAATGCCATGCTTGTTGAACATGCAGCTATAGAAGGCCTTTTTGATCCTGCAGTTTTCAACTCTTCTTCTCGGCCTCAGTTGGCTCAAAAATTAGCTGATCGCATGAATCAAATGAAAGATATTAATGAGGTTGGTGAATGGAAAGGGGAAGCTACAGAAGAAGGGCTTCATGTCACGCGAACTGTTCGCGGTGTGACAGAAGTCTTAAAACTCAATTCTTCCATGATGCAAGGTGGCGATGCTTATCAACTTTCTCAACTTCACCAAGGGCTTAAAGAATATTTCGAAAAGCCCATCACTCTTGCATTTAAAGAAAAGCAAACAATTCTAGAAGGTCCTGTTCGTTTTATTGAGGCTATTTTAGAGCAAGGACAAAAAGGGATCTCTATTCAACGATATAAAGGTCTTGGAGAGATGAATAATGATCAGCTTTGGGAGACAACTTTAAATCCGGAAGCTCGTAGTCTTTTACAAGTAAAAATTACGCATGCCGATTCTGCTGAAGAAGTGTTTTCGACCTTAATGGGTGATCTTGTTGAACCTCGTCGAGAATTTATCCAAGCAAATGCATTGAAAGTTGTAAATTTGGATGCTTAAAATGAGGGAAGCGGATTAAAAGGTTACAGAATGAAATCAAAATGTTATTATTATCTTCTAGGTTTTGTTTTTTGTATGTCGTCATTACATGCTCTCGATAAGTCAAAAAAGATAGATTTAACATGTGCTTATAAAAAAAAGCTTAATTTTAAGAAAAATGTTGAAGTAACGTCTAAGGGATCTCACCTAGATTTAAATCCCCATAACAATCATCCTAGAAATGATATTAACACCCATTTACATCATGCCGTTCCTAAAAGGGGAGATAGGACTGTGGGAGAATATTGGGAAAAGAATACGGGCATGATATCGAGTAGAAAGAAAAAGTAATTAATAGAAGAGGGCCGCAAATGAGAAATTTTAAGTTTTTTTATGTTGTTTTTTTTCTTTTACTGGTGAGTTGCAGTTGTGGTGAGAATAGTTGTGAACTGAGTGAGGCTTTTTTTAAGGGAGAGAATAAAGAAGAGAGAAAGTCTCTGAAGCCATGGGAGAAATCTTATGAAACAGTGAGTGGCGTAAAAAAAGAAGAAGTTCGTCTTAAACGCAATTTTCTTACTTTGGACACTCAGGCCCTCTCAGACAAAGAGATTATTTTGAAACGGAAAAGAGACGAAGAAAAGAAGTCTGCTTCTTCAAAAGATTCCGAAAAGACATTGAAATAATTATGGTAAAAATTTTTTCTGTCATTTGTTGTTTTTTGATTTCTGCTTGCCATCAAGAAAGGCCTCAAATGTCCCAAACTTCTCCCGTTAAGAGCTCATTAAATGAGATCAATGAGACCCAGCTCTCGCAAACAATCGGCCAAATAATTATGGTTGGATTTCATGGAACAAAACCAACAGATCCTGAAGTTCAAGCCACGTTACAGTTAGCTCGGGAAGGTAAAATCGGTGGTGTGATTTTCTTTGGGTATAATATCGTCACTCCCGAACAAGTGAAAAAATTAACCTCAGAATTTTATCAAGCGCAGCCAGGTCTTTTAATTGGAATCGATCAAGAAGGCGGAAGAGTTAAGCGACTTTCCTCTCAGAATGGATTCCAAGATTTTCCATCTGCTAAGGAAATCGCCGAGACTCAATCCCCGACCCAAGCTTATCAAACATATTTGGAAATGGCTCAGATGATTAAATCTGCAGGATTTAATCTTAATTTTGGCCCTGTTGTTGATCTTCAGGCAGATTCTGAGGGGCATGAATGTCCTGTGATTGGTAAAATTGGAAGAAGTTATTCGGCGGATGTCAATAAGGTCGTTGATTACGCTTCTGCCTTTATTAAGGCGCATCGACAAATGGGGATTATAACAAGTTTGAAGCATTTTCCAGGACATGGTTATGCTCGTCAAGATAGTCATAAAGGAATGGTTGATATTACCATAACGTCGGATCCTCAGGAACAAGACGTATTTTATCGACTTATCCAAGAAGGAAAGGTGGATACCGTGATGTCGGGTCACCTTATCCATCGAGGATGGGACGCGCAATACCCCACAACGTTATCTTCATGTGTGCTTAAAACTTATTTAAGAGAACGAGCAAGATATGACGGCATCATTATTACAGATGATTTGCATATGGGGGCTATAGGTCAACATTATAATTTAGAAGAAATCATCCTCCAGGCCATTCGGGCAGGAAATGATATTTTGCTTTTTTCAAATAATAAAGCTGCTGCCCAAGGGGTGCAAGGATTTAAAGTCTCTGTTTCGTTAGCGGAAAAGATTCATCAAGTGATTAAGAAGGCGATTAAAGAAAATAAGCTTTCAAGAGCACAACTTGAGGAAGCTTTTTTAAGGATTGATGTTTTAAAAAAACGACTCTTTTCTCTTTAAAAATAGGCTCTTTTTGTAGAGAAGTAGCTATTAGAATCAAAAAAATTTACAATAATGCTAAAGTAGCTTAGATTCACAGGCAGTAAATAGTTGAAAGGAAAATGAATGAGACCCCCATTATTGGCCCCAGTTCATCGTGAAGGATGGATTTTTGTTGGATTGTTTTTTATATGTGCCCTCCTGCTTAATCAATTATCAGGCTTTTTGGGAGTCCTTGGCTTCATCTTAACGGGGTGGTGCCTTTATTTCTTTAGAGATCCTCAACGCGTTACGCCGACACGTGAAGGATTGGTTGTTAGTCCTGCAGATGGACTTATTGTTTCGATCATTAAAGTGACACCCCCTTCAGAACTCGGATTAAAAGAAGGCGCATGGCAACGTATCAGCGTTTTCTTAGATGTCTTTGATGTTCATATTAATCGTATTCCTATGGATGGTCGCATTAAAAAAAGTATCTATTATCCCGGAAAATTTTTTAATGCTTCGCTTGATAAAGCTTCTGAATTTAATGAACGTCAATCTCTTGTGTTAGAAGTAAAAAAAGATCGGGAAATCGCCTTTGTACAGATCGCAGGCCTTATTGCAAGACGCATACGATGTGATGTCCAAGAAAATCAACAAGTACAAACTGGGGAAAGGTATGGCCTTATTCGATTTGGAAGTCGCGTCGATATTTATCTTCCTGAAGAAACGCCGGTTTTTGTGATTGAAGGACAAAGAGTTATTGGCGGCGAATCTATTATCGCTGATTTTAATTCCACAGAATCATCACGATCTGGGGCTATACGTTAATTATCATGGTGAAGAAAGTAAGCAAATTTGAGCGTTCAAAAGAAAGACTTCAAAAGCTTTCTTTTGCGCATCTTCTTCCTAATATGGCAACGGTCATCGCGCTTTGCATAGGATTATCTTCCATTCGTTTTGCTCTTTTGGCGAGGTATGATTATGCAATTATTGCCATCATTGTTGCGGCGTTCTTTGATGCGATGGATGGTCGTCTTGCGAGACTCCTAGGAGCGGCGAGTGATTTTGGGGCTGAATTAGATTCTCTCTCAGATTTTATTAGTTTCGGCGTGGCTCCAGCAGTTGTCCTTTATATTTTAACGATGAATGCTTGGGCAGGGTTAGGGTGGACAATCAGTTTATTTTTTGTTGTTTGTTGTGGGTTGCGACTTGCTCGTTTTAATACGACGCTTCGGGCCTCGAGTATTAAGGAAGATCCTGTTTGGGCTAAAAAGTTTTTCATTGGGGTTCCTGCGCCTGCGGGGGCGATGATAGCTTTATTTCCTTTAATACTTTATCAAGCAATTGATTACGAATTCTTATTATCTCCTTTTATCGTCATGTGTTTTCTATTTGCAGCAGGGGCTCTTTTTATTAGTCGAATTCCAACTTATTCATTTAAAACGTATCAGATTCCCCCTAAATGTGTTCCAGTAATGCTTCTTTTAGTGGGATTACTTGTAGCTTCTCTTGTCAGTGCACCGTGGGCGACATTCTCTGTTTTAATCGTAATTTATCTGGGAAGTCTTCCTTTTAGCTATAAGAACTACCAAGATTTACTTGAAGTCAGTTCATGACGTAAAATTTTCGTCAGTTTTCCTTCAGAAAATTCACGATAAATAAGCAACACGTTAACGACTTTTTAAAACCTTCTGTTTATTAATTAAGGTCTGTCCCTCGTAACTAAAATTGGGGAAGAATATGATAATGAAGGTTAAGGTCAAAAATCTGTCAAAAGTTCGGCAAGGAATTAATACAGATAAAGGTTTACCTTTAGGTGAGAGTCAATCAAGTCAAGCTCTTAAAAACTATGATCGTCTTTTAGCGTCTCTTGTGGGGCAGGTTACACAAGGTATTTCTCCTGCGGCTCTTTTGTATGCTTTTGCAGATTGGTTGCTTCATCTCACATTTTCTCCTGGAAAACAAGTTCATCTTTGTCGTAAAGCCTATAAAAAATACGTTTATTTAATGAATTTTATGAAAGGATGTTATGACGGAAATTCAAAATCTCCTTGTATAGATCCTTTGCCTCAAGATAAGCGTTTTAACCATAAATCTTGGAACTATTGGCCTTTTAATATCTATTACCAATCTTTTTTATTAGCCCAACAATGGTGGTGGAATGCGACAACAGATGTGAGTGGTGTTTCTCAACATCATACGGAAATTGTGACATTCGTTGTCCGTCAAATGCTGGATATGGTGTCTCCTTCAAATTTTATCGTGACAAATCCGGAAGTATTGACAAAAACTTTTGAAACACAAGGACGGAATTTGGTTCAAGGATTTCTTAATTACGTGGAAGATGTAAAGCGAGAAACGCATCATCAATTACCCCAAGGGGCTGAAAATTATGTGCCAGGGAAAAATGTCGCTGTTACAGCTGGTAAAGTTGTTTTTCAAAACACTTTAATTGAACTTATTCAATACGCTCCTTTGACCTCAGAAGTTTATAAAGAACCTATTTTGATTGTTCCGGCTTGGATCATGAAATATTATATTTTGGATCTTTCTCCTCATAATTCACTCGTAAGACATTTGGTTGAACAGGGGCACACAGTTTTTATCATTTCATGGAAGAATCCCTCGCAAGAAGATGCGCAGTTAAGTTTAAATGATTATATGAAATTAGGTGTTCTTGAAGCCATAAAAGCAATAGAGAACATTACACAACAGAAACAAATTCATGGCGTTGGCTATTGTTTAGGGGGAACAATTTTAGCAATAACAAAAGCTTATTTGGCAAAACATAAAGACACAAGATTAAAAACTTTAACATTATTAGCAACCCAAACTGATTTTATGGAACCAGGTGAATTGGGCTTGTTTATTGATGAGAGTCAATTAACTTTTCTTGAAAATTATATGTGGTCTAAAGGATATTTGGACGCTAATAATTTATCAGGCGCATTTCAACTTTTAAATTCCCAAGATCTTATATTTTCAAAAATTATTCAAACCTATCTCTTAGGAGAACGGCAATCTATGAATGATTTAATGGCTTGGAATAGTGATAAAACGCGACTTCCCTATAGAATGCATAGTGAATATTTGAGAAAGCTTTATTTGCATAATGAGCTTGCTTTGGGAAAATATGAAATTGAAGGAGAAAACATAACTCTTTATGATATAAGGACGCCAATTTTCTCTGTAGCGACTTCAAAAGATCATGTGGCTCCCTGGCGTTCTGTTTACAAAATTCATTTGTTAACAAAATCTGAAATAACTTTTGTCTTAACAAATGGAGGGCATAACGCGGGAATTATAAGTGAGCCAGGTCATCCTTATCGTACTTATAAAACGACAACAAGGGCCCATCATGAAAACTATGTCGATCCAGATCTATGGGAACAACAGACCCCCCTTAATAAAGGTTCTTGGTGGTTTTTATGGTTTGACTGGCTTAAGAAGAATTCTACCCAAGAATTGCAAAAACCGCCTCTTTTAGGGGCTTTAAAAGGGGCGTATCAAGCTATCATGGAGGCGCCGGGCCACTATATCCACATAAAAACTTAATGATATTGCGCTTTCTTAAAAAGCGTGATATTTTTCATTGTTTTTTATTTAACAAGGAGTCCCAATTTATGAAGTTTAATCTTATTTCAGTATTAGCCGTATCTTCTATTTTAAGCTTAACAGCTTGTGAGAAAAAAGCAGAAGAAAAGTCACAAGAAGAAGCAGCAAAGACTGAAGAAGCTCAAGCTCCAGTAGCACCAGCAGAACAAGCTCCAGCAACTCCTGAAGCTGCTCCAGCTGAGCAAGCACCTGAAGCATCAGCAGAAACTAAGACAGAAGAGACAAAGTAATCTCGTTATCTTAGATAATTAAAGAAACCCAGCAAAACTTTTTGCTGGGTTTTTTGTTATGTTAGATTTAAAATATGTCAAGCTCTTCTATTTATTCTGATAGTGATCCTTTAAGGTCGTTACTTTCTTCTGTAACGACATTAGAAGGGGTGGGTCCCACAACTGCTCGTCTTCTTGAAAAACTTGATTGTACGACAATCCGAGACCTTTTGTGGCATCTTCCTCACGAAGTCCAAATAAGAAGATTTTTGCCCTCAATAAAATTTGCATCTCCTCATGAATTAATCACTTTGCAGGTCAAAGTTGTCAGCCATTCTACTCTTCGTAAACAAAGGGGACGTTCTGTTCCATATCGTGTGGTTTGTTCGGATGCTGATGATTCAATTGAGTTAGTATTTTTTAACCCAAATCTGAGTTATCTTAAAAATAGTCTTGTTGTCGGAAGCGATGTGATTATAAGTGGTCGCTTTGAGATGTATAAGGGGCGTTTCCAAATGACGCATCCTGATCATATAGGTCCATTAACTTCTAGAGTTTTTTGGGAAGGGGCTGAACCTGTCTATCCTCTTACTCAAGGCTTATCTCAGAAAACATTACAAAAAATCATAAAAACTTCTTTTTTAAAGTGCCCTCAATTGCCAGAATGGTTATCTGGGGCGCTTCTTAAAAAATACCATTGGCCATCGTGGAGAGAGGCACTTCAAAAATTGCATTCTCCTTCTCAGAGGGACGATCTTCATCTGGGACATACCTGTCGCCGTCGTTTAGCCTACGACGAAATTTTATCAAATCAATTGGCTCTTATTCTAACACGAAGTCATTCTGAAGTTGCTCAAGGACGTGCTCTCATAGGAGAAGCGCATCTTCAAGAAAAAGTTCTCGAAAAACTTCCTTTCAAATTAACTCAAGACCAACTTAATGCGCTCGAAGAAATACAAAAGGATATGGTGTCTTCTTCTCGGATGATTCGCTTACTTCAAGGGGATGTAGGAAGTGGAAAAACCATCGTTGCTTTTCTATGTATGCTTAAAGCTGTTGAAGCGGGATATCAGGTTGCTTTGCTTGCACCTACCGAAATTTTAGCCCGTCAACATTATAAGACGATGGAAGAGTGGGCCCGAACGGCAGGTGTGAGTCTTGAGCTCTTAATAAGTAAAGATACCGCTAAACACCGACAAAAAATATATCGATCTTTAGCTGAAGGAGAGACGAATGTTGTTGTTGGAACTCATGCTCTTATTCAGCCTGAGGTTCAATTTAAAAATTTAGGATTCATAGTCATTGATGAGCAACATCGTTTTGGAGTTGAGCAGCGTCTTTATTTATCAGAAAAAGGAGAAAACATTGATATATTGTCCATGACAGCTACCCCTATTCCTCGGACCCTTATGTTGGCAGCATTTGGAGATTTAGCAAGTTCTTATTTGCGACAAAAACCGGCTAATCGTAAAGATATTACAACGACAACCATTCCTTTAACGCGCTTAGATGAAGTCGTGATGAGTCTGAAACGTGCGTTAGATAAAGGCGATAAAATATATTGGGTTTGTCCTTTAATTGAAGAATCTGAAAATCTTGATCTCGCCGCAGCTGAGGAAAGATTTTCAATGTTGCAAGCACTTTTTCCAAATCAAATAGGAATGATTCACGGTCGACTTAAAAGTCATAAAAAAGAAGCAACGATGAACGCTTTCATTGAGGGATCAATCAAAATTCTTGTGGCGACAACGGTTATTGAAGTTGGAGTTCATGTTGAAGATGCTTCTGTGATTATTATCGAACACGCTGAGCGCTTTGGATTGGCGCAACTCCATCAATTGCGAGGACGTATTGGAAGAGGATCTCAGGAATCTTATTGCATGCTTCTTTATGATGAATCACTCAATCCAACAGCAAGAGCCAGGCTGAAAGTTATGCGTTCTACGACTGATGGTTTTAAGATAGCTGAAGAAGATCTAAAACTCAGAGGTGGGGGAGAGGCTTTTGGAATTAAGCAAAGTGGGATGCCTTCTTTTAAATTTTTTGATCCAATTGTCCATCAAGATTTACTTTTACAGGCTCATGATAATGCCCAAAAGATCTTATCCAAAGATCCTCATTTGTTAGGACCTCAAGGACAAGCTTTGCGTATTCTGTTGCGTTTATTCCAAAAAGAGCAAACTTTTAAATATCTTAAGGCAGCTTAGAAATAATTTAAAATCATTACATTTCAATGAATTGTCATATTTTTTTGGATGTTTGGAAGATTTTTAAACAAGAATTCAGCAATTTATTAAATCTTTTTCTTGACCCAAAACGAGATTCTCCGCACCATAGGCACTTGTCATTGAATAAGAAAAGAATCAAGGAGCATTGAAATGAGTCCCTTAGGAAGAAAAGTGAAGCAGACAAAAACTTCATTACAATCTTCGAAAAGTCGTGTTCAACCCTATATTTCAGCAGAAAAAAATCTTCCTGAAATTACATGGAAAGCGACCCTACTAAGTATCTTTTTAGCCGTGATCATGGCAGGTTCAAATGCTTATCTAGGATTAAAAATAGGTTTGACCGTTTCTGCAACTATTCCTGCAGCTGTTATTTCGATGACAATTCTTCGATTTTTTCGGAATTCTAATATTTTAGAAAATAATATTGTGCAGACAGCAACATCAGCAGGTGAAGTTATCGCCGCGGCAGTTGTGTTTACACTTCCAGCTCTTCTTATGATGGGCTATTGGAAAGAGTTTCCATTTGGCATTACAACAGCGATTATTATTGTTGGGGGATTGTTAGGGGTATTATTTTCAATTCCTTTGCGTCGTGCTTACATTGTTGAAAATGAAGAACTTAAATTCCCAGAAGGAATTGCAACTGGGGAAGTCTTAAAAGTTGGAGATAGCGAAGCTCGCGAAGGAACTAAAGATTTATTGATGGGTGGAATGTTTGCTGGGTTAGTTAAATTTGCACAATCTGGCTTAATGATAATGAGCGAAGGCGCCCATTATTGGTTTCAAACAACTCGAACTGTTTTTGGATTTGGTTCCGGTTTCTCTTTAGTTCTTGTCGGTGCTGGTTATATAGTTGGTGTTCAGGTTGGTGTAAGTATGCTAATTGGCGCTATTGTTGCGTGGGTAATAGCTGTTCCGCTTCATGGATTGCTCTTTGGTCTTCCTGAAGGGGGAAGTGCTTATGAGATAGCGGTGACTATTTGGAATAAGAACATTAGGATGGTTGGTGTCGGTACTATGGTTGTTGGAGGTGTTTGGACCTTAGTTTACCTTATTAAGCCAATTTCTGAAGCTATTCGTTCATCCCTTGCGACATTAAGAAAGACAAAGTTAGGAACACAAGGTGCTTTATTAAGAACAGAATATGATATTCCTATAAATTATGTTTTAATCGGTGTTGCTGTATTAACAATTCCTTTGGCATTTATTTTTCATCATATTTTGAGCCAATCAGATATGCAGCTTCCTATGACAGTTCATTTCGCAACTGTTTTTATTATTACAATTTTTGCAATTATTGTTGGCTTTTTATGTGCTGCTATTGCTGGTTATATGACAGGATTGGTCGGTTCTTCTAATAATCCTTTGTCGGGTGTGACTATTATGGCAATTCTTTTCATCTCCATGATTTTGCTTGTCATGTTAGGTACACATATTGATTTCGGAGCTAAGGGGGCTAATTCATTAGCTGCTGCCGCTATAGCAATTATTATCGGAGCTGTTATGGCAACGGCTGCTGCGATCAGTGGCGATAATCTTCAGGATCTTAAATCGGGTCAAATAGTGGGAGCTACGCCTTGGAAACAACAAGTTATGCTAATGTTGGGTGTTGTTGCTGGTTCTTTTGTGATGGCTCCTATTCTTGAAGTTTTATATCAAGCGTACGGAATTGGTGACAGTTTGCCGCGTGAAGGAATGGATCCGACGCAAGCATTAGGAGCCCCTAAAGCCGCAATCATGGCCGCAATTGCTGAAGGTGTGTTTACTCATTCATTGGATTGGACGATGTTTAGCATTGGGGCGGCTCTTGCAATAATCTTTATCTTCATCGATAATTATTTGAAAGTGAATGAGTCTTCATGGCGTCTACCTGTTTTGGCTGTTGCCTTAGGCATTTATATGCCTTTAGATATTACCATTCCCTTGCTTGTGGGGGGGATTATTGCTTCTTTATGCCAAACTAAAATGAAAAAAGAACAGCCAAACTTTAAGAAAGAGGATTATATTCATAAGCAAGAGCATGCTAACAGAAGAGGACTGCTTTTTTGCTCAGGTTTAATTGCTGGTGAATCTATCATTGGTATTTTACTGGCTATTCCTTTTGCCGCTTATCAAAGTACTGATGTGTTTAAAATCGCACCTGCTGATTTCGAGCATATGGGAGTTCTTCTCGGGATTTTAGCTTTTATGGGAGTATGTTATTATCTTTATAAAATTGCTTCTCAGCTCCAGGAAAATCTAAAAAATTGAGAATATAAAAAAGCCGAAAAACCGTTTTTGGAATATCGGGTTATCCATTGTGTAATGCATAAAAGCTATTTTGCGCGCCCGTAGCTCAGCTGGATAGAGCGTTGCCCTCCGGAGGCAAAGGCCAGGGGTTCGAATCCCTTCGGGCGCACCACATTTTAGCTTAAAACGCCTCAAGATGATTGACAATTTCGAAAATTTCCTATATTACACGTCTATCGTTTTAAAGGACTGATTGCATAAAATGACATCAAGAAGCAGTGATAATGTTTTGAATTTAAATCAACTCAAAGAAAATATACGATCTAGAAAAGCAAAGGTTGGTATCGTCGGTTTGGGATATGTAGGACTTCCACTAGCTCATGCGTTCGTCAATAATTCTTTTTCAGTTCTAGGGTTCGATATTGATGAATCAAAAATTACTAAATTAAAAAACTCTCAATCTTACATTAAATATATACCTGCAAGCCAGATAGCGGAGATGAATAATACGGGACGATTTCAAGCGACTGTTGATCATGCACAACTAAGAGACGTGGATGTTATCATTATTTGTGTGCCAACACCGCTTACAAAGCACCGTGAACCTGACATGAGTTATGTGGTCAGTACAACTGAGGCGATTAAACCTCATTTGAAAAAAGGGCATCTTATTATCTTAGAGTCGACAACTTATCCTGGTACCACCGAAGAAGTTTTAAAGACCATTTTAGAAAAATCTGGGCTTATATGCGGACAAGATTTCTTTTTAGGATACTCACCTGAGCGAGAAGATCCTGGAAATATTAATTATAAAATTAGCACAATCCCTAAGGTTGTTGGAGGAGATGATCCTGATACCTTAGAAATGTGTGTAGCGCTTTATGAGGCCATTGCAGCTGGAGTTGTGACAGTTTCTTCTGTCAAAACAGCGGAAGCCGTGAAATTAACAGAGAATATTTTTCGGAGTGTTAATATCGCCCTTGTAAATGAATTAAAGATTGTTTTTGAAAAAATGGGGATTGATGTTTGGGAGGTTATTGAGGCGGCAAAAAGTAAGCCTTTTGGTTATATGCCTTTTTATCCTGGGCCAGGATTGGGAGGGCATTGTATTCCTATAGATCCGTTTTATTTGACTTGGAAAGCCCATGAATATGGAATTTCTACACGATTTATTGAGCTTGCAGGACAAATTAATACAAGTATGCCATTGAGAATAGTCCAGCGGCTTGCAGAAGCTCTAGATGAGCGCTTCTCTCGAGGATTAAGAGGATCTAAGCTCTTGATTTTAGGAATAGCATATAAGAAAAATGTTGATGACATGCGTGAAAGCCCTGCTCTTGAAATTATGGAAATTTTAAGAGAACGAGGTGCTGAAGTATGTTATTACGATCCTTTTATTCCTGAAATTGAAAAAACAAGGGAACATATGGAACTTGCAGGGATGAAAAGCATTGAATGTTCCATAAAAGAACTTGAAAAAATAGATGCCGTTATTATTTGCGCCGACCATGATAATGTAGATTATAATTTTATAGTTGAAAATAGTTCTCTAGTGATTGATACGCGTAATGCAACAAAAGAAGTTAAAAATTATAGAGAGCGTATTTTTAAGGCTTAAGGAGAGATAGTTAGCGTGTCACTTAAAATTTCAGTTTTAGGATGCGGATATTGGGGAAAAAATCATGTTCGCAACTTTTTTGAGCTAGGCTTTTTACATTCCGTTTGCGATCCTGATAAACAAACTGCAGAAAAATTTGCTCAAGAATATAAAGTTCCAGCTTTTTCATTTGAAGATATATTAAAAGATCCTTCATGTTCTGGTATTGTTATCGCAACACCAGCGGGTTTACATGCCTCTCTTGCTGAAAGAGCTCTTGAAGCCGGAAAGCATGTTTTTGTTGAGAAACCATTAACGCTTGATATTGCTGAAGCAGAAGCCCTTTGTTTGCTTGCTCACTCAAAGCAACGTATATTAATGGTTGGTCACATCTTACAATATCATAAGGCTTATTTAAAGCTTAAGGAAATGGTATCCAAAGGAGAATTGGGTAAATTACAATATATTTATTCAAATCGACTTAACCTCGGAAAAATTCGGACAGAAGAGAATGTTTGGTGGAATATGGCGCCCCATGATGTCTCTATGGTTTTAGGGTTAGTTAATGAGTTACCTACAGAAGTATATGCAACAGGCGCTGCTCATTTAAATTCTCAACTCCATGATATAGCAACAGCTCATCTAAATTTTTCAAATGGGGTAAAAGCTCATATCCATGTTTCATGGTTACATCCCTTTAAGCAACAGATGTTAGTTGTAATTGGGGATAAAGGAATGGCAGTTTTTGATGATTGCTTGCCGTGGGATCAAAAATTATCTTTTTATGATAGTCATGTTGTCTCAAAACAAAATATTTTTGAGATAATTAAAGGAGAACAAAAATTTGTTCCTCTGGAAAACGACGAACCGCTAAAGAGGGAATGTTTATCTTTTGTCGAAGCAATTAAAACAGGAATACCTCCGATAACTGATGGAGAAGAAGGTTTAAGAGTTTTGCAAGTATTGACGGCTGCTCAAGAATCGATGGATCAGGAAAGACGTATTGAACTTAAAAAATCTCAGTCTCAAGATTATTTTGCTCATGAATCAGCTTATGTAGATGAGGGCGCAATCGTTGGAAAAGGAACTAAGATCTGGCATTTTAGTCATATTCTAAAAGATACAAAAATCGGGGAACAAGTTATTATTGGACAGAATGTTATGATTGGTCCTGATGTTCAAATTGGGAATCGTTGTAAGATTCAAAATAATGTCAGTCTTTATAAGGGGACTATTCTTGAAGATGGGGTTTTTTGTGGTCCTTCTTGTGTTTTTACGAATGTTAATACACCCCGCGCGGAGATCGAGCGGAAAGAAGAATTTCTGCCCACTCTTATCAAGCGAGGAGCAACAATAGGAGCGAATGCGACAATTGTCTGCGGGAATACACTTGGTGCTTATAGTTTTATTGCTGCTGGTGCAGTTGTTACAAAAGAAGTTCCTGCACATGCTCTTATGGCCGGTGTTCCGGCGCGAAGAATAGGCTGGGTAAGTCATGCGGGGGAAGTTTTAGGTCCTGATTTGCATTGTCCTCGAGAAGGACGTCGTTATCGGCAAATAGATATAGATACGCTTGAGGAGATTATAAATGAGTAATAATACTCTTGGATCAAAAATAGAAGTTCCTAGTTCTCAAATTCACTTTATTGATCTCGAAGCCCAACAAGCAAAAATTAGGTCGCAAGTGGATCGGGCGATTAAACAGGTTCTTGATCATGGAATTTATATCATGGGACCTGAAGTGGCTGAGTTTGAAAAAAATTTGGGTACTTTCTGTGGGGTAAAACATAATCTCTCATGTTCAAATGGAACAGATGCTCTAGCATTTGGTTTAATGGCCTTTGGGATAGAGCCAGGCGACGCTGTTTTTGTTCCTTCTTTTACCTTTGCGGCGACAGCAGAAGTTGTGACTTGGTTTGGAGCAACTCCTATCTTTATCGATGTTTTAGAGGATACATACAATATGGATCCGCGTAGTCTCGAAAAGGGGATTGCTCTTGCAAAGAAACTTTCTTTAACACCTAAAGGTATTATACCGGTTGATCTTTTCGGACTTCCTGCAGATTATGATGCTATTGAATCCATTGCAAAATCTCACTCTTTGTGGATTATGGCCGATGCGGCTCAAAGTTTTGGAGCCTCTTATAAAGGGCGTCAAGTTGGGACTTTGGGTGAAATTACGACAACAAGCTTTTTTCCTGCAAAGCCCTTAGGATGCTATGGTGATGGTGGCGCAGTTTTTACGAATAATGATGAATATGCTGCCGTCATGCGTTCAATTCGTGTTCACGGACAAGGAAGCGATAAGTATGACAATGTAAGAGTTGGTATGAATGGTCGCTTAGATACATTACAAGCAGCAATTCTTTTGCAAAAACTTGCTATTTTCCCTGAAGAAATTAAAGCTCGCAATTTAGTGGCGCAACGTTATCAAAAGGGACTACATGATGTGGTAAAAACACCTTCTGTTCCTGAAGGATTAACTTCAGTTTGGGCGCAGTATACAGTGCAATTACCTGAAAATATTGATCGCAAGCAATTTATGTCAAAACTTCAAGAGGCAAAAATTCCTTCGGTTGTTTATTATGTAAAACCACTCCATTTGCAAACAGCCTATAAGCATTATCCTAGTGTTGATGGGAATTTGCCAATTTCTGAAAAATTGGCAGAGTGTGTTTTAAGTCTCCCAATGCATCCTTACTTACCGGAGAGGACTCAAGACTACATAATCGAAGGTTTTCGCGACTTAATATCCAAGGCTTAAGGGATGTCTTGGTTTCTAATTTCTTCTAAGGAATGCGTGAAATCTTAACATTATTTGAAGTTTTATCATGATGCTGAAAGTACGTCATGCAAGTCAAAGTCAGATTTCTTACTTATGTTTAGAGCCTGTACGTGAGGGACATGCTTCTTATACCCATGTTATTGAAATAGTTGAAGGTTTAAAAAAATTAGGATGGAACATTAAATTATTTTCTCCTTATTATGATAATAAAGATCTGCCCCCACTTCCTAAACGAATTCTTAAAATGCTCATAGCACAATGGCAATTAATAAGTTCGGGATATTCTCCTAGGTTAATTTATATTCGTTGTCATCCCTTCAGTTTTATGACGGCAGTATGGGCTAAAATAAAAGGGATTAAAGTTATTCAAGAGGTAAATGGTCCTTATGAAGATCTTTATATTGCTTGGCCTTGGACGAGTTATTTCCGCCCTTTTTTTCGAATGTTGTATCGTAAACAATTTGAATGGGCGGAGCATGTTATTGTTGTAACACAAGGTTTAAAAAGTTTTGTTGAAGGCGAAGCCAACCATAAACGGGTGAGTGTTATTGGTAATGGAGTTAATCTCTCTCTTTTTAATCCTCAAGCAAAAACCGAGTACAAATTGCCCCCACAATTTGTAATTTTTTTTGGCACATTTTCTCCCTGGCATGGCATTTCTTTACTATTGCGAGCAGTGGAAGATCCTGAATGGCCCAAAGATATAAAATTAGTGTTTGCGGGGGATGGTACAGAGAGACTTCTTATTGAAGAGAAGTCGAAAACAAACCCCAGAATTGTATATTTAGGGCGCATTCCTTATAAGGAAGTTGGAGGGATTGTTGCTCAGTCAATCGCTAGCCTTGTTCCAATCCAAAATATTGAAAATCGAGCTTCTAAAGGTCTTTCTCCTCTTAAATTAAGTGAAACAATTGCTTGTGGTATTCCTGTAATTGTAAGTGACCAACCTGAGCAGTCAGATTTCGTTTATAAAAATAAAGTTGGTTGGATTGTCAAGGAGCAAACACCCGATGCTTGGGCTAAAGCGGTTAAAATTGCAGTTAGCCAGGAGCGTACTAAATTTACAAAGTCTTTAATCAAGTCGATCTCTTGGGATGAAAAAGTTAAAATTTTAGAACGACTTTTATTGAAACTATAAAACTATTTATTGTATTTTATCATTAGAATAAGTTAAGCAATATTTAATAAAAAGTTCTACCAAATCTACTTTTAAAACTTGTGAAGGTGGTATTTTGAAATCCTGTATTTTCATCTTGTTGCTAAGAAATCCAGATTTTAATGATTGTGAATAACGTTTCTCTAATGTTTCTTTTGGAAAACCAAGAAAATTTTCAATCTCGTTAATATTTTTAAATGGTAATTTTTTTAAAAATTCGGATGGTTGATGCTTTATAAATTTAAAATCTTGGATTTTCTTAATGCCGTATGGTGTATAAATATTATCTTGATATCCCCAACAATCAAAAGAACCCATATCAACAAATTCAATGTATTTTGTTTTTCGATCATACAAAATACCACTTGTTGAAGAATTAGACAAAATTAATATATTGTTGTCATCGATAGCATAAGAACTCCAATAATGTGGATATGCGTCACTTAAAGGATTTAGATAAGAGCTCATAAATACTCTTATAGAGCGGTCTGCATTAACAAAAGAGGCATATGCAGGTGAGAGCGTTAAATCGAATAGTGATATAGGGGTAAGCCCCATAATATTATCGGAGTCATTAGATAATTTAGTGTTAAATTGAGGAAATACTTTCTTATTCATCCATTCCCAGTTATTTCTTCTGAAAGATAAAGATTCACCTTTTAAATTTTTAAGATCAATCACAACTAATCGATCTTGATAAAGACAAGAAACAAATATTTTGTTTTCCTCAAATTGAAAAGCTGAATAAGGCATATTAAAATTGTAAAGAGAAGGACCATTTTTACCAAAATACATAATTTCTTGTAAATCCGGTGTTGTTATGAAGACATAACCTGAAGCTGTATCTGAAATTAACAATTTTTGTTCATCAAGTGTAGATTTAACATTAGTTACAAATCTAAATTTTTGACCAAATAATTCATTTTTATTAAACAATAGTTGCCCATCAAAATCATAACACTTTAAAAATCCTTCTCCTGCAACATACACTTTATTATGTAGTATTAAACATCCATGGCATGCTGGAAGACCATTTTTTTTCCATTTTAACACCCAGGCTTTTTGTTCATATTCAAAAAAACAAGCTTCTCCGGCACCATAATTGGCAACAATCATATTTTTGCCGTCTTTGGAAAGATATATTCCTTCAGGCTCTTTAAAACCATCAATAATCTGCTCAAGAATTAAGATGGGATGTTCAGCTTTTGCTATAGAGAAGATAAGTATATTATTTCCTGTATAATTTGCTACATATACCTTATTAGATAAGGGGTGATAAAAAACATCTGTAGGTCTCCAGTTGGGAATCTTATCTTTCCCTACTATTATAATTTTTTTAGATACTAAATTTTTCAGATCAAGTAGATAAAGATTTCTATAGTTAGCCATAAAATATAAAGAATTATTATACTTTGTAATAGAAGGACCAATATAGGGTGGAAATGACTCATGCCCTCCTATCATATTAATATAATGAATTTCCTCAGGTATGATTTGAACAAATCCAGTTTCTGTATTTTTATAAAAATTTAATCTGGTAAATTGGCTGCCCATGAAAATAATCAAACAGAAAACTAAGAAGGCTAAGAATTTGGATTTATATTGCATAATTAATCCCTAATTTAAAGCTAACCATTAACTTATTTTTTATAATTTTAATAGCCATTTTTTTCATAAAAATCCCATAAGAAGAAGAGAAAAAAATTGTAAAAAATCGTCACCACTTTGGTGTTTTGGCTGGATAAATGACATCTGCAGTCTTTTTTTGTATTATTGAAAAACTCGAGGAAAGACTTTTTTATAAGTCATTGAACTGCATTTCTTATCACTTACTTTTGACATATCTTATCTATAAAAAAGTGTTAGTTAAATTGCATTAATATTTTTATTCAATATTATAGATATATCTAAAATGAAATTTAAGAAAATTTCTTGATGTTGCGATGGTAAAAAACTTAAAAAAGTAACTAGAAGACTTTTTTTAATAACACTTGAGAACCCTTGATCAACTAGTTTTGCAAGTATCATCGGGATTTTTCTATCAATAATAAGTTTATCTTTATCGATAATAGAGTAAATGAATAGATCAAGTTTTTTATCAGACAACCCCTGAGAAAAATACAAAAGATCTTTAAAAAGAAGAGTGCGATTTTCTAAATTTAACTTTTTCATCGTCTCTAATAAGACAGTACGATTTTTATAAGAAGTTTTTGGTTTTATAAAGGCAATAGAATACGCTAAAATATTTGTTAAATATCGCGCATCTTTCATTATATCAAACAGTTTTTCTTGTTGTGCTTTAGTTAATTTTGGTTGGGCGGTAAGGATAATTTTTAAATATGCAATATATTCTTTCTTCTGTTCTTCCGGGATTTTTTGAAAAATTCTATAAGCTTTATCACCAAAGCAATGCAACAAAGAATAATTTTTGGACTTTGTTAAAGCGTAGAAAGAAAATACCTCTAAAATATTCGCATATAGTGGATTATTAGTATCAGTCATATAAGTAAAGAACTCAGAGGATAAATCAGCTCTTTCACTCTCGTTGAGAGGGCGTTCTTTGATAATCTGGTTTAGTCGTATGAACGGAGGAGCTGAGCTTTTTATTTCTAGTTGTTCACTTTTAATTCCTATAAATTCAGCTAATTCTTGGAGAGTTCGAAAAGGAAGTTGTTGGTAAAACTCTTCGGGTGTATGCCTTAGAAAATGGTAACTATCTAAATGGCGTTTCCCTTGGGGGGTTAAAATATCTACTCCATTTCCCCAACAATCTATTGTGTGCAGATCAATAAATTCCATATAATTTGTTTTTTTATCGATCAGAAGTGCAATTCTTGAGTTATTTGCAAGTAGGAGTAATTTATTCTCGTTTTCAGCATAAGAAATTGCATACCAAGGTTGAGCCATAATTCCCAGAGATTTTGGCACGATATACGAAGGCATAAATAAAAACTTTTCTTTATATTGAAGTCTGTCACGTGCAGGAAACCAAAGATTTTCAAACAACATGATTTCATTTAATTGAGATAGGTTATTGGAAGTTGGATTGATTGTAATATTGGGATCCATAGTTTCATTTTTGAGCCATTCCCAATTGTTTGGGTGAAGACAGTAAGATTGCACCCTGTTCGTTTTTAGATTTATGAAAGCAATCCTATCTTGATAAACTGAAGTTACAACCAATTCATCATGATGAGAATAGATACTGTAAGGGTGATTAAATTTGTGTAACCCAATACCATTTCCACCGAGATATTTTATCCCTTTTAATTGAGGTGTTACAAGGAAGCAGTAGCCACTTTTGGCATCACAAACAGCGAGAGTTTTTGAATCAGATAGAGGCATGACGGATGTTGGAAATAGAAGATCTTTTCCCAAAATAGATTGGCAACGATAAAGTTCTTTTCCTTCAAAATCCCAACAAGCAATTGTTCCTACACCGCACGCATAAACTTTATTATCAAGTATACAAACGCCGTGACATCCAAACAATTCTTGTTCCCATAATAAAGTTAATTTTGATAAATTTCTTTTATAAAAAGAAACTTTATTGGCGCTATAATTGGCCACAACTAATTCATCTGTTTTTGAGCAGTAAATATTTTTAGGTTCATTAAATCCTGAATAAACATACTTTGTAGTTAACTGCTTTTTGTCAGAAAATGAAAAGACAATAATGCTATTAAGTAATTCATTTGAAACAAATAATTCTTTGTTTTTTTCATTGTAATGCATTCCAGAAGGAGTCCAAGACTTAAAATTTTTTTGATCTGCATTTTTAAGCTTAGATAGAGTTGCTTGTTCATAATCAAGGACATAAATGTCTTGATAATTTGATATTAAAATTTGGTTATTTATGCTTGTTAAAAAAGTAGGAAAAAGTTGAGATGGTTGGGTTTCTCTTTTAACAACAAAAGTCTCACTAGGTTTAAGCTCAATATAATTTTGTGGGAAATTATTTAGAGTAGCATCATTCTCTACTGTTTTTGCTGAGACAGTGTACGTTAAAACACTTATAAAAACGAAACGACACAGCAATAGGCTCAAATGATGAGATGCTAAAATAGCTTTAATATAATTTTGTATTAAAGAAAGATAAATCGTTAATTTTTTCACACACATTAGAAAGAATATCGTCCTGTATTTATTTAAAAAGACTAACAATTTTCTCTGCAGCGTTACCTATTCCATAGTCTGTAATTGTCTGTCGTTCTTTGTATTGTTCTACATGCCATAAACGGTTCCAACCACAATCTATAGTCTCTTCCCATTCAGTAACTTCTCTTAAAGTTACGCACGGTACGCTGAGGAAATAAGCTTCTTTTTGAAGGCCTCCAGAATCAGTGTAAGCACAAGTGGCTCCTGATAATAATTGAGCCATATCAAAATAACCGAGAGGAGGGATAACTACTATTTTACCTAAATCTAGAGACAATCTCGAGATAGCCTTTTGAGTACGAGGATGAATTGGAAAAATAAGTGGGTGGTCTTCAGCTCTTTCTTTTAAATACGTGATAACTTTTAAAAGAGCCTCTTCAGAGTCTGTATTTTCAGCGCGATGAATAGTTGCGATTTGATATTCTTTGAATTTTAAACCAAGGTCATTGATGATTGTTGAATTTATTTTAGATTTTTCTTTCGCTAAAAGTGAAACGTCATACATCACATCCCCGACATGATAGACACCCTTAGAGATTCCTTCATTGGAAAGATTATCAACCGCCTTTTGCGTAGGACAGAACAAGTAAGTACTTAAATGGTCGCTGACACGTCGATTAATTTCTTCGGGTTGATGTTTGAGGAATGAACGTAAACCAGACTCTATATGAGCAATTGGTAATTCTAGTTTTGAAGCTGCAATTGCGCCTGCCAGTGTTGAGTTTGTATCGCCATAAATGACCATCAAATCTGGTTTTTCTCTAAGGATAATTTTTTCAATTTCAATAATCATTTCTGCGGTCATATGGCCGTGCTGCGTCCCTTGAAGCTTTAGTTGATAAGCTGGAGGAGACATTTCTAAGTCTTCAAAAAATATATCAGACATATTTTTATCATAATGCTGACCGGTATGAACGACAATTTCCGATAAATTATGTTCTTTAGAAATGGCTCGGGAAAGAGCTGTTGCTTTGATAAATTGAGGACGTGCACCAATTATTGTTAGAATTTTTTTCATTTTTATTCCTGTATTACTTTGGAGAAAAATAATTAATAAGGTCTACGGAATCATTTCCATGATAGACCTTTTGATAAATAGTTTTATACATTTGTGCAATGATTTTATATGAATGATATTTCTCAACAAACTGGCGGGATTTTTGACCATAATGGGTCCATTGATCTCTTTCTTTAATCAAATTAAGTAATTTTTCATAAATATCTTCTGGAGAAGTTGGAATGATAGGGCAATCATTCAGATAAGAATAATAAGAGAATAACTTATAATGAGAATCTTTTAAATCAACCCCTGTGATAACGATTTTAGAGTAAGCAAGTGCTTCTAATGCAGCGAGTGCAAAACCAAAGATGAGTTGATCTATAAAAATATCGGCTTGTTTGATAAGAGCTAAACTTTCTTTAGTTGTTTTATTTTCAATTAATAGAAATTTTATGGGATAGCCTTCGGTTTTAAGTTGTTCTATGGCTTTGATAATAAATTCAGTACCTTTAGCGCCTCGATGATTTGGTGCATGAGCTATACAAATGTTACCTTGTGTTTTTGGTAAAGCAGGATCTAAGCGATTCAAATCAATCGGATAGGGAACTAAAGGTAAAATATCCCAACGAGGTAGACAAGCAAGATGCACAAGGCATCCTATAATTGTATCAGCATACTTTGTACCTTGGTGTATTGCATTTTCAATTTGTTTTGTTTTTTTTGAAAGGTGAGGATGATTAATAAGGAGCGCATGTTTCCAAAGTGGATTTTGTAATTTATCAAAAACAAAAGTGTCACTTCCATAAGGTATTAGAACAAGTTTTTTCTTTGCAAATTTTAGTAAAGGGAATTCTAAAAATACCAATGGTGTATTTGCAAGAATTCCTCCATCAAAAAAAAAGTGAAAAATATCGTATTTAAATAGACTGATTATAAAGAAATAATACGGATATACTTGGTTAATAATTGACCTTAAAAAATTTTTCTTAGAAGAAAATAAAGTAAAATCAAAAGCTTTTTTATCCAAAATCGGATAAATTTCCCGAATAACAGTATGACTTACATAACCTTCTTCTTTAAGAGCTTCTGAGCACAAAAGAATACTTTTAAGCGGTGTTGTTCCCCATAAAAGAGCTGGTTTTTTGGGATTTTTTCGCCAACGAGCTAAAAAACTAGCGCTTCCTAAAATTACAAAAGCAAGGAAGCTAAGTAAATATTTAATGAATTTTCGTATCATTTTTAAGCATTTTTTTCAGCCCATTATCTACTGAATGAAAGTTTGATAAATCAAAAACATTTTCTAGCTTTTTTAATGAAGGTTGTATCTTAAGGGATGTGCCTGATCCCCTTAAAAACTTAGGTTGTTTCCCTAAAATCTTTCCTATTTTTTCACATAAAGTTTTTAATGAGATTAATTCAGCATTTGCTAGGTTGTAAATCCCATTCCAATTTTTCATTAATGCTTCGTCAAAAATATCGATAAGATCTTTTATATAAGTGGGGCAAAGTAGCATACCTTCTGTGCCATGTAGAGTAATTTCTTTACCAGTTTGAATACTTTCAATTAGATTTGGTATGAGTTTATCTTTTTGTCCTTCACCGTATGGAAAGAATAGGCGGAAGATACATATAGAGAGAAATTTTTCGTAAGGTTTGCATAAAAGTTCAGCAGATCGTTTCGTGATACTATAGTAACTCTCTGGGACAGAAGAGATGCTCTCGATAAGTGATTCTGTATACGGTTCATAAACACTTCCCGTTGAAGCGAGAATAAAATTTTTAACTTTTTCTTTTGTAGCCCATTCCAATAAGGCTGCTGTACTTGCGACGTTTACTGCAAAAATGTCATGGGCTTTTTCTGGAAAATTTCTATATTCATTAGATTGAGCTAGATGAACTATAGCATCTATGTCAGAGGGAAAATGATCAAAAATAGGTGATGTAAAGTCACACTCAATAATATGTGAGTTTTGCTCATCTTCTTGACGCTTATGACGTACAACAGAAAATATTTCATATTTTTGTTTAAGGCTATGAAAAAATGCCTGGCCAATAAACCCGTTTGCGCCTGTGAGTAATATCTTCTTCATCATTATTCTGACTTTGTAAGAAGAACTGAAATTCCGTTTGGATTCGCATTATTAAATTGATACTTCTCGCAATCAAGCTCATCTAACCAAATTTTAACTTCATCTTCAGTATGCTGCCATGCATGATGGGGATGATACCAGTCAAAATTAACCATGTTATTGGTTTCATAGTCAAAATTATCATTCCAGAAGCATTTTACAAAATTATAATATATTAAACGTTGTACATCATGTTCTCCGGCTGGAATACCAAGAATAGGAATAGGTTTTTCAAGTGTAATTTTGGCTTCTAAATGACTTAATGCACGTCCAAATTCCGTAATAGCTTCACATTGTTGGTAGCATTCTTCGGTGGTGAGTTTACTAAAAGAATCACGAATAAATTGATCACAGAAATATCGTGCAGCTCCCATTTTCTTATAAATGTAAAAAAAGAATTTACCACCTGGTTTTAGTTTTTTAAATAATGAAAATACCGCAGATTTTGTGCAAGGAGTGTGGTGTAAAACTCCATCAGCAATAATAAAATCAAAATAAGCATCTTGAAATGGTGCTTTCATTAAATCAGCCTGAACAACAGAGCAATTTTCAAGATTCTTCGTGTTTTCGTAGGTAGTATAAGCAGCCTCTGAAATATCTAAAGCATACACATGTCCTTCAGTGGCATTTGCCATAAAATTCGTATTAAAGCCTGACCCTGGACCAACTTCGAGGATTTTTGAAAAATTTTTATAAAAATTTTTCAATTCAGTGCGATTTTCCACACCTAGTTTCTTTTGATACCAGTCAAAAAGAAAATCTTGATGTTTTTCATCAAAACCATAATTTTTAAATTTAGTCCATTTACTTGAGAATGTTTCATTCGTAATTTCTTGCCCAGTTTTAATAATTTCTTGATCGATAGAGAAATCGAGAGAATATTTTTTCGCAAAAGAATGGATTCTCGGCGTGGATTTATCTTCAAGAAAACAAGGAACACCATCAATGATTGGATACCAAGTATTTCGATCTTCTGTCAAAAGAAGACCATCAATGATATGATCTTGATGCTGTAAAAAAACTTTTATATCAAGTTTTTCATTATTATTTTGTATATTAACAAGCGAAGATACTGACGATAATCTCATTTTTTATCCTTTTAAATTATAGGCTTGGAGAGATCTCCTCCAAATACATTTTGAACACGACACCAGCTTTCAAAACTCAAAAATGACCAAATAAGAGCCACATGATTATACTGACCTGTATAATGTTCTTCTAATTTTCTTAAAACATATTCGGGCCTAAAGATGCCCCGTTTTGCAATTCTCTCTTTTGAAAGTTCTGTAGAGATCCATTCTTTTAAAGTTCCTCTATACCATGAAGCATCTGGAGGGCCAAAACCCATTTTTGGTTTATTATAAATTGAAGGAGGGACAATCGATTTCACTGATTCTCTAAAAACTATCTTTCCTGTTTTACCATCACATAAATGATTCCAAGGCAGTTCAGAAACGAAGTCAACTAATTCATTATCTAAAAGAGGTACCCTCGTTTCTAAAGAATGAATCATAGAAAGTTTATCTTCAAGAACAAGAAGGCCATGCATATATGTCTTGGCATCCACATACATTAAAATATCCCAAGTATCTTCATATGGTGCAGTCATAATTTTATCTGTTATAACTTGATTGGCTGAAAAAGAATTTGTCGATCTTAAGAATTCTGGCGTAAAGGCTAAAGGGTATTCTTTCTCAGGAATAGGAAAGTTGAGCATGTTATAATATGGCACAAGAGCTTCATGCATTTGTCTCTTCTTGCGCTTGAAAATTTTGTCTATGAAGGAGATATTATTGTTTAGAAGGAGTTGACGAATTACTTGATATCTTCCTAGATATCCACCATGAAGCTCATCTCCCCCCATCCCGGATAAAACAACTTTATTGTCTTGAGCAACACGTTCTGAAATTAAATAATTTACATAGGCCATACCCATGCGTGGGTATTCTAAGGCATTAATTGTTTTATCAAGAGAATTAATGAGCACATCTTGTGGAAGTTCATGCTCGATTCTTTCAATATTAAAATGTTCAGCAGCAGTTCTAGAATATTCTCGCTCATCAACAATAATATCATCTCCAACCTCATTAAGATTGAAGATACAAGAATATGATCTTTGGAAATTCTTAATGTTTTTTGCAATTGCCGTGATTGCAGTACTATCAATGCCGCCTGATAAATAACTGCTAAGAAGAACGTCAGTATCTGATTGACGATGAATAGCTTGAGATAAAATTTCTAAGTGTCTTTGAGATGATTCTTCAATTGTTAACGTGCTTTTTCTTGAAAAATTATAGTCCCAATATGTTTTTTGCGTTACCGAAGTTGCTGTAATAATTTCATAACTTGCGGGTTGGAATAAACGAATACCTTTAAATGGAGTGCGGCCATCCCAAAAATTTTGGAGAGAAAAATATTCTAAGACACCATCAGAGGTAGCCTCTTTTTCAACTAGATTACTTCCGAAAATCCCTCGAACTTCAGAAGAAAAAATCCATGTGTTCTTTTGTATTTCAGTGATATAAAGTGGCTTGATGCCATACCGATCGCGCGCTAAAAAAACACGCTTTCTATGATTATCCCATACCGCAAAAGCAAACATCCCATTTAATTTAGAGGGAAGCTCATCGCCCCATTCTTCATACCCATGGACAATGACTTCAGTATCAGAATGATCTGTTTTAAAAAAATGCCCTTTTTTCTCAAGCTCTCTTCTTAATTCGCGGTGATTATAAATTTCTCCATTAAAAACCACCATTACTTGACCATCTTCGTTACTCATTGGTTGAGTGCCATGTTCCAGATCAACGATAGATAATCTTGTAAACCCGAAGCTTACATCTTGATTATGCCAAAAACCCGTCCCATCAGGGCCTCTATGAGATATGTGATTAATGCTTGATCTTATGCGCTCAGGAGCGTCATGTATGCGTCCAAAATGAATAATACCACTGATCCCACACATATTAAAATTCCTTTTATTTATTGATTAAATTTTTCTTTGAGAAACTCGTAGGGAGCATCTTGCTGGTAGGCTTCGACTAAAATTTCTGCAATAATAGCGGGATTGTGCCATTTTCGAACAAATTCTACGGATGAATCTGACCATTTATTCCATTCTTCTTTGCGGTCAAGAAAAGAGGCAATGTCTTTCTCTAAGGTCGCAGGATGAATATTTAAGATAGGAAGATCATAAGACATTTTTTTGGGAATAAAGTTTAAATCTTCTTTTCTTATATAGCACATAACAGGTTTTCCCATCGCCATCATTTCAACTGCAAATCCTCCATACCATCCACATAAAACTTGGTCAATTACGAGATCTGCATCACGATAAATTTCCATAGCTTCTTGATGAGATTTATTTTGTACAAGAATGAGTTCAAATTCATAGTTTGCTTTAAGACTTTCTAAGGCTTTCAAGATTAGGTCCGTGCCTTTAATTGTTGCATCACTAGGGGCATGAACGATTTTAGGCGTGCGTTTTATATTGGGGGGAATTTTTGTAAAATTATTAACTTCCATATTGGCATAAGGGAGAAAAAGACTTTTAGGTAAATAATGTCCGAGCTCAGGATTTAAATAAAAAATTTGATCAGCTAAGGGAAGTATATTTTTAATAAAATTTTTTCTTCTTTGATCTAGCGTTGATACACAAACTTGATAAGCAGAACACTTATTTTCTCCGCAGGGGGTGAATAAATTTCTTGTTGAAGATTCGCTTGCTAAGCGTACGTCACAGCCTTGGAGGGTAAAAAAAATTTTCTTCCCTAATTTTTTAGCTAACTTTAAATCTAAAAAATCAAAAGATGGATTTTTCGGAGGATTATCATAAGAAAGGATGCTCTTGCCAAAATAGTAATGGATCACGTCGTATCGAAATGGTGATTGAAGCGCAAAGAAAATCTTTTTTAATTTTTTTAAGAAATTTTTCTCGCCATATGTTCCGAGGACTTTGTCAGCAGGATAACCCAACCAAGTTGAATAATTTATAACGAGATCACTTAAGCATCCGAACTTTCTTTCATTTCTGGATAAAACCCAAGGATGATTACCTATATTCACAGGAGCGTGTAGGATTTTAAGCATTATTTTCTGATCTCAATTCATTATAAAGCGATGTGAGTTTTTCCCATTCTTTGGAAGGAGAATTATCTTCGAGAGCTGTTTTTAAATTTTTCTGATAAGTTTTTAATAATACTTGATTATTTTTTACTTTTTCCAATTGTTGAGCAATAGATTTAGGGCTGTAAGGATCAAATAACATGCCGATATCATAAGAAGATACTATTTTACGAACTTCAGGATAATCTGCTGCTAAAATAGGAACACCAGCAACCATATATTCAAAAATTTTATTAGGAAGGGAGTATGTAAAATTTTTACATAAATTGGGTAAACTCCATACACCGAGATCTGCGCCTTTTGCTCCCGCAACTACTTCAGAAGATGGAATAGGCATTAAACATTTAACCCGATCCTCAGCACCTAATTTTTGGATGAGTTTTTCATATTCTGTTTGATAATATTCCATTCCAGGACCCCTAATAACAAAGAAAACACCGGGAACAAGAGAAACCCCCTCTATAATAGGTTCTATAAGGCGAGTAGGTCCTACGCCCCCTTGCCATAAAAGCACAAGTGGAAAGTTTTCTTTTTTAATACCAAATAAATCCCTTAAAGAGGGGTGAGAAGAAGTATTTTTTTCTTCCTCAAAAAATGGAATATTTCGAATAATTGAGAAAGGCTTTGGCATTATCTCTAGGTTGATATCTCGAGCGATAGAATCGCATACTGTAATCATGCGATTTGCTTTTCGTAAGCAAATTTTTTCGGCCCATTGATATAATTTTTTCTTCAAGAAAGGATGTTTGACATACTTCTTGAGTTTATAATTCCAGCCAACATTTTCAGAAAACCATTCATGGAAATCACAAACAAAGTAAGCGCCTATTTTTTCTGCGGCTATCGCGCCCATTAAAGCGGTACTTAAGTCATGAGCATGAATGGCAAAAACCTCTTCTTCACAAGCGGCATTGATCATTAGATCAGAAAATAAGTAAGGAAATATTTCCCAAAACACATTTCCATCAAATGGAATGGGCCTAAATGTGATACCAGTTCCCCAGTTTATTTCTTGAATGTTATGATAAGCACTAAAATAATCAATATAAATTATTTTTATCTCAAAACCCGCATCTCTTAAAGTCCGAGCTTCGCGTTCAATCCGAGGATCACGGAAGATTTCTGATATAGCAAGCATAACAATCTTATTATTGTTATTGTTTCGGTGTTTTAAAGGATTAATATCACGCTCTAGAAAAAAAGCGTATTTTAAGAGTAATTTATAATGATGAGGGAGAGATAAATGTATTTTTGGATGAAGTTTTAAATACAAAGATACAAATATCTTATAAAGAAAAGGATATTTTTTTATGAAAGTCTTTAATTTATATAACATTTATATTTCTCTAGTTTGAAGTTTATTTTGCAACATATGTGAATATTGTTTAATGATTGATGTTTGTTTTTCTGGAAAGCATCCTGTGTCCAAATATAATTTAGAAAATTGAAGAGCAATAGCTTCTAAGCTATAATTATTGATAATGAACTCTCTCGATTTTTCCCCTATTTCAATCAGCGCGTCTCGATTATCAATACACCACCTTAAAGTTGTTTCTATCGTGGTGGGATTAGTATTAATAATTGGGCATCCTTCAGGTACATTCATACCCTCTCCTATATAAGACAGCACAGGTTTTCCAAAGGCCATAGCTTCTAGGGCGGTGTATCCATAAAACCCCCCTATAAACTGGTCTGCTATAAGATCAGCTTCAGAGAAAGCCTTCAAGACCTGAGCATTAGAAACTCCATGAAGACGAATATATTCAATATTCATACCCTGAAGTCGAAGAGAATGAATTGCATCTTCTAAAAAATGAGACCCTTTAAAATGAGTATGATTGGGAGCATGTATAATTTTTAAAGTGCTGTTTGTACGATTAACGCCAACATACTTAATTTTATTTGTGTTAATAGGCCAGTACTGAATTTTATAAGAGTCGGGGACATAGACATCCATATCGCCCATAGTTACAAAAGCTGTTGTATAAGGGCGCATCATTTCTAGAACATTATCGAACTGCTGTGAATCACAAATACAATAACTCTTCGGAGAAGGACATGAAATGCAAAAATTCCATTTTCCGAGTGCTAGGGTTTTGTCACGAGTTCTAACATCGGCTCCGTAGGCGTAAAAATATAATCTTTTCCCAGATAATTTTATAGCCTCTAGTTCTTCAATATGTACCCCAAAAAAGTTTGAGGGGACTAAGAAACCTCTATCATAGAAATAATGAAAAATATCATATCTTAATAAGCACCAAGCCAAGACAAGACGACAATAAGGCTGATATAAATATTGATTCTTTTGAATTATTTGTGTGAATTTTTTAAGATTTACGTGAAAGTTTGAACTTATACCATAAGTTGTGAGTACCCATGAACGGGCTTTTATCCCAATCAATTCATCACAAGCTGCTTTTAGGGGAAGAGTTAGAATAGGTGTAACTCCCCATAAAGATCTTGCTCTACCTTTATTGAGGCGAGCTTCGGTTCTTTTTTTCCCTAATACAGCGCAACGATGAAGAATTTTTTTAGTTAGAATGTCTATCTTATTATAAATATAGATTTTAATACTATTTTGAATAGACATAAAAGAAACTCTCAGCGTCAATTTTTAACATATGCTTTTGGATAAAATATTGCGCTAGTAAAGATTCGTACCACTCTTTGTCAAAATGAAAGAGATGAAAAAGATCTACGGGCTTTAAAGCAGGGTCTAGAGGATTATAAGGAAGTGCGCCTTGCACGAAAGCAACCCAAATAATCAAGGTACCGCCAGGCTTTAAAACGCGCTTAATTTCAGTAAGCGCCATGTCCAGTGATAAAACATGATCTAGGGATGTTGCAATGACTATGGAATCAAAATAATCATCTCCCCACGGAATAAATTCTGAAAATCCTTGATGAAAAATGAAAGGGTGCGGCTTTAAAGGTAAAAATGGATCAATGCCGGCAATAAAATTAAGAGGATAATCTTGTAAATAAACGGGAATATCAAGAGAGCCGCACCCAATATCAAGCACCTTACCTTTAAGAAATTGACGACAAAAATACTTGAAGAGAACAGCAACATGATTGTTTTGAGAGCTGCAACTACCATCAGGAGCACCAGAGTATTCTATTTCGGCAGCTTGAGATGCTTGTTCCCAATATTTATAGGCAACAGAAAAGTTACTTTCTAAAATATCTTTCTGTTGTTGCAATGTATAAAAATCACTTGGTGGAACAGTAACAGGTTCTCTAAAACCTTGGATTCCCGTATTTTGGTTTACAATAATATCAAAGAGAATATCTTGAGTGATAGACATTTTATTGAGAGTGTTATCAATCTCATTTAATTTCTTATTGGTCGGGACCATGCTTTGATGTATGTGTTCTGCTATGAATTTTTCTAATTTTTCTTTAAAAAACAGATTTATTTTTCGAATCATTCATAACTCCTAAAAACTAACAAATTATATAAAATAAACCTGTTATATTAATTGAATTAGTTTTGAAAAAAAGTATTTTTCATTTTCCCAACAGAGCTCTTTTGCAGCATGGAGAGATTTCTCCTTATATCTATCAATTTCTTCAAAATCAAGTTCATTAAGTGTTTTTGCGATACCGAGAGGTGTTGTTTCCGAAAAAATTTTTCCCAGGTCATATTTTGTGAAGAGCTCTTGAACATCATTCAGGGGGGTTGAAACGATCGCCAGTCCAGCCATAATATATTCAAAGAATTTGTTAGGAAGACAGACAAGATTTTCATTCTTAAAAGGAGGGTGAGGAAGAATACCTATATCTGCTTTATTCGTTTCAATTATAATTTTTTCAAACGGAACAGAAGATTTTAAACTAATCCGTTCTTGAAGAGAAAATTTTTGAATTAGGTTTATAAGTTTTAAACAATATTTAGGATTTCCTGTTCCTCTTAGCGTGAGATGATATTCTTTCTTCCAATATTGTACACTTTCTATTAACATTTCTAATCCTCGATCCTCATTAAAGGCGCCATGGTATAAAACATTAATAGGTGGCTTTACACTTCTATACTTTGAAGCTTCATAAAAAGGGATATTCCGAATAAGGTAAATAGGCTTGGAAATATTGTATTTTTGTTTAAGTTCATTCGCAATTGAAGGGCTGACAGTTGAGATAAAATCTGCAGAAGGAATATATCGACTCTCAAGGCTTACAATGTATTTTTTAAACACTACACGCCATAGTAAAGAATCGTTTTTTTCTCGATAAGAAAGCTCATGACTATCATATAAAAATTTTGCGTTATTTTTTTCGGCTAAGCGGCTTACGAACGGTAATACTGGCCAATCGTTAGCAATATAAAGTTCAGCTTGAATATGTTGAACAATTTTCCATATTGTTTGATTGTAAGGTTCTGACCAAAAGATATGATAAACTAATTTAGAGTGTAGGTTTGAGGGAAGTAACCTTAAAGCATACTTTATTTTTGAGGTGAATGTAAATTTTCGTTCTGGAAGCAATTTAAAGTCTGTTAAATTTAAAAAATTATCTTGGTCAGAATCAAGACATGCTACAATTACTCTATAACCTAATTCTTCAAAGGTCTTGCATTGGCGTCTGACACGAGGATCAATCGAAAGTCGAGAAAGAGAAAGAATACAAACGGTTTTCATTCTTCAAGAACTTGATGATTCCATTCCGATATTGGACAAAATGCCCCTACTGCAGGAAAACCATTTCTTATAACAACAAGCTTGTACAGACGATGGTGATATTCATAAAAGTCAGAGGTATACGGAATATTTGCAAGAAGTCCAACAGACACAAGATAATCACCTGGCACTAATTGAAGGGGAGAGAGACGGACATCAATATATCCTTTTCTACCACCTTTTTTGCGGTAGGGTTGATCATGATAAGTCAATAAATCCTCATCTCTTAAAACATTCACGGTATTGAATTGACATATGAGTGCAAGATCGCTCTCTCTTTCAATTCCATAAGCAATTCCCAGAGATTCTGAGGGTATTTCCCCTTCACAAGAGTACCAGACTCTAATTTTTAAAGTATCCCAAAAGCGCACCACTTGAATAGGAATTTCATTATCATCTAAAAATTCTACTTTATCAATATAGACAGGGCCTCTTTTAAAAACGGTAAGCTCGCCTTCAACGACAGTAGCTCCTGTATCTATAATATTGTTTTCGAGGGGAGTTACTGGAGAAACAACAATTTCAGCGGGGGCATTTTCTGGTAGAGGGAGGATTTCGGATTGTTCAGGGAGAGGAGTCTCTAATTTTTCTATACGTCCTGTTCCCCCAGAAAGAGCAACGTGAATTGCATAATCATATTCTCTTACAACTTCTAATGGGTCTCCAATTAATTTTATTTCACCGTTATCTAACCAGATCGCCGTATCACATAATTGTGCAACTTGGCTTACACCATGAGTTACAAGGAAAACAGTACTTCCGCTCGCGCAAATTTCTTCCATGCGGCGAACGCATTTATTAACAAAGAACCCATCTCCAGTGGCTAACGCTTCATCGACAATAAATATATCGGGGTCGATACTGACAGCACAGGAAAACATGAGACGAGATTGCATGCCGCTCGAATATGTTTTAAAGGGTCGGTCAATGATATCTTTGAGCTCAGAAAAATTTATAATCCATTCTTCTTTTTGGGCTATTTGTTGCTTGCTGAGCCCCATGTACATACCCGATAAATAAATATTTTGTCGACCTGAGTATTCAGGATTAAAACCTGTTCCAAGTTCTAAAAGAGCAGAAATTTTGCCATTAACTTCAAGCTCTCCATAAGTTTTTTCTAAGGTCCCTGCTAGAATTTTAAGTAAGGTACTTTTCCCGGCACCGTTTCTTCCAATGATGCCAACAACTTGTCCACGTTTAACCGTAAAAGAAACTTCTTTTAAGGCCCAAAATTCATCATGATAGACTTTACTAGTTAGAATTTCTTTAAGAAAATCTTGTGGAGATGCATAAATTTTATAAAGTTTTGAAAGGGCTGCCACACGCACTGCAAAATCAGGAGTACCTGGCATAAGTATTGTATCTTGAGACATTATAAAAAATTTCCAAATTGCGGTTTAAGTTTTCTAAAAATCTTAAATCCAAAAACAAAAGATAAAATACTCATAAATGGAAAAACGATCCAAGCATACGGATGTTCAAAACGGCCATAATAAAACATATCTTGGTAGCACCAAATCATGTAACTAAAAGGGTTACAATACAATACAGGGCGGAATATACTGGGTACCCAGGTAGGGATATAGGCTACAGGAAGAAGGTAAATACCCATACTAAAAAATACCAATACTATATCTTTTATATCGCGAAAAAAAATACCAATAGCGGCTAAAATATTGCCAAGCCCTATCATCAACATAATTTGCAAAGAAAGAACAAGGGGGAACAATAAATAAGTTGCAAATAAACTGCCATGAGTAAGAAAAACGTAAATTAGAAAAATTATGGTTCCTATACCTTGGGCAAACAAAGATGCAAAAATCTCTTTCACTGGTAAAATTTCAATTTGAAAAATGACTCTTTTAACAAGACTTGAATTTGAGGTGAGGGCGACACAAGCTCCATTCATTCCTGCATTCATCGAGAGCCAAGGTAAAAGACCGGAGAGAAAGTAAGCCATGTAACTTAGGGGCATCTCAGTCGTTCCGCCGATGCGTGTTTTAAAAACAACACCATAGATAAACAAGTAGAGGCAAGTTATAAAAAGAGGATGAAAAATTGCCCAAAAAGGCCCCAAAACTTGACCAGCATATCGATGAAACAAAGTACCTTTTGCCATCTCAAAAATTGTAGAACGATACTTCCAGAGTAAAAGAGTAGATTCTTTTGTTGTAAAGTAAAGAAATTTGGGATTCAAAAAAGATAAAAATTTCATATTAGCTACTTGTATCAAACTTTTTTCCCCACTTTTCAAAACTTAAAAGAGACCAAATAAGAAGACGTCTGTTTACGTTTCCAGAAAGATGATCTCCTATTAAGCGGTGAATGGTTTTTTTGTCAAGAAAATTACAAATGTAAGCTCGATCATCTAGAAGTGCATTTTTAATGTAATTTACACTTTCGCCCTTAAACCAGCTTGCATCTGGCGAAGAAAAACCTTGTTTAGGTCTATTGATAATATTATCAGGCAAGTATCGACGCATGGCATTTCGTAATAAAACTTTACCATTTTCTATTCGAAGAATTTTTTCTTTGTAAAGATGAGCATAGCTATTGTCATCGAATTTTTCTACTTCCACGGCATCAACCTTCATGTGAAGGGGTAATTTTTGTGCGAATTCGACTAAATCATTGTCAAGAAAAGGAACTCTAGTTTCTAATGAGTGAGCCATTGATAACTTATCCTCAACGACAAGGAGACCATGTAAAAATGTTTTTGCTTCAAAATAGAAAGATGAGTTAATGTAATCTAGTTTTTCCTTAGGGGCATCAGTACTTTTAAAACAGGAAAGAAAAATATCTTTTGTTGAAACGTGTTTTACTTGGTCCCAAATGGGTGAGAATAGATTTTTTAAGTCCTCATCAGTCAAAAGACGTTGCCAATAATTATAGTAACGATTTTTGAAGTCTTCAAAATTCTTAGAGTCTAAGGCAAGAGAATAGCGCCATGGATACCCCCCAAAAAGCTCATCGCCTCCGACACCACCTAGAACAACTTTAACAAATTTACTTGCAAGGCGAGAGATGTAGTAGTTAGGATAACTTTGTCCTACTCGTGGCTCTTCGAGATGCCAACTTAGATTATTCATAGCACGCTCCATGTCACCGGCTTTCAAAACCATTTCATATTGTTCTGTTTTGAATAGATAAGACATGTTTTCTGCTGAAGCGCGTTCATCAAAATTTAATTCAATCCCTGAAGCTGATTGTAAATCAAAACCGCATGTAAATGTTTTCAGGTTTTTAATTTGCTCTGAAGTAATAGCCGTGATTGATCCAGAATCCATACCTCCTGAGAGATATGTACCGACATCTACGTCGCTTATTAATTGGCGATTTACAGCTTGACGAAATAAATAGTCAAATTGATCAACATACTCATCTAAAGAACGAGAAGATGTATCTGGTTGAAAATTATAGTCCCAGTACTGAGTAATGGAAGGGTTTGATGATTTTCCTAATTGAAATTTAACAAAACAACCAGCCGGGAGCATCTTTACATTTTTATGCAAAGTTTTGTTTGTTAAGAAATTTTGAAATGTAAAATATTCAAAAAGAGCTTCTGCATCCAAAGTAGGCTTAAAGCTTGGATGAACCCCAATAGCCTTGATCTCTGAAGCAAAAATAAGAAGATTATTTGTAACAGTATAATAAAGAGGTTTTATTCCATACCGATCTCTTGATAATAATAAGGTTTTTTCTTTGGTATCCCATAAGGCAAAAGCAAACATTCCATTTAGTTTTTCGAGAGCATCAGTACCCCAATGAACAATTGCCTTAAGCAGAACTTCTGTGTCTGTTTGAGAATGGAATTGATGTCCAAAAGATTGTAGTTGAGTTCTTATTTCTTTATAATTATAAATTTCGCCATTGTAAGATATTACATAGCGTTGGTCAGAGGTAGCCATAGGCTGGCGTCCTAAAGGAGATAAATCAATAATAGCTAATCTTCGGTGTCCTAGCCCCAAAGACCCATCCACATAGTGTCCTTCTCCATCAGGGCCGCGGTGTGCGACTGAGTCAGTCATCGATTTTAGAATGACTGTTGATGCTGGTTTTCCACTTAAGTCAAAAGTTCCAACAATACCGCACATTTAATTAGCTTTTTTCCGACGTTCTTCTAATTCTTCCACATGTTGTTTACGCCAAGAAATCAACTCTTGAAGCCCGGCGGTGAGATCTATTTTGGCTTTAAAGTTTATATCTCTTTCGGCCTTTTTAGTGCAGCCAATTCTGTTTTTAACAAACGTCAAACCAGCTGGTTCATATTCAATTGAAAGATTTGAATTTGTAAGACCTAAAACGATTTCAGATAATTCTTTGATTGAGGTCCTTTTTCCTGTTCCAACATTATAAAATTGATTAGTGATATCTGCTTTCATGGCGCATACATTTGCTTGAGCACAATCTTCAACATACACAAAGTCATAGGCTTGGCTTCCATCTCCATAGACTTTGGGGGCTAATCCTTTATCGAGATTATCAAGCATTTTCATGATAACAGCGATATAAGCGCCGCGATAATCTTGACGAGGCCCATAAACATTCATATATCGCAACCCAACGGCGTTTAATTTATATCGCGCACAGTAAGCCCGCATCATTGCTTCGCCAGCTATTTTAGTCGCAGCATAAAAATTATCCCCATTTAAAGGATGTCCTTCTGTCATTGGTTCTTCAACGGCATCACCATATACAGAAGCAGAAGAAGAGTATACTAGTCTCGATATGTTTTGATTTATACAGGCTTGCAAAACATTAAATGTTCCCTTGATATTTGTTTCAAAAGCAGATTGTGGAAATTCATAACATTGAAGAAGCCAGAGTGCAGCAAAATGAAAAACCCCATCTATTCCTTTTAATGCCGATTCTAGGATATCAATTTGGCAAATATCTCCTCCCACTTCATATATTCTAACCCGAGGATCTTTTAAGGCATTCTTAAGATTTTCTGGAGTCCCTCTTACAAAATTATCGTAAACGATGACTTCTTTTACATCTTCTTTTAAAAGAGCATCAACCGTGTGAGATCCAATAAGGCCAGCACCTCCAATGACAACGAGTTTTTTGCCTCTAATATCCATTTGATTTCCTCATAATGTTACAAATTTTAAGTCTAAAATGCGACAATAATTATTAGAATCATTCTTTAATCTCTACCATTCCTTTTTGCAAGGTTGAACTTTCAATTAAGTTAATATTGGGCAAGACAGGCAACATGCTGTGCCAAGGCCAACGATGACGTAATGCCAGGGGATTCAATGCCATAAAGGTTAATTATTGAATGGAACCCATGAGTTTCTTTAGCGTGGATGGAAAAATCAGTAAAGCTACCGTCTTGCGGCCCAAAAAGTTTAGGACGAATTCCAGCGTAATCAGGGAAAAGGCTCATATCGGGAAGTTCTGGCCAATATTTGCGAATCTCAAAATAAAACTTTTCGATAAGTTTGGAGTTAACGGTATAATCAATACTTTCTACCCATTCCACATCAGGACCAAATCGCACTTTGTTGCCGAGGTCAAGAGTCATATGAATTCCTAATCCTTCCTGTTGAGGGACAGGATAAATAAGTCGTTGAAAAGGACTTTTCCCACTGTATGAAAAATAATTCCCCTTAGCCCAGTAAGAAAGAGGAATAGTGGTTTTTGGAAAGCCGCGGATAGAATGGGCAATAGATTGAGCCCATAACCCTGCAGCATTTATTAAGGTTTTGCATTGAAGCTTAAAGCCTAAAACTTCAATTTCAATAGCATTATCTTTAATTTCACCTCCCAGTACTTCCGTTTGAAAGATGAATTGGGCATGATGGGCTTCAGCCTCACCTTGTAAGGCAAGCATGAAAGCATGTGTGTCAACTATTCCTGTAGAAGGAGAAAATAAAGCGCCAACACAATTTAAATTAGGTTCAAGAGCGGCAGCTTCTTGTTTATTAAGATACCTGAGGTCGTTTACATTATTTTCTTCGGCTCTCTTTTTGATTTGAAAGAGTGTTTCTATTTGGTCTTCATTCGTTGCAACAATGAGTTTTCCAATATTTTGATGAGAAATATGTCGTTCTTGACAAAAGTTATAGAGGGCTTTTTTTCCTTCTATGCAGCTTTTAGCTTTTAAAGAATGTTTTGGGTAATAAATCCCTGCATGGATAACTTCACTATTGCGTGAGCTTGTTTCTGTTCCTATTGTTTCTGCTTTTTCAAGTACTAGAACTTCACGACCTTTCATAGCAAGAGCTCTTGCGATTGCAATACCAATGATTCCCGCTCCTATAACAATACAGTCAACACGTTCCATCTATTTAAGCCTATAATATTGATTGAGAGGATATGATCATCCATTTAAATGTTATGATCAACATCATAAAATTCGGACCATTTTATAATGTTGATCCAACGCCATATTTTGGGATTACTAGGAGTAGAATTATTTTGAAATTGCTCCCATTCTTTAATAATCATTGGCTTATTTAAGGCAGGAATGCGATGTGCAAAAGATCCTATAAAATTCTCTGTGATATTGGCTTTCAATTGTTTTAGAAAAGCTTGTTCTGGAGTGGCAAACCCTATCTTATCTTTTCTCTCAAGAATGATATCTGGAACGATACCTTGCATGGCTTCTCTAAGTAAAAATTTAGATTGACCATTTTTAGAAATTAAGAGTTCTTCATCTAGAGAATATGCAAAATTGACGAGTTGGGGCGTTAAAAATGGAACACGACTCTCGATGGAAAAGTGCATAGAATTACGATCTTGATATTGTAAAAGTGCGGGTAGAACTGTTGTGGTTAGGCTCTCCAAAAGGGCCTCTTTAAGGGTAGAGAGGCGTTTATGAGGTAAAACATCAAATTCAACTCCTCGCATGGAAAACCACTTTTGATTTAACCATGGAGGTGTTAAAGATTCTCCTACTATCTTTCGACCTAGTCCTTCAAAGATTGTAGGGGAAAAATGACTAGCGACCTGTGCAAAAAAACGAGATTTTGCTAAATCTGGAACTTTCATAATTGCTTTAATAAAGGCATAAATATCGGGGAAATTTTTTTCTTTAATGAGACTAATTAAGCGCCTTGCTAAATAAGGTCTATAGCCTGCAAAAAGTTCATCAGCTCCTTGCCCATCCAGCATAACTTTTATATTTTGAGTTTTTGCAAGCTCGTAGATCCGGAATTGGGCATAAATGCTAGTGCTCCCGAAAGGTTCTCCTTGAATCTTAATTAATTTTTCTAAATCATCCCAAAGTTTATAAGAAGAAATATGTGTTTTATAAGAGTCGGCTTGGGCTGCTGTAGCGACTATATCAATCCAACGTTCTTCATTATAAATTGAATTTTCAGCGCAATAACTAAATGATTTTATATTTAAATGGGGGCCTTTTATAGCTCGCATTCCCATAATGACAGCGGAAGAATCTATTCCTCCCGAGAGAGCTACTCCTACAGGAACGTCGCTTCGTAAATGAAGTTTTATACTTTCTAAAAATAAAGTTCTTAAATGTTCTACAGCTTCTTTTTGTGAATAAGAGGAAACTCCTAGCTGAGGTTTCCAATATTCAGTAAGTGTAAATGATAAAGTTTTAAGATCTACTTCAGCATAATGAGCGGCTGGAAAATGTTTAATCTCAGAAAAAAGAGTCTCTACATTATTATTGGTCAGACCAAAACGCAAATAATTATAAAGAGCTTGAGGGTTAACTTTTCTGGAAATTTCAGGAATATTAAGTAATGAATTAATCTCTGAACTCAAGAATAATGTCTTATTCTTTCTAACAATAAAGAGTGGTTTAATCCCAAAAAAATCGCGTGCAATAAATAAATAAGATTTACGTAAATCCAAGATAATAAATACGAACATTCCTATTAATTTGGGTAACATTTGGGATCCCCATTCTTCATAGGCGGTGAGAAGTACTTCTGTATCTGAGGAAGTGATAAAGGAATGTCCTAGTGTTTCGAGTTCTTTCCTAATTTCAAGAAAATTATAAATTTCTCCATTAAAAATAATGGCAAGTGTTCTGTGCTTATTAAGCATTGGTTGAATAGCGCGAGATGTAACGTCTAGGATGGATAAACGTCGATGAGACAATAAGACTTGCCCTGTTGAAAGGTTCTCAAAATTAGTGCTTTGTTTTAGGTCGTCATACTGGTTCCAGGATAAAAAACCTTCATCATCGGGCCCCCGATGATAGAGTCCTTTATGCATTTCCTTTAAATAATAAAGATGATGTTCCTGACTATTTTGAGTGAGAATTGCATTCAGACCGCACACATTAATTCCTTTATTAACGTACAAATCATTAAAGATGTTCCTTTATATAACATTTATACATTAGGCTTGCAAAACTAACTTGGTTGGGGAAATGACATCAAATTAAGATGATGCACAGCTTGGTATTCATAACTCAAATGGTGGTCAAGGCATAAATAAAGCGTTGGATCTTAAATAAACTGATTTTGTGGAAGGCATCTTTCAAAGGGATATAAATTATACATCAAATAAATCAAGAAATACTTCTTTTCTTATTAGTCATAAAAATATATGCTAATTTTTAGATAATTTTGAATCTTTTTTATGTCTAAGAGAAAAAATAGAAAAATGAAAAAAATTAGCAAGGTTTTCATCGTATATTTTTTACTGTTGGCTCATTATTCTAAGCCCTCTTTTTCCATTAATGATACCTTTTTGACACAAACTTTGTCGTCTGATACCTTTGCCTCTGTAATTAAAATATTGTCACATTTTTTTCCTTCATTACATGGCATTTTGGAAGAATTATTGCCTAAGCAGAGTAAGGAGAATCAGCTCCCTTTAAATCTGATGGGTATTGGGAATAAATCGTTAACATCTTTTTCTTTATCTTCCTATGGTGGCAGGAGATATAAAAATTCTCAGATCTCATATTCATGGCACGCTCATCCGTCAGTTTTAGCAGCTTCAAGTTTAGAGAAACCTCGTTTTATGCCTTCTTTTCCCGATTTAAATTTTAAAGAAGAAAATGAAAGAGGAGCACAACACGTAAGATTTCCCCGTGTATCAAGAGCGCTTTATTCTTTAGAAGCCAAGAAAGTTTCTTCCGCATGGAAACAAGAATATGCAGGACGAGTTTTTCAAACTGTAAAAATTGACATTGTTCCCCATAAGCCAAGAGGGTTAAGATTTCCAGTGACCTCTTATTCTGAGGTAAATACTTTCATCAAATCTGTAATCTCTTCTGAATATTTCGATGAAG
>Ga0209915_1000228_pt1 | contig 172976 bp, 179 predicted proteins | sample ThiBiot_750_plan_FD_183952 | JGI IMG/M metagenome (GOLD analysis project Ga0209915, IMG submission 183952) | Wastewater bioreactor microbial communities from Cape Town, South Africa - Thiocy_cont_750_plan (SPAdes) | ecosystem: Engineered > Bioreactor > Thiocyanate-remediating >... | reverse complement strand
ATGGTAATGGGCTAAACCAAATTAAGTGCCCATGGTCGATGTGTATTGATGATGAAGGAAGTCTGTATGTAGCAGAGGAAGGTAACGATCGTATTGTTAAATGGAAAGTTGGTGCAACGGCTGGTCAAGTTGTTGCTGGCGGAAATAATCGTGGAAATAGAGATGACCAATTAAATATTCCGCTTTGTTTTGCTATGGATAAGAAAAATCATGCATTAGTAATTGCAGATACAGGAAATCGACGAGTTGTTCGATGGACATTAGGAGAAAGCGTTAGGAATGGTGAAACAATAATTTCAGATATTGGTCTGACAGGGATATTTCTGGATAACAATGGTGATCTCTATGTATGCGATAACAAGAAGTGTGAAGTAAGACGATGGAAAGTCGGCGATAAAGAAGGAAAATTAGTAGCTGGTGGAAATGGTAAAGGGAATCATTTGAATCAACTTTACATGCCGCAGTTTATCTTTGTTGATGAAGAGGAATCAGTTTACATTTCAAACTTTGGAAATGATCGTGTAGTCAAATGGACAACGGGAGCCAAGGAAGGTATTATCGTTGCTGGTGGTCAAGGCCAAGGAAATAAACTAGCACAGTTATCAAACCCTTATGGACTAGTCGTTGATAAATCAGGAAACGTCTATGTGGCTGATCGTGGTAACAACCGAATTATGCGTTGGTTGAAAAACGCACGAGAAGGAACTGTCATCGTAGGTGGAAATGACGAAGGTAGTCGAGCGAATCAATTCAATGGATGTATTAATCTTGCATTTGATGATTGTAATAATCTTTATGTTGCTGATTATGACAACCATCGAATTCAAAAATTTGAAATCGATTCATTTTCATAAATAAAAAAAAATTTTTTAAGAAATGCACGAAGATTAAACGCTGAACAAAATATGAATTTCATTTGCAGCAGTGGAAAAATTCCTCCCAAGGAGAATTCTAGAATTTTGCTATTCTGTTTTAATAATAGCTTCATTTCTTGATTTTGTTCCATCTAAAATTCTATGAATAACAATATGGTCATCTTAATTCAGAAATAACAAATTGTAATCGAATTATGCTCATCAAAGGAGAATTTTACTAGAATTCGATCAGTCTTGATAAAAATAAAATTCTTTATAGAATACAAAATTCTCCTTTGATGAGCATAATTCTGTAAAGAATTTTGGTTTATTGAAATGGTAATCGTATTCAAATAAATAATTCTTATATGATTTAAGAATTCTAGCGAAAATCTGCTGAAAAAAACATACTTCTGATAAGAATTTTTCTTTGCCGATAGAAGTGATGTATTCAAATGCACAATTCTCATGTGAATTCAGATTTCTGGCAAAATTCTTGTGTAATGGACATATTTCTGTATAGAGGTTCAGTTTTCTTTTCACTTAGTTTATGTGAAAATAAGAATAGCTAAATATATAATCGCAAAATTCTTAAATTCTATGGGAAGAACTTTGATATCCCTCTTCATTTGTCGATACTTTCAGTTGCTTCTACATAAAAGTTCTATTTCTATTCCATAAATCAAGTTTCATTTGTATATCAACAATAACAACAAGAATCCCCATGTGCATATTAAGCTTTTTTTCTTTTTCGTTCTGTTATGACTATAAAATATTTTATCGATAAATATTTCTTATTTTTTTGTTGTTGTTATTGTTGTTTTCGATTGAAACTATGGCCACATCGAATCATAGAACGACAAAATGTTCGATGTGTCAAGAAGAAAAAAGTTTATTGAAATGTTTAGGATGTTCGGAACATTTTTGTTACGATCATGTGATTGATCATCGACGTTCGATTCAACAACAATTTACTCAACTTGAAGATCAACGAAATCGTTTTATCGACCTTATTAACGAACAGAAACTTGATTTCAACAAGCATTTTCTTATTAAACAAATCAATCTATGGGAAAAGAATTCTATTGAAAAAATTCGACAAACAGCTGAAGTTCAACGACAATTACTCAAAGATCCCATTATGAAAATTATTAATAAACTTGAAATTGATCTTGGCAAATTTGCAGATGATTTATTAGAAATAAAAGAGAAAAATGATTATAATGAACTCATTCTAAAACAATTTCGAGAGAAATTCAATGAATTAAATAAAGATTTTCATGAACCATCAACCGTTCGTATCAAAGAAAATTCATCAACAACAATGTTTATTAAAAAAATCTCAATCAATTTCTGTTCAACACAAATCAACATGCCGAACATTCCTGTTGACACACGATGGAAACAAAACGGTATCACAGTTGCTGGAGGTCATGGTGATGATAACGGATTGGATCAACTTTCACTTGCTTACGGTTTAACAGTCGATGATGAACAAAATATCTACATTGCTGATACATACAATCATCGAATTGTCGAATGGAAACGAGGTGCAACAACTGGTCAGATCATTGCTGGAGGTAAAGGCAAAGGCTATCAATCGAATCAACTCAATTATCCTCATAGTGTGATTATCGACCGACAGACGGATTCATTGATCGTTGCTGATCGTGGCAATCGACGTGTCATGCAATGGGCACGACAGAATGATGGCTGTGGAACAACGATTATTTCGAATGTTGATTGTTGGGGTTTAGCTTTAGATAAACATGGATATTTGTATGTATCGGATATTGATAAACATGAAATACGACGATGGAAAATAGGCGAACGAGAAGGTCTTCTCGTTGCCGGTGGAAATGGTAAAGGCAATCGCTTGAATCAATTCAATGAGCCTCGATATATATTTGTCGATCAAAATGAAACAATCTATGTGTCCGATTGCAAAAATCATCGAATAGTTAAATGGATGAAAGGTGCTCGGGAAGGTATTGTTCTTGCCGGTGATCAGACATCGTTTTCATCGGGAAAATCATTGAAACAATTATCATATCCACATGGTTTGATCGTTGATCAATCGGGAACGATTTACGTTGTCGATGGAAAAAATGATCGAATTATCCGATGGTTAAAAGATGCGAAGGAAGGACAAATGATTATTGGTGAACATGGTAGGGGCAATGAAATGAAACAATTGAAAAATCCAAGAGATTTAGCATTCGATCAACAGAATAACCTTTACGTTCTTGATTACGATAATCAACGTGTGCAGAAATTTCTCACCGAAGAATTGACGTAGAAAATTTCTTTTTAATTGTTACCAGCTGCTTTTGTTCTCAGCTTTGTTAAATAAAAATAACCATAAAAAACGAAAATAAACTTTAAAAAAATGATGAAACGCGTTCTTTTACTTCTTATTTTCGTACATTCGGTTTATGCTGATGATTTTTCACCTCAACTATTGATCAATACATCATGTTTAGGTCAAATTCAAGGTGAACTCAATCCAAAAGTCCGTAACGTTCGTCAATTTATTGGCATTCCGTTTGCACAACCACCGATTGGATCACTTCGTTTTCTCCCACCCTCACCTCTCCCACCTTTCAATGGTTCTTCATCGGATATCTATAATGCAACAGCTGCAGCACATCAAGGCGGATTTCCTAAATTTACTTGCATGCAATATTCGTCTGCAAATGGAATAATCGGTCAAGAAGATTGTCTCTACTTAGACATTCATCTTCCATTAAATATCGATAATGGAACTCTTCTACCTGTTGTAATTTATATTTACGGTGGTGGATTTCAAACTTCAAGTTCACAGAATCCGACTGATCTAGTTTCGACATATCAAAATGTGATCTATGTTGCTATACGATATCGAATCAATGTTTTCGGTTTCATTGCTACAACAATTCTATCTGAAATACGGCCAGGTCCTGTTCAATCATCAGGACTTCATGGTTTCGAAGATCAACAATTGGCTATCAAATGGGTTCGAGATAATATTCAAGGTAAGCACAACAAGATTGATTAATGAATTGATAATTTCAAAACTTTTTGTTTTTTAGTATTCGGCGGTAATCCAAATGAAATCACTTTACAAGGTCATTCAGCCGGTGGTGTTTCTGTTTGTTTGCATCTTGTTGCACCTGATTCTCGCAATCTTTTTCAACGTGCAATTATCGAAAGTGGTGGTTGTGATATTGCTCATCAATCTCTCTCGCAAATGGAAACTATTGGTGATGAAATATTCTCACATTTTTGTGTGTTACCATCGCATCCACTCGAGTGTTTGCAAGGAATAAATGCATCAGAACTTATTGAATATGTTAAAAAACAAGATTATATGAATTTTTTCTATCCAAATTCGCTCTATCCTCTCGTCGATGGTTTGATCATTCCTGATTCGATAACGAAATTATTTCAAAATGGACAATTTGCAACTAATATCTCACTTTTAACTGGTACAGTCAATGGAGAATTTGGTTTTTTTATAGGATCGAATGCTGAACCTGGTTGGCGAGTTGAAAATCTAACTCAATCAGTTCTATCCAAATGGGTGCAACTCTATTCAAATGGACAATCTGCATATTTAAATAAAACATTTAATCCCTATGTTGATCGAAGTGTTCCACCGGAATTGAACAATTATTATGGATTGAATGATGCTCTATCAACGTATCGATATCAATGTCCTGTTCGTCGAGTAGCCAGTCATCTAATTCATCATAGCAATCAATCTGCATACTTATATTCATTTAATTACGTTCCATTATCATCTCGATTTGCTAATCTATCACAAGCAGTACACGGTCAAGAACTACCGTTCGTATTCAATTCAGTCAATCATGATCATGTTGGTGAATCGGTATTAGCATCGGCAATGAGTTTACTTTGGATGAGATTTGTTATTCATGGAAATCCAAATATTCCATTAGCCACCGAAACAAAAAATCGATTGATCGAGCAATTGAGTTCGCTCGGCGGTTGGCCAAAGTATTCACCAGAAAATCCTTCATCTTATATCATTTTTTCGAATGAAAAACTTGGAAATAGTAGTGCAACTATTCAATTGTCGGAAAGTCGTTATCATACACCTTTATGTGAAGCATGGGATGAGATTGTACCGAATCCTAATATTACCAAAAAATGTAATCCTGGTTACACAGGACCGAATTGCACGAAAGGATATTTATTTTCTTAATAACAAAAATCAACATATAACCTTACATTCAACAGACTATTCAATTCTGTTTTTAAGAACTTTTCAGTTCAGTGAGGTGAATAAATTATATAAAAAAATCCTGAATTTTTCTAATTATAATGTGTAAATATATATTGTTAAACTATGCGTTCAGATAAGAGTTTATACAATGATAAATGAAATTAAAAAATAAAGAAAAGAGAAAATAAGTCTACATAGGTCATCAGTCGGACCGAATTTCATCATTTTCTTTTCCGAATTAGACTCAATGTTAGTAGTTAGCCCTAGTTTCCCCACATATGTTTTATTTCATTATTAGATCAAACATACTTCACCATATTAAAACCGCCCATTTCCTTTTATCGCGAAATCGCGTGATTACATTATAAACACACCATTTTTAGTATTTATATCTATCTCTCACGAACATACTTTTGTCTGCAGAAAAAAAAACAATCCTAATTTATCATCTCTGATGATTAGTATTACAGGATTTGTACTCAATTGCATCACACTTAGTGTTAGCATATGTACATGTATTATTTCTTGTTTAGTTTTAATCTTAATTATTCATAATCTGTGGCGGACACGTCTTAATCGAGAAAATAAAATTGTTCTTACACTTGCTGCAAATATTTATCTATTGATTTCATTTTGTACAGCTGTATTGACATCGTTTAATGTTCAAACAGTTTTAGGTGAATTGTATGAATGTCATTTCAATTCAACGTTTTGTTTATTTGTTGGATATATTATAAATGTTCTTTTCGGTGCATTGATTTGGAGTTTTGCAAATCGAGTATTTTTTTCGAAAAAGAATATAATTTTCCCAAAAAATATCTTTCTTTTAGTCATTCTTTCGGCTTTGTCGTATTGTTTATCCATCCTATGCTTATCTTCAAAATATTTGGTTATATATTATTCTATCACCTATTGAATTTATTTTAATTTGTTTACTTGCATGTCCACTTCTTACTTGGCATGATATTATCTATATACCACATGAATATTATTGTTATCTTGAATATACGAAAATTCGTCCGATGGCTTGGTTTTTATTAATTGATTATGGATTTCCTATTTCATTGTTATTAATTATGTATCTACGTATAACTATTTTTCTTCATCAAGGATCAAATAAACAAATTAAGGCTATTAAACAACGACAAGAACGTGATCTTATTGTTATTCGACGTATTTTTATTGTTGTCGGCATTTTAATTGCTCTTGGAATACCAACTATTGTTCTTGTTGTGTGGTATCATGTGACAGGTAGAAAATACGAATTATTCTATCGTATATCATGGCTTTCAATTAGTTTATCGACAATAGCATTGAGTTTTTCATTAATCTTTTTTACACCACAAGTCAAAGAAATTGTTTTTAAAAAACTTCAACGTATTAGAGTCAAGCCAATTCATATACCTTCAATCAATCTAATTCCTCCAAGACAGAACACGTAAATGTCGTTGCTTTGATCGTAGTTCGTTTTTTCAATCATGCTTTTGTATTTAAATTGTTAAAAAAATATCAAGTTAATATATAATTCATTACTCAATGTCAACTCAAAGTTTCTCATATAATAATCTTAACAAATTCATTACGAGTTATGAATTTTAAATGATAAAAAAGAAGATTTACATATTTTAACTTGTATAATCTTATGCCTCGTTATTGTTTGACAGAATATCGTCTATCTACCAAATGAATGCTATTGTTATTTAAAATTTACAATTATTTGTAGTATAGTATGGTTAACTTTAATTGATTATGGAATGTTTCATTCATAAACAATCGAATACTTCTACATGGCTACACAAACAAACACTAATGTTTTTGACCAATCAACGACTGGAAGCACACAGAGCAGAAATTTTTTGTGACTCTCTACTATGAAAAATGAATAAACACGTCAAAAACGACAAAATTGTATTGAGAGCGGAGCAAATTAGTTGGAAATTTCCAAATATTACTCATAAGAAAGCCAATGAAATTTTGTAAGAAAACAATTTCGCAGAAATACACTTGAGGTTTATTTACTTTAAATCAAATATAAATACTGCAATATACGTTTTGTGTTATTTCATAAGAAATGGATACATGTCAATTCACATATATTAGTCCACAAGATTATATGAAACGAACGGCTATTGGTGTTGAACAAGCATGGGAAGTATTGTGTGCCAAACTACACCGAGAAGGACCTGAATTACCGAATGCAACTCATTATTATACAATAAGTCCAGAAGGTCCGGAACTGTTCGCAGTCGTACAAATTGATGATGGTTGTTTTGAAGTATATTATCACGACTGTAGTATATGGCATAAGTATATTACTGCTCATGACATTATTTTTGATAAAATACCTAACACAGGTAACGGCTGTCCACCAAGAGCCACTTCTTAACTTAAAAGCATTCGTTTTGATTCTTTTTTTCCTTTTTGTTCTGTTCTCTTTTGCATTATAATAAACGTGACTATTGAAAATAGAAACGAAGTAATGGATGCATGTGCGTTTACTTATATTAGTAAAGCTGATTCGATGCCTAAACATGCAATAGGTATCGAACAATCATGGGAAGAACTCAAACGAGACTTTGACCGTACAGGTCCTGAATGTCCAGATGCTATGCATTTCAAAACAATAAGTTTACAAGGTCCTCAATTATTCGCTGTTACCAATGACAATCAAGTATTCTATCATGACAACGGACATTGGTATCGATATATAACAGCTTTCGATGTCAAATTTGGGATTATAGAATCAAGCAGTTCCAATATACAACGCACGACAAGCGATCAATTAGAAGATTGGATTATGATACCACATGAAAAATAAAGTTACATTATATTTTTTTTGTCAATCAGTCGGAAGAATTTCGTATGATATTTGATCTGTACAAGAATCGAATTCAAGAAAAAAATGTTTTTGATAACGTTGTTCGAGATGTTTTCGTTCTTCGACAGATACATGAGGATAAACATATCTAAGATATCGACGGCATGCATTCGAATTGAATTGCAATGCAGGTTCTCCGTAAATATCCATTGTAAATATTGAAACAGCTGTTTTGATATCATTCAGTTTTATATAAGATACTGCAAGATATTCATCATCGATTGATTGTAATTCTAGAAAACGATGAAGAACTTGACTCCAGTAGATTATTCGATCGTTTTCTATTGAAGATTTAATCCATTCATCTACAGCAATTTCAAAATCAGAATGTAATTGTTTGATAGAAATTTTCTCTTGATCGAATTCTTCTTTGAGTGTTTCATAAATATGAAGAATAATCGCTTTGTAATCAACTCGATGCGTTCGTATAAAAGCAATTCGTTCTTCGGGACGATCTTCTAAAATCACAATATTCGTTCTTATATGATTTTCATACGATTCTGATCGATAATAGAAACAAAATTCAAGTAAATTTAAATAAATGCCATGTGCATTACGACGATCAGCACGTACGCTGATGGATTTATTATAGTCCATGAGAACAAATTGTGGCGTAATTGTATTATGATAAAATCTCATCAATTTAGTAATCATTTGGTAAATATTCTCTGTAAAAATTGCACCCATTGTTTGAAGCATTTTACATCGAACGATAACAAAACCAGCTAAAATAGTATCTTCTTCTTTTGAACGGTCAAAAATGAAATTTCCTAAATAAGAATAAATATCTAATGCAATATTATATAAATGTAAAGTTTCAAAATCAAGTGCAAGACGTTTAAAAGCAGTTTCAATCAATTGACAATTATGACTATTTTTGATAATCAATTCAATAAATTGTTGATAAGTTTCAATAGATTTTGCATATTTTTGACATGTTAAATAATTTCCAATCGCTTGACGAAAAGCTGGCTCAATTGCACGAATATATGAATTTAAAGGTAAAGGTTTATATCGTAAAAATATTTCCAAATAAGATCCATAAATTTCATTGATAATATCAAGATTATCTTTATATTTTTTAGTCAATTGTTTAAATTTTTCATCGATTCGACACACATCATCGATAGGTTCTGTTAAAATTAAATCAATAAAATCTCGAAAAATCGTTATTATTTGTTTATAATCTTGTTTTTCATTAAAATATTCAATAAGTTTCATTATAATAGGTTCAATTGAAATATAAACAAAAGAATGACGACTATATTTAAGTAGATAAGTTACTAATCTACGAAGAATATCAATAGCAGAAATGAAATTTGAATATTTTTCATAGAAATGAACTAATCGATAAAAACATACGATTGTATGTTCACATATATGACCATGATTTTCAAAATATTCAATAGCATTATAATACCATTGTTGTTCTTTTTCAAGATCTTTTTTTCTTGAATATAAATGTCCAATATAAGAAAATGCGTCTTCACCAATACAAAAATTTCTTTTTTCTTTTTCAAGTTGATAATTATAAAGTTCTTCTTTGTAAATATTAATAATTGAATCAAAATCTTCATTTAAATATTTTAAATTATTCTTACAAATTTGTTCAATTTCAGGATAATCTTTAATTGATTGAGTTACTTCTACAACTAACTTACGAGCTGTTTGCATATCTTTTTCAGATTCTCTTTTTAGTAAATGATCATCATTTAATTTTGATAGAATCGAATTTTTATATCCTTGTGCTTGAGCTAGAGCAGCAACTTTTAAACGACAATAAATTAAACATCGTTGAACATCAGATTCTTTGAACATATTTGGATTTAATGATTTTATTAGACATTGTCCAAAAGCAAATTCATCACGTTTGAATTGTAGTACAATAGTCGGTGTTTTTATGACAGATTTTTCGATAGAAGTAAATGGATTTTCAAGAATCATTTTTGAAATATCTTCTGGTGTTAAATCATTTGTTTGAACCAAATATTGTTGTTTATAATTAAAAAGTAAACTTTCATAGCATTCTTTAATTTCTCCTAATTCATCTTCATGACATATATTTAATGCTTCGAAAATATTTTGATTAGCTTGATTATAATTTCCTTTTTTTGTATTTAATCGTGCTAATTGATTTAAACATTTGAGTACAATTAGATAATCCTCACGTCCAACATGTATAAATCGACGTGAAATGTGTATTACTTTTTCAAAATAATCCATAGCCATTTGACGTCTTTGTTCATTATCAGCATATTGAAAACCAAGAAGAAGTACTCCTGAAATAATACTACGTCTATAATTTGATGTCATATTTGTTAGACTTTTATCAAGAAAAGCTTTCCAAGTTTGAGAACATCGATCATATTCATCTTGATCATTATCTAATTTAGCTTCGTCAAGACCAGCTTGTGCAATTGTTAAATATGTATGACCATGAAAACGCGTTGACGTATTCATTTCATAAGCGAGTATTTTCTTGTAACTTTTCCAAGCAAGATCAATTTCACCTTGTAATTTATAAATTGATGCGATATTGATTGATGTGATATTTCGATAGCCTTGATACATTGCATATTTATCAATTGGAATATTAAATTGTAATTCTTCAGCTTTTTTGAAATATTCTAATGCATGACGATATCTTTTCATTAAACGAAGACTAATTCCAATACAATTATAACTTGTCGTATAAAGATAAACATAATCTTCTTTTTCATTTTTTGGTAATTCTTGATAAAGTTTAAGTGCTTGTTGCTGAAATTCGATTGCTGATTTTCCATTACGTTCTTTCAAAGCAAGCCAACCAAGTCCAGCTGTACAAGCAGATAGAAATGTTTCTGATAAGTTTGATAACTTCATAAGTTCATAGAATACTTTAGCTTGAGCTACATCTTGTTGTGGATGATTAGCAAGTAAATGACCAATTCTGATAATTTTTGCTTCAGATGAACAAGTTCGTAGTGTTCGATAGTCTTCGATAACTTCCTGTTTTTCTGGTTCATCTTCATCAATAAATGTTATTTGAATAATCCAAAATGATGGTGATTCTTCAGAAATGTTGACAATTTTAAAAAATGAACCAACAGAAAATAAAACTTCAGATTCAGCATCACCAAGTGGACTATATTCGCTGATTCGTGCAAATGGTTTACGTTGTTCAATAGTAGGATCTTTTATTCTAGCAGTTATTTCAAATAATACTGAAACAATATCATCTTTTGGTTTGCCAGCGAATATGCGTGCTACTTCAATATCTTCACTTGTTGAAAAATAACTATTTGTTGTTATGAGTGTACCATTGATATGTTTTTTCTCTAATTCTTTGATTTCCTTAAGCGACATACGTTGACCACGATAGAACGTTTTTAATGTGCCTATTTGAATGTTTTTATCTTCTAAAAATTTTCCATGAAGTGATTGTAATTGATTTCGAATATCAAGCAAGAAAAAGCGAAAATCAAGGATTGCATGCATTGCTTGACGGCGTAGCACTCGATTAATGAGACGATAAATGATGGAATCCCTGGCATAGTAATACAACGCCCCATGAGGTTCATAAAACTCTTCGAATTCGTCGATAAATTGTAGGGTTCCTGGATTTTTTGAGAAGTGTTTTCGAGTTTGATAAATAAACTTTTTAAATTCAGAATCTCGATCGATCAAAGGTAATTCTAGGACGAGATCGATGAATAATGGAAACCAAAGTTCAGCAAAATCCGCAATATTATTAACAACATTTGTTGTCATTGAATCTAATGAACAACCAGACAGACTTGAAAGAAGAATATCCGAATGATTAACACATTCATGTACACATTCCCAAAAACATTTAATAAAATCATTTGAATTATTTTTCGAATTTGTTATTACTAATTTATACGATGATTTTCTTAAATAATCGAGATTGAAATGATTAATTTGTTGATTTGGATCAAATAAAAGAATCGATTGAACACGACGATATTGATGAAGATTTCGAGCAAAAATATTGTTGATCATTTCAACTGTAACTATAATAAATATATAGTCATATCGAATAGATCGAATGAATTCTTCGGATTCATCAACACTATGAAATTCTTTAATGTAGTCCATTGTTTCACGAATATTTTCCTTGATATTTATAATATCTATATTATCAATTTGTGATGTAATTATTACGGTTACCAAATCTGTACATGTCAATTTCGATGTCGCCATTTTATAACGACTATTTTTTTACAACCCAAAACTTACGAATATTTTTCTTTCGTTTCTTTCGATAGCGATGACGCATGGCAACGTTTATATACGTACGCATCTGATGAAAAAAATTATTTTTTTTTGACAACATTCATGAAATACCTCTAGGAGAATTTTTAATTTATCCGTCGACTAAAAACTACCCGTAGATGGAGTTAATTCATTATCCTGCATTTTGCCTCTGTTGAATGTTATCAAAAATTGCATAGCTAAAACTGGAAGAAAGTTTTTTTTCAATTTATGAGCGCTCAAATTTTATTTCAATCATTTTAGAAGTCAATTATAAGGAAAGAGATTAAACGCAGCAAATACGCATTTCTCCATCTTTCGATTCTGAAACGAGTGAAGTTGTGCATGCATCTCGAGCAAGTGCAACACGCGAAGACATGGCCGAAGGCATCCAACGAGTGCATTTTCGGAATGTACGAGCTCCACTAGTTTCAGGTAACAATGGTTCAACAGGTTGAGGAACACCCAATGATCGTGTGCTAAAACGATCGCAGCACAAACGCCAATTGTCTCCAGATATATGAATTTCAGGTGCATAGCAAGTTCCTGATGGTCCTGTATATACCAGTGTTTGGCTCTTGTGCACCCATGAAGTGCACACAAGAGATTGTCCAACTGTTGCCAACAACAGCATACCAAAAGCTATTATGAATGATGGATTCATCTGGAACAAAATTGAATTTTCACGGTTTTTAAAAATTGTGAGAATCTCTTCCGATTTATATACACGAGCTGATGACTTAATCCGTCTGTAACCAATCCAAAAATAACTGCGCTAATTGACTTTCCGCCTATGAAAGGTTTTGCAAAACAACTGTATCTTCGCTGAGAACATTGCATATGCGATATTTAGAAAAATAGAGTAATCTTTTTTTAATTGTTTCGGAATGTCTTTTTTTGCACATAGCTTTATTCGGATTAGTCAGAAACATTGTTTTAGTGTCTAGCTATTTTAATTATATTTCGAAAATAAAAAACAAACGGCCATTGTTTGTTAAAAGTTTTCAATTGAATTAAATAAACCACATATCATCCGCCACTTTCGGATCGAAAACCATGACTTTTGTTTTAATATCGTCAAGAGAATAACTTTCGTTATTGGCGTTTTCATCGTCAGTATCGTCGTCATTATCATCATCATTTTCATTACTAGAGCAAAAAAAAACAGTTAATTATGAAAAATATTTGTTTTGTTTTTAGATATTATACTTTTCAGATACATGATTGGCGTCGAAATCAAGCGATCGTGAACCATAAGCAGCTAAATGAGCATAATAAACAGGCGCAGGTATCGAAACTGATTTAGTACAACGCATATCAGTATGACAGAGCTAGAGATTTGGTCATGATTTTATTTTGAAAATACTAAAATATATGCAAACTTACCCAATAAGTCAATTGTTGAATATCGTCACTGCTGAATTTATTGTCGTCGTGAAGAACATGATAGAGTGTTGGACGAGCAGTACCAATCCTAGAAATTCAAACAAAAATGAATCGAAAATAAAGAAAAAAAGTTAACACGAAACTTACATAGCTTCTTGTGAGCAAAGATAAAAGTCGAATTGTGATGGATGAGTGATATCTTGATCGATGACGGTACCCGGTCGAATGTTTAATGTTTGCCCATTTTCGTAGAGAAAAAATCGTGTATTATGTCGTTTTTTCACGACAATAAATGTCACTGCTGGCAATGGTCGATTGCCATAGACTCCTAGAAAGATTTCATTCATTTCGATTTTCTTTTGCATGATGGATTTTACTTCGGCAAGCTTCTTTTATTTTAGTCACTTCATTTCCGAGAACTTTTTCGAAATGTCCTTCATCAACTCCATCACGGTAGAAAATAATCTTATTCGGTAACATTTTACATGTTCCACCAAAAACTCGTAGTAAATCTTCGACCATTTTGTCGAGATCTTTAATAATTTCTATTGAACAACGACCTTTCTTTGGATATTCTATAGAAACAACAGTTATTTCGATTAAATCAAAAACAATTGTCAATTTACGTTCACAAAGTCTCGCAGCATAGAGACTATTGGTCGGTTCACGTGATGCAACAACTGCTGCTACTGATGGTCGATCAGTTGATGAAGTTGAATGTGTAACCTAAATAAAAAAATAGAACAAGTTCGCAATCGTATATTCTTCATTTTTACATCTGCTCCAAAGAACATGAAAACATCTTCTTTGCTCGAACGTGTCAATGCTAATTTCGTATTCACAATGCTATTGATTCCACCTAGTTTAACATTAATTTTCTGACTGAGATTATCCACATCTAAAAGAGAGATAATTCATTTCGTTTTATCTATCTATTTAATTTTGTTCTATATTTACACATTGAAAGTTTCGGGATATTTCTCTCCAATGTTTTCCAATCGATACATTGTGTTCGTAAGCCTAATTTCTGATGACCAATCTGTTTAACCTCATTATAGCATTGACTGGCATCCATATTAAGAATAACAATAGCTAATTGCCAGCCTTGTTGACTGCCTTTAGTTAAACGATCTTCGATATTTGCGTTTGTTTCGTAAATTGGATTTAATTTTGCTTCTGGTCGAATCATAAATCCTTTTCGTCTTAGTAACTAAAAAAGAATCAAATGAGATATTATTTCAAAATTTTGTCTATAATCTAGCCTTACATCAGGTAATTGATTTGCAAAACTCGTAACAGTTTGTTTCATTCTATCGTTTATATATTTTCCATAATAGATCAAACCCCAATTTCGAATTTCTGGTGCTTGATAAAATCGATTACCACGGATTTTCCATTTACCTACATCGACTGATTCGATGGCTTCCGTTTGACTTTGACCTTGACGAAAACGTATTTGTGGTGGATCGAGTAATCGTGCTTTGATTTGTACCATTTCTTTTGTATCAACAGAGATATTTAACTGTTGAAGATAAGTATCTTTTTCAAAGTCACGTGTTTGCATGATATTCATGATTTCTTCGTAGCGTTGAGCTGGTTTAATAATTGATTTACTAGTTGTACGAGCTCGTTGATCGGTATCTAATGGTTTTAATGCTCGTTGCCATTCAAAAACCTAGATTAGTAATTATTTGAGAATAAAAGAGAAAAACAAGAGTCAAAACTGACTTTAACAACTTCCATAGGAAGATAATTGGCTCGATTTGTCGGCCCATTTCGTGCATCAATGCATGGTAAATGAGGATATTTCAATTTAACCTTATATTTGTCTGCAAAATACTTATCAACCGTAGTTTTCTGTATTGGTTCTGTTGTGTCGGATGTTCCATCTCTATTTTCATTAATGGTAAACTCTAATTGATTAGGTGGTCGACCAAATCCATGGAATTTATAACGAATCTTTCGACTTGTATGTTGAGTTTCAACTAACCAGAAGAAAGAGAAAGAGAATACAGTGTTTTTCGAGCAAAAGAAAGACACAATTTCAACATACGAATAAGACCTCGAATAAATTTTGCAAATACTTTGCTCTTATGCTCTGGTAATCCTTGTTTGATGTCTTCACGTAAATATTGACAAGCAAAATCAATAAAATTCAGAGGCATATAGAAACAAGTAAATGTAAGATTAACATTTAATGTTGGACCGAATCTTGTAAGAAACAAAGCTTGATAGAAACCTTTAGCCATTCCTCGTCCATCCTCTATGAATATTAGAATTCAAGACACACAGTATGAAATTCGTGTCTTACTTAGATCGTCAAGTGTCTGATTTCGATTATAGAATTGATTTTTAACACAGACAAGTTCATTTCGAGCACGTTGTTTGAAAAGTGTTTCGATAACACGAACGGCTTCTCGTGGTCGAGTACGAAGATCTTTATTAATAAATCTAAGAATCGTTTCCATTTTTTCTTGTCGAACAAGATTTTTAATATCCAATTGAAATGTTCGCATTTGACCATCACGTTCAATTTGTACGCCAATTGGTTTGGTTATATCCGGTAGTAATTCACGTGTATACATCGTTTTACCTTCATCATACCTACAACAAACAATTTTATCGATTTTATTCTTATCATATCAGTTGATTTTACCAAACAATAGGAAAATCTTTCTTTTTCTGAGAAATTAACTGCATCACTTTCCAACGTTCATCTTTTCGAGCTGGACGATGGTTACCATCTCGATCGATGAGTAAAATGTCGACATCGTATTGATTGACTGTTGCATTGAAATCGAATTTAACAGGAAAATGATTCGTATACACAGAAATAGCTCGACCTTTGCTTCCACCTGCATCCGGACGAAGCATTGGAGCTAAATTCGCCGTATCAGGTACGGCAGAGAGTAGACAACGTCGTCCAAATCGTTGATATGTAACCACACTCTGAGATCGTGAGACTCGTGAAGATATACCAGAGTCAGTTGTTGGTAAACTAGAGATCGATTGTTGTCTTGACATACGCTGCCCACTCACAGCATAATGTGCTCCTTGAGACCAAGGATTAGCTGCAGGTTTTGGAACTGTGGATGCCTGAGGTAGATTAACTACTGGTGTGGGTTCAACAGGTTTTGGAACTGTGGACGCTTGAGGTAAAGGATTAACCACTGGTGTGGGTTCGACAGGTTTTTCTACAGTAGTAGTAGTTGTTACTGAATTTTCAACTGTGTCATCTTTATCAGTTTCTGATTGTGCGGCTGCTGCTTCAGCACGTTGAGCAGCTCGTTTGGCTGAAGAGAAAGATTGATAAAGAAATCTTTTTTTTTTCAGCCTTTTTTTTACCTTTTCGATTTTTATTTGGCATCTATAATCTCGAAAAAAATCTAGTAGAAAATGAAAAAAATAAATAAGACGGTATGGCTTTATGGAGAAAAAGTGGAGATTTTATTGGAAAAATACCCAGTTTGATGACGAAAGTAGTCCTTTTTTGTTGTTTTTCTTCTATTGAATCATGGAATAAAGATACCGCATAAGAGAAGAAAAAAAAACAGTCGTTGTGAAATAACCGTCAACGTGCGTTTTTTTGTTTATCATTTGCGTTGTTTTTGAAGGAAAAGAAGAAAAAAAAACATTGTTTCGTCATAAGTCAAATTCTGTATACGATCGGCCACGATGTTCTTCATCGAACTACGTGTACGAAAAGACAACGCTTGGTTTCTCGTCTATAAAAGAATGAAAAAAATCTTTTTTTTTCATTTTAACTGAAAACTATGACATCGAACGAAGAACGCATATTTGTAACTAGTGCAACTGGCGATATAAGCAGTGGTGTTGTTCGTGGTCTTATTAAAAAAGGCATCAATACAACAGCGTATGTACGAGATGAAAAGAAAGCCAATGATTTATTTAAAACGGAATTAGAGAGTGGTCATTTGAAGCTTGCTATCGGTGATTATTCGTCTGTCGATGCGTTTACAAAAGCAATTCAAGGACATACACGTTTATTTCTTCTCTATGCTGCTGCTGGTAGTAAACCAGCGGATATGAGTCAAGTTAAAGGCACATTGGCAAAGATTGCATTTGAACAAGGTGTTCGTCAAGTTGTTGATCTTTCGTCAGCATTTGTTACTAGCTATGGTAAACGAGGTATTATTGGATATATGCATACAGCAGCCGAAGAAAAACTATGGGCGCTTGCTGATGAAAAACCTGATGAACGTTCACTGGTTGTACTTCGTCCAGGAGCATTCATGAGTAATCATCTTCATCAAGATATTCATCAAATCAAACGTGCAAATAAAATTGTTTCATGTGGAGCACCGTCAGCAACAGTTACTTGGATCGATACTCGAGATATATCGGAATGTGCCGTTGTTATTTTGAGTGAATCAATTGAAAAACATGATCGTAATGCTTATGATATGGGTGCTGATGCTTTAAGTCAAGAACAACGTGCAGCTATCTTTAGTAAAGTACTTGGCAAAACGATTACATATGAACAACAGTCAGTAGAAGATTTCTACAAGACAGCAACTGGCTTTGGAATGTCACATTCGTTGGTATACAATTTTCTATTGTTTTTAGGAAAAGATATTTGTGTTAGTACGACACCAGAAATCTCGGTTATTATCGGTCGACCATTGCGTACACTTGAACAATGGCTACAAGAGAATGTTAAAGCATTTCAATAAACTTTTATTATTTTCCTTCAAATTATAGAACAAAAAAAATACAAATGTTTATTTTCCTTTTCTTCCACGTGCCGTTAATGCATTTATCCATGCTACACTTAGCAAATAGAGAGTATCAGGCAAATCATTTGAATAAATTTCGATATCAAATGTAGTATGTCTGTTTTTCGATTGAGCCAAAACGATTCCATCTTTAGATTTAGTGTGAAATTGAGTATGAGCTGGTAATGTTTTATGATCGATAAAGATTTCTTGTTTGTTGAAATAAAGTGTATATTCATAATTCCACCATGAAGAATGTGCAGTTATATTTGCACTAACCCATTGATTCGTTTGTTCATTCAAAAGAGTTATATTTATAAAACTAAATTTACCTTCAGACTGTCCAATAAGATGTTTTGATGGTAGAACTAATAGATTAAATTTAGGTCTCCACGCACATTTTGATTCGATACGATAAACAGATTTATTTGTAGCATCAAAAATCGAAAATCCTATTCTAAACAATGGATTCAAATAATCTTTCTTCATTGTATATGTACGTGATGGAATACTATCGGTATTCACCTCGAAAACGATGATAATCACAAGAAAAATGTAACTCATAACCAACATTTTTTTACATTATATTCATATGTCGAAGAACACGGATTTATATAGAAAGTAAAGTAATAAATACAATCATCGATGGTACTTGATTGCTAATTAAAAACAAACATTTATCGACATGAATAATCTATGATAATTTTTTTACTTCAGCAGATATCGAAATAAAAAAAAACAAAAATGATGCCTCCACGCAGGATCGAACTACGGACCTCCAGTTTACAAGACTGGCGCTCTACCACTGAGCTATAGAGGCTTACTGAACCGTTTCCACTTACATAATCAATCAATGCTGTAGAAAACAAATAGAGTTCATCAAGAAACTGATCCGAATAAATTTCCACGTTATAAGAAGTTTGTATAAATGATAAGAGTAATTTTGTTTCGGCTCGAGCGAAACTAGTGCTGTTTTTCGGTCCACCAATGAAATTTAATCTGCCTAGACGCATCATAGGTGTTACCAACATTTGTTGTCCATTGGCATTAATCGTATATCGATATACACCCTCCTAAAACCCAAACGTCTCCGCTATATTTGCACCAAGCCATTTGTTCGTTTGCTCATTGAAAAAATTAAGATTTATCAATTTCTTTTCACGTATAGACGTACCAACAACGCGTTTCGATGGCATAGCGACTAAATCGTATTCTGCTTTCGCTTTCGATAAAGATTTTCCTTCGATACGATAAATAAGACTCTTCGAATTATTATAAACAGAAAATCCTTTCTTAACAAATGGATTAATATCTTTTTTCAGCTCATATGTACGTAATGGAACACTATCCGTATTCACTCCCAGAACGACGATAAAGACGAGAATAATATAGCGCATGATCTGTATATACATTGACAGTAATGTAATGATATATATATATATATATAGTTGATGTATCTCCACGTACTAACAGGTCAGAACGATACTACATAACCGTTTCCAAATGACATGTTGTCTTATCTAATCTTGGAATAATAATATAATACGTAATAAATGACTTACAGTCTATAGCTACTTATTGTCCTTAGAGTTTATTGAAGATAAAGATGTAAAATAGAAAAACACTACAAAAAACTAACATAATTAAAGTTGAGAAATGTTTATTTTCGTTGATTTCATTTTTTCCATGCCTCTATCCATGTTTGAATAAGTAGATAGAGTTCATCAGGAAAAGTATTTGAATAAATTTCCACGTTAAATTTCTTCGGTGAAGATGGTATAAAACCCAAATAGTATTTCCGCTTGAATTCGGCTAAAATAGCACCATGGCGAGATTCAGTACGGAAACGAGTACGCGTTGGAAAAGTTCTACGCTCGACGAATATTTCTTCTCCATTGAATTTAAGATTATATTCATAATTCATAATTGTTATATGTCGGTACAGGGTTCCATTAATCCATTTGTTCATTTTACTATTGAAAAGGCTTATGTTTGGCGATAATGAGAATGGTTTCGCTTCCAATCGACCAATAACATCTTTCGATGGTTCGACTACTAAATCAAATTGTGTTGTCAAAACAGATTTTGATTCAATACGATAAATGGGTTTCTTCGAATTATCGTAAACAGAAAATCCAGCTTTTTTTAATACCATCACAAAATCTTGCTCCATTCGATATGTACGTAATGGAACACTAGTTCCATTCACTCCCAATATGACGAGAAATGCAAAAAAAATATAACGCATAAGTAGCATGTCTTACTGTAAATGTAATGAAAGGACAGAATAGAACAGATACTTGTACTTGTTTATATATATACCTTAAAAACGTTACAGTAATCGATGAAGATGAATAATTTCTTTATCATCTGTTAATTGCTGATAGATATCGAAATAAAAAAGAAAAATAATGCCTCCACGCAGGATCGAACTACGGACCTCCAGTTTACAAGACTGGCGCTCTACCACTGAGCTATAGAGGCGCATCTTTCCGCCCCCGCACATCTATCACAATGATTGACCACTGTTTCTTAGAATTAAAATGTTTGCTTGGAAATATTTTCGGTGAAGTACAGAGAAATCTTTATTATACCAATGAAAATGACCCAATAACTGAACATGATTGCCTTGAGGGTGAGGGTGTTGAGGGTGTACAGTATATTAATCGATGACCTACTTTGTTAAAACCAAAAATAAATACAATTGTCTTGTAATGCTGCATTTGCGGATTGTTTTATTGATGTAGACATGATCGCAAATAGGAAGCCTTTTGCTTCAACAAACAAATAAAAATATTAGGTGTTGTTGGAAGTGAGACGAAATCATTCAAGAATTAATTATGATAGAACGGTCATATTCTCGAAGGCCCCGTTCAAAAAAATCCTCCACACGTATTATACATATATCTATTCGATCAGCGAAAAGTACGTAATAATAATTCTGCATACTCCCACATGTAACATACATTAAAAGTAGGTGATCCGACATTGAATTCGTCTAGCCCATCACAAACTAATCAATCTCAAGTAATATATGACACAGTGTGCGTAAGTGATATGATGTCTGTTATATTTTTTAGAAGACAAACTCGACTGATTCTAAAAAGAAAGCAAAGTTCGTTCGATTTTTTAATCTTCAAGATCAACATTACTTTTTTGGATTATAGATCTAGATGTGTGAAACGAAGATATTTTGCAATAATTTTGATCACACATTTTAGTCTAATCGCCATCATTACAATATGGTTATCTATTTTACTCACAAAGTCAAAAGCAAGAGATCGTAAGTAGAACATATGATTTTTTAGTAAACAACATCATGTTTTAAATGTTTGTAGCGCCTCTGAATCGAACGATTGTTCTTCGTTGGAATCGGACAGGTATAACTGTTGCAGGTGTTACAGGTCAATATGGAAATGCTTCTCATTTATTGTATAATCCTCGTGGAATGTACATGGATTGGTCTAATACAATGTATATTACGGACTACTTGAACAATCGAGTACAAAAATATTTAATGGGTTCATCAGTTGGTGAAACTGTAGCAGGACAACCATCAGGATTACGTGGATCAGGACCTACCTTTTTAGGCTCTCCTTTTGATGTACACTCGGATCTGGATGGTAATGTCTATGTAGCTGATACTGGCAATCAGAGAATACAGCTTTGGAAACGAGGATCATCAACAGGAATAACGATTGCTGGAACAACAGGTATTACACGTTGATATATATTCGATAACAAAAACTACTGCACCGATCAATATCTATTTATATTTATAGGTGTAATAGGTAATCCAACGAATTTACTCAGCGCTCCTTATGGAATTGAATATAATTTCAACACAAAAGGAATTTACGTGTCTGATACAAGCAATTTTCGAATTATATACTTTCCTGCTAATAAGACAAATGGTACTGTTGTGACAGGAGGCAATGCAATGGGTCTCAGTAATACACAATTACATAATCAATATGATGTATATCTGGATACCTATTCGAATAGTCTTTTGATTCCTAACTGTGGTGCTAATAATGTAGTTCGATCGGTGCCAGGCGCCGTGAACTGGACATTAGTTGCTGGTTATCTCAATGGATCGAGTAGTACTACAGCAACTGGATTTGCATGTCCTAGAGGTATAAATATGGATCCCATGGGTAATATGTATGTTGTTGATCGTGATAATCATCGAGTACAATTTTTTTCTGCTGGTGAAAATATTGGAAAAACCATTGCAGGTACAACAGCTTTGCTTGGTAGTAATGCCTCTCAGTTCAACTGGCCTATGGTTGTAATGTTCCATAGCCAGTTGAATTTATACGTAACTGATTCTTTAAACAATCGCGTGCAGAAATTTTTGCGTTATTAAACAAAAAATCATTCGACAATGACAATTTTTATTTTATATATATACTTTCGTTCAAACAGAAAAAAAAGTTTCATTGAATTATATTAGCCAACAGAGTCTTATGATTGGTGGGACCGTAATCTTGATATGTTGTTCGATATGGATTGAATTGTCCATTTGTTGACCACCATTCTAAATAGAACAGAAAATTCGAACATTTCATCGATGAAATCAAGTGTAGATACGATTATTTTTTGATGATTGAATAGTTGGATGTTGATTATTGTTTGTAGTTATTGGTCGTTGTAGATTCGGATATACTATTGGAATTTCAAAAGGCATTGTATCCGATTGGTAAAGTATTCTACCATCGGAACCAACTTGAACGTATCTTGGTGATAGATTACTCATGATTACTTTTTTGTTTTTGATTGACACACTGCCGAGGTTGCTACGTTTGTTCTGACTATAGTCAATTATTTCTTTAAAAGCATTTATATAGCAAAAGCAATCGAGAATGTTCGAAAGGTAACGAGAGCAAAGTTAAGTGTAGATATGTGTTGCCATAGACTATGACATTTTATTTCTACGTCTCGTTGTTAACAAAGAAAAACAAAAACGTCAAGAATATTTATTTTGTTTTTGATTTTTTCTCTTCAACGGTCGCGATTGATTTTTGTTGTACGATCCCGTTCAAAAAAAAATGTTAACTATTTTTTGAATCAGAAACCGAATTTAATCGATAACGATCTTGAAGAATAGTTGTAATTTTAGTTTATCCGCCCGTTGAAACGCAAAATATGAATATTAATATTCAACATGCGTTCGGTAAGGCGGAATGCTCCACATAAGATTCGATCATATACGGTCATACAATTTAAACAACTGTGCTAAAATATTGTTAAAACTATTGAGACAAATTCTTTCTACAACTTAAAGGAGAAAAAAACGTAGTTTGGTTTTCAACGACATCTTCTACTTCGTGAGCGAATAGGATTAAAAATAAGTAAAAAGGAAACAAGTTGAGTTTATGTAAAAAAAATAAAAACAAATAATGACTTCGCAAAACAACAAAAAAGGTAATATGCTGCAAAACATTCAATATTGTGTATTAATCGATGGAGATTTCGGACGACATGAATTATTTAGTGATATTCATCCTTTTACATTAAATCGTTTAGAAAATGAAGAACAAACTATGGAATTTTTGAATAAAACATCAGATATACATTATCACATCTATTATAATTCTGAATTTCCTGAGATTGTTGAATATTATCAAGTATTGAAAATGTTCTATCATACAAATATATTTTTACATCCATCATTGACTAAAACAACAAATAGATATTTCGATTTTACAGAAATTTTAACAAAATATAAATATAATTATTTTTGGATTATACATGGAACAGAAAATAATTGTGAAGAATTAGTTAATTTCTTACAATCAAATACAAATATTCAAGCAGATATTTCGCATTATTCATGGTTAGAAAACTTAGGAAATGCTTCAAATCGAATCGAATACTTATTTAAATATAAAACGAACGATCAACCGACCAACGCAGAAGTCAAATGTACCTCTAATACCAGTGAGAAAGAGTCTATAACGCTAAATGTTCATCGATTAGAAGAAAGCCCTACTGAAACTGAATTAATTCAAAATCAGAAAACAACAGTCATTGAAAAACCGAACAACATTACTACTGCTAAAAAAACAACAATTTCGTGCGGTTTCAATGATTGTAAAAAAGTGTTTGCAACAATAGATGCTCTCAAAACTCATCAGACAGCAAAAAATCATGTTACAGACGAAACGAATATATCAACATTAACACCAGTAATAACTAAAAAACCGAACGATGTTACTACGACTCAGAAAACAACAATTTCGTGCGGTTTCCATGATTGTAAAAAAGTGTTTGCAACAACAGATGCTCTCAAAACTCATCAGACAGCAAAAAATCATATTACAGAAGAAACGAATATATCAACATTAACACCAGTAATAACTAAAAAACCGAACGATGTTACTGCTGCTCAGAAAACAATAATTATTGAAAACTCGAACAATGTTACTACTGCTCAGAAAACAAGAACAAGAACTATTGAAAAACCGAAAGATACTACTAAAGGTGCCAAGAAGAAAACAATTCAATGTGGTTTTGATGGTTGTAAAAAAGTGTTTGCAACAACAGATTCTCTCAATGCTCATCAGAAAGCAAAAAAACACCGCAATAAAACTACGAATACAACAACAAGGACATTGAATTTAGATGATTTCCGGGATGAATTTGCAACCATTGCTAATCTCAAATCTGATGAAACAACAAACGAATATATCAATGACGAGACAGATTCATCAAGGTCAACAAGTGTAATAGAAGAATCAAATATTACAACTGATTCTAAGACAACAACAATGACATTTAATTCAAATGATTATCGAGACGTATTTGCAGCTATTAATGGTCTCAAATCTGATGAAACAACAAGCGAATATATCAATGACGAGACAGATTCATCAACGTCAACTAGTATAATAGAAGAAGAAAAAGAATCAAATGTTACAGCTGATTCTAAGATGACAACAACAATGACATTTAATTTAAAGGCTTATCGAGATGATAATCTCAAATCTACTAAAAAACAAATTATGCAATGTAACTTTGGTAATTGTAACCGTTCCTTTACGAAACTTCAAAAATTAAAGAAACATCAAGTAAATACACATCCAATACCACTTCGATGTTTGTACACAGTAGAATGTTGTAATTCCAACGAAATATATTTAGGTAAAGATAATCTTGAAAGTCATGTTGAATCACAACATGCAAGTTTATTACCTTCACTACGTTGTCCTGTGGTTACCTGTAGTCATGCAAAACTGTTCAAAACCTGGGAAGCGAAGCTGACACATGACATAAGAATCCATAACTCTTATCTATTAGCATGTGAAGTTTCTGCTCCGACTGTTGCCAGTATTTCAACTTGGGATACAAGCGGCCCATTTACATGTTCAAACAAAGATTGTGAACAGTTTTATTGGGAAGAAGAATCTTTAAAACGACATGAAGCCTTTGAACATCGCGTTGATTTTCAATGTCCATATAGTCTTGAATGTCAACAAAAACGAAAAAAATATGTCGGTCGAGGGGTTTTACTACGACATATTACTACAGTACATGCACCGGAATTTCCTGAACCAACATGTTTCGATCCATCGTGTCAATTCAAACTTCAAAATTGGAATAAAATTGTATATCATCTGTTAGAGAAACATTTAGATGCTATTGGACTTATTAAAACGACATCACCAATATCTTCCACTTCAACGAAAGAAAAGGCGAAAAAATGCAGCTATGGTAATTGCAACGAAATATTTCGAAATAGAAAAAGTTTTCTAACTCATCTTATACTTGTTCATCCGCATCCGCTTCGATGTCCATACAATTCTAATTGCAACAAGACACCCATCTTGGGATTACCGGGCTTGAAACAACATATTGAAACCGATCATTCAACACAATTTATTGAACCAAAATGTTTTCATACAAAATGTCAAGAAGAAAAACATTTCAGTGATTGGAAAACTGTACTCGATCATATCGTTCAAATGCATTTTCCAGACATTAAATCCAACTGAATTTTATTTTTTTTTATAATAAAATGCGTAATTGATTCAATTCAGTCGAGGATTTGTTGTTGATATCGTCACATTAACTCGAGTACGACCATGTCGAGAATAAAATTGTTGTAAATATTGAATATTTTTCAAAATTTCCTCATGCAATTGAGAAAGGCCAATTAATGTGATAAATGGCAATAGACAGACAAATATTGAAAGAAAATTCTCAAAATATTCGTTATAGAGAAGTGACATTTTCGATTTCGTATCACCTTTGGGAAGTAATGGCGATGATCCAAAAATACAATGTGGCAACCAAATAACTAAATAAAATATCGCAACTGAAAGCAATTGACTTGTCATGCGCCAGTTTTTACGCCATGAATTAATTCGTTTCATTTTTGCCTTTCGACTCATTACGTTGATAATTAAAAATAGGTTAACAAAAGTTGTAATGAATATTGGCAGAAGATGATGACCATAGATTATGAAATACAAGTAAAAAAATACTCCAAAAAAACATGGTGCTCCACAAAGCATTGAAAAATAATCAGGTTTGTAAGTACAAATTGTTGATGAACTAAATATGACCGCTGTATACCATATTGTTGGATAGATGATCAATATCATCATTGGTATGGCGGAAATATAGAGACGATATCGTGTAATACATAAACGATGAAATACAAGAAGATATCGTTCAATGGACACCAGTGCCATCAAGTGCAAACCAATGATATTTGATATTGTTCGAATTAGAAACCATGTAGCACAAAAACCTAGATTAAAGATCGGAACTGTGCCATTGTATAAGTAGTATAAACGACAAGGAATATCATATAAAGCCTATACATATAAGCATACTTTCTCTCGTAATTGAATATTTACAAATTTGAAGACAAACCTGAATAAAAAAGACAGCAAGTACTATAAGTATAATTCGATTTTTTGGATTTGTTCGTAATGATGATATACGAATACAGTTGTAGAAAATGAATGAATAGCAGAAATAAGATGGAATCGCAAGAGTTAGAATGAGACAGAAGAGAATAGTACGATCTGTAGATCGTTCATAGAGTGTAACAGTGTTATTTAATAAAGAAGACATTTGTTTCTAACCACTGATTACTGATATGCACGTACGTAATATGATGTGCGAAAAGAAATGCAACAAGTAGACATTAAATTTTCATTAGTACTAATGAGGCTGAAGACGAGGGAAGACTTATTACAGTAGGATTCACGCTTTTTTTGAATCTACCTGGAGATGTGTATTTACATAATGAATTAGCATTATAAATGTAAATATCAGAGTTTATTCGAAACACAATGTAATTATTGAAGGTATGTGCTTGAATAGGTGGTCGTATTATAATTTCATGAGATGAGAAAGTTAATAATAGGTTAGTGAGTATATTTGTTTGAATAAACCTTTTTTTATTGGAGAAAAACAAGTTCAAATAGTAAAAGAGATCGATAAAGTCTTTACAAAATGTTAAAGCGTTGCACGCGATGATTTAAACAATCAGCAACATAGAGATTGCCATCTCGATCAAAGGTCAAATACTCAGGAAAATTCAATTGATTTGCTTGTTTGCCTTGACCATTTCCACCGACGATTAATTCACTTTGATTCATTCCATTAGTCCAACGTACAACTCGATGATTCCATACATCAACGATATAAACTCGACCCAATGAATCAACAGCTATTCCACGAGGATTTGATAATTGTGAAAGACTATTTCCACTTCCAGCATCTTGTTTACCTGCGACGATGACACCTTCTTCTGCATCTTTAATCCATTTCATAATTCGATTATTATTCGAATCGGATACATAAATCGATTGATCGACATCGACAAAGAGACATGTCGGATAATTGAGTTGATCCGGACGTGAACCTCGACCATTGCCACCTGCAACGATAATTCCATCTGTTTCTCCGATTCGATAACGTCGAACTTCGTGTTTGGTCGAATCCGAAACATAGAGAAGTCCTTGATGGTCCATTGCTAAACCTTGACAATCTATATTTGAAATGAGTATTGTTCCATCTCTTGAATTTTTACAAAACCATTGCATAACTCGTCGATTATTACGATCACAAACAATAAAACTATCTGTATTGCTATCATAGACGAAATCTATAGGATTATCTAGTCGATCTGTTCGATTGCCTCGACCACGTTCACCAACTTTCAATTGACCACACGTTGAATACCATGACCATTCAACAATACGATGATTATCACTGTCAGCAATAAGAAGATTCTTTTCATCATTGACAAAAATACCACGTGGTCCATATAATTCATGAAGTTTACTGCCAGGTCCATGACCACCAGCCACTGTCGTACCATCTTGAATCCATCTATCATTAAGACCAATGAAGACATTCGATCGTTGTGTTGTTATTCTCGTGCTAATCTCTTCTATTGGTGTACAAATATTATCCATGATTGGATTGTTTGTAATTTGAATAGATTGTGTTTGATCATGTTCAATAATATCGATTGTAGCTGGTTGTTCGAAATATTCTCGAAGTTGTTTCAATTGTTCATTCCATTTGTTCACTTCAATTTCAGTGTAATCATCGGTTGTTTTACTTGTTTCAATATCTTTCATGATTTCATTGAGTGATACTTTTAATTGTGTTTTACGTTGAATAATAGATTCAAGCAAATCTTGACGAGCTTTATCAGCCATTGTTCGAATGACTTCAATAGATCTTTGTTCCCATTCATTGATTTTATTCATAAGTGGATGATTTTCATTTTCAACCGATAGATCTCGTTGAAAAATATCACGTTCTTGACCAATATGTTCCAATTGAATAGTTAAATCTTGACGATGTTCATTCCAATGATTCGTACAAAACCAACGGTTACATCCGGCACATGTAGCAATTGCTTTTCCTTTATCACATCTTATACAAAATTGTTTGAGATGTTTTGGCATCATGTTTCTACAAACGCAATTTAAAAACTAAAATTTTGCACGACTCATGATTTATAAAACACGATTGATAAGATAATAAAGAAAGCAAATCGCTTATCAGACACGACAAAAAAAAAGAAAACAAAAGTGGAGTAAGAAAAAATAAGTTAAATTATTCTTTGTTCGTAATCATCAGTTACGGTTAATCTTCTATTTGAACGTAAACAAAGAAGTTTCGGTTCACGAAATAATTCATCCATGTGTTCTAATGATACACCTCTTGTTTCTGGATAAAATAAATAAACCGATATGCTAATAATAGCACATAGAATACTAAATATTATGTAAATACCAAAGCTTATACTGAAGAACAGATAGGGTGTAAGTAGTGAAACAACTAAATTAGCTAGCCAATGAGCAGTAGTCGTTAATGATGTTCCTATGGCACGTTTCGTCAGTGGAAAGATTTCAGCACAATATATCCATTGAATCGGTCCCATACTAACTGCAAATGCAGCAATAAAAATGCAAACAAATACTACAATTGCAATTGATGAAATATTATATTCAGTAGCTCCGCAAGTATCGACTTTCGGAAATCCACTAGACAATCCTATTATACCAATTGTTAACATAGATATTGCCATAATTACAGCACCCAATATAAGTAGACTTCGACGACCAAATTTGTCGATCAATAAGTATGCTACTGGTAAAGTGAAAAAGAAATTTATCACTCCACAAACGACACTTATTACAGAGACTTCACATTTATTAAAACCGGCTGCGTTGAATATATCAGCTCCATAATACATGATAGAATTGATTCCGGTCAATTGTGAAAATATTTGAACACCAATTCCTAAGAATAAACGTCGTCGTAATGATGAATCTTTAAAAATCGATTGAGATTGAGCTGTTGTTTCTCTTTCATTATCGTTTACATTCTGATTTTCACCTCGAATTTCACGTTTTATTCGATGTAATTCTTCTTCGACTTCAGATTGATCGCCTTCACGAAGTTTCAAAAGTATATTCTTTGCTTCTGCTTCATTATGAAGATTTTTTAACATCAACCAACGCGGTGATACAGGTAGAAAGAAAATACCAATACACAAGATACATGCAGGAATAATTTGAATTGCAATTGCTGTTCGCCATAATTGATGATAATCTGGTTCGACAAAATCAATAGCTAAAATAATCGCAAAGCTAACGGCAATACCAAGTGTAATAAATATCTGCTGTAATAATACAATTTTTCCACGATCATTATACGTGGCTACTTCTGATTGATAGATAGGTACTAATACGGAAATAGCACCAATTGGAATTCCTAGAGAAATTGAAAAAAAAGGTCGACCTCATCACTAAAATATTTTTGTGTTTATTTTTACCAGGTATAAAACGAGTAATAAGTAGTGTGTCGAGATGGGCAAATATTGCGGGTATGCAAGCCAATAGGAAAATTACTGCAAATAATCCCAAAGGACGTATTCTTGATAATACATCACCCACTTTTCCAGCTATTAGAGAGCCAAGAACAGCACCAGCTAAGAAAATTGGAACATGACCGGTTTTTCTAATATATTCTGATTCTGTTCCATTTACAGTCGAGTTCGAAATTGCAGTTAGACCAGAAAAGATTGTTGTTTGATAGCCAAACATAAAACCACCAATGGCAACAAAACTGCCGATCATATACACTCGACGAGTGCTTTCAAAGTTTGTTTGATCCATTAGTGTCGACTATGTGTGCGCTTCACATTTACATAAAAGTATTCCTACAGTATGTTATAGTCTTATCTTTTCTCTGTGAGCAAATGTGTCAACAACAATAACAACAAAATGAAATGATTTTATTTCTAATCCGTTTGTTGTGTTCTGCTCCAAAATAAACGAACAAATATAGGACCACCAAATAATTCATCCATTTTCTCTAAACTAAAACCTTTAGTTTCTGGATAAAACAGATAAATCAATATAGAAATGATAAAACACAGAGAACCGAATATCAGATAAGTGCCAAACCAGATTTTGTGGAGAAGCCAAGGCGTTATTAATGAAATAATAGCACCTGCAAACCAGTGTGCACCAGTTGCCAACGATGCTCCTGTAGCACGTTTAGTTAGTGGGAAAATTTCTGAGCAATAAATCCAATGAATTGGTCCCATACTAACGGCAAATGCGGCAACAAATATGCAAATGAAGGCAATTATCGTATTAACAGCATATTGATTTGATATAACAATTGAATATTCTGCTGTCGTTCTATTAGAATCAAGACTACCAGTAGCTCCCATTGTAACACCGATAACAAACATCGAAATTCCCATAACGATAGCACCACTAATTAGTAAAATACGTCGGCCTATTTTCTCAACACAGAAAATAGCTACAATGGTAAAAAATATATTTATAGAGCCAACAATTCCATTCATTCCAGCTTTGTCTGGAGACTCGCCCGTTGACGCGAATTTGAACACGTCAGGTCCGTAGTACATGATGATGTTAATACCGGTCAGTTGAGAGAATATTTGAATTCCTATGCCTAATATCAAACGGTGCCGCATCAGCCTGCGTGTAGATTCTTGAGAAGATTCAGATGTTGTTGATTCGTGTTCGAGGTCAAGTTCACGTTTGATTCCGTCAAATTCAGCAACAATGTCAGAGTTTTGACTCCCTTTTTTGCGTAATTTTCGAAGAATTTCCAATACTTCTGACGTATTCTCACGAGTTTTGGACATTAACCAACGAGGTGATGAAGGCAAAATTATTCCAGCAAAACAAAGCATCAATCCAGGAATAATTTGTAATAAAGTTGGAGTGACTCTATACCATTGCCCTTTACAATTACACAAAGCTAAAAATATATAAAATTGTTTAAATTATCAAATTAATATTTTTTTCTATATTTACCATATTCAATCCAAAAGCAAGTTGCAATACCGAGTGTAATAGATAACTGGAAAAACGATACAAGTTTTCCACGATCACTGTACGTAGCTAGTTCTGATTGATAGACAGGTACTAATACTGAAAGCGCACCGATCGCCAATCCTATAAAATCTTATCATGAATATGAATAATTAGAATTTAATGCGTATCAACACTCACCAGATATAAAACGACCAAAATAAATAAAAATATAAACCGTGCGAATATATGAAACTGCTTGTAAAATTACGCCAAATATAAAAACTCCAGAAGAAATAATTATCAAACGTTTTCTTGAAAATCTAACGCTTGCCATTCCTATCACAAAAGATCCGATAACACAGCCAATCAATAACATAATGACAACAATGTTATCTGTTATAGAAGACACTGATGTCGATGTATTGCAAAAGTCAGTTGTATTTTCATTTTTATGAGTATCCGAGGTGGGTGAAGAAACTACTGTCTGATAACCAAACATAAAACCACCGATGGTAACCAAACTACCGAATAAATACACTCGCCAGGAGCTTTGAAGTATTACTATATCCGTATTCATGTCCACACAGTAACGGCAATTGAAATATACGTAAATCGTTTACTCTTTTTATATTTATATAAAGGTGTTTTTAGCACTCTCGGTAATTTATCTTATCTTTTTTTATGAGTCAATGTGTTAACATCAAAGCGAAGTTGTTTTATTTCTTTCTAATATTTTTGTGGTTTCTACAAGAAAAAAAAGGGAAAATTATTGAATTCGTCAGTTAATAACGTAAGAATTTTTGTATTCGATGATTTTGTGAGTCAGCAACATACAAATTAAGTTGATTATCTAGCCGAGCGGATCTTGGTCGGTAGAGTGTGGTAGCATTACTTCCTGATATACCTGAAAATCCTGCAATAGTTATGCCATTTTTTTGATTGGCATTAAAAAATTGAATGCGATGATTATTACAATCAGCAACATACATGTTACCCATAGGATCGAATGTTAGTTTGAAAGGAGTATAAAATTCAGTTGACGTTGTACCTACACTTCCATTGATGTTACCGGCAACTATTGTCCACATATTTACATAAGCTGTAAATTGAACAACATTATGAGCTTCGGTATTGCAAACGACCCAATTATTTGAAAACGAATCAAAATATACACATGTAGGATACCGTAATTGTGTATTATTATATCCTGGTCCATTTCCGCCAAACATCACCGTACCGTTGGTATTATTGAATGCAAATGAAATTATTCGATGATTGTCTTTATCTGCTACATAAAGTTCGTTTAAAATTGGATTGAGTGCAACACCATATGGATAATTCAATTTATTAATGGCATCACCAGCTGAAACTATACAAAAAAAAAACAACATTAATAAGACGATTATCCTTCAATCAATACGTTGGATTTACGTCCTGAACCAGCAACTGTCGTTCCTTGAATAGCACCATTAGCCCAATATTGAACTCGATGATTTGCTGAATCGGCTATGTAAAATCCTCCAGTTGAATCACGAACTATCTCTATAGGATGATATAGTTGACTGGGTGATGAACCCAGAGTTCCATTACCGATGACAGTTTGTCCTGTTAAACTATTCAATGCATACTTTTGAATTCGATTATTTAAACGATCAGTAACATAGAGATTATATTCATAATCGAGTATAGCATCGAAAGGTTCATTAAACTGATTAGTTCCATTACCAGATATATTAACAATACCAGCAATCGTAATACCTGATGAATTCCATCGAAGTAAAGGCAACTTACGTGTTTTAACTGCTAATAGATTTTTACTTATAAGAGTAAGTGAAAGTGCGATTATACCTAAGACAATCGACGTAATAACTGCACTTGTGATAATACATCGTCGCGAATATCTATTAGTGAAAAAGAATGAACTAAAAGTAATCAAAGAATAGACATTTACATGGATTTTTTAGTCTTATCAGGCAGATTAGATATTGTAGCTTTTGATAATGAAATTTTACTCTCATGACTATTGTCAACATTCAAATTTGGTGCTTGAACTGGTAAAATTCGGTTTATATTTTGATTCTTATGTGAATCTAACTTGTTCTTCGTATGTCTTGTCGAAACATTTTCTAATGTTTTAGTATGAATATGAATGATTATTGGAGATCGTCGTCGTTATTGTTTCATTGAGCTTTGTTTCTTTTATGATTTATTTCGTGACAAAAGAATTTGTGCAAATTTTGACATCGAAAAAAACGCTAATGAATATTCAATAGGAGTGACCTTTTTTTCTATTACTTTTGAAAATTTGATTAAGTGAATAAAAATAGTTTTTTTTTAATATTACCAACGATAGAATTGATTAATAAAATCAAAATCACAACCAGGAGTCCACTTAGACGGTTTCGTTAAATTTTGATACCCTAATCTAGCTGCTGGACTTGATGATTGAATTGTAAAAAAGTCACATTGATTAACATCACCGATAAATAAAGGATCAGCAATGAGACTATGATTATCTTGACCTGTTTTTTGCCAATCAGCAAACGTGGTTTGATTCGATCCAAATGTTAATGAAACACCATACGGATTGTAATAAATATTATTATCAAATGATGCAATGACATTCCGTGGAAGCATAACTGCCGAATGATTAGCTCCTCGATAGGTATCATAGACAATATTTGATGTATATGTCCATGATGTATGATTTTCTCCGACTGCTATTCGAACATTTCCATCGGGCATTGGATCCCCTGTTGAAGGTGGACCGAGTAAAGACGATCGTGCAAAAACATTATTAATAATCGTATTATTAGCACCTAAATGTTGAAATAAACCTGACCATCCACTATTATAAACAAGATTATTCGAAACTATAATATTCGATGCACAATTATCAAGATAAATTCCCCACATTAACATTGAATAACTAAACACATTTTTAATCACATTTCCAAAGATTAATGTTCCTGTTTGAACACCAATCATATAGATTCCGCCGAGATCACAAAGAACATGTTGACCGATATCATGTACATAATTGTGTAGAACGAGTATATTTCCTGTTAACGATGGATTATAATCATTTTGTGCACCTATTGATATACCACTGTATCGATGATGATGAACAGCATTATCAGCAATGAGAATATCAAACGCACATGTGACAAGAACGCCGACAGCACTCGGAAAAACATTGCCACCATAACTAATTTCATTCGAAAGAATTTTATTTGATCGAGCGAGAATCGTTGTCGGTACTGACCAACTACCGATCCAAATACCACCAGCACCTGTATCCGTAATAATCGATTCCATTAAACAAACATCTGTTGTTGCTTCTTCGATATGTACGGCATACGCACCCGTATGACTAATTTCAACATTTGAAATAGTAATCGATAGAGCATTTTTTATTTCAACTGCAGCGTAATAGAACATTGCGGCCCACATACCTTCACCGGTTTGTGTACGACCAATCTTCCATGAACTATGTTGTATTGCAACATTATCAATGAGAATATCTTCAACAGGATTTGTTGGACTATCACCACTAATCAAAAGAACAGTTTCGTTGATAGGTGTAATTACTTCGACATTCATTGGATTGTACGAACCATTTGTCATTAGATAGATAGTTTTGGTTTCATTTACAAAACAGAATGTATTCGAAATGAGAGCTTCACAAAGATTTTCAATATGAAATCGTTGTTTTGTTTCGACATTCGGTTGTTCGATAGGAGTACCCGATGGATTTGTGAATAGAATTGTATTATTTGATGGAATAATTCGATCAATATAATGATGTGATTCTGTGTATCGATGATAGATAACAACCATGGCATCAGCTAAATATTTATAATCAAATTGTCCAGGAGCATATTGGAAACCATATTTGTCGAGAACGGAATCATTGAGTGGAGCAACATAATGAAGATAATCAGAGAAATTTGTTGGTATACGTGTTTGAACGATTCGTTCGTTATTAATAAACAATTGATTGACATAGATCGATGTTGGAACAACTGTACTATATGTATTATTACCAATCGATGTCCAATTAGTCAATCGTGTTCCACCACTGATTCTTGCCGTTGGTAATCGTGGATAAACATGTTGATGACGAATGAATCCATCGTAATAATCGGCTTCTGTCTTGTTCATAGTTGTTAATCGTGTATGACTATGAATTTGTCGTAAATGAACAGTTTCAATAAAATGATTTGTTGGATAGAGTTTAATAGTAACATGTTGACGAGAATCATGTTCTCGATGTGCAAGTGCCTGTCGAATTGATGTATACGGACGAATCAATGATCCATCACCCTCACGAGTTAAAAATGGTACAACATATAAACTATTTATCGGAGCAATAAAAATGACTAAGAATAGTAAATATGTTGAAAATTTCATTTTAAAAGAAAAAGAGAAAATTTTATCAGTATATGTGCCTTGTCCTTCATCATTTGATGATATACTATCGATAAGGTGTCACATGGAATATGAAAATTTAGAAACATTTTCTCTTCTTTGGCTTGATGCTTCGGTAAATGCAACTGAAGATAATCGTGCTGCACAAGATCGACTTCGAAAGATAATTAATTATTTGAAAACATTCGAAGATTTGCAAAAATGCCTTGATTATATTCACTCATTGTCAGCTGATGATCGAATTGTTCTGATTGTTAGTGGTCGATATGGACGAGATTTAGTTCCACAAATCTGTCATCTTCGACAAATATCATCGATTTATGTTTATTGTACGGATGTTAGAGAAAATAGAAACTGGGCAAAACATTATTCCAAAGTCTGTTAAAATTACTTTCGTATATAAAAACAAATTCTCTTTCGTTTTGGAGGTCAAAGGTGTGTTTGATTGTTTGAAAGAAATGATTGATGAGATCAAAACTGATCAAAAAAGTAATGCAAAGACTGAAGAACCATTGGCAATGAATTTTATTATTGATACAACAGTTGGTGCTCATGCAGATCAATCTGTAACAGAATTAAATGGCGAATTTGTACATTTTTCTCTACTAATTGATGTTCTCATTCGATGTAAAACAACTGCAATAGATAAATTGAATTTAATTCAACGCTGTAAAGAACATTATAAAGATGATCAAACAGAATTAGACATTATCGATGAATTTAATCGACAATATTCAGCTGATAAAGCTCTCTGGTGGTATACACGAGATTCATTTCTCTATCGAATGTTGAATAAAGCTTTACGAGTTGAAAATATAGGTTTATTGTTTTTATTTCGTCATGTTATTGCTGATATTTATGAACGATTACAACGGTATCAATATCGTAAAGCATTGACCGTCTATCGAGGTCAAATTATGTCGAAGAACGAACGAGAAAAACATCAAAAATCAATTAATAAATTTCTTTCAATCAATTCATTTTTTTCAACAAGCCGAGATCGTGAATGTGCTTTAAAATTTCTCAATAAAACTGTAACAACAGATGATTTAGAACGAGTTCTGTTTGCTATTGATGCAGATCCTAACGGTGTTAAATCAAAACCGTTTGCTGAACTACGTACATTAAGTTACTATGAAGATGAAAACGAAGTTTTATTTATGATTGGTTCAGTTTTTCAATTGAATTCTATTCATTGGGATAACGAAGAACGAGCTTGGATTATCAACATGGTTCTATGTAATGAAGATACTTATGATTCAAAACAACTTCTCGATCATATTCGAAAACAACACGGTATTAATGAGGGTGAAATTAATCTTCGACAATTCGGTGATGTTTTGCATACAATGGGCAAATATAATCTAGCTGAAGATATCTACAAACGTGTCCTCGATGAACCTCAACACAACGAATTATCTCGTGTTTATTTATATCGTTCATACGGTATATTAATGAAAAGTAAAGCAGAATTCAATAATAGTTTGAATTGGTTTCATGCAGCATTAGATCTTCAATTGAGAATATGTCCATCGGATTACACCGAAATTAGTGAATCGTATAATTGGCTTGGAAAAGTTTATTACGATCAAAATAAATGCAAAGCAGCATTAGAACATTATTTAAAAGCATTTGATTATTTAAATAAGGCGTTCGATGACGAAATTCATTTGAAATTCGCTAATATCTTCAACAATATCGCCGGTGTGCATGGCCGACAAAAAAGAACTGACGAAGCATTGGAATACTATCGAAAAGCATTAGTTCTCTATCAACAATATCTACCATCTAAACATTCAACTACAGCATTGTGTTATAATAATATCGGTAATGTTTATATGGACAAGAAAAATTACGATGAAGCAATGAAATACTTTGACAAGGCATTAACAATCAGTTTAGAATCACTTCCTTCTCAACATCCAAATATTGCTGTATGTTACCAAAGTATAGGTCGTGCACGCGAAAAACAGGATCAATTGCAAGAAGCATTAGATTACTACTTGAAAGCAGCAGATATTTATCATCATTCGTTACCGTCTGATCATCCTAAAGTAATAAATATTGATGCTGATGTTCAACGCATATTAATTAAACAAAGTCCATCTTCTCGATTAAATCCTATTCATCTATTTCGACGATCTTTTTCTCTTCAATAATAAAATCTAAAGACTTTCGAGATAATATTAAAGTGTTCTTTTTTATCTTTTCATTTCACATGAATATGCACTCGAAACAGGTAGCATTTTTGCAATTACTTCTTTTAACCTTTGTATTTGACAACAAAGCGAGCGCGAGTAGCAAATGGTCAACAACTGGTAACATGAATTTTCCTCGACAAATACATACAGCAACTGTATTAGCCAATGGAACAGTACTAGTTATTGGTGGACAATTTCGTACATCGTTACAAACAACTGAAATATACAATCCATCCACAGGAATATGGACACTTGTTGCTAATATGTCTCAAGCACGATCAGGACATACGGCAACTATGTTGACTAATGGAAATATTTTAGTAACTGGTGGACAGATTTTCGAAAATTATCTAAATAGTGTTGAGTTATATAATCCATTGTTAAACACTTGGTCAACAACGAATAGAATGTCAACTGAACGAGCAGGACATACTGCAACATTATTGACAAATGGACAAGTTTTAGTCACTGGTGGACTTAATCCTGGAATGTTAGACAGTGCTGAATTGTACGATCCCTTGACAGGAATTTGGACGAATACTGGTAGTATGATTGAAGCACGACAAGGACATACTGCATCATTATTAAACAATGGACAAGTTTTAGTAGTTGGCAAATTTGATCTCGATACTCCGAGTACTACTGAAATCTATGATCCATCGACAGGAACTTGGAAATTAACTGGTCTATTAGTTAATGGCCGGTATGATCATACAGCATCATTATTAGCAAATAATGAAAAAGTATTGGTGGCTGGTGGATATTATAATGGTATTATAAATACAGCTGCATTGTATAATTTCTCAACTGGCGTTTGGACGCTAACTGGTAGTATGAACTATGCACGAGAACAACACACAGCATCATTATTAAAAGATGGCAAAGTATTAGTTACTGGAGGGTTCAATCATGGTGTTCTATCGAGTACTGAACTGTACGATCCATTAGCAGAAACTTGGACAGATTCTGGTAATATGAATGTGGATCGATTTTTACATACAGCATCTGTATTATCAAATGGTAAAATATTAGTTACGGGTGGTAGTAGTCATGTTGATACTGTTAATAGTGCTGAACTATTCGATCCATTCTCATGTTCTACCAATTAAAATAGTCATTTTGAATTCTATTTATTATTTTTTATTCAAAAAAAAAGTCAAATGTCTTTTTTTGTTGTTGATTAAGCATGATTTGTAAAGCAATGAGTTTGAAAGAGATTTGTTTTTGGTCCAACCTAAATAGACATGCAATTCTACTTCATTTTTCTTATTCAAATAAAAAAAGAAAACATACGATTAAACCATCGGATTGCCAACGATTTTTTTCATCAAGATAATAACAACCCGATGTATAAACTCTTAAATAATAGTTCGAAGTAAAAATTGCATCTGGATTGTTTATATCAAAATCATTTTTTGAATTCATTTCACAAACATTTTCATATTCTACTGACGTCAATTCTCTCAGACCAAATATTAACGAATGATATTTAGACAATTGTTGATTGTCAATAAAATACTCATAAAACTCGCTGCTATCCGAATAACAGAAAAAGTCGATGTTGTCATATTGTTTTTTCCGGTCAAATCGATAGATAAATGCATATGAAGTATTCATTTTATCAACTGAACCGATTTGAAAATTAAGTGCAAACGAAAGATCATGATTTGTTCGTTTAATTTCATCTAAATCAATGAATTTATAATGAAATAATTTCTGCAAACCGGTAACATTTTGCATGTTCAATTCCGGTACAGGTAAGTTTCGATCTCGTGGAATAATGAATTCAATGAGTTGATCTGTTTGAATTTTGAATTCACTTTGATTTTTTTGATCGAAAAAATTCAATGTTAACGCTTTCGAATAATTTGTATTTGCTTGTCCATCGCCATATGGTGCAAGAACTTCCAATTTCGATTCAATTAAAATCAGATCTGCTGTAGTATTGAGAGAAAAATTAACAGGAAAATTCATGTGTTGAAATGTTTGATTGGCAAGATCAGTTGACATTTTCGATTGAAAAAAAGCACTAAAATCATCTTTTTCAATTGAAAATGTTTGATTTACAGCTAGACGATTGGATAGAATTGAACTGATTAAAAACATGGTTTGGTTTGTTTCGTTTAACATTTGATCAGCGATTTGTTTTTGATAGAATAGATTGCTTGTTTTATTGCCAATGCCAATTGTTGAATTGGTGGAATTTATCATCGATCGTTCAATGTCTGTATCGAGAGGTAATCTTCGATCTTGTAAAACACCATGAATTGACTACAATAGAGAAAAGAAACAAAGAATATAGTTGATGATAAAAAAGACAACGAAAGTGTATTTTACATTGAGAATATTAGTAACACATTGTGAGAGAAGTGTTGATGCATTTTGAATTTCTTCCATCAATGTTTCATTGAAGATTTCGTACAAACGAACCGATAGATTATAGCATCTTTTCGATGCAATTATTGCTGTTTGACGTGTTAACTGATGTGTTGCTCCAGTTAGTTGAACAAGTGCTGATGCTTGACCGATAATATTTTTTATTTCTGGAATTGTTGAATCTGAAGTAAAATCAATTAGATATTCTCGAATATTTGCATAGATATTTCGGTCTTTTTCAGATTCACTATTTGACGATTCAATTGAACCATTATAATCAACCTTATTGAATTGTTCGGAAATCGAACTAATCATTTCCGCAGCATCATTTTCATTTGCATTCGATAGAATATCACTTAACGAATTATTTGTCGAAAGATTTGTTTTCGAATTTTTAAAATCATCAAATAAATTTTGAATTCCAACAATTTGATCCGAAACATAAACCGGCTTTGGATTACAATATTCTTTAATACAATTAAGTTGATCTTGAATCTGAACAATGAGATATATCGCTGATGTTTCTCGATCACCAGCTGGTAATCGAACATCCAATGTTGAAGATGTTGTAGAACCAAGAAAAATTCTTTCAGATCGTCCATTTCTTTGTGCTAAAGGAAATATTGACAGAAATCAAATAAACAAAAGCTTATTCTACTCAAAACAAACCATAGAATGTATAATCTTTGATGCCATGTTCATCTGTCCAACTTGGACAAGAGAGACGAAATACAGTTGTAATCGTGCCATTGTATGGACCAAATACACAGTGAATACCTTTTGGTGGTTGATTGATTTTGAAATTGATTGAGCTCGAACCTTTGCCTCCATCGAATAAATAAACAGCTTCGATTTGCCAATAGACAATTTTATTGAAACGAGTAAATAAGTCATTTGTTACGGCAAAATGATCTGTGTGATTACCTAGAAATTATATAATTACGTAGAATTAAGAAATAAAATCGAGATTCAAACCAAATGTTAAAATTTGTTCGTTGAATGATGACCAATTCGTCATATTATTCAATGAATTGAATGTTCCCTGACGAATTTTCCAAAAGATATCTATTACTTTCGGACAATCAATGTCAATACATTCTGAACGAAGAGCTATTTGCGTCGAAGGATTTATCAATTGAAAATTTTCACAATTGCCCTCACAGATTATTGACATGTCACGTCTAAATTGAAATATATAGGAAAGCAATTTTCTGAGAAAATAATACCGAATAGCAATGCGATATGAACGTAGTTTTTCAACTTGAATAAATAGATAACTAATATATAAATACGAAGATTTGCTGACTTCAATTTTGAACTGATAGGTTTGATCCGGTTTAAAAGCATTTTTAAGAACTTCCAATGATCCTTTAGATGAATCGTATTTAAATGCTTGATTCAATGGTTTCTTGAAACATGCAGATTTTTCAATAATTGAAAGCACACCGTTCGGATAAACTCGACAATAAAATGTGTATTTCCAATCCGTAGTCAATGGAAATCCATCGCCATCAATTGAATATTTTCCTGGTTCTAATAAAAGTTCTTGCTGTTGACCGAGTGTCACACTTGATATTCCTGATTGCGTAGCTTTGACAATAGCTATGTTAGATCGAAGAATTGTTATAGTGATTGATTGTTCAACAGATTGATTGTTATGTAATGTCAGAATATAGATGAGTAAACGAATCTGAGAACGACCAAATGCTAAAGTTCGTGCAGGAATATAGAGTCTATCCGATGTTGTTCGGATGTCCGAATTTGAATAATTGCTGATTGTCCATTGATAAAGTATGGTGTATTTGAGTTCGCAAGTTAATTGGACTTTTGATGTAATGAAAATGTCTTGATTGAATGCATAACTTGTGTTACGAGTTTCTAGACTTAATTTTGGACGTGGACAAACTAAAATGTTTGAACAAATGAAGCCAATCTTTTTATCTTTTCTCTCAACTTACCGCAGTATGGATTTTTCATGAATTTTTGCATTCGATGATTTGCACTATCGATAACATAACCGTTTCCACGATTGTCAAATGCCATACTATGAGGACGACTTGATTCATTGTTCTTAGAACACCCGATAATACACAAGAAACTATCTTCATAAAATCTAATTATACGATGATGATGTGAATCAACAATCCAAACTTGTCCATTACCATCAAGAGTAACTGCTGTTGGATAAAAAAGTTCGATGGTTACTGGGTATGATCCGTTTCCAGCGATAGTTCTTCCAGATTTGCTACTACCTTGAAATAATTGAACTCGATTGTTACCTGAATCAGCTACGTACAGATCCAAATTATCAGTCACAAATATTCCCCAAGGATGGTTGAATCTACTGCTCGTATTTCCTAGATAACCTGTTCCAGCAACCGTTATGAGTTTATCGTTCGGTGCATGCAACCATACTTTCACGATTTTATGTTGATAATGTAACGAACAGTATAAATGATCGTAAATATCAACGAATAAACCGAAACATGATCCATTTTGAATCGTCAACCACGGAGTTTGTGTGCCTGTCTTTTGATCTATTTTAATAACACGACCATTTGTCTCTACAGTAGCGATATAAATATCATTGCTGACTGTCACGAAAAGTGAAGATAAACTTTTCCATGCACTCTTGATTTTTCTTGAGGGTTCGGTACTTTTATCGTTGTTCCAAATAAGAATTTGATCACGTTGTCGATTGATTACATAGATTGAATTCTTCCAATCGGCAAAAATACTCCACGGATCGTTTCCTAAAATATCTTTCTCAGCGATCGTGGTTCCATTTGAATATAATCCAGTGTCTGAACAAAATCGCGGTTGATTGTATGAAACAGCTATAGAAGATGAAAATTATATGTCAACGATAGGTTATATCATTTTAAAATGTTCACTTACGTGCATTGTATCTAATTGCTATTGTTTCCGTTAATGCATTTGTTTTAGTAAACCATATGTAGTCAGTTGTGCCTGAGATGCTGATTGTATACGCTCCAATTACATTCGAAATGTATGTAGTAACGACTAAGATATATGTGAAGCCAGATAGCAGATGAGCTTGTAATAGAAATTCTACACCATTACCGCCGTCATCATTGTGAATTAGTAAATTTTTTGTTGCATTCTTTGGGTCAAAACTAAAGCTGTATAAGGATCCATCGATATCAAAGCTACACGTGCTTGCAAATGTAAAATAACCATTTACCGGTGTTCGAACCGATATAGCTTCATAGTAATAGGATAATACACTACTACCAATACGAGAATATTTCGAGTGATTTCTTGTTAATTTAGAGGAAAATTGTAACGATACTGAATACACACCTGTATAGAAAAACACAAAAAATTATTTTGCTCTTTCAATATGAAGGATCTATACGTACCGAATATCTTATTAATCAAGATGAAAATCAACCAAAGCCAAACAGTCATTTTAAATGTCGCAAAATATTCTGTTATTCTTTATGAAGTTGGAAAAAACCCAGTGTATTAAATACTTAGTTAAACCCATGTATTAATCGAACGTGTTTTTTTAAAATCATGGATTCGATTACAATAAAAATACTATAAAGATTGTATTTTATTTTTTGAATAAATAAAAATGATTACGTGACAAACAATTAAAAACCTCATAAAAACCTCAGTTAAACGTTCTATTTATTTAGTATATCCGGAAGTCTGCAGTAGGCCATCGATCTATTGGTAAATTCGATTGAATTGTTAGGTATGGCCTGATTTATTTTTTGTGAGAAAAACAGAGTAAAGCCGTTGACCTTAACAAACAACGAATATTATTGAAATTGGCAAATCGATGGAGGCTACCGGCAGCTCAGGGGCGCCTATTCCCTGTGGATATCTATTAAAAGATATCCCCGGTAAGCGGTTGTCATTGTCGAAGAAATGAGAGTTGAATAGAGAAAAACAGAGTAAAGCCGGATTGTTTGCGGCGGCTTTACTCTGTTTTTCTCTGCACAATGTCAATATAATATAAGAATAATAAATGATTAATATTTTATTTAATAAATTCGGTAAAGAAAAAAAAATCGATAACTTTTCTTGATTATGAAGAATTTGCATGAAGAATTAGGTATGGCCTGATTTATTTGATGGTTGTCGTATTCGGGTTTCACATCGTTTACGTTTTGGACTTGATGATGGTCTACTGCCTTTAACCACATTAAAATCATTACGCAATAAAAAGAAAAAAAGTTAAATAATTTCTAATTTACCTGTAAATTCCGTCATCTCTACTGTTTTACAACAGCAATCAGTAGGGTACAGTACATTCGTTGCATCGGTGAGTATTATTTGAAAATGTAACGCCGATCGACGAAGATCGTAAAGCTTAATTTTTTGTTTACTACTCGTTTTGTCGATAAAATAGTTTTCTATTATTACGAATAAACGACTAAGGAAGAGTCAAATATTTTTCAATGCTACCTGAAAACATCATCGTCGATTCATTGTAAACAACTAGCGTATCTATTTGTTCAAGTTGATCTTGCTTTAGTATGATTAAGACCAAATTATCAATTCTATAAAAATAGAAAATCAATTTTATCATTGAAGTATATTTAAAAGTAAAACCTACTCGATATAACCATTGTTTATATCATTTTCAGTTATTCGTTTGTATGATGAACCATTAAGTTTTACAATTTCACTGTTTTTCATCCATATTGGATAGGGATGGCGACCGAAAATACCGGAGCACTCGCCTGTTGTACGAGTAATTTGTATCCAAGGTGTAAATGCATTTTGCTTACAGAATTCCCAAAGATACGACAGTTCACATGGGAGCTGAATTTTACAATCGAAAAAATAAAATGTATATCAAAACAAAACGACTCACATTGATTTTAATTGGTTTACCATCACTTGCTTTATTGTATCGTAAAGTCTTTTTACTTTCTTTCTCGTATCGTACATGTTGATGCGGATCTGGTTGTACCAGTACAGAAATCGAATGCAATGGATCAATTTGAAAGAAAATATTTCCCAAAATTCCTGAAAATGTCATCGAATTTTGTGTATCAATATGTTTGGGCAAATGATCCTCTGGTTGAGCTGGTGTTTGCTCAGGTGCATCGGTATCAGGTGGTAAAAGTATATCGTCAAATTCATCTTGGTGGCCTTCGAAAGAAAAACGAAACAATGGGTCGTGATGTGGAAGATACTTCTCTTGAATATCGTTGATTGACATCTCATCGTCATCCGAACCAAAAGCTGCTTTATAGTCCATGATTTCTTTTCGTTTCAAGTCGAAATTGCGTCTTACCTGAAGGTGAGCGCTTTATATATACCAAAATATGACTCAATTTTCCCCAAAATTCTAGTGGATGGGTTTTTTTACAGGTGAAAGCAAGTGACTCTTTGTTTCTATGGGTTGTTTAACAATATTTGCGCAGTAGTAATTACATTGATTATTGTTTATGTAACGAGAAAGAAAAATTTGATTTCGTAAATAGATGTCGTTTTGTAGTAAACGAATGACTATGAACGAGATAAAAATTTATCTTTTTAGTATAGAGGTTTGTCTTATCATAATAAGAATGGATTTCGTTTGTGTTATTCTACTTGTATCAAGTTTCTTACTTGTTTCAAGTAAACAAGTCGTTATTTCCAATGTTTTGCCTCGTTTAGACACGAATGGATCCTACGTCGATGCACATGATGGTTGCCTCGTGAAATTTGGTAGTACCTATTTTTTATACGGTACTGTCTACGGTAAATGTCATCAATCGACGACTATTTGCGATGCTGTATGTGGCTATTTAAATAATACTTTTGCTCTATATACTTCAACCGATTTGGTTAGTTGGACATTGATTACGACAAGTATTGTACCTGAAGTTAGCAAAGATAATAGTTATATTAATTATTGGATGCCAAATGTTGGTTATAATACTTTGACAAAGCAATATGTCATGGTCTACTGGTCAAGTCGATATGGATTTCATAATACTAGTGTTGCTTTAGCAGTTTCTTCGACGCCGTTCGGTCCTTTTGTCAATGTTCCACCATTGGTCATGCAAGGAGCACAAATTATTAGTAGTACGGCTGGTTTATTCGTTGATGATGATAATACAGCTTATGTTCGATACAATACACGTGATTCACCGTTGAGACATATCATTGAAAAACTTTCGCCTGATTGGATGAAAAGTACTGGTCAATATTCGATTATTGTCGAAAAACAAGATTATCCATGGTATGAAGGTGGTGGTGTTTTCAAACGAAAAGGTGTCTATTATACAATGTTAGGTGTTGATTGTTGTTTTTGTCAATGGGGTGGTGATGCACACACGTATTCCACCACGAATCCACTCGGTAATTGGACTTATGTTGGTCAATTAAATTATTGTGCCGATGGTAAAGCTCCACCGGAACATATTGCTGGTATGAATATTAATCCATGTTCACTTGATAATCCTTATGGAACGAATTTTACAGTTCCTGCTCAACAATTCAATGTTGCAACATTACCAATATCATCTGATGAAACTTTATATTTGTATTATGGAGAACGATTTCGTTCGAGTCCTGATGGAATCAAAGGTCATGATTTTCAAGCTTGGATACCCATTGAATTCATGGAGAATGATATTCCGAAACCAATGAAATTTTATGACAATTTCACTATTGATATTTGAATAAAATAAATTTTAACTGAAAAAGGTCAAACACACATGCACAATACTTTTAAGGAGTATAAGAAATCTCATTCCATCTTATTTTTGTTATTCATTCATTTTCTATAACTGTACTCGCATATCATCCCTACGGACACAGTCACAAAGTCGAATTATACTTATAATTATTCAGGTTTGTATATGTTCAATAAATTTAGACAACAAATGAATCGTTTTATTATTACAATTATTTAGCTTTTTTCATCTTTGCTAATCGATATTTACTTATCAATTTCGTGGCTATTTTTATTTATTAAGTACTCAGACGCATATAGATAACGAGAGAAAAACATTTCTATTAATTACCACTTGTCCTTGAAATATTGATAAGATATTCAATATTTATCTAATAAATTAGGAGAAATATGTACTTAAAGGATATGTCTGTGAGAAACGATACTTGTGTTTCGATATTTTCATTACTGCTGAAACTAGTCTTATATGTCACGATCACGTATTATTGAAGATTTTATTGTTATTTGGTTTGATTTGCATATCGATGAAACCAATGATGCTTATCAACAAACAATATCTCAACTTCGACCTTTAATTAATTCAATAAAATTGTTTACAGATGCCGATGAATGTTTCACTTTCATTACTGAACTTCAATCCGTAAAAATTTTTCTGATTGTTTCAAATGTTGTTCCTGAAATTTTTCTTTCGTCTGTTCGTGATATGAATAAATTCAATCGTAATTATGAACAATGGATCAAAATACGAGATGAATCTGATGATATTTCATTATTATGTGATGAATTAAAACAAAATATTCGTCAATGTCAACAAGATCTTCTACCGATCAGTATGATTTCATCATGTTCAACCAGTCAATTAAATGAACTTAATCCATCATTTATGTATTCTCAATTACTCAAAGAAATTTTGATAAAAATGGAATATGATGACAAGGCTAAATGTGAATTTATTGAATTTTGTCGTGCTCAGTATGCTGGCAATAGATATCTATTAAATATTATTGAAGATTTCGAACGAAATTATCATGATCATCCGCCGATTTGGTGGTATACGAAAGAATCATTTATTTATTCAATATTGAATAAAGCATTACGGACACATGATATCGAAGTGATTATTAATATGAGATATTTCATATGTGAGCTGTATCGACAAATTGAACAATTATTCTTACAAAAAAAATTTACTAATATATTTACTGTTTATCGTGGACAAGGAGTATTCAACGATGACTTTGAAAACATAATGAAAAGTAAAGATGGTCTTTTATCGTTCAGTAATTTCCTGTCGACAAGTTTCGATCGTGATGTATCTCTTATATTTGCTCGTAGTTCAAGAATGAATGCAAATTTAACTGGAATTCTATTTGAGATAGAAATTGATCCATATATTAATTCATCAGCTTCGTTTGTTTCATTAGAAAATTTGAGTTATTATCCTGAGGAAAAAGAAGTTCTCTTTTCAATGCACACCGTTTTTCATATCAGTGAAATGAAACAGATCGAAGATCGCTTATGGCAGGTGAACTTAAATTTGATAAGTGATGCTGATGAACAACTAACACAACTTACTGAAGTCATACGAACTGAAATTAAAGGAGAAACAGGCTGGGATCAATTGGGATATTTAATGATTAAAATGAGTGAATTTATTAAAGCTGAAAATATTTATCGTACATTACTTGATTCAACACCCTCGAGCAGTGATGTTAAAAGACTAGTTCGTCGACAAAATCAACTTGCAACGGCTCTTTATCATACAGGTAACCTTCAAGAGGCACTATCGTACCTCGAAAAAGCATTTGATATGCAACAACAATCTTCCTCATTAAAATACGAAGATTTATACCATGGTTATAGCAGAATTGCTTCAGTTCATTCATCATTGGGTAATTATTCAACTTGTCTTTCATTGACTGAAAAGGCCCATGAAATCGCAGAAAGACTTTTCCCGCCTGATGATTACATGAATCTAGCTGATTCATATCATGGTCTTGGTTGGATACATTACTTATTAAACCATCATACGGATGCACTATCATATTGTAACAAAGCAATTGCACTCATAGAAAAATCTGGCATAAAAGATCATCTTTTCCCATCTAATCTGTTTGATAGTATTGGCAGAATATATTATGCAATGAAAGACTATTCGAATGCACTCATTTATTATGAAAAATCATTTGAAATAAATAAAAAATCTTTACCACCGAATCATGCATTATTTGCTGCCGATTACTGTAATATTGGTGAAATTCATCATGTTAAGGGAAATTATCAAACAGCGCTCTCATTCTTTCAACAAGCATTGGAAATTCGACAGAAGTCATTTCCTCCGGAACATTTGAATATCGGCGATGTTCACAACAATATTGGCGAAGTATATAATTCAATGTCAGAGCATTCAACAGCATTATATCACTTCAACAAAGCATTGGCTATCACCCAGAAATCTCGTCCAGCAAATCATCCGTTTTTAAGTGTGATTGCTAAAAATATTGCTGATGTACAAGCCGCAATGAAATTAAATGAATCAACGATAGTTGTTCCATCGAATCTGTAAAAAGAAAGTGAAATAATAAAACTGATCTGGTTTCTATGCGTATTTAATAAGAATTTCAATAACATAAAATTTTCACCAATACCTTTAAAGAACACGTGTTTGAAAGAAAAAGAAAAGAACGATTACGTTCTTTCACAATCAGTAGGTAAATGTTTGTGTAATGTATATATTCTCAGTTTCCACAGCCACATTTCAATTGGTTATTTCTTTCGCAAGAAAATAATGACTACTGAAAAAAATGAACGTAATGAAATTGCTTTATCGTCGAATTATTCCGGTGGATGTCAAATTACACCATTAGATAATGACGCACTTTTGAAAATCACAGATACACAAACTGTTTCGATTCATGGACCAAGTCTTTTTGCACTTAAATATCGTGTCATTCCTTGTATTGTCAATCGAAACTCATATCCAACAACTGGCACTACTGACAATGCCTACTTTCATAATTCATCGGGCGCTATTGCTAATTTGAATCGTGGACGAAAATGGTGTTCAAAACGTCAACAAGGTGGCATGTATCATTCGACAAGGTGAAAAAGATTTTTCTTCTTATTTCGTATTCATAAACAACAATTTATTTATTCATAGTATCATCGATTTTCTTATCAAAGAATACAAAGCAGATCCAGATACGTTTGTTTACGAATGGCATTACGATCCCTTTGAAAATAAAACTCTCATTGCAATAGCTTACATTGATTTAGGAAATTATTTGTCAAGTAAGAAAGAAATTTCTAATTGATTTTTTCAAAAATTCGATTTTTAAAAATATTTCAGTCTATTTCAACGGTGGAACAGTAACACCAACAGAAGTTGATAATCCAAGTGGTTTACAGCCAGATCAATCTGATCAAAGTTTCTATTGTTTTTCTCGAGCTACTGTAAGTATATTTAATTCATAAACAAAATAAAGATGCGTCTATTTTAACGTATAGATCTATCATGTTCCACAAACAGCCGAACACGCACGAAAATTACTTCAACAATTGGGCAATTTTAAAATCTATCCACGAACTACAGCATCTTTACAAATGGTTTGTCGTGATGAACGTGGTTTCTATACATCGTCGATTCGAATTAAGAAACCAATTATCACCGATCTCAAACTTCACTATGGTGATGATTTCGCTGAAATACATGAAGAACTTGTCGGAATTCTCCAAGAAAGTGATTCAACTGGTATTACATTTCTTCATGGTCCACCAGGTACTGGCAAAACACATTATCTCCGTTATTTAATCAATGAAATCGAAGATAAAAGTCTCATCTATGTTCCACCTGATATGGTCAATGTAAGTTCGAGAGCGACTTTTTTTCTGAAACAAAAACGATTGCAATAATCTCTTTGTATAGAATATGACCGAGCCGGGTTTTTTGCCATTTCTCATGGAGTATCCGAATTCGATTTTAATCATCGAAGATGCTGAAAATATAATTCGTGATCGACAACGAGACACGAATCAATCCAATCAAGCTGTATCGAATTTACTCAATCTTTCCGATGGTTTACTTGGCGATGCCATGCGTCAACAGATCATCTGCACATTCAATTGTGATTTAACTGGTATTGATCCAGCTCTTTTACGTGATGGACGATTAGTTGTTGAGCATAAATTTGACAAATTAAACAAGGAGAATGCTCGTCGTTTATGTGCAGAACTCGGCATTCCAGGAAATGACGAAGATATTCATGAAGCAATGTCACTGGCTGAAATCTATACTCGTAAAAACAAGACACTAGAAGATATGACAAATGGTATTGAAAATGGTCATACAACAAAACACAAACGACTATCGAAGAGAAAAACTAAAAATGCAAATAATTTTCTTGGTTTTTATTCTTAATTATTTTTTATATTAGAACGTGAAAAAAATAAGTCTATACTAAATCAGATTCTATTTTTTCTACTTTTTCTTCTCGGTGTTCGCGACAGACATATTATTGACATCTGAAAAATAGCGAGAACGAGAGAAAATGTAATTATAAGAGCAACACTTCTCGAACATTCTCGATTGCCTTCAGTATATAAATGCTCTTAACGAAACGTAGCAACACAGTCAGTCAATCAAAAGCAACTAAACAATCATGAGCAATCAAGGTAATTTATCGCCACGATACATCGAAGTTGCACAAGATGGTAGAATACTTCGTCAATCAGATACGATTCCTTCGGAAATTGAAGCAGCTTATCTCAACGCACAACAATCAAATGTTCAATGGTCGAATTATCCTCAACAATCATCAAAAAACAAACGTAAACAAACAAATATGAAATACTTGAATTCTTTGTTCTAATTATTTAGAATGGTGGTCAATAAATGGACAATTCAATCCGTATCGAACATCATATCAAGACTATGGTCCAAATAATCCGAAGGCTAAGCTGGCCAACGTTGTCTACACTCAAGTATAGTTATATTTCAACAATAGATTTTTCTCATTTGATGCTTGCGTAGGCTTACAACTACAATGGTAATTACAATTCATCGGGCACGCCATTTTACTCATCAAAACGTTCACAATAATATAAGACTATGAATTTTTATTTTCAAAAGAATTGTAAAGTATACATAAAATAAAAAAATGTTGACTGAGAAATTTACAGTATCAACAAAGGCGGACCGTTGTTGTTTGTTTATATAAGCATTACTAGGTGATTTTTTTTCTCTTCTTCTGTATGCTATACTTATAATCGTTTACTTATAATAACAGAATCTTTTCAATTCAACACATATAAGAGGAGAAAAAAAACAGAGGTATAATATTCTGTTTTCAATCATGCCGTCCGTCAAATGGGATGAACCACCAAAAGACAGATCGATCTATGTTATGAATCGAACGGCAATCGATCCATTTGGTGCCGTTGGATTACTATTTGATGCATATCGAGATGAAGTAATCAATACTCTCGTTGTCAATCGTTATAAAAAATCGAATGAATATCGTGATATACATCGATGTAAAATTATCTGTGGTGGTAAAATTCAACATCAAACTATTCATGGAATGCTCGAAATTGACGACGCAACACGATTGAGTTTAGTATTGAATCTTCGAGAAAAATATAATCTTGCTAGAATTATTGATTATGATTTGCCAATAAAAGAGAATACTCGATTGTTTTGGTTTACTCATATTAAACGTACGAATCAATTACCCGAAGAACCTGAACGTATTAAATATATTGATAAACAAAATTTATCTCAAACAAAAGCTACACATGTGATTACGAGCGTTGAATGGGGAATAGATATTGCCGTTGTTTTACAACTACCAAATGAGATGACTACGATGAAAGACATCGATAGTATACTTGATAAAATTCGTAGTTTTCTTTTAGGTGATCAAATGAATGTTGTGTTAGAAACGAATGAGAAAAATCTTTTAAGAAAAATTCTTAACACGAAAATTTATTCGAATATAAATGAAATAAAAAAATTATCAACATTACTCGATATTTGCATGCATATGCAACAAAATAAATTTACTATTCCTGAACGACCAGTATCTTATAAAATTCGGCCCATAGCTTGGCTATTTCCAGAGATTAGTATCATGGAATTTAATAAATTTATTCCAATTCCCGTCAAACTTCTCAATAGTATCGAACAATATGTTATACAAATCAATGGAGATATGCGAAAATTGATGACAATCGCTGATAGAGAATTACCAAAGCAATTATTTGGTAAACTTCCAAAAGTAGTTTCATCGGTACAGAAAATGTGTGCTAAAGTCAAGAGTCAATGTGACAATGAAATCGAACGATTTACGAGATTAGTTCTACGAGCACGTCGAGGTGAAATCGAATTATCGACCGTTCAAACTGCAATTCGAGACAATCAAACTCTAATAATGAAATCTACGATTCGAAATCTAAATCAAATTCTTCAAGATTTAGATGCCAAAGCTCTTTTTATTCATGAATTAAATCAACAAAATATTCGATATATCAACATCATGGATTATGGCGTGAGAAAATCACATAATACAAAAATGATCGAAAATAAACTTATTCAAGATGATGAATACGATCGAATTCTTTGTTCAAGTGATACATTAAATAACAATAATCATGAACAGCTCGATAAATTGCGAGATAATTTAGTTAAACAACGTGAAACAAATTCCGATTTACAATTAATCTATGCTGATTTTTCATATTCATCATATGAATTAAAAACGATGATGTTACTGCCACGTCGTGTATTCAATATCGATAGGAATAATCGTAAACGAACCGATAGTCAAATGGACGATTTGAAAAAGAAAAACAATCTTTTTTCAATGTCAACAAAAATTTCGAGTACAAAATTTGTAACTATGTCTCAACGAACTGATGTTTCACTTCCAAGTGAATCATCATCGGATTCCGAAGGATCATTCGAAGAGAAAAGAACTGTCATAGAAACTACTATAGGTACACCCTTTGATGAATTATCTGCTATCGACATCGAAGCTTATCATCCTTTACTAACAAAAATCAATATCTATGGTGATATACCCAGTGAAACAATTTATGTTGCTCTTGTACCAACAGAAATGCCAAATCCAAAACCTGAAACTCCTCCTATTCTGCCGGAAGTCAAATCCGAAGTTTCATTACCATCAACTGTAAGAAAACCGGTTATTATATCACCACCTAAAGCTAAAGATATTCTTCAATTACCAGCAATAGTAAATCCAGAAAATAAAATTCTCAATATTCTTCTCATTGGCGAGACAGGCGTTGGAAAATCGACATTTATCAATGCATTAGCTAATTATCTAACATTTGATACATTCGAAAAAACTGAAAATAATCAACCAGTTGTACTCATACCTGGATCATTTCTTGTCAAAAATGGAGTTATTAATGCAGAACAACAAATAGTCAAATTTGGTGATCTTAAAACTGAAATACATAAACATTTGGATCATCCCGGTCGATCAATAACTGAACGTTGCCGATCGTACGAATTCGATCTCAAAGATATAAATAATCAAAAAATACGTTTTATTGATACACCGGGTTTTGGTGATGCTCGAGGTTTACTTCAAGATGATCATCATATGCAACAGATTGTGAAATATATTAAACAATATTCACCTTTGAATATAATCTGTTTTTTTCTCAATGCAGATGACATACGTGTGAACATCTTTTTACGATCCTGTTTGACGCAGTTATTTTCTTTTCTCGGTCGTAATCTTCAAACTCGGATTATCTTCTGTTTTACTAATTCTCGGCCGACATTTTATGCGCCAGGAAAGACATATTCATTATTAAAACGAATACTTAAATCATTTGCATTGATTAATATACCATTGACAAAAGGCAATACATTCTGTTTTGATAATGAATCGTTTCGTTATTTAGTTGGCTTACAAAATGGAATTTCATTTAGTGATCTTGAAAAGAAAGATTGTGAAACAAGTTGGTCAAAATCAGTAGCCGAAACCAAACGTTTTGTTCAAGCTATTTGTAATAAACGTACGGCGTGATTGAAAAAACTATTAATAAAGATATACAATTAACGCAAAGGCATATTAAGAAAAAATAATTAGTTTTGTTTAGTATTTAACAAATCCCAGTAGTATGTTTTGAATTCATGTCTTTTTTTCAAAATTCTCAGTTAAAATCAGCAGTTACTGGGATTTATCTTTTTGAGATTTATTTGGATTTATTTAAAAATCCCTGTGTATTTCGAAATAAATCCTATCATCTCTCTCTCTCGAGTGTGGGTGCAGATGACAATGTGGTAATGAACATAACTGAGTGTGCAGATGACAATGTATCAATGATTATAACTGAAGATGCCACGAAATCTTGATACAATAAATAAATCCCGGTATCCCCTTTTATCTATGAAAGAATGAAAGTCATTCAATGACTTTTTTACTAATAAAGACAAAGCATAATGTGGCCAAAACGTCATCGTGTGTTATGTGCATTTAAGCCGATATAGTTATTTCTTAACATTCCATATCTCCTTATCAACACTTGTCATAAACAAAAATTCAAGAACATTATTCAAATGAAAAAGCTTATTTCCAACAGATAAAAACCATTACTTGTTCATATTGGTTTCATTCACACTGTGGAATGTACCACAGGTACAAAAAACTTGTTATCGACAATTGGACGAACGAATTGCCCGGCTCATCAACAATTATAATCCATCACAGCTTGGCAGTCTTTTAAAAAATATGGCTGGTAATGTTAATCTTCGACGTTTTTGATTTTCTTCTTATTTACAATAAATATCTGACTTCCCACTCCTCCTCTTTTTCCTCTTTTTTTCAAAAATTGAATAAAAAGCCATATAGCAAGTAATTATTGAACAATATTTTATGGTTTTCTGAGCTTATTTATCTTCCTTTGTTAGAAAACACACATATTTCTTTTGTCTTTCTCTTCGCATCTGTCAGGTTGTTCGTATCACTACTATTATGCTGCACGCCATCGAAAATCCGACTGCATCATCGTGTAGAGCAACGTTTTAAGATAGACGATATAACTTTCGTAATGCTTTTAAATTTATGAGTGATTTCGGTGCAAAAAGTACGCTGAAAATGTGAATTGCTAAACATTTGTTATTAATATGAGTGTAATTTTCAAAAGAGTTCCCGAATAACATCAGCAAACTATTATTTATGCGTCTGTCTAGTTATTTGTTTTAGTTATGCATAAAAAGAGGACTCTTCTTTTTTTTCCTCTGTATTTATTGTAAATCCTCTTTTTTTTAAACTGCATATCCTCTTTCCTCCTCTTTTTCTGTAGATCTTCCGTGGGATGCTAGATAAATATTTACCAAATGAAGCCAAGCTAACTAATCAGTTTTACACCTTCAAGAAAAGCTTTAATCGAAACAATTTATTACATGCGTAGATGAGGATGAAGGGAGCGAGAGAATTGTGCGACTAATTGGTATGCGACGCGACGATATGTCCTAGCGTGCATGTCATACTTGAAACTTGAATTCAAATTTCACACTTCAGATTTCAAATTACTATTTTCTAATTTCGAACGACTATTCGTGATAATTCCAAATTGAGAGTGAAGACGGACATGTGTACACGATAGACATAGCCGAAAAAGGTAGTAATTTGAAATTTGAATTCAAGTTTCAAATAAGACACTGCTGAAATGATAATATAATAAACTCAAGAAAATAGATATAATTGTATTTGCATGATTTCATCTATTTCATCATTAGAATAATTGAGACTGGAGCAAAAAGTCACTTGTAGAAAATTATTCTTTTTTCAGATCTTCATAAAGTAAAATGTCTGCATCCGCCAATTCAACTTCATCTTCGACAACCAATGATTTTGAACGAAATATTTCTTTATTCATCAAAGTTTGGTGTATAACGATGTTTATTCTTGGATCCATAGGTCATACTTTCAACATCTATATATTCACGCATCGCCGGTTTCGATCAAATTCATGTTCGTACTACTTTCTTGCATCAGCAATAGCTAGTTGTGGTATTATTTATGGTACAATTCCATTACGATATCTTCAAACAGCACATGGCATTGATGTATTTTCATCCTCGTTGCTTTTATGCAAAATCTTATCCTACTTCTTGAACTGTATCAGGTAACTTATCTAACAATTCCGAATTCATAATAATCAGACATTATTTTACTTTTAATTCTAGAGTTCTGCCAGCTTGGTTTATTGCTCTCGCTTCACTCAATCGGTACGTAATAGCTATATGTAATAATCTGAATTGAAAACTATCTTGAGAGTGTTTTTTATTATTTTACTAGTTACTTCTGCAGTTCATTGTCTGGTTCTTTTCGGCGATGGAGTAACACTCGCACTACTTCATATATTATAACAGTTACAATTATATTTATCTTTCTTGCTTTTATTCACGTTCCATTCAATTTTACCATTTTACAACCTTCGCAAGCTTGTAACTTTGCAACAAGTGCCTATCAAAGTTTTTTCTCAATGTGGAATCTAGTTTTCTTCAGTTGGATTCCAAGTATTGGTATGCTTCTATTTGGTTTGCTCACTATTCGAAATATTCATCAAAGCAAAATGAGAGTTTTACCTCAGACTCAGAATAATCAACAACAACCTAATCAAAAGAAACTCGACACACAAATGATACAAATGGTTATCGTTCAATCTTTTGTATTTGGATCAACATCAACAGCTTTTTCAATTTGTCAACTTTATGTTTCAATAACAAGTAACACAAGACGGGTAGACTCGGTGGAAAGAACCAAATTTAATTATATCGGTACTATTTCAAATTGGATCAGTCTTGTTGGGCCTTGTTTGAGTTTCTATCTGTGTACCTTTACAAGTAAATTATTTCGAAGTGAACTAATGAAATTCTTCAAGCCAGAACAATCAACACATTAGTTTATGGAAAAGAAAATATTGACAGTTTTTTTTTCTTTGGGAAAATTTAATTTTCGAAAAAAAATAAAGGATTAATTCAACGTTTGCTCTGTTGTTTCATTGTGCAATTCCGAAGACAAATTCGACTTGTTCATAAGAGAAACTATTAAACTTTCAAACGTAATCCATCCACTAATATCAGCTTCTATTTCTCGAATCTTTTTTTCCACAGGCTCAAGAGCTTCGATGATCATTTTTGTACCTCCATTAGTACATATTAGTATTTCATCTATTTGATCTCCTGCCTGTTTCATTTTAGACAACGAACCTTTGTATTGTTCGATTATCTTAATTTAGAACAAGAAATAAACGTTTGGATCATCCCGGTCGATCGATAACTGAACGTTGTCGATCGTATGACTTCGATCTCAAAGACATAAATAATCAAAAAATACGTTTTATTGACACACCAGGCTTTGGTAATGCTCGAGGTTTACTTCAAGATGATCATTATATGCAACAGATTGTGAAATATATTAAACAATATTCACCTTTGAATATAATCTGTTTTTTTCTCAATGCCGATGACATACGTGTCAATATCTTTTTACGGTCATGTTTGACTCAATTATTTTCTTTTCTCGGCCGACATTTTATGCGCCAGGAAAGACATATTCACTATTAAAACGAATACTTAAATCATTTGCATTGATTAATATACCATTGACAAAAGCCAATACATTCTGTTTTGATAATGAATCGTTTCGTTATTTAGTTGGCTTACAAAATGGAATTTCATTTAGTGATCTTGAAAAGAAAGATTGTGAAACAAGTTGGTCAAAATCAGTAGCCGAAACTAAACGTTTTGGCCAAGCTATTTTTAATAAACGTACGACTAGCGGCGGCGCCAGAATTTAGAGTTTAAATGGGCTTAATAGGCACAAGATTTTTTTTTGGGTGGACTCAGTCCATAAAATATATATTTTTTCTCGGGCGATTATTAGTTTTTCTGTAAAATTTTAAAAATTTGGGTGGGCTTAGATAATTTCTGGGTTAGCTCACCCTACTTTTGCTCACTATTGGCGCTGCCACTACGCACGACATGATTTTTTTCCTCAAATGCAATCTTTGTAATTATACGCTTACGCTATTTTTCTATTTTGAACTGCTAAGGAAATTAAAGTGACAATAAGAAAGTCTAATGAATAGATATAATTATATTTGCATGGTTTCTTCTATTTGATCATTAAAATAATTGAGGCATACTAGCAAAGCTTTACGCACAGAAAATTATTCTATTTCAGATCAGAGTTTTATGAAGTAAAATGTCCGCATCCACTAATTCGACCTTATCTTCGATAATCATTGATTATACCATAAATATTTCTTTATTTCTTAATATTTGGTGTATATCAACTTTTATTCTTGGAGCCATAGGTCATACTTTCAATATCTATATATTCAATCATCGTCGATTTCGATCGAATTCATGCTCGTACTACTTTCTTGCATCAACATTAGCTAGTTGTGGTATTATTTATGGTACGATCCCATTACGATATCTTCAAACAGCATATAATATCGATGTATTTATATATTCATTGTTCTTATGTAAAATCTTATCATACTTACTAAACTGTTTCAGGCAAGTTGTCTAACAATCCTAAATTCATGAAATCTAGACATCATTTTACTTTTAATTCTAGAGTTCTGCCAGCTTGGTTTATTGCTCTAGCTTCACTCAATCGGTATGCAATAACTATATATAATAATTTGGATTGAAAATTGTTACATATTTTTTTTTATTATATTTATATAGTTACTTGTCTAGTTCATTGTCTGGTGCTTTTCGGCAATGGAGTAGTACTCGCCATAGTTTACATATTATAACACTTACGACTGTATTTATCCTTCTTGCTTTTATTCACGTTCCATTCAACTTTACCATTTTACAACCAACAAAAGCTTGTAACTTTGGAACAAGTGCTTATCAAAGTTTTTTCTCAATGTGGAATCTAGTTTTCTTCAGTTGGATTCCAAGTATTGGTATGCTTCTATTTGGTTTGCTCACTGTTCGACATGTTCATCAAAGTAAAATGAAAGTATTACCTCAGAATAATCTCCAACATAATCAAAAAAAACTCGATATGCAAATGATACGAATGGTTATCGTTCAGTCGTTTGTATTTGGATCAGCGTCAACAGCTTATTCGATTTGTCAACTTTATATTTCAATAACAAGTAACACAAGACAAGTAGACTCTGTCGAAAGAGTCAAATTTAATTATTTAAGTACTATTTCAAATTGGATTAGTCTTATTGGTCCTTGTCTGAGTTTTTATCTTTGTACATGTACAAGTAAATTATTTCGAAGTGAATTAATGAAATTCTTCAAACTAGAACGATCAACATAATGACAGGTTTTTTTGTGAAAGTTTAATTTTCGAAAAAAATAAATGATTATTAGTTCAATGTTTGTTCTGTTATTTCGTTGTGTAATTCCGAAGACAAATTCGATTTGTTCATAAGAGAAACTATTAAACTTTCAAACGCAATCCATCCACTAATCTCAGTTTCTATTTCTCGAATCTTTTTTTCCACAGGCTCAAGGGCTTCAATGATTATTTTTGTACCTCCATTAGTACATATTAGTATTTCATCTATTTGTTCTCGGGCTTGTTTCATCTTAGACAATGAACCTTTGTATTGTTGAATTACTTTAAAAACATCGACTTTAAAATTTCTAAGAATCGATTGAACATATTGTGTAGAACATTGGGTTTGCTTGTTATTGTGTTCTGGTTCAAATGTATCAATATAAAACGATGATTGTTCTCGTAGAGTAGCCTTTTGTGAATCACTAAGTTGTTTAAATAAATCTCGTAAACTATCTATTCCAGATGTGTTCGTCAATTTCTTACATTCTTCAGTGAGTTCATTGAGTTTATTTATGCAACTTTCAAGGTCACGTTTTAATGATTCATTTTGTCTTTCTGCCCCATTGAAATTTGTTTCCAACGTTGCAAGTTGTTGTCTTGCTTGATCACGCTCTGCTTCTGCAGTTGCAAGTTGTTGTCTTGCTTGGTCGCGTTCGGCTTCTGCAGTTGCAAGTTGTTGTCTTGCTTGATCACGCTCTGCTTCTGCAGTTGCAAGTTGTTGTCTTGCTTGGTCGCGTTCGGCTTCTGCAGTTGCAAGTTGTTGTCTTGCTTGATCACGCTCTGCTTCTGCAGTTGCAAGTTGTTGTCTTGCTTGGTCGCGTTCGGCTTCTGCAGTTGCAAGTTGTTGTCTTGCTTGATCACGCTCTGCTTCTGCAGTTGCAAGTTGTTGTCTTGCTTGGTCGCGTTCGGCTTCTGCAGTTGCAAGTTGTTGTCTTGCTTGATCACGCTCTGCTTGTAACGTTTGACAATTCGTGCACTCTGTCATATGTAAGTAGTACAAACTCTAGTAATTCTAATGACAAATAGCTCTCTCTAAGCATAAAATTTGCCTTATTTATAATGTTTTTAGATAAATAGTGGAGTAAGCCAAGTATTGATAAAGCTTATCAGTGATTCATAGTTGGTAAGTATACGAATGAAACACGAAAATGCATTCGTCTTCTTTTTAGTCCTGTCTTTTATTTATAAGAAAAGAAAAAATAATTTCCAAAAAAGACAAAAATGTTTAGTTTGATAAACAGTTTGGATAGTTAAATTCGTTGAAATTTTTGTATCCGATAATTGGACGTGTCTGAAACATAAATATTAAATTGGCTGTCAAGCACAACTGAACGCGGACTATTTAAAAAGCTGCTTCCAGTACCCGTCGTCGATGTAGTACCAACAATGGTTTTTCCAGTCGTATTTCCAGCGCTAAAAAACTGTATACGATGATAACCGGTATCAGATACATACATATTTCCAGCAGAATCAAATGTTAGACCTTGAGGATTATTCAAACTCAACGGAGTAGGTTGACTATAGCCCGGGGTGCCAGCAATAAGTGTCCATGAGCTAGCACCTATCACCCATCGAACAATGGTATGAGCACCACTATTAGCGATATACAAACTATTTGTTGACGAGTCAAAGTAAACATCCGCAGGAGAAGTCAGTTGTGCCATCGGAAACGCACCTCCACCAGCGACTACAGTGGGAACTGTTGTAGCTAATGTAACGGCTACTATACGATGATTATCCGTATCTGCTATATAAAGTGTGTCTGCGTTCTTGTTAAGAGTCACACTGGCAGGATTAGTCAATTGATTTGTTGAACTACCACTCGTACCTAAAAGCAATACAATGACAAAATAAACACATACTTATAGTTTCTTTACCAGTCCCTGCTACAGTAACACCTGACGATGCACTATTATTCCAAAGTTGTACTCGATGATTGCTTCTATCAGCAACATAAACATTGCGATTCGAATCAATGCATACACCATATGGGCCCGATAGATAAGCGACTCCAGATCCTGCTGGTTGATTGATCTGACCGGCTACAATCGTTCCTGTAGCTGAACCAGATACCCATTTCGAAATTCTATGATTACCAGAATCGGCGATATAGATAGCATCACTTGAATCGATTACTATATGCCATGGATTCAGCAATTGAGTAATTTGACTTCCCCATGATCCTGTCCCGGCGACAGTCACACCTGTTGAAGACCATGCCAATTCGGATGAAGCTGCTGTATTAAAAAAATGATTCTTTCATTATTTCTTCGAACAAAATATTTCGAATGATGTTTACCTGTTGTGGTGGTAGTAGCTGTTGTTTTCGAATTTTGAATGACCGTATATAAACCAATCGCTAAACCTCCTAAAGCTGCCAGTGCAATAACTCCAAGCGTGATTCCAATCACTTTTGTTTGAGAAACTTTTTCACTTCTGCAATAAAAAAATAAGAAGAAAAAAAAACGAAATCATCAAATCATTTACTTCGAGACTTTATCGGCATTATTTGATTCACTACGAACGGTAATGGGTGTATCGATTGAGTTTTTCATATGCCTTTTATGGTCGTTTGTTTGTTTAGGTTTTAGTGAAATTGATGGTGTACTAAGTGATCGTATCAATACTTCATGCGGCTTTGGATACGATAAAATACCGGTATTTCGAGTGCTTGGTTGTATCTTAAGATAAAGAAGAATATCAATTTAAGAAGTTTTCTATAATTTTACTTTATGTGGTCGTGGAATTATAGATACACGTGGTGCATGAGCAACTGCCATACTCATATTCTAAGTATAAATGTGATGGCAAACATTGAGAGATGATGAATATATAATTAATTTGGTTGAAGTAGCATTGTATAGCAAAGAATTCCTATAAAAACTCTTCATTTGGCGGCTATAGTCACAGGCTATTGTTTGAAGTAAAAAAAACTTCATTATTTGCACTTTCTATTTGTGTATATCAAGTTTCTTAATTATTTTTTCTTTCTGTTTTATGAGGACACATTATGTGTATGAATAAAATCAAATAATTGCATTTACTGTAGTTATTCTAGCTTTGTTTATACAAATTTTTTACAAATTTTTATTGAACTAATATTTCTGAATAAACAAGCAAATGGAATCATTGGCGTATCTTTTTAACATTTTCGAAACATTTGTATTCGATTGTTACTTGTGTCCGTGACATAAAGATTAAACTGGCTATCAACTGCAACTGCTCGTGGATTATAAAATAAACTACTTGTACTACCAGTCATACCAGTGGCACCTGCAATAGTCTTTCCTATTGCACTACCAGGACGAAAGAATTGTATACGAACGTTGTTTAAATCGGCTACATACATATTACCTGCTGAATCAAATGTTACGCTGTAAGGATTGTAGAGTGCCATTGATGAGCCCGAGTAAACATTAGGACTACCAGCAACAAGTGTCCATCCAGTTGCGCCTATTACCCATCGAACAATAGTGTGAGCACCATAATTACAAATGTAGAGACTATTCGTTGATGAATCTAAGTAGACATCAACAGGCCAGTATAAGTGTGCGGATGAATAACCAGCTCCAATACCACCAGCAACGAAAAACGTAGTTGATGTAGATAATTGTATGCCTAGGACACGATGATTGCCATAATCGGCAACGTAAAGTTTATTTGAACTTTCATCAAATGTAATACGCATAGGAGACGACAGTTGATTCAAAGCGGAACCACTAGATCCTAGAAATTATGCGCATATAAAGGATTTTTCTGTGATTTTTTCTTACCATTTCCTGCAACAACAATACCCGAAGTTGCACTATTATTCCAAAGCATCACTCTATGATTGTTCGTATCGGCGACATACATGTTCCGAGCTGAATCAATGTAAATACCATACGGTTGATTGAACAATGACAAATTACTTCCTGCCTGCGGATACACTTGACCGGCTATAACTGTTCCTGTCATTGAACCACTTGTCCATTTCGAAATTCTATGATTACCCGTGTCGGCAATATAAAGAGCATTATTTGAATCTACGAATACGTAATATGGACCCGACAATTGGGTGATTAGATTCCCTGCTACTCCCGTCCCAGCTACAGTCGTTCCTGTTGAACACCATGTCCAGTCAGAGGAAGAATCTATTAAAAATAGAGATTTTGTTTTTCTATTCGATGCGTGAAAGATACTCACTTGTTGATGCCGTTGTCGTTTTAGAATTTCCAATCAGAGTATAAAGACCAATTCCTAATCCAGCTAGAGCTGCCAATGCAACGACAACTCCGAGAGCGATTACAATCGTTTTTGTTTTTGGAGTTGTTTCAATTCTAAGCAATGGACAGAATATGCAGAATGAAAAGAAAAACAAAAAAAAATCATACTGTGGAATTTTATCGGAATTATTTGATGGATTATCAATACTACTTCGTGATTCTATAGGGTTTTTCATATGCTTTTCATCATTCGTGTCTTGTTTAGGTTTTAGTGAAATTGATGGCGTACTAAGAGGTCGTAATAGTGTTTCAGTTGGTTTTGAACACGATAGGCGATCACTATTTATAACGCTAGGTTGTATCTTAAGACGAGAACATGAAGAGAAGAAAAATTAGATGGTATAGTTACTTTCTGAGTTCGTGGAACTACAGAAATACGAAGTGAATGTTGAGTTGTCATTTTTTTAATAAATAATCATGGCAGAAAAATGAGAGGCAATGTATATATATATATAGACCATACGAATTGTTTGCCTACTTCAATCATGATTTACGTATTTTCATTTACATACAGTAATTATATACCATTGAATCCTTGTAAATGATCGATTTTTCTTTTATTATTTATTATTATTATTATTGTTTTGTGAGTACACAAACTTGGGGGTATGTATAAAGTATGAGAACAAAAAAAAACAAAATCAATTCATAAATAGAAAAGCAAATGTTGATTAGATATTCGACATTACACATACCTTTGGCATGAATGTACAAAATGTTTACATAAATAATTTAACATCGTCGAAACATTTGAACGCGATAGTTGTTCGTGTCCGCAACATAGAGATTAAATTGACTGTCAACTGCGACGAAACGTGGATTGTAAAGTGAATTACTCGTACTACCAGCTATTCCTGATACGCCTGCAATAGTCTTTCCTGTTGCATCGCCCGAACGGAAAAATTGTATACGATGATTACTTGTATCGGCTACATACAAATTACCAGCTGAGTCAAATGTCAGACCAATTGGAGAATTGAATGTCATTGATGTCGCTGAGGCAATATTGACAAAGCCAGCAACTAATGTCCATCCTGTACCACCTATCACCCATCGAATAATAATGCTATTACCATTATTGACAATATATAGACTATTTGTTGATGAATCCCAATAAATATCGGTAGGATAATAGAGATGTGCTGTTGAATGACCAAATCCAATGCCACCAGCAACTAGACTTGGTGTTAAAGTGGATAATTGTACACCTATGATACGATGATTGTTACAATCCGCTATATAAAGTTTATTTGAGCTTTCATCTAATGTAACGCTATATGGATTCGCCAGTTGATTCAACGAATTGCCACTAGTTCCTAAAGAAAACACACTTAGCACAGATTTGTTTCTTTTATTTCTATTTTTCGTACCATTTCCAGCAACAATACTACCCGAAGTTGCACTATTATTCCAAAGCATCACTCTGTGATTCATTGTATCGGTAACATACATTTTACCAGTTGAATCTAAGTACACGCCGTATGGCTGATTGAAAAGTGATAAACTACTTCCAGATTGTGGATAGGATTGACCAGCGACGATTGTACTCGATCCCGAGCCAATTATCCATTTCGAAATTCTATGATTATAATTCGAATCGGCCACATAGAGAGCACCGTCAGATCCAATTTTGACTTGATACGGACTTGACAATTGATTCGGTTGATATCCTTGTACTCCAGTACCAGCCACGGTCGTTCCTGTTGAACACCAATTCCAATCCGATGAAAGAGCTATCAAAAAAGAAATACTGTTCATGTCTAGTTGTACAAAAGATAGCAATTTGATATTCACTCGTCGTTGATGATGTTGTTTGCGAATTTCCAATCACCGTATATAGGCCAATTCCTAATCCACCTAGAGCTGCTATTGCAATAACAACTCCAAGAGCGATTCCAATCGTTTTTGTGCTTGCAGCTTTTCCAGTTCTATGCAAACAAAATGAACGATACGTATACGGTAAAAAACAAAGTCATACTTTATTGGAATTTTATCGAAATTATTTGATAGATTATCAACATTTTTTTTTTCGTTTTTTGGATTGTGTGTTTCCTTCGTTGAAGGTGTAAGTGATCGTACGCTTATGGATCCTCGGAATGTTTCAGGTGGTTTCGAATGTAGTGCATGATTAGTACTTTGAGTATTTGGTTGCACTTGCACCTTATGAGGTCGTGGAATTATTGAAATACGAAGTGGTTGCGCGGCTGCCATACTTTATTACAAATAATGATGGGAGAACAATGCAAGGCAATGCATATATATGCGTATAAACAATGAGATGAGGATTGTTTACACACTGGATTCAAGATGAAAAAAAAACATTATTAATTTTTCTTATTGTTATTTATATTTCATGTTTGAATTGGAGAAAAAAGAGGCAGTCATGAGAAGAGAGGTGTGAGTTGGAGATCGAGCGTAGTTAACATCGTTGGAACATTTGTAGGCGGTGATTATTTGTATCTATAACATAAACATTGAAGTTACTATCCACAGCAACTGAACGCGGATTACGGAGTAGAGAGCTCGTAGTACCAGGTATTCCTGCCGAACCTACAATCGTTGTTCCAACCGAGCTACCAGAACGGAAAAATTGGATACGATGATTGTTAGTATCGGCAACATATAAATTACCAGCTGTATCCAATGTCATACCACCAGGTGAGGAAAGTGCAACCGAAGAAAGTCCGTTACTACTGACAGAACCAGCAACTAATATCCATGAAGTAGCACCTATCACCCACTGAACAATAGTATGAACATCAGTGTTGGCAATGTATAGGCTTTTCGTTGATGAATCAAAGTAAATATGAGAAGGATAATACAAGTGTACTGATGAGGAACCACCGCCAGTTGCACCGAAAACGACAGTTGACGTCGTTGTAGATAAGTCGACAGCTACGATACGATGATTGTTACAGTCAGATATATAAAGTTTATTTGAATTTTTGTCGAGCGTAGTACCAATAGGGCGCCATAGCTGATTTGCTGCTGTACCGAGAGTACCTAAAGACAACACATACGATAGATGTTTTCTTTCATTTTTTTTTCGTACCAGTTCCTGCAATGATACTACCCGAAGTTGCACTATTATTCCACAGCATTACTCTATGATTGTTCGTATCGGCGACATACATTTTACCAGTTGAATCAATGGAAACACTGTATGGCTGATTGAAAAGTGATAAATTACTTCCTGATTGTGCAAACGCTTGACCGGCTACAACTGTTCCTGTTGATACACCACTTGTCCATTTCGAAATTCTATGATTACTCGTGTCGGCAATGTAAAAAGCGCCATCAGATCCAAATGTAAGATGTGACGGATTTGATAATTGATTGGCTTGATATCCTGTTATACCGGTCCCAGCTAAAGTCGTTCCAGTTGAACACCATGTCCATTCAGATGAAGTACCTATCATTTACTCTGAATTATATAACAAAATCGAAAACGATATGTGCTCACTTGTTGTAGCTGTTGCTGTTTTAGAATTTTGAATAACAGTATATAAACCTATACCTAATCCTGCGATAGCTGCTATTCCAACGATTATTCCAAGAGTGATTCCAATCACTTTTGTTTTGGAAATCTTTGGAATTTTATCGACATTATTTATTTGATGATCGATACTAATAGGTGATTCTATTGGTTTTTTAACATCATTCGATTGTTTAGATTTGGGTATAATCGATGATGGAGTAACGGATCGTGCAGGTGTTTGAGAACTTGGTTTTATCTTAAGATAACGATAAATATGATTATAAGAAAATCGAATGGTATAGTTACTTTCTGATTATGCGGTCGTGGAACTATTGCAATACGTGGTGTATGAGTAGTTGTCATATTATGTAGAGAAAATAACGGTAGAAAAAATCTGAAATGAATCTGCCAAAATTTCCATACAAGTGCTACGAAAAAAAACTGAAGGTAATTAACTTTCTGGATTTTAGAGTTTGATGTTGATAGAGAAAGAGAATTCATATTTGAAAAAAAAAGAACGAAAAAAATACGTTAAAGTGATGAGAATGAATATATTTCATGTATATTTAATGTGCTTGAAATTTCAATATTCGATTATTGCCTGTGTCCGACACGTAAACGTTGAATTGACTATCAACTGCGACAGAACGTGGATAGGAAAGTAAAGAACTCGTACTACCAGGTATACTTGTTTGACCAGCAATCGTTCTTCCAACTAAATTACCAGAGGTAAAGAATTGAATGCGGTGATTGAATTGATCTGCTACGTAGATATTACCGCTCGAATCCAACGTCACACCACATGGATACCAGAGAGTTAATGCTGTAGATCCATATGAACTGGGAGTGCCAGCAACTAATGTCCATGAACCGGCGCCTATCGCCCATCGAACGACAGTGTGTGCATAATTATTGGCTACGAATAAACTTTTCGATGATGCATCATAGTACACATCTATGGGTCGATACAACTGTGCAGATGAATAACCAGCACCGTTTCCACCGGCAGCTAAACTTGGAGTTAATGTAGACAATTGCACTCCTATGATACGATCATTATCAGTATCTGCTACATAAAGAATTTGTGAGCTGTAGTCAAGTGTAACACTAACTGGGTAATTTAATTGATTCAATGCAGTGCCCAACGATCCTACGTACATGCATTTATCAGTATTGACTAGAAGAAAAAAATATTTTCTTGAGAACTTACCATTTCCAGCGACTGTGGTTATTGAAGATCCATTGTTTTTCCAAAGTTGTACTCTATGATTGCTTCTATCAGCTATATAGATATTCCCACTTGGATCCACATGAACACCTGAAGGTCGATTTAAAAACGTCATATTAGGACCTGATTGTCCACTAGATTGACCGGCGACAATCGATAATGTTGATGAACCGACTGTGGTTTTCGAAATTCTATTATTGTCTGAATCAGCAATATAAACAACACTATTTGATGAATCCAACATGATACGTATTGGAGACCATAGTTGATTAATTAGACTTCCGCCGACTCCTGTACCAGCTATAACCGTTGACGTTGAAGACCATGTCCATTGAAATGAAGTACCTATCACTTACTCTGAATTATATAACAAAATCGAAAACGATATGTGCTCACTTGTTGTAGCTGTTGCTGTTTTAGAATTTTGAATAACAGTATATAAACCTATACCTAATCCTGCGATAGCTGCTATTCCAACGATTATTCCAAGAGTGATTCCAATCACTTTTGTTTTGGAAATCTTTGGAATTTTATCGACATTATTTATTTGATGATCGATACTAATAGGTGATTCTATTGGTTTTTTAACATCATTCGATTGTTTAGATTTGGGTATAATCGATGATGGAGTAACGGATCGTGCAGGTGTTTGAGAACTTGGTTTTATCTTGAAACAAAGAGAAATATGGATGTAAGATATAATCTAATCGTATGAGTATTTTCACTTTCTGATTATGAGGTCGTAGAATTATTGAGATGTGTGGTGTATGAGCAGCAGCCATAGTATGTAGAAAATGATGGCAAAAAAATTAATATTGTTGACGTTCCTCTCTTCTACTGTTGTAAATCAATTTCATAGAAATATAATTATGTGACATTCAATCCTTATAAGTTTTACTTTTATAGTTATTCAATTTTTATTTTATCAAAAAATCATTATAAGATTGAAAAATATAATTATAGTTGGTCCGACAACGATTGATATAGAGCAATAAATCGATTTATACACGTGTCACTATTAATTAGTTATGCATATCTTGATTTTGTTTATTAGATGAAACAAAAAGAAAACTGAGTGTGACTTTTATTAATTATCAATCATAAAAAACAAGACAACGCAATTCAACACTACATTGTTGAAGATTGGATTTGGCCGTCATACTATCGTTTATAAAAGCAGTATGAGCACCGAATTGAGCAACATTGGGATTGCTATCGAAAATTTTGAAGACAAACATTTCATCGGATTTCATATTGCTCGTATAATACCATTTTTGATTATCTTTAGCATGATTTGATACGATATAAATTGCTACTGAATTATTTGACCCACGAACTTCAGATACATGAATATCATGATTGATATCTAATGTTTGATAATCACAAATTGTTAGAGGAGTATTAACTATTGGATTCGGTCCTAATGGTTTCCAAACATTGATTATTTGAAAATGATTATGCAATACTTTCTCGGCTTCTTCGTCGCCAAGAACTTCTTTAACTTTGAATCTAGCCGAATCCGGATTATTGTCAACATGCGGATAGAAAACAGGATTCTTATGAGTTAAATCACATTGTTCAGCCGGACGTAATGGACCACGAAAACGAATTACATGACCGAAAATAACAACATGCGCAGCACCTAAACGATTTTTTAATAAACTCATTATATCATCATAATAGATTTGTTTTTGTGGACTATTATCTTCGAATGGTTCATGAATATTTCCATTATATTTATGAAATTCAAAACCATTCATATCAAGTTGAAATTGATTTTCTTTTCCACGTACATCGTAGATGGGTAATCGAGTTGGTACTAAATCATAATTTGAACCGGTTAAACCTAATTTTGGTGTTGCATCCATCCATGGAAGTGAACCATCTTTGGTGTTGCAATTATAAAAATTAATTTGGCCTTGTGTATCGACAGACATTGATATTCACTTGTGTTTAAACATCTATCGAGTATATATAGGACCGATTTTATCTGTTATCTAAGCAAATAGATCGTTCTCGTGTCCTACAGTACGAAGGGTTAATGATTAACATTTTGTATCTTATCTTCAATTATATACGCTTTGCACTATAAGCTGTTTTATGTTTCCTTAGGTTCGTTTCATAAATTTCGATTCAATTTAAACAAAAAGACATAATTGAAAAGGATGATTGTCTTAGTTATTATTCTTGGAATAGCACAACAATTCATCATTATACACACACACACCCCATCATATAGCGCCATCTTTATATCAATGTGAACATTCATAAATGTTCATGCCTTCTCGTTTCTCATTTTTGCACAATGCTGAACAACCTCAACGAAAGCACTTTTTCTCTTATCAATTTTTTCGAACAGTCATGTTCGTTCCCTCTTCAAAGTTCGACTATCAGTAAAATATTCAGTAGATAAATATGTACAACGATAATAATACCTCGTAAAGCAGTATCGTTTGTTAACTCATACAATATCATGTGCCTCGCCCTAATTGATGTGTTCAGTTTTTTCCTGCGTTCTAGATAAAACCGATGGAAGACGATTCGGTTATAATAGAAAACAAAAAAAATATCAAAGATATTATAAATGTTGTTCATCTTGGTTTATCGTTTTTGTTAGTATTTATGGCATTTAGTGTTTCTCAAACATTCCAAACATCGAGTGATCATGGACGCCAAGGTGCAATTGCGCTTGGCATTCTCTACGCTAGTTATGCTCTATCGAGTTTATTTCTTTCGTCTTTTGTAACACGTCTTCTCGGTATTAAATTAACATTATTTTTAAGCAGTTTAACTTATGTTTCGTTTGTTGCTGTTAACATTAAGTTTAATGTTTATACTTTATATTTCATCTCTGCCTTAGTAGGCGTAGGATCGAGTTTGATTTGGACTGCACAAGGTGTTTATGTATCATTGTCGACTACACAACATGAAATAGCGAATCACTTCGAACCTTCATCTAAACGTGGAATTTTTAATGGATTATTTTTTTGTTGTTTTCAAATGAATACAACGATTGGTTTCGGTGTTGCATCTCTCTTATTCTATCTAAACATTGAACTCTGGTTAATTTTTATTATTTTAACAGTCATTGGTGTCATCGGATCGATATCATTATTATTCTTACGTCAAGTAGAAACTGATCATTTAGAACAACGATCCGTATTTTCAAGTATTAGTTTATTAGCAGATTCTAAACAATTACTTATGGCGCCATTGATTTGTTATACTGGTATTCAATTTTCATATTTATATGGTTCAATTCCTCCGTTGATTCTTTCGAAAAGTTTGAAATTTTTGGTCTATGCAACTTATGGTATGACCAACGCAGCTAGTTCCGTTTTATTTGGTCGATTAAGTGACCTCGCACATCGACGAATTTATTTTTTTGCATTTGCTACAATCCTGCATTTAACAGTTTACATGTTATTGATCACTGTTTGGTCGCCACCGATTGATCAAAGTCAGATTTATATATTTTTTATTATTATTAATTGTTTAGCTGTTGCTGATGGAATTTTTTTAACTCAAATTTATTCTGTATTGGGCACATTATTTAACAATATTCCACCATTTGATATTTTTGCTAATTTCAAATTATTTCAATCAACATTCATTGCTTTGGCTTTTGTTAGTCGAAATTATTTAAGTTTCGAAATTCAAACATATCTTTGCATTGGCTGGTTGCTCATGGGTTTGGGACTATTGATTATTTGTCATAATGGATTTTATTCAATTGATATTTCACAACCAAATACTACAGCGAATAAAGAACTCGATGATGCTATAGAGCCACATTTAATGATTGAAATTAAGCGATTAAGCACTTTAGAAGATTAATGTCTTTGTTAATTTTTTAGTATTATTTACATATTATTCCTGCATTTACACTAGCTATTTGATTGTTCATCATTGTTTTGATTTGAATCGATTTTCTATTCTGTTTTTTAAATAAACAATGACAGGTGCACTGTACTTACGTGGACTTTCTATACTTTGTTGATATGACATTAAGACGAAAACGGGTCGACTCTCAAGTTTGAAAAGAACGAAATAACAAGAAGAAAAACAAACGTTTTCGAGATAATATATATGAAGAGAAGAACTAAACAGACCCTTTGAATATTTTTTACTTATTGATCACAAAACATGGACACAAATTTCGATTCTGTAACACCAGTACTTTCTTCGAAGAAACGAAATACTAATGATATTTGTAATGTTGTTCATCTTGGTTTATCGTTTTTGTTAATATTTATGGCATTTAGTGTTTCTCAAACATTCCAAACATCGAGTGATCATGGACGCCAAGGTGCAATTGCGCTTGGCATTCTCTACGCTAGTTATGCTCTATCAAGTTTATTTCTTTCATCATTTGTAACACGTCTTCTCGGTATTAAATTAACATTATTTTTAAGCAGTTTAACATATGTTTCGTTTGTTGCTGTGAATATTAAATTTAATGTCTATGCTTTGTATTTCATCTCTGCTTTAGTAGGCGTAGGATCGAGTTTGATTTGGACTGCACAAGGTGTTTATGTATCCTTGTCGACTACACAACATGAAACAGTGAATCACTTCGAACCTTCATCTAAGCGTGGAATTTTTAATGGATTATTTTTTTGTTGTTTTCAAATGAATACAACGATTGGTTTCGGTGTTGCATCTCTCTTATTTTATCTTAACATTGAACTTTGGTTAATTTTTATTATTTTAACAGTCATTGGTGTCATCGGATCGATATCATTATTATTCTTACGTCAAGTAGAAACTGATCATTTAGAACAACGATCCGTATTTTCAAGTATTAGTTTATTAGCAGATTCTAAACAATTATTTATGGCGCCATTAATTTGTTATACTGGTATTCAATTTTCATATTTATATGGTTCAATTCCTCCATTAATTCTTTCGAAAAGTTTGAAATTTTTGGTCTATGCAACTTATGGTATGACCAACGCAGCTAGTTCCGTTTTATTTGGTCGATTAAGTGATCTCGCACATCGACGAATTTATTTTTTTGCATTTGCTACAATCCTGCATTTAACAGTTTACATGTTATTGATCACTGTTTGGTCACCACCAATTGATCAAAGTCAGATTTTTATATTTTTTATTATTATTAATTGTTTAGCTATTGGTGACGGAATTTTTTTAACTCAAATCTATTCTGTATTGGGCACGTTATTTAACAATATTCCACCATTTGATATTTTTGCTAATTTCAAATTATTTCAATCAACATTCATTGCTTTGGCTTTTGTTAGCCGAAATTATTTAAGTTTCGAAATTCAAACATATCTCTGTGTTGGTGTTCTGTTGGTTGGTTTGACATTACTAATTATTTGTCACAATGGATTTTATTCAATTGATGTTGCAAAATCTACGACCGATTTGGATAAAGAATTGAATGATGAAAAAGAAACACCACTAATGATTAAACTGCAAGGATGAAGTCCATAGAATAGCGACGCAATAAAGACGATTGTTTGTTTAAAGTTTATCTGTACTTAGCATGCACCTAGGTCACCTTGAGGAATGAAAAGCATTTAGTATGTTCTGTCAGTGCATGTTCTTCACGTTATCAGTATAGAATTGAAAGTGAAGGTCGAATTTCATATTTCAACGAATACGAATCAGTGAAGAAAACAGAAAGATAAAAATCTATGATTAGCAGTTAATAAAGTTTAGGATTCTATATGTTTTCCGTGCATCGACATATAAGGTGTTGTTCGGTTTTTATTTGTTTTTTTGAATAAAAATCTTTATATTAATAAAAGAATATCAGTACATGTGCAAGATGAATATTTTAAATGCGCATTGATTTGTTTATATTTCTGTTGTTTTTGAAATAGAATTTGTGGTTATAGAGATCTATCATACGATCACACAATAATCGAATACGTTTTAGGATAGTTCAATTTGTTTACTTTATGATTAAACCATGGGATTGAAAACAAAATCTAGATTTTAGAAGATCACGAAGTAAATGAATCGATGAAATAATAGTTTTGTTTGTAATTTTAACTGATTTGAAGCTATTGATTGAAATATAATAATTTGTTTGAATGTCAAATGATAATCGAATAATTACGATAAGACTTCTGTTTATCAATAGTGCTTTAGTGATATGTAGAGAAGTATATCGACTCGTACTGTCTCACTTTATGTGACAAATGAATATTTTTGAGAATAAAAATTCTATTCAATTTCTTTATTCGTACATTGAAGCAAGAAGCAATAATTAGTAATATCATTTGCATTGGCATAACAAAGGATTCTTCTGAATGACAACCAGCACGATTATATTCATTTGTTATTCTGATTCACAATAGTGTATTTTCACTTTTATTAATTTACTTCTTTCGATGTAATTACCGAATATTCATAATTAAGATTTTAGTCAACTATTTCGATTTGATAAATTCAAGAACAGAAGTTGAAAGATATTTTTCGGGATGAAGACTTAAACGAAAAGTTTACATTATTTGTTTATTCTCTTATTGCTTTCGTAGATTCTAAATACTTTCAATATAAACTATTAACTCTATTTCTCACTTGGTTAATGAACTTTTACAACGTTGAATTCTATCCATTTTTTCATATACACGTCATTTGGGAGTTTTAGTTGAGAATATTCATTGAGAATGACTTCGAATATGAATGAATATTTTCTTATGAAATTATTTCATTTCTATCTAATTTCATTATAAAATCTATTGAATATCAAAAAAACAAATAGGATCACATAGCATTTGAATGATCACTAATACGATTCTGTTCAATTTTATCTCACATTTTGATAGAAATATTCACTGACACATATACAGATATGTATCATATTATAAATAAGTATATCTTACGACGAACATATTGTTCGTTTTGTTCATGTTTACTGACAAGGAAAGCAAGAGAATTGATATTCATGTAAAGAGATTTAAAATAATTGAATGATATTTAACATAGTTCTATTCTGTATTCTTCTTTAATTGCAAAGAAAGTTAGATATTGAATAAATTCATTGAAATTAGATTATTTATGAATATTATTTATTAATAATTGGTTGATCTATCTTGTTTATTTTGATTTCACAGATTTTCTATTGAGTAAAAAACTGAAGATCATATATTAACTGAATAGATCTTATTAGATTCTAATCGTATATGTTAAACCTTTGATAAACAAATCATAAGAATTGATATTAATATTGAAAATCACACAGTAAATCGATGTATTTTGAAGTCAACAGATATTTATTTGAATGCTTTAATTATCTTCAAAACAGAATATTATATTTCATTGATCTATGGCTAATCATAATATAAATGAATGCATTTCATCAATATAAAACTATACACTCGTTATGTTATTTTAAAAAGTAGAATCTCTCAAAAATCATTATTAGTCAATAGATGATAATTTCCAAATAACAATTTACCAAAAGACTTGATCTAACATTGTGCGTATAGATGACGATCTCACGCATAATGTTGAAATAGTTTGTAGTTTACATAATAATTAAACAATTGAAATCAAGAATTTGTTCATTTTCTTTAGTTTTATCATTTGTCATACTATTCAATTCAATAGAATCGTAGAAAATAATGTCAGAAATAAACATGCAACACAACAATTATGAAATTTTTTATAGTTTATTTCATATGATCTATTCCAATACATTCGATTTATCAATTAAATAGATTGATACAGAAAAAATGAATAAAAACTCAACTAGGACACATGCATCCACCACAATCGAGCTGTGTCGAAGAAGATAATGTATTCACATTCGAGTTGATTTCTAATTGAAGAAATGATATTCAAATTTCTTATGACGTGATATTGAAATAAATTCTCAAATTTACCTAGTTGATTGTTTTGAAATGTGACGATTTGTTGTTTAAGTTGTTGAATTTCTTTCAATTGCTCGAGTATTTGACTTTTTTGCTGAATGATTCGTTGTTTTAGTTGTTGATTTTCTTCGGTTAATTGAATAATAACAGGTCTAGTCAATTCGAATTGACAATTAAGTAGATGTTCATTGAGTTCATGTCGTTGTCCTGACCATGAACATTGAATATTTGCTGCAGGACAATGAACAATTGTGTTCGGACAGATTTGTTGAATGTGTTCGACGAAATTAGCTTGTTCGATTCCAATTTGTCCACAAACCGAACATTTGATTTGAAGACGATCGAGCATATTTCGAAGTGAACGTGGAGCTGGTATAAGATTTTCAACTGTTAAAGATTGTCGACAATGGGGACAGTGGGAACTTTGCTTTTCAATCCAATTCACAATACATTCACGGCAAAATGTTTCACCACAAGATGTACAAAATGGATTTTGCAAAGGCGAATAACAAATGTGACAGATTAATTCTGGATCAACCGTTGATTCATCTATATATTCGAATAGTGTATGCATTGCTTTTGTATTTTATTATCTTTGTTGAATTTGCACTCCTTTTTTTTAAACACAAGTAATGGCCTAAAACCTTGAACAAGAGTTAAAAGAAACTAAGATTTAAATACTTTATCACCTTGTAATGTTAAGGTCTGATAAGAACAGGTACAGAACAAAACAAAGGTACGATTCTCGAACGCGAACAAATGCATCGTGATATTCTATTCAAGAAGATGAAAAGAACTTTGGACCGTACATACGAAACAAAAAGTTTGTTGTTTTTCTTTTCTACTTTATCAACCGCAAGCATAAATGCGTCGATATACTGTGAAGGTCACGGTCATGCAACCGAGTTTCGAGATAAACTGCTTAAATTTTAGATCGTGTTGAATTACTACCTTGAAAAACATATAATATCATCTCACACAATCAACATCACTATATAAGTAGTCAAATATTTTGTATTATATCCCATGCGTACAGACAAAATGCAGAAGCAAATTTTAGTTGGTATTATCATGCTCTTTGGAATAATTCAAAGTGAAGGAGCTTTCAGTGGAGTACAAAAACAATTTCAACAACAAATGCTAGCTGCACATAATCGATTTCGAGTTCGTCATTGTGTATCACCTCTTCGACTCGATGATAATCTCAGTCGTTCAGCGCAACGTTACGCTGAAGTACTTGCGCGAACAAATACTTTTAAACATAGTGGAACCAAAGGTATCGGAGAAAACCTTTACATGATGAGTAATTCACAAAAAATAACCAAAGTTGATGGTAAATAAAACAAAATATTTAAAAAAAAATCAAAATATCCTGTAGGTGCGAAAGGAACACAATCATGGTACGATGAAGTAAAATTTTACAATTACGCTAATGGTGGTTTTTCAATGAAGACAGGCCATTTTACACAAGTTGTTTGGAAAGGTTCTCAAAAACTTGGTGTTGGTTTTGCATATAGTAGTGATCGCAAGAAAGTTTATGTTGTTGCTCATTATTCACCTCCTGGTAATTTCATCGGACAATACGCACAAAATGTTCTTCGACCGAAATGCTGAATTTTTCAATTTTTTTTTCTCATTCTCAATAAATCATCACTATTTATTCTAACATATTATATTTCTGTATATATTCTCCTAGGATCATGAATACGAACCAATATTTCGAGGTCATCTCCTTGAAAAGATTTAAATTCAAATAGAAACCTATAAAGAATCGTACAAAGAGTATAGTCGAAATATTTTCTTACATCATATCATGTACAAGCGAGTTTTACTTGGTATTGCCGTGCTCATTGTAACAATTCAATGTGAACGATTATCAAATCGTACTGATCGATACAAACGCGCTTTCAATACGAAACAAAAACAATTTCAACAACAAGTGTTAACAGCACATAATAAGTTTCGAGCACGTCATTGTGTATCGCCACTGCAATTGGATAAAGGTCTGAGTCGTTCAGCACAACGTTACGCTGAATTACTTGCACGAACAAATACTTTCAAACATAGTGGAACGAAAAACATCGGAGAAAATCTTCAATTAATGAGTAGTTCTCAAAAGATAACCAAAATTGATGGTAAAGAAACACCAAATATTAGTTGATAATACGTATATGTATATCTTATAGGTACTAAAGCAACACAAACATGGTATGACGAAGTGAAATTCTACAATTATGCTAAAGGTCTTTTTTCGAAGAAGACCGGTCATTTCACACGACTTGTTTGGAAAGATTCTCGAAAAGTTGGTGTCGGCTTTGCGTATAGCAAAGATCATCGAAAAGTCTATATTGTTGCTCAATATTCACCTCCTGGCAACGTTCTAGGACAATTTACAAAAAACGTTCTTCGACCAAAGTGCTGAACTTTCTTTTTTCTTTTCTATTTTGAAATGACGTCATTCGAGAGAGGAAAATTCCATCACGTTGTCTATGCATATAAAGAGAACGAGAAAAATAACAGAACTTATTTGAATAATGAATCGATCACGACATGTTGCGCATGTTGCATTCTGTGATTCTTCTTATTTCGTTCGATTTGATGATAATTCATGGTCAAGTCGAGGTGTACCGAACGTATTAACGAATCCATTGGAAAAAAACAAATCCGATATTGAATTTCTTGCATTAGGTTCAAATGAACAATATTTTTATAGACTTGCAAATGGCAAGTTTGTCTATAAAATTCATGATAATTACATCAATGAGTTATTACGAAATTCGACACTTCGACCGCATAAAGTATTTTGAAAATAATTTTTCTCTCAAAAATTATCGACTCATTCAAATTTTGAATTTCAAGATTTGGTTTAATGAAAACAATGGATATATCATTCAATTTGAAGATTTCAATTTAGCATGGAGTAATATTCCAGAAAAACTTCGATTGAACTTGAAATTACGTTCGAAAACTTTACCCAAAATCGAACATATCACATTCGGTCCGGATGACATCTGGTGGATAGCTTTTCAAGATGGATCTTCTTCGTGGTCATCGAATATACCCAGATGTTTCCATCCGTTTTTAAATAAGATGAAATGTCTTGTATTAGATCCGATGTCACATTGTAATTATTTCGTATTTAAAAGCGATGGAGGTATGACATGGAGTGTAGATGATCGGTTCTCTGCTCTTGTCCATGTACGTACGGATGGCAGTGTGCATTATATTAATCCTCAGACTATTCGTTATACACAAAACTCGATTAGTCGTATGTTGAATTGATTTGTTCAGAGAGGAGAAAACAATGATTTATGTTTTCGTAATAGATGAATTTGCAAATGGACAAAGAATTTTCGATTTACGTGATGAACTTGAACAAGGACTAACAACGGTTGATGAAGTGCCAATAATCGATGTTATACGAACACAAAGTGGTAATATTTGGTCATTAAATAACCGTCGTTTATGGTGTTTTCGTAATGCATCAAATGTTAATCAAATACCGGTTCGTTTTGTCAAACAACGACCCAATTGGTTCGATCATCGAATTCGAATACTCAAACATCCATTTCATGTTAATATACGATTTTCTGAAGAGGTTTTGTTCTAGTGGAGTGATTTATTAAGATAAACGTAACATGTATCTATTGTGTACCTTTGTGCATGTGTTTTTTTTTCTTCCTTCTAACCTTCATGAGTAAATACCAGCTGATAAGAGAAGAAGTGCATCTCTTTTAAATTTCGAATCAAACTGAATGTCGTCTCGAAACCAACTAACGTTCCTTGAGACATGTTTATCCGGATTGATCATGGGTTTTATCTCGTACAATGGTTCGTTTTCTGTTGTATCAATTACTCATACAATCGTTGCATTGATATTCGGTCGACAATCTTGGATAACGATATTTTCAACAGCTGTAAGTCAGTTAGTAGCTGGTTATTTGCAAACACATTCATCACGAACTGGTATGTCAGTTAGTACGAAGGTATTTCGTGGATTTTATATAGCTAAAGTCGATATGAAAAATCGACGAAAATTCAATGAAACACGATGGGAAAGTGTCAAACGATTTTTTATTGTCTCACCGATGAATGCATTTGTTTTGAATTTAATGTGGGAAACATTTACTATTTTATATTTGCTTCAAACGAATTTCATTTTGAAATATGCCGAAAAAACAAAAACAAATCAAACAAATTTCGAACGAAATCTCATACTTGTACATGGTTTTACACGTTATATAGTCGGTTGTCTAGCTGGTATTGGTTCAGGAATTATTAATCATCTCTGGCAACGATATCGAGCTCAAGCAAACGCTTCCTATGCAGTATTTAATACGGATAGAAACAAATTAAAATTACAATCAAAGGAACGAATAAAATTATTAAGTCCATTCAATATTGAAAATTGGATTAAAACGTTGGTTATGCTTCCAGGAGCACTGTTTTATATTCTTAGTAGTATACCGAATTTTACTGGTTTACATCTTCTAAATCCAAATATGAAGAGATTGATTAGTGATTTGCTTGTTGTTCATGGTGGTTGGTTTTATTTTCGAGATTTTCTAATGCTGATTCTTAAGAAAAAAGAAAAACCTCCACCGCCTGCTGATCATCAAGTCAAACTATTGAAAAATGCGGATGAAGCTTAATAAAGTATACGATCATATTTTTTCTCTGATGTAGAATTTTGATAATCAAGAGCGTCTATGAATAAAACTTTTGTTTTTAACTAGTACAATAATTGTATTGTCACTTATTCAAACATTACCATTGACTAGTGATTCTCAGATTAATGTATTTTCAATACCTGGACTTAATTATCTATCAGCTCGTCTATTCTCGAACATGTTTTACTAAAAGTTGTCAAACTGAAATACTCAATTGGGCTCATACAGCAGATTTTTTCGGTGTTACTGATACGGATCTACCTGATGGATGGCAAGTTGAACAAGTTCATATTTTACATCGACACGGTGCTCGATATCTGACATCTCAAGATCTTGATGGCAGAAATATTAATAGATTTGCACTTAAAATTCAAACTGTTCGTTCGGATAGTAATAAATTTACTGTATCACTTACGTTTTTATCATTACCATTAACGCTTGGTTCAAATAATACATTAGCAGGAAATTTAAATTGTCTAAATTCACTTCTATCATTGACAGCAACTCAATATAACTATTCGGCAGAACAAGCTGTCTATAAATTTATTCGTATGAGAGTAGATAATGGAATTTTACCATTGAATACAATTCGAGGTGGATTATGTTCGATGAAAATTTTACGTTGAATGAAGCGAATTTTAAAGAAAATGGAACCATTTTATCTTAATATTTCTTTGTTTTTATTATGATAAATAAAGAACTAACTACAAAAAAGAACAATAATCAAACATAAATGAAAATAGAATTATGCGAGAGTAGAAGTTATAATAGGAGTAGGTCTATAAACTTCACAGTTGTTTAAAAGGGCGCTTGTAAAATCGAGACCATAGCAAAGATAAACGAATCCTGTAGATTCAATTAAAGTTGTAGTATGACTAAGTCTGAGAGTTTTTGGACACAATACTTCCATAAATGTGTCTGTAACACTATTGTATATTTGACATAGATATGTTCCCTTGACCATATCCATAGCTACCATAAGTAATATACTTTCCTGATCATCTAATAGTGTGGCAGTATGTACATAGTATATAATATTACTCTGGTTAACATGTTTGATGGTTAATGTTTTAACATCAAATATATCATAAGTTGTTACCATACTTACAAAATCTGTGCCGCCAAAAATAAAAACTTTATCAACAGGTGGAGGAACATATGTCGCTGTATGATATATTCTAGCCACGGACATATTAACAGGTATAAATTGAAATTCATTTGTTGCCACATCATACAATTCAAGAGTATTAGCGGCATAGGGTGTATTCGAATCAGAAACTACTCCTCCAGCTATAAGTACTTTATCAATTGATGAGATATACGTTGAGGTATGATATAGTCTTCCATATCTAAGTGTATTTTTCACTGGACGAAACTTAGCACCATCGAAAACATCTCCAGTAAGACCGTAATTAGTAGAGCTAGGTGTATCTCCACCACTTATAAGTATTATTTTATTAGATACTGTTGAAACTACTGATCCATGTGATGCACGAATTTGTGACATCTTAATTGATGATAATAGACCTGATATAGGATCGAATAATCTGCCCGCGTCTGAAACTAAATTCTGTCCCATTAGAATGCCACCAGAGAGTAAGATTATATTTTTCGTTGGCATGAAACTAGCACCAATATATGCGAATACTCCTAATGTTGGACAAGTATATATTTCTATTATTTTCCCAGTAAGTCCATCATGTTTTTCGATGACATTTACTCCATCGCTGTTTACATTACTTACAATACCATTAATAATGTAAACTGAATTGTCATAGGGAGAATATAGACTTGTATGTGTCATACGAGTAGATGGAACATAACCTATACAAATATTGCGCTTCGATATAATATCTAACTATACAAGTAGATCAGATGACTTACCTGTTGCAACTGGATCTTCGATGATACATATGTCTGGTTCTCCTGAAGTAAGAAAAAATATTTTTAAACAAAAATTAAAAAATCTTAGTAATATTCGCTCACTTGTTGTAAACTCGTCAGCACTCGTGGTTTCGACAGTAGTTTCATACGGTAACGTATAATCTGTATTGCTAATCATAAGATTAGTGCTTATGAAAGATAGATATTCGGTTATTGTTGGTATTGGCAATGAACTCGTCATTAATCTCGATGGATCAATCGTATTCTCGGGTTCTGTAGGATCAGATGTTATTTGTTTAATTTGATTAGAAGTATTTAGATCATCACTGGTTTTCTCGTAAGAAGTACGTATTAATTCAACAGTGGAGTATTGATCAGAGCTTGTCTGTGTGGATAATTGTAAATATGGTAATGTAGAAGATTCGACATCTTCAGATGTATAGATTTGTGTGTCTTTAGTATTTATAATTTCAATTTGATCAACAGTTGTATTGGCTGTCTTTTGATTATGATCGTTATCAGTTGATTGTTTTATCTCTTCTGTTTCCACACTAGTTTTTATAAATTCAATAGTTGTTTGTTCGATACTATTTGTTGACTCTTCTCGAATATATGACAATGTAGACGATATCGTTTCCATCGTTGTACCATCTCTTGAAACATCAAAATGGATATTTGTTTGTGACTTCAACGATGTAGTTATGCCATCATAACGCGCGGTTTCTTCTGTTTCCAACTGTAATGGTGTAACTGTATTATAGTTTGAAGACGGCTTCGTTTGACTTCTAATGAAAGCACTTGTATCATCACTTGGCAAATATTCTGTTTGTCCATTCGATTGTTCAATTGTTTGATATTTTAGAGAAGATGAAGTTCGTTCATTTGATAGCGTAGTAGTTTCATGACTAGAGAATGTTTCTATTTCAAATGTTGATGCTGTGACTGTTTCATCGTTTGAAGAAGATCCTATTTCCTGTTTCGAGGATGTCGTTGCTTCATCGCTCATGGAAGAGTCCATGTTGATCTTCGACGACAGTGTTCTATAGTCAGTGAAAGCTTCTGTCTGCATCTCCGAGAATGTTGTGTTCTCAAATATTGAAGAATGTGGAGTTTCCTTGGAAAGTCTTGTAGCTTCATTGTCAGTGAAAGCTTCTGTCTGCATCTCCGAGAATGTTGCGGTCTCAAACATTGAAGAATGTGGAGTTTCCTTGGAAAGTCTTGTAGCTTCATTGTCACTGGAAAATTTTGTTGGAATATTCGATGATATTATTTCATGAATTGGATAAAGTGTAGCTGCTTGATTGTTGGTAGAAGACTCAGCATGGATGTTCGACGATGTTATTGTTTCAAAACTGGTAGAAGCTTCTGTTTGCATTTTTATCAATCCAGTTGTGTCATGAAATGAAGTGGATTTTGTTACTGAATATTGAGTTTCTTGCTTGAGTGATGTAGATGTGATAAATCTTGACGAGAATTGTGCTTGAACTTCTGTAGATGAAACTAAACCATCATTTGCAGTGGATTTTGTTTCCAGTTCTGATGATTCAGTTGATGAAGTAGTCGTCTCAGTACTTGAAAAATACTGCGTCTTTGATGATTCATTGGGAGTAGAATCTGTTTGAACTTTTGTTCCGATACTTGTTTCAAAGCTAGAAGAACGTCCTGTTTGAGTTTCCGTGAATAGAGTTGTACCGTCATTGGAAGATGTTTTTGCTTCTATCTCTGGTGATTCAGTTGACAAGAACCTTGTTAAAATCTTTGATGTTGTTGTTGCTGTTGTTTCAAGACTAGTAGAAGATTGTGTTTGAATATCTGTGAACGCAATTGAACCATCGTTTGAAGAGAATTCAGCATTCATCTGTGATGATGTATGTATTTCAAAACTAGACGGATGTTGTGTTTGTACTATTGATGGTGTTGTAGTTGCCTCATAACTAGTAGAAGAGAGAAATTTTATTTTTGTGAATGTCGTTCCATCATCGTTTGATGAGATTTCTGTTTGTATCTTTGAGACTTCAGTAAACGCATCTTGTGTTTGTTGTGTTGATGACAAATATTGTTCTTGACTCATCAATGGTAAAGACGTTGCAGAGTTTGAAGAAGATTGCGTTGAAGTTTGTGTAGATTCAGTTGTATCGTAATGTAAGGAAGATTCTGGTTGAATCTTCGATGATGTAGCTTCATCAAAGGTAGAAGGAAATGGTATTTTTGTCTGTGATGATGTAACAATTCCTGTTGATATAATTTTGTCACGAGTTGAGAAAGATTGTGTTTGCAGTTCCAATAATGTAGTTGTTTCATGGCTTGAAGAAGGTGATGCTGTTTCATCATTGATAGTAGAAGATTTTGTTTGCACTTTTGAAAATTCAGTTGGCGGTTGTGCTTGACTTGTTGTAGTTGTCATGGATTTAGTTGTATCATAAGTTGGAGAAGATTGAATTTGCACCTTCGGTGATGTAGTTTCATGATAGATAGAAGAGAGTCGTGCTGGTATTTCTGATGATGTTAGTATTTCACTGTTGGTACCTATGATTGCATCCCCATTTGATAAGGATTCTGTTTGCATTTTCAATGGTGTATTTGTTTCATAGCTGGTAGAAGATTCTGTTTTGATTATCGGAGATTCGGTAATTGATAAAAGTTGCGTTTGAACTTTCGATGATGTAGCAATCGAATAGAACTCTTCGCTCTTGTTTGATTCAGTTTGTTCTTGAACTTGAATTGATGTCGAAATTGTATTTTTAGTTGACGTTGGGATCGGATAGTTCATTGTATTATTCGGAATCGTAGTGCTATTCGTTTGCTCTTTGATTGAAGAAGTTGAACTCACATTGTAAGTAGTCGATGTAACCGTACTAACTGTACTTGTATTGTTGGTGGTGGATTGTGATTCATTTGTAAGACCATCTTTCGATGTAGTACTAATGGAATTTAACACTGCATGAGTATTTGAAATCGTTGATGATGCGTCAAATGTTGTATTATTTGGATCATCTAAAATTAATAGTTGAATAATTTAAAATATTTTCGAGTGAACACACAAAAAATACGAACATGTAATTGGAAATATTCCAATTGAACACAAACGTAGAGTAGTTGCCTGACCATAGACATCAATCGATATAGTCGAAGTATATTTAAAGTGTTGTATGACTTTAGCAACCCATGTTTGAATACAAATGGAACTTCGACAAATAAGACGGCGTGGATAATTTAGTTGAAATTGAAAAATGACCGCGTCACCACTGGCATCAGTCACGTGTTCTTCACAACGTATACTAAATAGAACATAGATTTTCAATTTAGAAAAACAAAACCATAGCGTAAGATTTGAAGAACATACTATCGTTTACGTCGTGACAATGCTGTTTCTTGACCAATTTGCATAACTTCTAATACGTTCTTCTGTTTTAAATTGAGTGCATTTTCGAACTTAATATAAAACCTTATTAATCTTTTTTTGTTCCGAAATACATCATAATGACTTACAGAATTTTGTAATTTGCTTCTATCAATTGAAGACCATTTTGTTAGAGATTCACTTTTTGCTGTTGGTAACAAATACGTTGCATTGATCGGATAATCTTGAAAGAAAGAACGAAGAAAAAAACATTTTGCTGAACGTTCAAAAAAAATGATTGTTTTATATACCTGTTGGATATTGTTCGAAGCTGATTTCACTCTTGTTAAGATAAAGCGGCATTAGTGAAATGATTATCAACGAAACAATCACGGTTAAAATCGAAATGATAAAACAAATCGATATGGAAAACCGACGTTGAAATGTACTCATTGGATATTACCTTTGCTTATTGATTAACGTTTATTGGAAAAATCGTGATTTTTATACGTCGCAAAAAGAAAGTATATTTTGCGTACATTTAACTAAACCAAATATAGAGATGCAAACCTATCATTCTTTGAGTCTCATGATAATAAGCATGCATAAATCAGACATTGTTTTCAATGGGATATCCGATTAAATCGAATATATCATACATCATTATTCTATTGATAAAAACTGTCAGATCCCATCGATTTGATTATACGTAAAAAGAACAAAAAAAACACATCACCTCTATTTGTTTTGATCAAATCCTGTCTGTCTATACCTATAGGTAAATCCTATTTTTCTTTTTTTTTCAGTGCATCATATCATATGATGGTAATATTATATTGAATGATTTTATTTCGATGTTAGTTATTCCTTAATCATATATCAGCAGTAGACGATTTATGCATGCTACAGTGAATCGAAAAATTATCCGTCCACCTACTCAAATTTTTTCTTTCAGTTTTTTTCAACCGTACAGAAACTAACTTCGGAACTTCTATTAGTTGCATCTTGTAGCATATCATGTCTAGTAAATATACTATCAGTTTCATCTTTCTATTTCCTTCAATCTTTATTTTCATAACAAACGAAAAAATATACATGAATTTTCGAGAACAAAAAATTATCCGTCCATATAGAGAAAATATAAATTTAACCTGTTGAATAACCAACTATCCTCTCGATTTCTCTCGAAACGTTTTAGAACGTTCTAGTAGAAAGTTCTGGAACATTTGAAATAAATATAAAGAGTGAATTTTGTTTGAAATCAAATTGATTATACATTATGGCACCTAAAAAGAAGGAGCATGATAATGATCTTCGAAATCTAGTGATACAACATTATAAAAATGGTGATTCTCAACGAGAAATAGCAGTAAAAACATTACTTCCACGAACTACAGTTCAATATATGATTGAAAAGTTCAAGTCGACAAAATGTATTGGCAATTTATTTGGCCGTGGTCGCAAAAGAAAAACAACTGCAGCCACAGATCGACTTATTCAACGTAAATTAAAGGCCGATCGACGAAAATCAGCACCTGCAGTGAAGATCGAAATCGAAAATGAACTAGGAATTTCTTTATCTGCTGATACTATCCGGAATCGAGCTCACGAAGTTGGTTTATATGGACGAATAGCTCGTAAAAAACCTTACATAAACAAGATGAATCGAGGAAAACGGCTAAAATTCGCCAAAGAAATGCTTATAAAGCCAACAAGTTTTTGGGAATCAGTCATATGGTCAGATGAGTCAAAATTTAATCTTTTTGGCTCTGATGGTAAAGTGATGGTGTGGCGGACACCACGTGAAGAATTTGACCCGAAATGTACAGTACCTACTGTCAAACATGGTGGCGGATCTTTAATGGTTTGGAGTTGTTTTACTGCTCGAGGAGTCGGGAAATTGTGTGTTCTTGATCGAATTATGGATAGATTCTATTACAGAGACATTTTAGAAGAATATCTTCTGCCATCGATTGATTCTTTTAAATTCAGACAAGAATATTATTTTATGCATGATAATGATCCTAAGCACACTTCTGGACTAGTCAAGGATTGGTTGAAACAAAAACGAATTAAAACTCTCTCCTGGCCTTCGTCATCGCCAGACATTAATCCTATTGAAAATCTTTGGGATGAACTTGAACGAAGAGTCAAAAAACGACAACCGAAGAATCTTCAAGAATTAAAACTTTGTCTTACACAAGAATGGAGTACTATTGAATTACCAGTGCTGAAAAAGTTAGTAGATTCAGTTCCTAGTCGTTTGTATCAGTGTATAAAAATGAAAGGCTATGCTACTAAATATTAATTGTCTCGAAAAATAATTGTGTTCTTTGAAAATGAACTTATTTTTCCTACATGAACGGATAATTTTTTGTTCTCGAAAATTCATGTATATTTTTTCGTTTGTTATGAAAATAAAGATTGAAGGAAATAGAAAGATGAAACTGATAGTATATTTACTAGACATGATATGCTACAAGATGCAACTAATAGAAGTTCCGAAGTTAGTTTCTGTACGGTTGAAAAAAACTGAAAGAAAAAATTTGAGTAGGTGGACGGATAATTTTTCGATTCACTGTATATGGATGGCTATTTATCATTATGTTGATGTTGAAACGTATAAGCAGGTCTATTTCTATTATACATATGTCTATACTTCATCAATAGCAATAGATATAAGGGTTGATCGTATACCTAATAAACCGAAAAATGAATGTACAGTACAGGTGAATACGTATTCATTTCTTATCAAACTCATGTTTGTTAGTTAGTCCCATTTAAATAGAACAGTAGTTGTTTGTGGAAATGGTTTGATGGGAATTTCATATGCTTCACGAATGACAGGTGGATTTGGAGATGAAGTAACCGTAATATTATAACGATATTGATGTTCGATACGTAAACGAAAGATTGAAAAAAGCGAAGAGGTTGGTACTGCAGTTAGAACAAGTTCGACAGTTTTGACTTTAAGATTGACTGTTAATGAATCCATCGTTCCTGTATCTAAAGTAAATGCAATTCCGAGTGGTTGAAAAAATATTCGACGATGAAATGCATCACGAGGTATGATTTTCCAAGTAGAATTATCAGCTGATACAAAATAATCACATAAATAACAGAGAGGAATTTGCCATGACGGATGTCGAACTGCATAAGAACTATGAAGTGAAGCTAAGCCATAGAAAGCGAGACCATAATCAGCATCATAATAATCATGAATTAATTTACTAGGATCACCGTGTAAACCCATGCTACTGGTGTACAAATCTTAGCTGTTCTTGTTTGTGTTTTCTGGTCAGCTTTAATCATTTTAGCTTTAGTAAAATTGATTGATAAAACAGTTGGATTAAAAATTGAACATGATGAAGAATTAGGTTTAGATGAAGGAGAACATGATGAACGAGCTTATGGATGGAGACATTCAATGGTATCTGATACAATTACTGAAGAACAAATTCATCAAATAATTCAAGGTTCAATTGATCATCATATTGAAATGATAAAAAAGATTATCACTTGTACCCAATATCAGAAAATGAGAAGATCTTCAAGAAAGAAACTCTATCAATACTATCAAGAATTTTTGTACGTTCTCTAATAAAAATAAATTCTATTCATTTTCACTTTCCATATACGTACATGAATTATTGGAAAAAACGGCAGTTTTTGAAAAGATTTATCTGTTGATATTTTCACCGAACCATATATTCGATTTCTACACGAATATCTCTTTTTTCCGACATTCATTTTAGTAATTCACTATCAGTTAGAAAATTCTGTTCAGTTGCGGCTCGACCGTTTCAATCCGGTGTGTCACTTCATGTTATCAGGAGAAAGAAAAGTGTAGAGATCGATAAAGTTGATACCCCTATAGTATAGTGAAAAGAATTTCTACCTCGATTTGATTTGGTTATATCTTTCGACAAATCGATTTCTCTTTCTTTAACAATGGACACATTTATTTTCGACGAAGAAGCCGACAAATAATTTTGTTTTTTTGTTTCGTTAAATCGAAGAGATAGGAAAATATCATTTAGATTTCAGATCATTTTCAATACGATCCTTTCGTTGCGAACTATGGCTCAAGCTCTTCGGAACCGACCAATGGTTTGTATCAATGACATTGGAATTTATTCGAGAAAAGTTACGTATTCTCGTTTATTTTAGAACAATCCTCCAACTCCATCATCGTCTCGACCTCCAACACCAATACTTTTCGATCAACAACAACAGTAACGACGAAATATCGCAATCTGTGAATATATTTACCGAATATCTTTAACATGATAAATATTATATTCTTATCTAGTTGGTGTGAATATTGATCCGTTCAATGAGAGATATGCCATACCTATTGCACTCGCTGTTATCACAATAGTTCTGGTTGTACTTTATTGTTGGTGTGACTAATAGTCTGGTGACCTCATGACCTTGGTTTACTACATCGAGGCATCGGTCACGCTATTACGTATAATATATATTTATTTAGAAAACCGAAAGGGAATCTCGTCCCAATGAATCTATTTCCTTCCAATTTAATATTTTCCCGCAAGAATTCGTCAAAATAATTCAATTGACTTTTCTAATTGCCGATCACATCATTTCGCTTCTTCTTCATTAGTGCAAAATCAACTGAACATTTCCTATTCCATTTTTGTCTTCGACTTGAGATCTTTCATTTCTAAACAAATAAAAATATTGTCATTAGTCTCTGTCTGTTCACTTGAATACAAAAATTGCAATTCGATTTCTTGATTTTTTCAATGTCAAACATATTAGAACATATTCTCGTTCTCCTTTTCATTGATGAAACTCGTTGAAAATCTTCTCGTTTCATTGGCAAGTCGAAAGGGAACAGAGATATTCTCCTTCATCTATCTATGAATTTGGTAGGAACTATTTGATCATTTTCAATTAAGTATGAAAGATATCCTTCGACGAATGAAAAAAAAACAAATAAGCCGGAAAGAGATGAGGAAATGAAAAGAAAGGAAAAGAGAAAATGTGACCAGTGAATATTCTCTTCAGCAGACGAATGAACAGACAAATAGAGAGCATAAGGGCTGAAAAAAAGAGAATGCCATTCATACCAAGAAATATTCGAATATATTTAAGCACTTTTTCAAAATAAACATCTTTTTTTTTGTAAAATGAAAAATTCTCATTCTTAATTTATATTTATAACTTCTTATCAATTAAAATACGCGACATGCTTTTCTTCTATTTAATATAATATCTCGAAATAGACATTGAAAACATGTTGACAAACAGAAAAGTGCGATCATACTCTACAGTTCGTTTGACCGAGTTTGTTAATCATGCAAATACTTTCGAAATCTTTCTTTTTCGTTCTTTTCTACACAAAATCAATATTGACAAAATGAATAATTCGCATTACTATTTTCACATTTTTTCTTTTATACTCGAATAAATTTCGACCATGGCTGCATCGAATAGTAACACTAAAGGTAAATGTTTTACATGTCGAAAAGAAAAAACCGCATATCAATGTTCCGGTTGTACGAAAACATTCTGTTTAAATCATTATACTGAACATAATGTCGAACTTGAAAAACAGTTTCATTTACTTGATGGTTATCGACAGAATTTAGATGAAAATCTCAAGGATTTTCGAAAACATCCTCTATTCGAACAGATCAATCAATGGGAACGACGATCGATTGAAATTATTCAACGAACGGCAACAGAAACAAGAAATATTGTTTTCAATCAACTTAATGAACATTTTCGACGAACAGAAATCGATCTCAATCAAATATCTCAACAAATGAAATCTATTCGAGAGAAAAGTGAATTCAATGAACGGACTCTAGCTGATTTAGACAGTCAATTGAAACGATTAGAAGAACAACTCAATCGACCGGAGAATATTTCCGTTCGTGAAGATTTCTCATCATCATCATTTATTAGTAAAATTTCAGCAGTTTATTCGTCAGCTCCAAATGCTCGTCTTATGAGAACAGCAGCAGCAGCACCAGTAGCTAGTGCACCTAGACCTAATTTAACAAAACTGAAATGGAATCCAAATGCAGTTATAACAGCTGGTGGCAATGGACAAGGTTCAGGATCGAGTCAATTATCTCAACCGATGAGTATGTGCATGGATTATGCAGAATCGATCTATATTGCAGATCAATTCAATCATCGTATTATTAAATGGGAGAAAGGTGCAAAGAAAGGTGTTGTTGTCGCTGGCGGACTTAATGCTGGTGATCGAACTGATCAATTAAGTAATCCAATGATTGTGATTATCGATGATGACAATGATTTCTTGTTCATTGCTGATCGACAGAATAAACGTATCGTTCGTTGGTCTTGTGAAAGAAATACACTTGGTGAGACGATTATTTCGAATATATCTTGTCGTGGTTTGGCTATGGATCAATATGGTTATATCTACGCATCGGATGAGAAAAAACACGAAGTTAAACGATGGAAAATCGGTGAAAAACAGGGATCATTAGTTGCCGGTGGTAATGGCAAAGGTGATCGACTCAATCAATTCAATGAACCTCGATATATATTCGTTGATCAAGATGAATCAGTCTATGTGTCTGATTGGGGAAATCATCGCGTCATGAAATGGACGAAAGGTGCGAGCGAAGGAATTATTGTTGCCGGTGGTCAAGGTGAAGGTGATCATTTGAAACAATTATCTCATCCGAATGGACTCTATGTTGATCGACAAGGATCGATCTATGTTGTTGATACATGCAATGATCGAGTTATGCGTTGGACAAAAGATGCAAGACAAGGCGAACTTATCGTTGGTGGAAATGGTCGTGGTAATGCACCTAATCAATTGTACAGTCCACGAGATTTATGTTTCGATCGACAGAATAATCTCTATGTTCTTAATAATGAAAATCAATGTGTACGAAAATTTTCGATCATTTAATTTTTTTTCTATGCGTAATGAAAGAGAGAACATCAGCAAAATGTTATTGATTTATCGAATCGATTTTTATAAATAAAATTATAGACTGATAACACTCCGAAAATTATAGTTTTTCGATGTATTTAAGAAACGGGAGCTGTTGGAATCGTTTGAGAATATGAATTAGATGCATTTGTGTTTCGATATCTTTTGATTGAATATAAAATTGGCACTGCTAGAAAATCAACAAACGTATTTTCTCTTTTATGTTTAGAGAAAATGAAAAAAAGACGAACCGATAGCGATGGCAAATATTATTACGAAAATGCTAGTAAATATCCAGGTATATTTTGTTGTTTTATCTTTGATTACTATTGCTGTCGTTGCTGTTGTTTGTGCTGCAATTGAGTTATCTTTGATTGTTGTTGTTTGTGTTGCAGTTGTTTTATGTTTGATTGTTGCTGTTGTTTGTGCTGTAGTTGTTTTATCTTTGATTATTGTTGTTGTTGCTGCAGTTGAGATATCTTTGATTATTGTTGTTGTTGCTGCAGTTGAGATATCTTTGATTGCTGTTGCTTGTGCTGCAATTGATTTATCTTCGATTGTTGTTTGTGTTGCGGTTGATTCTTGAGGTGTATTTATGGGTTGATACGTACTGGGAGAGATAAGTGTAAGGCTATTGTTGCATGTGGAATTTGTGCTGTGAAATATCCATCTCGGATAAGAATATAGTATGTTGCATACAAAATTCGTATCCATAATATTCAGCATTACGAAAAATTCGTTTATATTTGGAAGAGTAGCTATATCTTTGTTAACAGTTATATTTACATTCTTCAGTTTATCAATCTCAAATTTGAGATTAATCGCTTGTTGACAAGTTAAATTGAAAATAGGAATGTTTGATATAAATTCTTTATCCATGATGATATTCGTTAGATTTGATGGTGATAGATGAATAAATCGGAGGAAGGTTGTACAAGATTCGGAAGTACTATTCGAATATAAATTAAATATATCTAATATTGATTTCTTATTTCTTATCAAAATAGTATTGAACATATCCCAGTTTTCCATAGTAAGTGTTATGTCGGTCAGTTTACGACTACATTTTATTTGTTTAATATGAAACAATGGATTCTTTATACGGCATTGTAATCGACCAGATGTATTGTCAAATTCACATTTCTTGTTGTCATTATTTTCCAGTGTAACACAACCTCGAACAGTCAAAATGAAAAAAATATTGAGAAAAATTAAATGAAATAATAGTAATTGATTCATTGAAGAGAAGAAATAAACAGCAAATTAAAATGCGCGCATTTATTATTTCAATCGAGCGCTGTGGTGTAATGGTAACACGCGTTTTGCAGTGGTTTATTCACAACACGACCATGAAATTCCTGGTCCGCTCATAAACTATTCTCCTTCATGAGGACGGATAGAGGGTTCGATTCCCTCCAGCGCTACAATATTTTTTTCATTGAAAAAGAAAAAATTTCGCAATCTACCGCCCATGTTGTGAAATTATTCTTCCAATTCCAAGTTGCTAATTCCTCGGAAGTATGCTTCATGTTCAGCCTATATAAAAGCGATAAGTAGAAACAATCAAATGCACACAAACAAATTCTTATTATGGCTGCTATTGTACAACGACAAATTGGCATGAAAGATTGTGGTTCGCCAGCCAATGTTCCAAATAATGATGTGGCTCGATTGATGTACTACTTTAATTGTGTTTGTGGAGCTGTGGAATGTGACAAAACTCCCGAAATGCAACGTCTATCAAACTATGCGAATTATGCTTACTTATCAGCAAACGAAGTGCGACTATTGATTAGCCTCTGCTATCTGTTCAGTCCGGATGTATTTGAAGATAAAGTCTTCTTTCAAAGCGATGCTCTATGTAAAAATAACGGAAACAAATTCTATGAAATATCTCAAGTTAGTAATCAAATACTAGCTGTTCGTTCGATTGTAATTGCTGGCCGACAACGACAAGTGAAAAAAATCATGACATACAAAATGTCAAGAATGAGATACAATTATGTCGAGCCAATGCTTCGTCTTGCTCAGCGTTACGGCGCATAAAATTTTCTTTTTTTGTAAATTTTTATCTAATTGAGAAACATAACGTTGCTTTATGCTTTGAAAGAAAAGGATATGTAAATTATCTCTCTCATTTGTTTATTTTCAAGAAAAACACACATATAAAAAGAAAGAAAAAGAAACTAGATAAAACGTATTTACAAAAGACACTGAAACATTATCAGAATGACCGAAAGTGCATTAACGCATATTTTAAAGGACAATTTCGAAAAATACCAAGTCATGTGGAATGATCGTCGATTTCATACACACACATCACATCATCTTGGTTCATTGGCATTGTTAGGAGCTGATGATGAGTTATTAAAAGATATTTACGCGAAGGTCTCGTGTCGTTTTTCAAAAGAATACGAACTATCACCACATGAAATTAACGATGATAATTGGCGAGATTCATTAGGTGAAAAGAAATTTTGTTTAGCTTATCGTGATTATTTCATCGATAAACTTCCAAAAGACGATGATAATTGGAAAGCAAAACTGTTTGAAATTCTTCTTGATGATAGTCAAGGTTTGCCATTAATTGATGGAATTTTTTGCGGCCTTTTTCATTCACTTATTCATGTTGATTATGCTCTGGAATTAAACGATCGACTAGTTGCTTGTGAAGCTTTAACATTAACTGTCGTTAATGCTGACGAAACATTTCAAAAATTTGTTCATCAATTAAAATCACCAATCAATGAAACTAAACAACCTATCGAAATTCTCAAAGAAATCTATGCTGATATCAATGCACCGAAGGACATCGAACAAAATGATTCGTCATTTATTTCTCTTTATTACAATCAATGGAAAGTTCCTGATTGCGTCAATGAAATAATCGAGCAATTATTCGATATGTCTGTTTATCTCTACGGTGCAACGCATAAACCTGATCAAGTGGATTTCAGTTTTGTTTTTATACATTTAATTACAGGAGCAAATGCTATTCGAAAAATTCAATCGAATTTCGATGAAATTATACTTCGGAAACTGTTACACGTATTTTTTTACTTAACACTCAAGTTTTATATTGCACAACAACAACCATTGATCAATGAACAACTTATTGATAATTATGAAGTTGAAAATGAAAAATTGAATTGGAAATATGTGATTGATAAAATATTGAACACAAAATTGGCAGCTGAACTTCATGTACCTAAAATAGTTCGAGCGTTACGTGATGCTGAACAAGACTATGGATCGAAAAATCAATTTTATTTGAAAACAGCCATAAAAACCGTTGATAATCTGAATGTAGACATCGAATGGGATTATTATAAATCTGTTGAACCTTGGATTGGAATGCCTCATTCGGAACGACAATTAAATCTAAAACATAATTTTAGCATATGAACGCTCTAATATGTTTCTTTTTTCTTCTTCACATAAAAACGAAACAGTCATTTTTCTTATCTCATATTGACTAATCAAGGTATTTTCGCTCGTTCTGTGCGCACCGGGTGTTATAAGAGTACGAACGAGTCTGAAAACGATAGTATATAAACAGACGAAAGCAAATGTTAACATAATTTCTTTTCAATGGATAGATTATTAAACGAATTATTAAAGGACAGTTTCAATCGATACCAAGTTCTATTCAACCAAGGTCGATTTCATTCGCATACATCGCACCATCTTGGTTCATTGGTATTGTTAGGCGCTGATGAAAAACAATTAGAAGAGGTTTATGAAAATATCTCTCGTCGATATTCGAGAGAATACGAACCATCACCACATGACATCAATGATGATAATTGGCATAAATCCATCGGTGATGCAAAGTTTTGTTCGGCTTATCAAAACTATTTCGAAACTGTACTTTCAAATGAAAATTGGCAAGAAAAATTCTTTGAAATTCTTCTTGATGATTCTCATGGTGTGCCATTAATCGATGCTGTTTACAGTAGTATATTACATCCGATAATTCATATTCACTATGCAATTGAATTGAACAATCGATATGTTGCTTGTGAAGCTTTAACAATGACAACTATCTGCGCTGATTCATTTGCAAATATTTCGAATAAATTACAAGCACCAAGCAATGGTACTAAACAACCAATTGAAATTCTCAAAGAGATCTACTCCGATGAAAATGCACCAGCATCGGATCGACCATTTCATGGGACAAGTGTATTCGAAAATGAAGAAGATTTTCTAATGAAATATTACAATCAATGGAAAATACCGAATAACATCGATGAAACTATCGAACAACTATTTGATATGTCGGTTTATCTCTACGGTGCGACACATACAGTGAATGACATTGGTTTCAGTTTTGTTCTTTTACATTTACTAACGGGAGCGAATGCTATTCGAAAAATTCAATCGAATTTCGATGAAATTATTCTTCGAAAATTGCTACATGCGTTCTTCTATTTAACACTTGGATATTATATTGCACGGCAACAGCCATTGATCAATGAACAGCTTATTGATGGTTATGAAGTTGAAAATGAAAAATTGAATTGGAAATATGTGATTGATAAGACGTTGAACACAAAATTAGCAGCTGAACCTCATGCAGTTAAAGTAATTCGAGCTTTACGTGATGCTGAGCAAGACTATGGATTGAAAAATCATTTTTATTTGAAAACAGCTGTAAAAACTGTTGATAATCTGAATGTAGACATCGAATGGGATTATTATAAATCTGTTGAACCTTGGATTGGCGGGCCTCGCCCCCAGCGTCGATTGAACATTTTTTCTAAGTTTTCAACCGTGTAATTTAAGAAGATTAAGTTGTCGGTTGTATGCGTGTACTATGAAACATTTTTAATAATTCTCGACGAAATGTTTTTGATGTTAATGTATACATATAAAATGATAAAACAGGATACATATACCAATTATGTTCGGCTAGATATTTTAAAAATGTTTCAATTAAAATATGTTCAGGCGATTTCATCATATAACGTGTAATAGCTGTATAGACAAGACCAATTGTCCATGGTAGATTACTTATGAAATAAATACCAACTTGAACAAATAACATGATAATCGCTTGTTGATCACGTGAATTTCCATTTCGTTCTTGATACGGTCGATGAAGATCTCGATATCTAACAGCAAGATTATGTTTAATCAATAATGCAAATGCTAACATAAACAAAGTTGGTAAGATTCCACCGAGTATCATCGTAAAAAATCCACTATAAATACCAACAATGGAATTAGTGAAAACACAGACATCGTTGATGACATCTGTCCATACAGCTTGATGAAATGGTAGAATTAACCAAAAACAAACTGTAAGAACGATGATTATACGTGTAATTTTGATATTCATCAAACGTCTTGTTGCATGATTTTTGGATGTATGCATATATCGATCGATACAGGCACCGACCATCAACCATCGGTACATCATAGCACTGATTTGTAAAAGATAATTTCTGGCTTTACAAAAACTCGATATTGTATTGTATGGACTTGGATGATTGAATGCATACATCAATGGAATAATGCCAATACATAACGCTAATAACATTGCCATTGATGCAACAAGAAAATCTACATTTAATAAAGGAAAGATTAAAAATAATTATAAATGGAATGAAATCTTACATAGACAACAGGAAATCGATCGAAACGGTTGTCGAGAGAAAAGCAAAATGTTTAAAATACATCCCACTGAACCAAAACAAAACCATACTGGCCAACCATACCAAGCTAAATACTGTTGAATGGTTGGAAATTGTTCAACTAGAGACATTACTGCAAAAGAGATGAAATGAAAGATTGTTGTAAGAAGAACTCAAAACAGGATTTAGAAAAAACAGACATTTTCTACGACGATTTTAATTAGATTTTTATCCTATATAGAGATTAATTGAAAAGATTATAATGTAAATATCCTCGAATTTCATTCCAAAGTCTAAAAAGAAAGTACTAACTTAGTATGTACCGAAATTATGTTTGTTCTTCACACACAAATTCTACTTGCATAAATGCATTTGAGTCTTGTTCAAATAACGAGGTCATTCTTATTAGCATTATAATCCATGGGAATAGCATGTGAACTACGTGCAAGAAGAGTTGTAATATAAGTCAACAATTCAATTGGTTTAGCAATAGACATTTTATGTCATTCGATAACCTAAACAGTTATGTTTGAAGATATGATTTGTATTCGACTAGTTTTATTTTCTGTTAAAGTCATAATCTAATGAGTAAGAAATTGATCCAATATCTACCCAAACTTTGCCAACATTCCTTGTTTACTATCGCAAAATATTGGAAATGTTCGATTTCTTAATCATTGATAATATTCAAAATGCTGTCTTTGAGAATTATAACAATTATTAGTAACAACACATCATCGATCGGCCCATTTATCAATAAGTGCCATTGAAAAACAAATCATTAGTCCTTGACGTTTGGGAATGCCACTATATCGTGAATATTTCATTTCGAATCTTTTACTTATACATACATATTCGATATCTCACTCTCTTCGCCTTTTTTTTATCAGTTTTTAATTTTTAATTATGAATGCACAGTGACAAAATTATAACTGCGGTTATATAATTATAATAACCAAAAGACAGTAGTTCTTTAAAGTAAAGATTGATTTTTTATAATTGAAATAGTATATACGTATATGACATCATTTGTCAAATGACTAATTCTGATTGATTATGGAATATGAGATTGATTTCAAACTCTTCAAAGATCTCGTTTTTCTATGTTCTTGGTTGTATTTATAGATTTGGTGATTTGAAAACAAGATAAATTCGTTGAAATAGTTTCAATACTTCTTGACCTTTAATTTTACACAGAAAAGCATCAACCATCATCACTTGTAATTTCTACTGAATTTCTCCTGATGTATTCCACAGGAACTCATCAAATACTAACATACTCTATGATCATTTTACTAATATATCAGAAACGAACTAAAACATGGACCATCATATTGTTCATAAAACTTTACATTTACAAAGTTCTTCCATTTACCGATATCATGCTATAGTATAAGTGTGCTTATAAAGTCAGATTTATATAATTTTAACTTCTTTTATTCATTTCCATACGAATTACATTAAAAACGAAGAAAGATATTTCTTCTATTGATTTTCAGCTTTTCAAGAATTTTTCGACCTCGATCAGTGATTTGATTGTTGTTCAGACCGAGTCCAGTGAGTGTCTATGTGAAATAATAAAAAGAAGGTAAAAGAAGAAGAAGAATTGATTTGATTTTACTTGATTTTTTAGTAAACATTGACTCAAATGTTCAACTCCTCGGTCAGTGATTTGATTGTTGCTGAGATCGAGTATAGCGAGTGTCTATGTGAAATAATAAAAAGATGAAAAATAAAAATACTTGTTTATTTGTCTATGAAAAAGCACATAAGTCCAAAAGATGATAAGCAAAATAGATCTCTGAAGGGTGACATATTTAGGACTCCACACCTGTCTGTATTTTCCGGAACTTAAAAGAAAGAAGAGAGCGAAGTGTATTTGACCGATACGATTCAAGTTAAGAATATGATTAGATAGCTGGAAAGAAGGAATTGCAATTGACTAGAGGTTCTAGGAAAAAGTTAATAAGAGATGAAAAATTAAAATAACTGGAAAATATAGTGAATATAAGGAAGTGCCATAGTTATTTTTGTATAGGTCGGAAAATCAGTTATTGAACTGGATATTTCAAAATGATGCGCATTTAGTTAAAGCAAAACACTGATTACTAATGAAATGAAAGCAATCACTTCCTATATTCGACTGACTTATGGTAAGTGAATTTTACTTACTGTGTTATTATATAAAAGATCTTTGATAATAATTTTTACATCTTTATCTGTCAAGTTTTGGCCTTCGAACGAAACTTCCTTTGTATTTTTAGTTTGATTGATTATCTCAGTTAGCTTTTCATTGGTATATCTTGGCTCTAGGAATAGACAACAATGTTTGATAAATAAATAGTGTTTTCTAAAAGAAAAGAATCGTGTTGTGTGACCTATTGTATAAATGGGTCATGCGAAAAGTAGAATTAGTTTTGAATTCTCCCAAATCTAATTGTCTTCTCGAAATAAGAAAGAAGTATTTACTTTGTTTTTCAAATAATTTCTGTTCGTCTTTTAAGTAGATCTGAATTTTTTCCAATAAAATTTGAAAATTTTTGGGTATAAATTTATTTTGAATTTGTTTTAAACCATTCATCCAACCTAACTTAGTAATATTATCTAATGCTAATTCATATAAATTTGCTCGATTGATAACTTTATTTTCTTGAAAAAATTTTAATAATTTTTCACGATAAAATTCCTGTAGAACTTGAAATAGAATCGACTGCTCAGAATTCAATTGCTCATTAAGTGCTACTGGAACTAAATACTCCACATATTTTTCCAATGATTGTAAACCATTATGTGTGATTGTGAACCAAAGTTCATCATAAACACTTTCATCATCACTATTTTCTAATTCAATAATATTTTCAAATAAAATCTGTAGAATTATTGATAACATTGGAAATGATTTCAAAAACTTATCTCCATATTTGATGATAGTGTTTAATGCTTCGTCATATAGAGAAGAATGATCGTTTGTTTTTGATTGATCTAAGAATTGAATAAACCATGGATAAGAAGATTCGTACTAAACTCTCCATTGTTGTTCATAATAAGATTTAAGACATTCAGTTAATTGAACACTTTCTTTAACAATAAATTCATCATAAATATCTGGAAATAGATCGTCTTGATATTTCGTTAGAGATTGAACACCGTTTGTAAATAAATCATTAAGAATTTCATCTTGTTTTTCATTTTCATTCAAAATAAGTAGATCGATAATTTGTTGACGTACAGATTTTGTTTGATTTTCATTGGTCGGTTTTGGAATAGGTGGTTGTGGTTTCGGCGTTGGAGTTGGAGTTGGTTGTTGGTCAGTTTCAATTAAATGAACAACATGCGAACCATTTGGATGATCTAACGCATTACTTTTCACACGAAATTGTGTTCCAATACGTAGAATAACTTCATTTTCATTTTCATATTCAGTATAACCAGATATTTTCACTCCATTCAATGCTTCAATTAGAAATAATGTACTATGTTGTTCTGTACGCAGAAAATCTTTAATAACATTAACTGATGATGAACAAGAATTGACACTCCACCATGTTATCGTTTGATTTTCTGAATAGTTTTTACCAATATCAATTGGAACACCACGCCAGATGACTTCTTTTGCTACTGGTAATTTATTTAGACCCGAATCGAATAGTTTAATATATTTAAACCAAATTTTTAGTTCTTGTCGATTTTCGGATCGTAATGCCTCATTTAATACACGATACAATGTGGTTTCTCCCCATTCCATTGTATAAATATAAATAGCGGCTGACTCATCCTTTGTTAGATCGTGTTCCGATGGATGATGGCAATATTTCTTAGCAGTTTCGATATAAAAAGGAAGTTCATGGATTTGTGTTTCAATTGGTCTGAGTGCTTCTTCAAGTGAAACTAGTTTTTCACTACGATAACCATATACAGGAGGCAGTTTTTTCAAAGTAATATCAATATCGTCAAAACGATTCCTCGTTGCTAATTTTGACATTGTGGTTCGAATTCGAACTTAACTTCACTAGAGAAAAAAACAAAACTGAGAATATGAAAAAAAAAATCTCGTTTTTAAAACGAAAAGATATGGTTTGTTGGAAAAATACTTTTATCAGTACGCACCTTGAGTTGCTTCGTATACGAAGCAAGGTCCTTTGTTATCTTTCAACATTAACAAAAACTTCTAAATCCGATGACTTGTTGTCGTAGAAACTTAACACAGGAAACTCAATCCGTTGGTGACGATGAAAAAGAAATAATTGAGCCGCATTAAATTTTTTTGCCCTGCATTTTGTCTATATAATAATTGGAATGACATATATATCGTAAAAAGAAAAAGATGAGTAGCTTCTATAATAATATACTTTTAACAAACGTCTACCTACAACCTGTTCAATTCGTTCTTGGAATTGTGACAAATACTTTGAGTATACGGATATTCTGCTCTCGAGCATTTCGATCATCGGCTTGCACACAATATTTTCTTGCCTACGCTATTTTCAATATCATGTATGTGTCCTTATCATGTCCGACACAATTTCTACGTAGTTTTCGTATTGATTGGGCAAGTAATATAATTAGCTGTAAAATATTCTACTATTTTATATACACTCCACCAATAATAGCTCGATTTATGCTTGTATTAGCAACATTCGATCGTTTTTGTTCAAGTTCATCATCACTACGACTTCGATCGATTAGTACATTGATAAAGTCACGAATTATTATCATTACAACTACGACTCTAATATCTTTCTACATGTGTTCAACGTTCGTGATTTATTATTGGAATGAAACGAGTCAGATTTGTCTTCCATGCACGGATCGAATCAGTAGCATATTCTTCTTCTCTCAAATGTTACTCTATTACATTCTCGGACCCGTATTAATATTTATTTTTGGTGGATTAACAGTTTATAATATTCGTAAGCATAAAGTTCATGTTCAAACTAATCGACGAACCGAAGGTCAATTAGCTCGAATGTTACTTGCACAAATAACGATTCATATTATTCTAACTGTTCCATTTGGTGTTGTTTATTGTATGAATTCAATTGATTCATCAACACGTACATTAAACATCTTAGCAATTCGATATTTATTTGTAATTTGGTATCAATGTGATTATTTTATTTCGTTTTTTCTTCACGTTCTCTCCGGACAAGTCTATCGAGAACAATGTCTTAAAATTTTCCACTGTAAAAAACGCCAAATATATCCACGATAAATGTCAAAGAGAGCAAACAGCAAATTATATCCGTTTGTCACTGTGAAAAGAATTAATTGAAGCATTAATAAATTTTTTAGAAGGGAAAAAAAAACATTTGTAAATATTACCATTCGTCTTCTCATTACTTTGTGACAGACCCTCGTGATATAACGTACTTGACTAGATGTCACCAGATGTTTTTGTTTTGACAGAAACACGATTGGTGATTATATCATATTCACGCATTGTCTTCGTGATAGATAGATAGATAGATCGATATATTTTTCAGTAGATAGATATGCTGATTTAATGCCGAAATATACGAAAAAAAGTAAGACAAATCACGGTATTTGATTGTTATTGAATAGTATGTCTAGATCGTCCTCCCAAAGGTCAAACATCCGCACGATCGGCTGTTGACGAAAGTGCTTCAATTGATGATGGTGTTAGTACATGTTCAAATCTATCTGATTTGACAAGCGTCTATGATGAAAGTGAAGGCTTTTCGACAGCAAATGATTTAATTGTCATATCAGACAATTTCGAAGAAAAACTCGATTCTGCTATCGAAGGTCTTCGACATAAAGAGTACATATAAACTAGTTTCTTACAATTTATTGAAAATGAAATTCGATTTTTTTTTTGTATTTAAAGTTTACGTACACGTGAAAATGCCTTACGTACACTTCACACATTATTCTCTCAAAAATATCTTCCGGAATTGATTTCGGATCGTGTCGAATATTTAACTGAACAATTAATAAATTCATTGAAAAAAAGTACCGAACTCGAAAGTAAACTTATTGCTAATGTCACTGCGTTATTCTTCATGCAATTGAGCGAATCAAATGATGAATTATTTCTTCAATTTCGTGACGTTCTTCTACCGACGATACGCGATGAATCAAAAACTTCATCAACACGAAAATACTACACTCAAACACTTGGTCTTCTCGGTTTCATTGCTTGTGAAGAGATTGCAACAACACTTGAACTTATGAAAACTTTCGAAATTCTCTTCTCATCATCGTATTTATCCTCCGATGGCATCACGCCGATTCTAGCACATGATCTACAAGAATTACACACTGCTGCCTTGTCATCATGGACTCTTTTAGCATCAACATTACCGAATAATGTCGCTCATGAAATCCTTCGAATGTGAGAATTAAATTGAATTGAATTTTTGAAAATGAAATTCGTTTGTTTACTTCTTTTCTTTAGTTATTTACCAACGAAACTTCCGGGACTTGTCGAATCGAACGATGGTGAACTAAGAAATCAAGCTGGTGAAACGCTTGCTGTTCTTTTCGAAATAGCTCGCGAAATTCAGAGTATTTTTGCCGAACCATCCGAAGAACTTCTATTTACTCTCGATAAAAAAGCTAATGAAAGTGCGAAATATAAAGGCAAGAAAGAAAAACGTCTTCAACGAGCAACATTTCGTGAAATTTATAATTCACTTGAAGTAATATAATATTATGCACAGTTTTTGAAATTGAATATGTACTGTTCTTTTTTTTTTATAGGAAGGCACTTCGCCTGAATTGGATATTAAATTCGGCCGTGAAACATTAGAAATATCGACTTGGACAAATCGATTTTATTATAATACATTCAGTGGTCTGTTAGCAACAGGAATGAATGTACATTTGAAAGAGAATGCTTTCATTCGGTCGATATTCAATCTCGAAGAGCCCGAAATCGAAGATCCTCAGAAAGCAAAAAGCAATCGAAGCGAACGAGTAAATATCCAACAGATGCGGTCGTTGTTTTCGATTTCTCACGAGTCGATTTTTTTGTTTTTAGCAATTGGCAAATAAAACAGCATTTAAACTTCGAACTCAAGCATTGAAAAAAACACGTGCAAACAAAGCTACTCGTAGTCAATATGAAGATTAACGATTTTTCTTTTCTTTTGTTTTGTCACTCAGGTTTTTTTTTGTCTTTGATTATATTAAATGCTAGCCGAGACGAAATCGATATTTATAAGCGTAAATTGAAAAGTGTTCGAAGTGCATGTTCAAAGTAAACGTCGTCTTTGATTGTTGCACTGAGCATTGTACAGAAATTGATAAATTCCTCTTGATCAATGATACCATCTTCTTGGCCACGAGTATCGAAACGTTTGAGGAAATTAATCAGAGCCTGGAAGAAAGCAAAAGTAGAATAAGCTTTTGAAAAAAAGAAGGATTTTTACAAGATCAAGATTTTGTGTTGATCGTGCTCGATGTGTTGTTAGTTGAGTAGCAAATTTAATCTACAATTGAAGAATTAAATTCGAATTTTGATTAAAATATGATCGTACTTTAAGATCGAGAATAGTTAACTTTCCATCATGATCAACATCCATCGTTTGAAAAAGATTTAAAGCCGCTTTTCGACGTCGATCATTTAATGGTGGTCGTAATTGTTGCAAAAATTCATTAAAATCTATTTGACCATTGTTTGTTATATCAAATTGTCGAAAGATATGTTGGATTTCATCGTTATTTTCAATGCCAAGACGAAGTGCTTTGATAGCCGAACGAAATTCTTCGAATGTAATTCGTCCTGAACAATCTACACAAACACAGAATGTATTTGTTCGTTCGATAGATTGATTGATTATCTCACCTCGATCGATTGCTGCAAAAATTTCAGCAAAATCCGATAGTTTCGTCGCATTTTCAAGTAGCCGTCGGCGTAATATTTCCATTAGTGATATTTTTTTTTTTTTCTACCTATGTTACTAATTGAGAAAAAGTAATTACACAATTGCGCTCGACTTTTTTTTTATTAAAGACATAGAGAATATTTAATAGAATTTCAACCTCCTATAAGCCATTTGACGGTCTAATAACTTATATACAATATTTAAGAAAAAGATGTCAACTGTTTAGCATAGTTAATGATTCATTGATGTTTGTTCGACCCTGTAGAAGAACATGTTGTTGCAAACGATGTTGAAACAATTTCGCTCGTAAATAATTTCGTCGTTTGTTTTCATCGGACAGATCTTTTTGTAGGCGTTCGTTAACTTCAGGTAGTTGATCATATTTCTCTTTTGTTGTTCTTTTCATTTCGATGTAATGAACTGGACTAGGTGTACGTGTTCGATGATATTGACGATCTTCACGTAAGTGTTGAATATGTTCAGATCGTTGTTGTGAATGAGAGATGAAATCGGGCCGAGAAACATGAAGAGCTTCTTGAAGTGTTAAACTTGAATCGTTGTTCGATAGTGGAGAGAAGAGTGCCGATCGAGGCCGATAGAAATGTAATGTCGAAAGAAGATTTTCGCATCGTTGTGATAATTCAGCTAATTCGTCATCGTAATTTTTACTTTTTGATTCGTCATTTGGAAGCGTAAATCGTACGCGATGATGAGTTGATTTCTTCGGTTGATCGTTGTCGAATGAGAGAAAATATTCAACTGGTTGTTTTGGTCGTTGTGTTGCTTCGTTTAGGAGACGTTCGGCTTTTTTTCTTTCATGTCGAACGTACTGTTGGAGATCGTGTAAACGTTGTTCATTTCGTTGGTAATTTTTCACAATTTTTTCAAGAGTTTCAATCGATGATGATCGATTCATTGTTAAAAGAGAAAGAACAAATAAGTGCTAACGTTAAAAAGACGCAGAAGAAAAGAAATTTCTTTTTCTTCTTCTTCTTCTTCTTCTTCTTTTATTCTATTCTGTGACATAGCAACAATCATCAACGTTAAGGTTTCTTTTTTATTTTTTTTCCTTCATCTTCGAAGATGTTAGGTCAGTCAGGTATTATTAAATTGATTGTCTGTGGTATTTTGATCTTTGGTATCAGTGTAATTGCGCTGAACATTGTTTCATACAATCGACATACTGAGAAACGATCTGTGAATTTTAAAATCACAGAGAATAATAAAAAAGTAGGACAAGTGGCGTTTTTTTTTCTACGATAACAAACGGCATTTTTAGTCGAATGATGTGCTTTTACTTGGGGGTAAAATATCTTGGCAACATCTCGGTTAGACAAAAATCAACATAAGAAGAAGAAGAAGAAGAAAAAAACCTCGGATTGTTTTCTTTTCTTTCAGGAACAGTTCGTCATTTAAAAGATTGGGGTTATCGAGCAATTACTATTGATAATCCCGTGAATATTTCGAATGTTATCAATAAATTCAAACTACAAAATCTCGTTATTATTAGTTCACCATCGAGTAATCGATTGACTATTCCATTTATTGTCAATTTAAAATCTCGACAGAATCGTATTCGTGGTTTCGTTATTATGACACCTGCAAGTACAATTGAATATAAAAAAGAAGACTTTGAAAAAGTTCAAGTAAATGATTGATTTCTTTGTTTTGTTTTGTTTTTCGAGACTTTTTCTTCTGTTCTCAAGGTTCCGACATTAATTATCCACGGAACAAACGAGAAGAAGAAATCCTCTCAAATTACATGGAAAAATCTCAAACGAATACCTCGTAAACAAATTTTCATCATCAAAAATGCGACTTCGATTGACAAATCAATTCAATTTCATAATCGATTGAAAACATTTCTCTTCCAAATCTATCATTCAATGAATCAGACATCTGCATAATCGTTGTTTTTGTTTTTATTATTAAGAATAAACGTTTTTTTCTTGTTTGTATTGCGTAGCGTGATATCATATGATCTCATGTGACAATGAGTCAGGCGGAGAACGAATGGCGTCGAAAAGGCACGCGAGTACAACTCTATATAAGTGGAGAACAAGAATAGACAATTGAATATACTACAATGCCTTTTATCGGACGTGATTGGCGTGCTGATGGCGAACAATGGACCAAAACGGCCATTGGAACATGGCAACCAGCACGAGCAATATCCTCTTCATTGACTAATACGACATGTCTCTCGGATATTTTCAATACACTTGATATGATCAATTCTGTTGATGATATTCGACGATGGAATTATATCGTTAAAGTAGATAATCTCTCTTCTTTATTTAAAATCTATTTTTCTTTTTTTGTTTAAGATTGTAAAAATTCTATTCAAAGAAAAACTAAGCGAATTAAGTGGAAATGCTCAACGTTGTCTATTTCAAATACTCGAGCGAATGATTGATACAGGTAAAACAAACACATACACACATTCACACAACTATTAAATTCATTTTCAGTTATTAAAACGGGTGATAATATATCGTCAATGCAACGAATGATAACTCAATTTCATACTTCCATTCATGGTGCATATCCATTTTTTTATTACATCGGTTCCGAACAACTCTGGCGTCAGCATATCGAACAATTAACACGTATGAAAGAACGTTTGAGAACAGTTGAAGATCAACGACGATTCCATTTCGATCGTTTACCAATCGAAATTCAACAAGAAATCTTAAACAAATTAGACAGTGGCAAAGATCTTGTCCGTATCAGTTTGATCAATCGAAATCTGTACAATGTGACACAAGAATTACTTCTATGGAAACAATTATGTTTTCATCACTATGGCGAACAAACATTAACTAATAAACAAATCTTATTTGGTTTCCTTAAAAAACAATCAAAAGACAATGAACTCGACAATATCGATTGGAAGAAGATCTATTTTAAGTTAAAACGACGATATGGTCATAGAGAAGTCTATGCAGAAATGATTGTTCAATGTCAAGCTTGTAAAATATTATTTTGGCAGGTTAGTTAAAATTAACAATTCTCTTTTCGTAAAGAAAAAAGTAATTTTACCGTCGATTTAGGAATCTCCTCACTCGTGTGCATATCAAACAGTTGAACCGATTTTGAAACCTTTAACTCCGCGAAAATTTGTAAATTTGTTAATTTAAAAGTTTTTTTTTTTTATTGTTTTGTAAATAAATATTTCTTTGTTTCTCAAATTAACGGAACACTTCGATTGTAAAACGAATTTTTAACAAGCCATTGACGAGTTTGAATACGTTTCGAATAGAGTTTCGATGCTGGACACATTGCAGTAGGTAAAATCGGTTCGATTAACTTCAGCCGAGGAGTAATTACAGACGGTACTGGTACCGGAGACTTGAATGGTTCTGCTTCATTTATTGATAATTTCTTAACTTGTTTAACAGCTGCTGCAAATTTCAATGATTTTCTCTGTTTTTTTGGTGCAACGTCAATTGTTTGAATAACAACCGGTTTTTTCTGAATTCGATAGCCAACTATTTGACATAATTCATCATCACTTGGCCATTTATCACAAACACGATTGGATTGTTTTTCGGCTTGTGCAACGGTTGAAACACTGGCACATCGTTGTCCATGTTTCATCTTTGGAAGCACCAAGTCTTTCTTCCATTGTTGATGATTCGCAAAAATCGATGATGAAAGTGATTCAGAAAAGAATTCTGAAACTTCTCTGCCAATTGGTATTGCATCGATTTCAGTTTTCTGAACTACTTTTTTCTGTTCATATGGAGTACTATCAACAATCAATACTTGTGTTCGAAAACGATTCTCAAAGACTTCTTTATGTTTCAATCGTAATTGTTCGCATTGTTCGAGAATATGTTTGATATGATTTTGACGTTGAACACGTTCGTCTTGTAAACGACGTTTTGGTAACATTGATTTATTGATTGATTGATTCGTTTTTTTTTCTCTTTTTGAAAATGGCAATGAAGAAGCCAATACATTTCTCTCCCTTTTTTTTGTTAATCAAATGCAAATACATTAAAACTCAAGAGTTTAGTCAATTCGAGAAAAAAAAGAACAACATCAGCTGAATAAATTTTCTCATTTACAAGTAAAAATTAAACTACCAATGTCAGTTAAAGTCGACGGAGCGCTGACGAAATACAATGGAGCACATGTGTCCAAAGGTACTGGTGTTTTAGCAGCGAATAGAGCAAATTTTGATTCGCAAACTTTACCATTGTAGATAGTGAAATTCGAAACAATCTTCGTTTGTGTATCGATAATCAATGAGTAGTAAGAACTTTTTGGACTGTCAGGTGTTGGCGTACATGTACCATTGTAATTCAAAGCCGAATAAGTTTCATTGGGTGATGATGAACAGGTGGCATTGAGCGAACCAACCCAAAAGGAAACATCGCAGGATAATGTCGATGGAATTGAAAAAGTCAAAAATAAAAATACGATTCGAAACATGGCGAATATTCGATATGAAATGATGAGAAGAGATAGATACTGATTTTATTAATCGTGGCAGCTGATTGTTCTTCCCACGATATGGTCTTTTTGTTGTTTACATAGGTGTGTTTCGAGACTGATCCGAGATTATTTTAAGTAGTTTATTGAGAAATTAATTATTCAAAAAGCAACAGGTGAAAGTAAGACGATTAAATAAATCTATCACATTTGACTATAAAAAGAAGTACAAAATGTTGTTTTCGGATTAAATAATAAAGTAAAAGAATGTCTAACTCAACACAATATCACGGTGATACAGCTTGGGTAAGAATTATTTTCAATAGAAATAAAACCGAAACGAAACAAAAAAACGCTCTATAGGTTTTAACGTCGACTGGTCTTGTGTACATGATGACACCGGCTCTTGCTTGTTTCTATGGAGGTTTAGTTGAAAATAAAAATTTTCTCAATCAATTATTTCTTTCGATTGTTTGCATGGCTATCATTCCTGTTCAATGGTGTTTATTCGGTTATTCATTTGCATTCGGTCCCGGGAATAGTGTGTTCGGTTCGTTTGATTATGCCGCTGAATATCGTTTAGGTTTAGTAAGTTTACACGGTCAAAATATCGATACAATCAATCCAACATCAATTTCATCACTAGCATTCGCTGCTTTTCACTGTTCATTCGCAATTATAACACCGGCATTGATCAGCGGTGCTGTTGTCGGCCGAATGAAACTCTTTCCTTATATGATTTTTACTTTTCTTTGGGCAACATTTTGCTATGATTTACTGGCACGTTGGATTTTCTCGAGTCAAGGTTGGCTGCATCAGTTCGGTGTTCTAGATTTTGCTGGAGGTTTAGTTGTACATGTTTCGAGTGGTATATCGGGTCTTGTTGCAGCAAGTATACTTGGCAATCGAGTACATTTCGATCCCGATGCAGCGAATGCAGGTCAAACTAATCTACCGTTCACTATTCTCGGAACGGGCTTGCTTTGGGTTGGATGGATGGGTTTCAATGGTGGATCAGCATTAGCTGCTGATGGTATTTGAATATTTAAAGAGTTTTTTGTTTGAAAACTTTTTGTTTGTATTTCGAAGGAATCGCAGCTTTAGCGATTGTAAATACGAATGTAAGCGCTGCTGCAAGTATGACGATTTGGATTATCTTGGATTTGATTAAGAACAAACTTTACAGTCAACACACAATGTTTGTTTCGATTCCTGGTCTTTGTTCGGCAACAGTTGTGGGTCTTGTTGTTGTTACACCAGCTGCTGGTTACATTCAGCCAGGTTATGCTCTTCTCATGGGTTTGATTGGCGGTTTTTGTATTTATATATTTCTCTCCGGAAAGAAACATTTCTTTCATATCGATGACACACTCGATGTATTCAGTTGCCACGGACTCGGAGGTTTTATCGGCACGTTTCTCACTGGTTTATTCTGTCAATTGAATGTCAATTCCAGCGGACAGAATGGCGCATTCTATGGTTATCCTATGCAACTTGTTTATCAATTATTAGGCTTGGCAATTACAGTGATTTATTCGGCAATTTGCACAGCAGTGATTCTACTTGCTCTGCATTTTACCATTGGCATACGAATCGATCGAATAGATCAAGTTCGTGGTTTAGATAATGTTGCACATGGCGTTATCGATCATGAGAACAATCAACAGATTCATCAAATGCGTTTAGCAGCTATCAAACATAGATCGACGGACAGTAAAATTTAACTCGAACGACTTTCTCTGACTATTTATAAGGTTTTGTTATTAAGTTTTATTTCGAAAAAAGAAAATCGTTATTGTCAATAGAAAAAAAGAAAGAAACAAGAAAAGATTATCAATCTTTGAAACCATTTGCATACAATGTACCTTGATAATTAATACCGTTGAGTTCAATCGAAAGTGTAACTGATTTGTCTGGAGAATTTTCATTTGCAATTATTTTTAATTTACTAACCGATGAGTTAGTTGTTGGCAAAGGTGTAAACGAATTCGAACGTGAATAATTAACTGTTGGAGTCGGTTTTTTAATTGGAGAAATATTATTCATTTCGTCGAGTGTTTGCTTCGAAAGAAATGATGGTGAAGGTGAAAGAGGTCGTTTCGTTGAAAATTTATTATTGATCGGTGATGACAATTGCAAACGATGTTCATCAAATGTTGGCATTCGTATTGAAGATTGATCCATCGATGGATGATTAACAATATCACCACGCGATGATGCAGCTGCTGCGGCAAGAAAAAATGGATTGGATAGAACGGCTGCAGCAGCCATAGCCGCATGACCATGATTTGGATCGACTAAAGTCAGATTTTAAATGAGTCAATTGAAAATAACTTTGTGATGTCCTTACATGATCGATGAACCAATGGATTTGCTACTGATGATGATGATGACAGTGGTGGTGGTGGCGGCGGTGCCATGATTTGTGGTGGTGATGAATATTCAAATGCGTACGATGGTCGACGACCTTCTCGTCTGTTACCTTCTGCAATAGAATCAATAAACTAATGAGTCAATCGAATTGTTATCGTACCAATCGCTGCTTGTAATTCACCCGGTGAACTTAATTGTAATTTTTCACATTCATATGGATACAAATACTTCATATATCTTAATCGAGAAATTGTATATCGATATGCTAAGTTGAGAATAAATGGAAACATACTGTGTACGAAGAGTAAATGCCGCACTCGTTATTGAACTCGGCAGATTGAGACCTTTGGTTATTTCTCGCCATAATTTTTTATTAATGACTTCAACAAGACCACCTTTACTAACAACTAATCGAAATAGTTCATCTTTAAAACAGAAAATTATTAATTTTCCATTTTCCATTTTTTTTCTTTTTTTCTTACATAAATCGAGAACATGTTTAGCCATGATTGGAATTCGATTGACAGGAGTACCTTGACATTTAAACATTTCCATTTCGAATTTGTGTCCTTTTTTTTCGTAAATCTAATTAACTTACCACGTTTTTGCATAAATGCAAATAGATCATCGAGAAATTCCTTTCGTTTTGGTTCATCTGATAGTTCGTAGAGCTAAATCAAAAGGAAATTGAACAATCAAATTAGTCTTCCTTCGAACCGAATGATTTTATTTAACTTTCTCAAAATCAAATCTTCTTCGTCTTCGTTTTTTTCTAGTCAATTGATTTTTGACAACAGCTGGAAGATTCTTTAAATCGAATAGTCCATAAAAACAAATCTTAAAGATGCTCATTTATTTCTCGTCAAACATCTGCCTCGAAACAATGCAATTAGTAGCAAATAATCGATCTAGCCTCGAGCTGTGCGTTTCTTTTCATTTAGAAAGAAGAAGAAGAAGAAGAAGAAAATATATATATACAAGTCCCAATGCGACTAATTGTTGATTCGAACAACTCATCAATAATAATCTTTTGCATGCACACACATATTTTTCTTCAATGAAAATCAACGCTAATGTCTTCGAAAGCAATTAGTTGACTGACATGGATATGTTCTGTCTTTAATGTAAACGATAAATTGATCATCAGACAAAAGCACACACATACACACGAAAAAAAAAACTGACCGACCTTAATCGGAAGAAAATTAGTTACAAGCTAAACAACAGCTGCAAGATTTGAAGCTGATGTTTTTTTGATATATAGAAAAAAAAATGCTTCCTTATTCGACCTATTATTATATAAACTTGATGAGAAAATGATACAGAAATGTCAGTTCGAAGCACATCGATCACAATATCTGATTGTAATTTACTTCTCAACGACAATCATAGATATGTATATACACATAAATAGAATAAAAACAGACATCGTTTTCTAACCTTCAACTCGATAATTATTTTCCGATCTAATCAACTGAGATGATGAGTGTGTGTGTGTGTGTGTTTGTATGTTGATATGTCAGATATTGAAAAAAAGAAAAACAATGGAATTTTCAAATAATCAATCTTTTTCTTTCGGCTTGCTAATTACCTTGTCAATAAGTAATAAGCAATGAATTACAGATGGTCAACGAACAGTCTTTTATTTCTTAAGATTTATTATTCTCATTCACTTAGAAGATTTCTCTCTTTTGCTTTACCTGACGAAATTGTTCTTCAAATGTCCTAGAATAATAAACAAATCAATGAATAAATAATAAACTTTTTTGTTTCTAATACCATTCAGTTGTATCGCCTGAATTTGATTGATTACCACTATCATCAGAATTGGGTGATCTTGGTGGTGGTGGTGGTTGTTGTGCTGCTGCCGACTGATCAGTAGTTGCTACAGGCGGTGGAGGAACCGACCATGGATATGAAGTGAAATTATAAGGATTGGCCTGTTGTTGATTGTAAATAGCAGCAGATAGAAACCGGTCACGTTCTTCTTTTGATAAACGAGAAAAAATTTCATCATTTTGAGTAAATAAACGTTCTCGATCTTCGGGTTTAAGCGCGAATGCTTGTGTATAAAGAAGAAAATTTCGATGAGCTAACCAACGATCTTCATAGTCTTTGTATTCTTTCGTAAGACGTTCTTGATTTTCATCGATAGTTTTCGATTTACGTTCGTCTGCTGCTGCTGCTGCTTCTTCTTCATCATCATCATCTTCATCAATTGTTGATGATGCAGATGAATGTGTTTTATTTGTTTGACTGTCGGTATTATTCTAAATGAAACGAAAAGAAAATCAATTCAATTCTTAAAACAATGATCATTACTTTTAAATGAGGAAATTCATTTGTTTCAGCACGTAATATTTCCATTTCTTTTGTCTATACAAAGCAAAAAAGAAACTATTAGTAGAACAAATGGACGCGCTCTCATGCACACATAACCAAAGAAGAAAAGTGGATTGTTCTTTTTCCCCTCTCTCTCTCGTCTCTCTCGTCTCTTTGTATCAACGAATCCGAATTAAGCAAGAATAAGACACATGCTACCAATATCATGAAACAGTTTATATTAAAAACAAAATTAATCTTCTCGTTTTCTTTCTCTTCTTATTCTGCATTACGATTCGTCGAAATCAAACAACGATTTGATTTGCTGAATATCTTTCGTTTGCTATTAGAGCATTTGTATATAAGAAGGAGAAGGAGAAGAAAAGAAAAAAAGATTAACGTTGACGTCTAGTTGTTAATGTCGATTATATCTTTCTAACGTTATTTGCTAGTTTGACGAGTATGATATGATATGAAATGAATGTAAATGATAATAGTAGGGGCAAGCAATCAGACAAAAGGCAAGGCAAAAAATCATCATCATCATCATGTAATAACTGACAGACAAACGTTTTATGTAGCTATTTTTCTTTCGCTATTGATTAATCAAGCTACGTATGTATATTTCGACATTGCAATTATTAACTCCGAAGAAGAAGAAGAAACATCTTGATCTATCTTAGGGCAATCAAATAAGAATAACAAATGTTATGTTTTTTAAAAATCTATTTGTTCTTATAATTAATCAAATAAAAGCTTTTCCAATGTCAGGTTTTTCTCCTAATTTAAAATATTAAAAGATTCTCTCTCGTGTTTTTTTTCACTTCGAGTTTCTATGATCTAGTTGAATACATGACTTGTTTATTAATAAACCATCAAAAAAAAATAAAGACGAACAACAATTAGACACACAAACAGAAAATTATTGGTTTTACAAAAAAAAGAAAATAAATCTGAATAAGCCAAAACATAGAATAAGATCATTTCTTCTTTCGTTTCGCTGGCGAATTATTCGATGCATTGGCGAATGCGTCCGGCTTACGTTTTTGATTTCCATTAACTTTAGCACTCGGTGTCGCTTGTGAATTCTGCGATGAATTCAATGCTGCAGGATTCTTCGACGATGTTCGACCTTTTTTCTTCTCAGCTCGTTCACGTTCTTCGAGTTCTTGATTTTCTCGTTCGACAAACGTAATCAACGTATTCAAACGTCGTTGTAATTCAATCGACGTTCGTGATTTCAAAAACCAATCGAACCGAAATTGAGGCGATTGTCGAATGGCATACCGAAGTTCTTCGTAGACATTCTCCTTGTCAAAACCAAGTTTATGTAACATACATAAAAGAAATCGATCTTCTTCTTCGGTATAGTTTTTGCCCTTGTTTGTATTGTATTGAATACGTAATTGATGAAAAGGAGCTTTGTATCGAGCCATTTTGGCGTCGAGCGCTTTCTTAATGCTAATACGTCGATGGATTTTCGTTTCACCTCGTTCGATTTGCGCCATGATTCGTTCGACATCGGTCAGCTCGTGGCATCGGTCCCAGAAAACTCGAGCGTAGGACATGACATCATCGGGCGTTTTGCCTTCGACGTCGCGGCAAATCGCTTCGAGATCGTCTCGGCCGTATTTTTCATTGGCTTTGATGAACTGATTGAAATCTCGTTTTGTCCAATTGCAGAAACCTTGTTGCAGGAGTTGTTCTTTTTCGTATTGTTCGTCTTCGTTGAGCGATTCGGCGTCGTCGATTTTCTTTTGTTCTTCTTGTTGTTGTCGTTTGCCTTCTTGTTCGTCGAGATCGGGGTCGCGAACCGCCTTGTAGCCAATCGATTTTCGATAGGCGTAGATTTCCCGATCGAGCAGTTCGAATAAACGAGGCGGGAAGAATTGAAAATCTTGAACGTTCGGTTGACGAGGCGGTCGAGGCGCTTTCGGGGCTCGAGGCTCGCTCATTCGTAGTGCCTCGCGAAAGTACGCGTCGACGGCGTAATTCGCCTTTCGTTCTCGTTTCGGCGGCTCGATCCATTTGATGCCGAGCGTTGACGATTGTTTTTCTCGGTAATCTTCGCCTTCGAATTTATAAATCGAACTGTCAGTTCCATCGCCAGTTCCGCCGTTATTCGAATTGCCGAGATTTTCATTGTCGATGGTGAATTTCCTCAGCTGACCTTCGCCGAGATTTTCGTATTTTTCTCTCAGTTCTTTGGTTTTCTGTTCGCCATGAGCGAGAACGAGATCGATATCCACATCGAGTTCGTTTTCGTCCTGTTTCGATGAAAATACATGTGTAGCACCATGACGAATCATAGATAACATTTCGTCTTTATCTAATTTCGTCGCTGCTTCCTGCAAACGACCTTGTTGAATGACCACATGATCGAGTCGTAATTTCATTTCAGCTCGTTCGACGATACGTTCTTCGACCGTATGTTCAGTGATCAATCGAAAGACACGAACGGTTTTCGTTTGGCCGATTCGATGGGCTCGATCGGTGGCCTGTAAATCGACTTGAGGATTCCAATCGCTGTCGTACAAAACGACGACATCAGCCGTTGCTAAATTAATACCTAAACCACCGGCACGAGTCGAGAGCATGAAGATAAATTTCGTGCTGTCCGGCTCGTTGTACGCGTCGATCGATCGTTGACGATCTTCGTGCGATGTTTGCCCGTCCAATCGACAGTATTCGAAGTTTCGCCAAATACAATAATCTTCGAGAATGTCTAACATTCGCGTCATTTGACTAAAGATCAGCACACGAGAGCCTTGTTCTTTGAGTTTAACGAGTAATTTATCTAAGATCACCATTTTACCGCAATTATCGACGATGTGCTTGTCGGTTGTGTACGGTGGGCCGGGCTCGGCACCGTCGAAGATATAAGGATGATTCGCACATTTACGTAGCTGCATGAGAATGTTTAACAAACGAATTTTATCGAGTTTTCCGCTCGCACTATTCAAGATATCGATATCTTTCATGAGGATTTTCGTGTACCATTGCCGTTGAAGTGGTGCTAAACCAACGTAGAGTTTGGTTTCGATTTTCGGTGGGAGTTTTTTCTCGACGTCACTTTTCAAACGTCGTAATAAGAAAGGTTTCAGGATTCCATGTAAACGAGTAACTAAATCTTTGTCATCGGCTAAGCATTTCTGTGTGTCGAACCAAGCGTTGAAATCATCGGCTGAATCGAAGACATCAGGCAAGAGAAAGTTCAACAACGCCCAGAGTTCGTGAAGATTGTTTTGCAATGGTGTGCCAGTGATCAATAAACGATTTGTTGATTTGAGTAGACGAACCATTTTACTTAATTTCGATTGTTCGTTTTTGATTCGATGAGCTTCATCGATGACAACATAACTCCAATTGTATTTCTTCAAAATCGCCGATTCACGAAGGACGATTTCGTAGGACGTGACAAGAACGTCCCAGCCGCCCGGTTCGATTTCATCGTGAATCACTTGATTACGTTCTTCTTGAGAACCGATTAAACAAACACTATTCAACGCTGGAACCCAACGTTTCAGTTCGTTCATCCAATTTCGAAGTGTTGATTTTGGGGAAATAACCAAATGTGGAACTGTCTTTCGACATAATTTCATATAACCGAGCAAGGAAATGGTTTGCAAGGTTTTACCGAGACCCATTTCATCGGCGAGAATGCCATTGATGCCGTTTTCGTACAAGGAAATCATCCAATTGAGACCACGAAGTTGATAGTCACGCATTTCACCGCCTTTGACGTACCATGGCGATTGATCGAAACGAGTGATTGAGCTGCTTTTTTCCGATTCTTTAGCGTCGCTTAATAATTCAGCATCTTCTTCTTCTTCGGTCATTCGATGACGATGATCGCCAGCCGAAGTAGTGGATGTTGATGGTTGTTTTTTGGCTTGAGTTTTCATTTTAAGTGGCGAAGTTGGACCACTGCCTTTCGTATGTTTGTTTAATTGACCGTCTTGAACGAAATGTGAGAAGATTTCAGTTTGTTCGAGGAGATAATTGAATCGTTTGACTTGATCTTCGTTCAATCGACTTTGAAATGCTGGATCATTGGTTGGTTCTTGTGGTTTTTTCACTGGTTTCTTTTTTTTAGTTGTGTATTCTTGATCGGAATCTTCTTCGTCGTTTTCATCGGGCAAATCGTCAACGCCACCGAGTTCTTCTTCGAGTTCGTCGACGTCGTTTTTCTCTTCGAGTTTTTCTTTTTGACGTTTGAGAACGGCCGATCGTTTCGTTGGCGATTCATTGTCAACTTCAGGCACCGTATCCATTGCTTCTTCTGTGTCGCTCATTTTTGTTGTGTTGTCGCGTTAGATTTGAATTCAATCTAAATATGTTTATGACAAATTTTTTCGTTCGATTCGAAAAATGAATGTAAAACTACGACGGACGGTGAAAGAAGAAAGAATAAAACTGAAGACAAACCTGTCTCTTTATTCTCATGGAGGAAAATGTGAATGATTCATGAGAACAAAGAGAGAAGCGATGATGAAAGACCAATAAGATAAAATATGGAAGAGAAAGAAATCGGTTTACGATAGATGTCGGTGATTTATTAAGCAATATGTAATGACAAATATAGTTCAGATGTCAGAAAGATTTGTAGTTATGTGAATCGATGGTAGGAATTATAACATATCAAAAGTGTCAACGCCGCCCATATACTGACAAGACGTTAAATGTTGCTGATTTGAGATGATAATCCGATATTGAGAAGGCAAAGACCAAGTTATGGATGTTGTGGAGAGAACACAAAGCTTCATTAGATCAGGTCTCCATAATTTCTGTCGTGTAGAAGTAATGTTGGTGTTGTAATCATAGGTAAGTGGCATGTTTCCGTAAGAATTGTTTAAATATTTCTGTGGGAAATTTGGAATATGTGCAATTCTTCGATCTAGTGCGCGTTGTTTAATCCGTGTTTATGTTAACTTATTTTATACGAAAATGAATGATTGAACGATGTTACAAAAGTTTTTATTCATTGTCCTCTATGATGGCTTATGTTAAATAGAACGAGAAAGAGAAGTACTATATGTCATATGTCCATTAAAATAATCTGATGAAAAAAAGAAACAGATCATCGAGAGAATTTACACAACCGGAACTATCATTATCATTCATATAATATATATATATATACTTTCCATAAATGCAAATTAATTTCCTGCAAAAAAAAAAGTACAACTATCTCAATTCGTTCTTTATCATTAATATCTCTTCGAGGCATTTTTTCTCCAGTTTTGATAAGAAAATGAACGAGTCTTTCTTGTTTATTTTTTCATTACGGAAACAACAAAAAAATCACAGTTTCTCTAAGCATTAACAAGTGCTTTCAATGTTGCTACAACGTCACCATGATGTTGTCGTAAGGTTTTCTCGGCTTTTGATCGAGGTAATTCCAATTCTTGAACAATTAATTCGACATCTTCTTTTCGAATTTTAACATTAGCTAATGCTGCTTGTTCGGCTTTACGTTTTGATTCATCTCGATGACGTTTGTCATTAATAGTTGATAAAGCCTAAACGAAGAAAAAGAAAAAATAAAACGAACAAAACAACAAAAAAAGCTTCGATTTTTACATTGCCAATATTTTCCGAGCCAATTTCTTCATCATCGACACGATCTGTAACACGATCGAGTTCTTTTTCTACTTTAGCATCTTCTTTCTTTTGATTGACATTTGTTTCTTGTTCATCATCTTTTTCATCATCAGATGCATTCTTTTGTGTAACAGGTGTAACACCATCCGACATGATTGATTATTTTTTTTAGTTACGAGATCTACAACAATTCAAGAAAAAAAAAAGCGTTTGTCTAAAATGATTATTTCTATGTCTGTTATTTTTCTTTGTGTTAAGGAATGTTAAATACAGAAAAGCAAAAGAAGAAAAAAAAAAGAAGAAGAAGAGAACTGAATTAATCGTCAAGTGAAGACTGAGATCCTCGAGTGTCACCAAATCTACTCGATTGGGTCAATAATTGATAGAGTTGCTCATCATTTAGACAACCATCAACAAATTCTTCTCGACTTAAAACACCATCAGAATTTTTATCCATCATACGAAATATATTTAATGCACGTTCGTCCGATTCAATCTGTCGTTCTCGAGGATCGGTTTCGTCACTAATTAATTCATAAATAGCCTAAAAAAAAACTTCGATTGATTTAAAAAAAAAAATTTTTTTTTCCTTTTACACTAATTATTCCTCGCATTTCATTTTCATCAATGGATCCATCGCCATTGCAATCGTACATTCGAAAAGCCATTTCTAATTTCTTCTCGGGCGTACCTTGAGATGTTATGTTGATCGCTTGGAGAAATTCTTTGAAATCAATTTTGCCGCTATTATCTTGAAAAACAAGTCAATGGTTGAGAGACAAGAAACAAATTATGTCATTTACCCGAATCAAATGCACGAAAGACATGCTCGCAAAAATTTTCTGCACGTCCTTTAGGAAAGAATTGTTTGTAGATTTGAATGAACGTATCGCGGGTTAATTCCCCGGATGGACAATCTCGCTGAAAGAAGAGAAAAAAAAAGCCAAACGTATTTTTGTTTTGTTTTTGCCGAAAAGAATTTTACCATAAAACCTTTGTACCAATTTTTAATTTTCTTTTCCGAGTATGATGTGTGACTTTTTAAGAATTGAAGATCGGCTGGTGAGAGATCATGCTTCGAGCTCGTACAGCCCATGAACAACACTTGCAAACATGTGAATACCAACTGAGAATATGTTCAATTGAACTAAACAACAACAAAAAGAATGCTTAGACTATAGAATTGATTCAATCATTTAGCACACACAGAGAGAAAAAGGAATCGCAAGAAAAACCTACACACAAAGAGACGGAAATGACTATGAACGATAGAGATCTCCACCCTTTCGTTAGTTTTTTTTCTCTCTCTGTCTCTCTTTCTCGTTTTTTTCTCAAGTAGATCAATACGAACGATGAATAAAGTTGATGTTTTCTTCCGTTATTGGTGCCGTTTAATGCATCGACACTCTTTTTCTCAATGATTTGCATAAATATGCTTGTTCTCAAGATCGGTTTACTATTTTTTCTCCTTCTGATAGACAATTAATCATTATTTTTTTGCTTTCTTCTAGTTTTAATCAGATTAGCATTGTGTTTAACATTCTCTCTCTCTCTCTCCCTTTTTTTTATGATTCTTAGTCAAATAAAGATAAAAAACAGACAACGAACGAGATGAGCGGAAAATCAATATGTGACCATTTAGCAAATCTTACTTGCTAATTTTGAAACGATTCACTTTTTACGTTATGAAATCTAAAAACGATTATCTACTGACGTCAGATAGAAACTAATCTGCAAATGCACGCATTCAAAGAGAGAAAAAAGGATCTGATAATTAAAGAGTTTGAAAATAATTTCTGGATATTGTGTCGAAAAAGAATGACTAGGCAATAATCGACCATTTTTTTTCCTCTTATAATAGATTAAAAAGCACGTTCGAATCGAAGAAAAGAAAGAAGAAAGCTCGGTAAGCTCTCGTCTTTCTCTCAACGATTAAATCGCGAGATTTCCCTACTGAAAAACAACACTACCTAGATCAGATTTCAATAAGCAAGATCAATTGACCAACGAACAATATCATACATGTAGTGTTTTATCTGCAAAACACGCAATATCGCCTTTTTCCTTCTTCTTCTTCGTAGTAATACTCTTCGATCAAGGTTAGCAAAGAGTGTTAATCAGATTTCATATCAAAGTTTTCTATGCTTTATTAATTTTCACTTCGCTCCGTATAAATAAAAGGTACTCTTGCTTCAATCAATTCCGCTCTCTTTCAATCGTCGACTCACAGACATCAACAACGGTTCTTTGTGCGCAATAATTAAATCAGCCAATACCTTTTTTTCTCGTCGTCTTTTTCTTCTTCTTGTCTTGCGCTGACATATTGAGTTTGCATGCCAATCAAACTAGTATTATCTTAATCATTAATCAAAACGATCTGAAAGAAAATACATATATATATATATTCATAGATTTCTAATTTTTATTAATCAATTGCTAAGAGAAGAACTATTGGACAATGATCTGAACCGTAGATATCTGATCGAATGAGAACATCACAAAGATTTGTTTGAAGACTAGATGAAAGAATGAAGTAATCTAAACGCCAGCCAATATTGCGTTGACGAGCATTACGAAAATAAGCCCAATAGGTGTAAGCATCACGTTTATCTGGATAGAGATGACGATCTAGCAAAAGGAAATGTGAACAAATTTGAGTTTGTTTGTTTTTTTTGATTTACAAGAATCAATAAATCCATCGTTGAGAATTTTCGAGAAATCTTCTCGTTCTTCTTTGGTAAAACCGGCTGTTTTCGTGTTCGTTTTTGGATTTGCTAGATCGATACTTTGATGTGAAACATTCAAATCACCACACCAAATAACTGGCTTATTTTTCTCTAAATCTTTTAAATATCGATGAAAAACACGATTGAATTCTTGTCGATAAGTTAATCGTACTAATTTACGACCACTATTCGGTATATACGAAGCGACAAGATAGAATTTTTCGTATTCAGCCGTAATAACTCGTCCTTCCGTGTCATGTTCAGGTATGTTTATGCCGAATTTGACTTCAATCGGCTCGATTTTTGTCAATAGACCAACACCCGAATATCCAGCTAAAGAAATCTTCGTTCAATTTAGTTTCTCTTCTCGTTATTGAACCATCAATCAACCTACCTTGATCGCCCGAAAGCCAATACGATTTGTAACCATTTGGCGTGGCTTCAACAGGAATCTTTTGTTTATCACATTTTAATTCTTGAAAGCAGATTATATCGGCTTGTTCGCTTTCTAAATACTTTAAGCCGCCATTTGTTAACCATGCACGAATGCCGTTTACGTTCCATGAGACGATTTTTAAATTGGCTTTCTGTTGTTTCGATGTTTCATCGACAGTAGTCGTCGTTTTTTTCAATTGTTTTTCAGGTGATGCTGAAGCTTTTCGTTTTTTTGTCTTATTGACATATGTGAGAATCGATTCCGACGTGTTTTCTTTCGATTTAAGTTTCGACATCTAGAAAGACTTTAATAGATTTGTTTTTTGTATCTTAATGGAAAGATTCTTTTTCTAGAAAATAAAAAAAAAGAGAGAGAGAGAGAGCCGGAGAGCAAAAAAAGTGACAGGAATCAAGGACAATAACTACACACTAGTAGTCAGAAGAAGAAGAAAAAAAAATGAAAACAGAATAATTAGTCCCATAATTTCGATTCAAACATCCAGGGTTTGCGTTGTCCAAATTTCATGCCCAATTTCGCTTCGGGATATTCGTTAGCTTGGGCAAGTGTTGGCGGATCGGGTACGGCCATTTTCGGTGGATGACGTTCAATCGATCCGACACGAAACGGATCCGATGGTCGAGGACGTTTACTATCATGCATGCGCACCATTGAAAAATAGCCCGGCTCGGGACGTTCTAAATTCATTTTCGTTTTCGCACATTGCTCAAACGCTTGTTGTTCAGCTCGACAACTGAAATCGAAAAGATGATGAAAAAAGATTTGATTCGATTCGATTGAACGTACTATTTGAATGACATTTCGCCTTCAGCTGCATTATCGAGACAAGTCCAAAGCGTTGTAAATGTATCATTGCATGAATCGCGAACTTTTCGAAAGAAATCGATCGTGCATAACGATACGTCTTTACCTTCTTGAATACATTTTCGAGGATCTTGTTCTTCTTGTCGACATAACATAAATTCCTAATTCAAAAAAAAAAAACGATTTCATTTTTGCCTCGAAATCAAAAGCTAAACATTCGCCTTTACTTTAAATTGTAAATCACAATATTTAGCTAGATGAAAACTTCCGGCACGAAGTGCAGCCGATGTTACATTGACAACGGGACATTCCAATTCTTCATAAGTTGGTAATTTAAGATCGGGCGTAAAACTCATATTATATTCTACAAAAAAAAAGCCACACTCACATGAAATTCTCTCCTTTACTACATTTTTTTCTTTTCGTTATTTTATTCAAAAAAAAACAAACACACAAACAGAGAGCGATAGATAAAAAAAAACGAATAAATTGCAGAAATAGAACAACAGCCATTAATTTGACATTAGATGTCGACATTGCTTATCAAAGATCGAATATGTCGAGTTAATTTCATGAGATTATCTTCATCGATTGAATCTTGAACCGAACATAGATCCATCTAGACAAGAACAAACAACATTGATTCAACAACAACAACAATATTAAACTAAATATGAGAATGACAACAAAAATGATAATAAGCTAATATTAAACTACAAAATCCAAGAAAGACAAGAAGAAAATTAGCAATATATTTATCATGCGAATATGTTTTCAGTGTGAGACATTCGAGTGAATGAATAATGAGATATAAATAGGTGAGATTTAGTTCATCAATCGATGGTAAAATATCGGTTAGTTTAACAAGGCAAGACTAGCAAAAAGAAAGATTTGATAAAAAAAAAGAGATCAGAGCCCTCATGCAGAATTTGCAGTTCGTACGTACCTCGGCTACGCCTAGACGACGGCTAGCTTCGAGAAAATTCTCGAGATTTCGTCGACATTTAGCGAGAGAAAGTTTTGGCTAAAAGATCGAATCGAAAATCATTTGTTGAAAAGAGAAAAAACAAATAAACTTACAACTGCTTGCGATGGCACATGAATACTTTGTACTGAACGTGGTCGAATTTGATTGATAAAATGACAGAGAACAACTCCATCGCTTAATGCTGAAGCTAAATCATCGGGTAGAGTCACTTTCAATCGTTCTTCGATTGTCTAGAATCAAAAACATCGTGTCAATGAACCTCGGATCTCGATTAAATAAAACACGTACGTTTTTCATTTGTTTGATTTGAGCATTTTCCGATGGTGAATTAATTCGTTTGAATTCTGTGGGCAATGATCGTTGATGTAGAAGAAAATGTTTCGTATGTCCATAGTTCATTTTCATTTCTCGACCACCGGCAATAAGATTCGGCGATGAACGAGTCGATGAATCACTGTCCGTCGATGAAAATGTAAACAATTGAATATTTTTACTACAAATAAAAATGTATTTTTTTCTATCAATAGAAGACAACAAATCGAATTTACCTGTTCTCCATTTTTCGTCGAGCATCTTCACGTTGTTTTTCAATTTGAGCCAATTGTTCGTCATGAACTTTTCGTGCTTGTTCACGTGTTTTAGCACGTTGACTTTCACTTTCACCTAATTGTTGTAAGAGATGAATTTTGAGTTGATATGCTTGATCTTTCTTTTTATCATATTCAGTTTTTTGTCTCGATAATTCCTAATTAGAAAAAGGAACTAAGAATAAATCTTCGAAAAACAAGTCAAATCTACTTTAGAAAATTCATCAGCAAGTGTAAGCGTTAGGGTAGGTTCACAACGACTCGTTTGTTCATTCGACAAACTTAAAATCGAATCATCCTGCAAAAAAAGACACACAAACAATAAGCACATAGGATAAGAAGCATTTGAATACTAACATCTCCGAGTGTTTTTTCACTACTTTCAGTTGTTAAATATCCGGAATCGGACGGTACAACTGTTTTCATCAGTTTCATTCCACATTGTAAATGTCTAAAATAGAATTTGTGTTAGAACAAGCAAAACTCCCGTTGATAGATAAGATTTTTTTTTGTTTATTAGAAGAGAAAGAAAAATATGTTTGAAGCAGTTAGGCGAAATTAGTGAGCTAGTTTTTCTTTTTTTTTTAGAATACTGTTCGAGTTATCCTAGGAACAGAAATATCGATTTTCGATTGTAAAAAATGAAAACGAGATCGTTCGAAAACTGAATTTGAACTTACTGTGAGCCTTGATATGAAAATGAATTTCGATATTTCGTGTTGATTTCGTTTTCTGTTAATAAACCACGACGTTTTTCTTCTTTCATCGCTTCGACGAGAAGAAAACGCATGATATGAAGTAGACCAAGTGAACAAACCTAAAACACAGACGCTCATTTTTGTTTTCGAACTCAAATGATTAGCCTTACAGATGCCGGTGGACATTCGAGTGGATTATTTTCGACATTGAATTCAATTAAACTAATCATTTCACGAAGATCCAATGGCAAACGAGTAATTCGATTGAATGAGCAATCAAACTGAATTAATTTCAATTGGCAAAGTTCTAAATCGAGAAAAAAATCTCAGAACAATCAGCTTGAAAACAAAAAACAATCCAAAACCGTGCAAAAAAAAGCATTGGAATCTGAGAGCGATACCTTTTCTTTTATCTGACTGAAAAGTTTATCAACAGAAGATGAGTCGATTGACGGACAGATCGGTTATATTTACCTTTTGGCAGTTCAGCTATCATATTCCGACGAAGATTCAGAGTTCGAAGCGATGATAAACTACCGAGTTGATACGGAATTTGAGCAATATCATTCGAGCTCACATCCTGAAAAAGTAAAACAATTGTTTCGTTTTTTTTTTGTAAATTAGCCGTGAATTTTACTAATTCAATCAGTTTCTCTAATTGACCGATTTCTTCAGGTAGAGATATGAGTTTGTTATTATTGAGAATTAATACTTCTAAATTCGGTAATTTACATAATGATGCCGGTATGAATGTTAGTTGATTTCGACTAGATTGAATAAAACAGAAAGTAAACAACATCTTTTTTTTGTTGCTTTTCGAATACCTTAAATTTAAAATTTTCAACATATGAATTTGTACAATCTGTTCGGGAATTGATTTAATAGCATTGTGATAGAGATTGAGCCGTTCAAGAGAAAAAAACGAACATAAAATACGTGGAAATTCAATAAAATGATTACGAGAAAGATCTAAATAGATTTGTTTGTTTTTGTTTTTTTTATGTCAATAAACTAAACAAACCAGCAGTTATCGTATCGGAAAGATCACATTTCGCATTGGGAAAATCTCGAAGTTTTCGAGCAATTAAATTCAAATCACCCGTTGAAGTCGCTTCGTTGAGTGCACGTTCTAAACTTCGGCTTAGATGTTGATTTGATATGTTTTTATTTAGTGTTAACGATAAAGATGAAGATGAATTCGATAGAGTTGAAACAATCGTTGCCATTGAATACTTAGATAATCATTTATTGACTAGGAATATGTCAAGTTCGATGTTCACATTCGTTCGAACTAAGCTTTTTTTTTTCTTCTTCTTGTATATTTATTTATTTACTACTACTATTAGAAGAAGAAGAAGAAGAAGAACCATAGTTTATAAACGCTTTATACCAATGAAAATATTCTCAATAGATGTCGTTTGTTGAAAGTGTTCAAAGAATTCGACATCCAAGCAGAAATTGAGTTTTATCTTCGCCAATTGTCTCAACCGGAAACACCTGTCACATATTTGAATGTAAAACAATTTGTCCATAGGACATACATTATGTTTGCTTTTTCTTTTTCTCCTCGGAAGGTTATTACACCAGCTGCCCATGTTTTGTTAATAATTTTCCAAGAGCAAAATTGGGATGTGTGTGTGTGGATTTTTTTTTTAATTTGAAAGTCTAATAAAAAGAAAAAAAAGAAACCTTTGCATCAGTTTCGTCTATATATTTTTTAATTAAACAGACACTCGAAAATAACACAATCGGATTTGATAGAGATTCGGCATACATTTGTTTTGCTTTCATTCATTCGTTGCCGATTTCATTTCAGTAAAAACAGGCGAAACAAAAAAAAACAAGACTTGAATATGACGACTAGTGCTGGCGTCGATCTTCGTTCAATAGCTGTTGACTTAAATAATTGTCCAACAGTTGGAACACGAGCAACATCAATATTGCCAAGTGTACAACTAGAAAAACGTGATTACAGTGAACTATTACGTAAATTAGCCGGTATTAATGTGCTCTCATTAAGTTGTTCGATTGTTTGTCTTCTATTTGATCTTATCTTTACATTAATAACATTGGGCATGGGTGCAACAAATCAATCATCATGTCCAATGGAACCTCGAATACCCATTTATTTAATTGTTCTTGGTAGTATGAATCTTGTTAGTATTTGTTTAAGTTTCATTGCATGTTCGATTCATTATCGAGAAAAAGATAACCATATAACAGGTTTTTGTTGTGTTCATTGTTCAGGCGCTTTGATTATTCTCATACAATTATTTAATTTTATTTGGTTAATTATTGGTAGTATTTGGGTTTTTAAAATCTTCAATGATGTACAATATACCGAACCCAATCAACGTAAAACCTATTGTCAAGCAAATATTTATCAATTTTCAATTGTTTCGGTGATTTTACAATATGTTCTTCCGATTATATTTTGCTGTTGTAAAAATATTCCATTTCGTTTTTAAACTATGAAAACATTCATCATTTTCTTTTTTTTTGGCGTTTATTCTCATGAAATAAAAATCATCGGGTTTGCTTGTTTGCACTTAGCTTGTATAATATCAAAATTGTTCTATATGTCATCGATCACCATCAATATTCTCTAACGAAGGTCTGAGATAAGAAAAAAGAACAAATTAATAATGCGAATATACATATAAACATCGGCACTTCCCTTGTTTGAGACATATACATGCCTTGTTAAAGAAAGATAAATGACATGTGCTCTTTTTCTTCGACAAATTTATGGCAAATCGGAATATCGAATTCTAAATAGCATGTCAACTAGCAACAATCAGTGACGTTTAGAAGTCATTTTCGTTGTTGTTTTTCTTGTCTAGGTTGCTTACTAATAAAACATATATATATATATATTTATGTCGTTCTTTTTTACACAGAAATAAAAAATCAAGCTTTTATTGTGTATGTTGATGATCATTTAGTTGAGTTGAGTTTCTATTCATTCATTTGATACCATCTGATACTTGCATAGTTCTTGTTGTTAATGTTTCCCGTTTATTCAAGAAAAAAAAAGAGAGAATTGTTCTTTTCCGTTCTTCTTCGTCTTTTCTTTTCTTTCTTATTTTCTAAATGTGATTTAGAAACTAAATACTTCGACTATCAATCTTTTTATATCCATGATGCTACGCGCGACAAGACGCGTAAGGGCATTTTTATTGTACATGACATGAGCACAATCGGGAAAATGAAACGACGACAGAATACACAAAAAGCATTCGTCTTCATCTTTTTGACTGATTTTTTTTTCTTTTTGATGAACATGACTGTCGTTTCTCACTATATACAAGTGGCCTCCGGCAGTAAAGAACTTCCTGTGTGAATGAGTGACCGTTATGAGACGATATATATATATTATATGAAATAGAATAGAACAAGTACGAAACGAGAGGAGAGAGAGAGAGAGAGAAAATGTAGACAAGCTAAGAAATGGATTAGTATTATACATTCCTTTGCTATCCATATTATGGCATTTTCGATAGATAGTTGCTGATGCATTGTTCTTCGTTCTTCTATTCTATACATACGTAAGATGTTAATGTCTGATAGATTTCTAACTAGCCTAAGATATAGATGTATGCGTGCTTGTTCTGATATGTAAATATATATATATATATTTTTCTTCTTGTCTTATGTTTTGTCAATGAATCGCAGCAGTGTATGCAAAGTCTCTTGAGAATAAGAATTTTGATACATAGAAATGATCAAATAAAGGTAGGTGGTCTTGTTAACGAAACAAAGCTGAGAGATCGAAGTGAAGATCATGAATTAAATTGATTGACAGTTTCGATAATTAAAGACAAATGGTTGATTATGAAAATATGTTTATTATCAATATAACATATGTTAGCACCCGTAAACATCTCGAAATGACAGTTGAATTTCAGTGATTGAACTTCGATATTGGCCTTCGAACATATTGTAGATCGACAATGACGATTGCGTGAGAGTCTCTCGATAGTAATTGAAAGAGAACGAGTCAGTAAAGTGCTCAGCAAAGAAAAACGAGAGAGAGAGAGAGGGAAAAATAGTTATTCCATTACTTATTTCGTAAGTTTATGATATGACAAGCGAGAAAACTAGAGGAAAAAATAGAGAAAAAAAACGCTAGAATTGCAACATTAATCGTTATTGATATAGTATATATAGGCGAATTTCTAAAGTATGTTAAGAATAAAAAAAAAAGGAAAAAGAAATCTAATGGAATTAATTTCGATAAGATCTTCTATGTAGTAGAGTCGATGTTTTTTTGGTTAATTTCAATTTCTGAAACCTCATTTGATTCGATTAATTGAAAGCGATAGATAGATAGATAGATGTGTTGTGTGCATGCGTGCGTATGTTTTGTCTCTTGTTAACCATGTGTATTTCAAATCATCGTTTCTATTTGACTGTCTTCTTTTGGCTTTATGTAACCATAGAGTGTGAGGAGTAGCGCATGTGTCGTTGTTTCTTTTCTTCTCGTCTCAAGTCTAATGATGATGATGATGATGATGATGATGATGATAGCTGTAACAGAACTCGTTTTCCACAATCATTTTCATCGATAATAGAATACTAGAGAGACAATCTAATAGCATTATTCAAGTTGAAATACTAAAGACGAAAGAGAAAGAAAAAAAGTTTTTCTTTACTATAAACATCAAAATAATTGAATAAGATCCATTAGAGACACGAACGAGGTAAAATCAATAAATAACAGCATATTATTTAAATGAAACTATTCCTTTGAGATTTCTCTTCTTTTCTGATTTCAAGATCAATATTGCCTAGCAGTAGTGTACGTATATGCCTGATGATCATCGTGAACAATCAACATGGAATTAGTCAGGCAACTAGCCGGTCTTTCTGTTTCTCATATACGACAATTTCGTGATGATGATTCTTATGTCGATCGACTTAGTCATCGATATACGACGACTTTGTGCGTAGTTTTTGCTATTCTCGTTACAACGAAACAGTATGCAGGTACGATGAAAATATTTGTTTTTGTTGTTTTTCTCATTGAATTTTGATTTTCTAGGTGATCCAATCGATTGCTGGGTAATTGAAAAGGAAATATTCGAAGTGATTTGTCAATTTTGAATATGGTTGTCTTCTAGGTTCCAGCACAATTCAAACCCTCCTATGAAGCTTATACAGATAGTTATTGTTGGATAGCTAATACATACTGTAAAAAAACATACAAAATATATTCAGTATTTCGAAATTTTTGTTTTGTTGTTTTTTGGAATTTAGATATTCCAATTGATGAAGAATTACCAGATGATGAAACAGGCCGACGGAATAAAGATATTGTAGAAGAAATTTATTTTGAAAATTAATTTTCTATGTTTTCATGTTTTAGCTTTATTATCAATGGGTTCCATTTATTCTCCTTTTTCAAGCTTTTCTCTTCTATTTTCCTCGTATTGTCTGGCGTACACTCAATGTCAGATCAGGTCTCGATGTTGTCAATCTCGTCGATGCTGCAATTGTAAAATCAAACAACTTAATTTTCTCTCTCATTCTCTCTCTCTCTCTGTCGTTTAGAAATACGAACAAGTCGAACAGTATGAATCTCGCGATCGTATTATGAATTATTTAATTGTTAATATCGAACGATATTTAACAGCTCGTGCACAATTAACACGACGACATTTAAGCAAACAATTGTCATGTTTTCGACGTATTTTCAAGTTATTTTTCTTTTGTTCAAATCGATACTATGGCAATTATCTTGTTGTTGTCTATTTTCTTGTCAAATTAATGTGGCTTGTTAATGCTTTAGCACAATTATTTTTACTAAATGCTTTCCTAGGCAATGAATATTATTTGTTTGGTTTTGAAGTTATTGAGAAATTATTTAAAAATCAACGTTGGACGGAAAATCGACATTTTCCTAAAGTGACTTATTGGTAAAGAGAACGTTTTGTTTTGTCAGAAAAAAAGAAATCGATTGTTTTTTTTTTATTCATTAGTGATTTTAAAATTCGAGAAATAGGTATCAATCATTTTTATACTGTTCAATGTGTGTTACGAATCAATTTATTTAATGAAGTCATATTCATAATACAATGGTTTTGGTTAGTCACAATTAGTGCAGGTAGAAGACAAAATAATAATAAGAAGAAGAAGAATTCAAATTTCTTGTTCTTATAGCAACTCTTTACGATTTTCTTCTTTGGTTATATCAATGCACAATTCCATGTAAGTCAATTGAAATAATCATCCGAAAATTTGATTGAATTTTTTGTTTTCAAAGATGAAAAAATCAAATTCATCAAACGACATCTTGGCATAATGTCGCCATTTAATGCACAAGAAGAACGACAACAAGCACGAGATTTTGTTTTACAATATTTAAAAGATGATGGCGTCTTTTTAACACGTTTACTTTCGATTAATAGTAGTGATCTTGTTGTCACAGAAATTATCAATCAATTATGGTTACGTTTTAAAACAGCCAATCGTTTATATTCAACTGTGAATACACAACGAATACGTTCAACAATCGAAGAAAATAATCAACGACCATCACGCATTCCATCAGCATATGTTAATCATCAACAATATTCAAAAATCGACAAAACAATATCGAAAGATACAGATGTATGAATTGGTTGTTCTCTGTGATACTCACACACACACACGCATGAGTGGAATCTCAGGAACGAAACAACCTTTGGTGCCACTGTTCAACTTGATGAATCCCCTTCTTCTTTTCTTCTTTTTTTTAAATGTTTTAGTTTATATCTTATATACATACACACACGCATACATGTACTTTCCCTTTCCTAATAAAAAAAAAATGAATGACTGAATCATATTATCTCTTTTAAGTCGTTTATCTACGAAAGATAAAGAGACATGCATTTGCTCTTTGAAATAACTTGATAATAGACTCAGCACATTGTGTCACGTATCTGTACAGTATATCGTAAAACAAATATTGTTCGAGCGCTCATATATATCTCTGTGAAAGTAAATTGAAACAAACAAATCATGTCATTTCTCTTTCGAACACGTTTACTTCATCAAAATTCGGGCATTTTGAACTCGAAATTTTTTCATATTCGATCACGAAATGAAATGAAAGATGCTCGTCGTATTATTGTTAAACTTGGTACAGCATTGATAACACGTGAAAATGAAGATGGTGTTGCCCTCGGTCGTCTAGCATCGATTGTTGAACAAGTATCACAATTACAAAATGAAGGTCGACAAATGTTATTAGTTACTAGTGGTGCCGTGGCATTCGGTCGACAAGTTCTTCGTAAAGAAGCCATGATGACAATGACAATGAGAAAATCACTTTCACCAAAAGATATTCTTCAAAATAGTCGAGTTGTTATTCAACGACAGGCATGTGCTGCTTTCGGACAGAAAGGTTTAATGTCATTGTATGAACGTATGTTTCAACAATATAATATCGGTGTTGCACAAGTCTTAGTAACGAAAAGTGATTTTTATAATGCTGATAGTCGAAAGAATTTGCAAGCAACATTAAATGAATTATTGAATTTAAATATAATTCCAATTTTAAATACAAACGATGCTGTTGCATCAGTAACCGATACAGATGCTGAAATAACCGAAGCTAAAGATGGAATTGTTATTAATGATAATGATTCATTAGCTGCACGTTTAGCCGTATTAACAACAGCAGATCTTTTATTAATTATGAGTGATGTCAATGGATTGTATACGGGTCCACCGGATGTCGAAGGTTCGAGATTATTACATACATTTTCTCCCAAAGAAGATTCATCATTGATTTCGTTCGGTGCTCGATCGAAAGTTGGAACTGGCGGAATGGAATCGAAAGTGAAATGTGCTTCGTGGGCACTTGATCATAATGTTGGCGTTGTGATAAGTAACGGACAAAATAGTAAAGCTATTTTAGAAATCATTGATGGCAAACGAATTGGTACATTTTTTACGAAAACATCGACGCAATCGTTGCCTGTCGATGTTCAAGCTGTGAAAGCACGTGATGGCAGTCGAGTTTTACAAAGATTAACGAGTGAACAACGAAAAACAATTATTAATAAAATGGCATCGAATTTAGTTGATTATTCGAAAGATATTTTACAAGCTAATAAACGAGATTTAGATGAAGCAGCTAAGACAGGTTTAAAATCATCGTTACTCGGTCGTCTTGGCCTTTCTGAAAAAAAACTCAAAACTTTATCCGTTGGCCTTCAACAAATCGCTGATAAATCCGACGTGTTAGGTCAAGTTGTTCGTCAAACTCGTCTCGCTGATGGCATCATGTTGAAACAAATTACGACGCCTATTGGCGTTCTTTTGGTTATATTCGAATCTCGACCCGATAGTCTACCGCAAATAGCTGCTCTTTCGATATGTTCAGGCAATGGTTTACTATTGAAAGGTGGTTCAGAAGCGAAGTATTCGAATGAAATTCTAACTAAATTAATGCAAGATGCATTAGAACCATTTGCACCACGAGAAACAATTGCTTTGGTAAAATAATTTGAAACAAAAAAAATATTTTCCTTGTTTTTTCTTTTCGTGTAGATTAATACACGTGAACAAGTAGCTGATCTTTTGCAATTAGGCAAATATATTGATTTAGTTATACCACGTGGTTCGAATGAACTTGTTCGTTCGGTTCAAAAACAAAGTGTACACATACCGGTTCTCGGTCATGCCGAAGGTATTTGTCATGTTTACATCGATAAAGATGCAGATTTAGAAAAGGCTTTACGTATCGGTATGAAATCTTCTTTTTTTTCTTTCTTCGATTCGAATTCATTTTCTATTGTAATTAGTACGAGATTCGAAATGTGATTATCCAAGTGCATGCAATTCAATGGAAACATTATTAATTCATAAAGATCTTTTGAAAACGGCATTTTTCGAATCATTAATCGAACTATTCCGTAATGAAAAGGTTAAAGTTTATTCCGGTCCACGTCTTTCAGCATTGATACCATTTCCACCTCCACCAGCAACATCCCTACGTATCGAATACGGTGATTTACAATGTTGTATCGAAGTTGTTGATGATGTTCACGATGCAATTGAACATATTAATAAATTCAGTTCGAATCATACGGATTCGATTGTAACAGACAATCGTAAGTGAATCATTTTGTATTCACGAAATTAAATGTTTTTTTTTATATTTAGAAAATGCTGCAAATGAGTTTATTGGCAATGTCGATAGCGCTTGTGTTTTTCATAATGTAAGCACGAGATTTTCTGATGGTTATCGATTTGGTTTAGGTGCTGAAGTTGGTATTAGTACGGGTCGTATTCATGCACGTGGTCCTGTTGGTATCGAAGGTTTATTAACAACAAAATGGACGGTTGAAGGTAATGGTGATGTTGTGGCTGATTTTACTGATGGAAGAAAACAATTTCTTCACGAACCAATCAATCCCAAACAAAAATAAATCAAAAATACTTTTCTTCTCTTCGTTTTTTTTTCATATTTAATAAAATGCTTTCGTATTCATCAATAAAATAGAAATAGTTTACATAAACAAATGATTGTACGTGCATTCGTTGGTAAAGATATGTCTATCTTTATGCTTGAATAATTAACACCGAGTCAAATAAATATACAGTGGCGGACAAAATTATAAGAACAAACGTATTTTTTATTATTTCTTTTTGCTTTTTTTTCTCCCCATAAGATATATTTGAATCGAATTCATTCTCAAATGTAGACTTCAATGTGGTCTTTTAGAATATTACTACATTCTATTCTGAAAGAGTCGATAGAAATCTATGATTAAAAATACATTCGATTCAAACATAATTTATATAAAGGGCGAATGAAAAAAAAAAGTTTGTTCTTATAATTTTATCCAGTATACTATATATATTGTCACAGTAAAACTTAAAATTTTCCTAGGAATAATTAAAATTTTGATTTGTCCTAGGGGATTCTTTTGTAGTATTACGACGAGCGCTCACCTGTAGACATTGAGGATGACGTACGAAATCAGCGATAATAAAATTATGACCTTGGATCAAACAATGAATTTAGTTGAAACATGGCGTCGACAAGAATTATCTATTGTATTTACTAATGGTTGTTTTGATATTGTTCATTTAGGACATATTGATTATTTAGAAAAAGCTCGTCAATTAGGTGATAAATTGATTGTTGGTTTAAATGCCGATCAATCGATAAAAGCAATTAAAGGTTCACAAAAACCAATCATCAATGAATATGCTCGTTCACGTCTACTAGCTTCATTACAATTTGTTGATATTGTCATACTTTTCGAAGAATTAACTCCAATTGAATTAATCAAATCTATTCGACCGAATGTTCTCGTTAAAGGCGGAGATTATACTTTTGAAACTATTGTCGGAGCTGATTTTGTCAGTGAAAATCATGGAACTGTCAAAGTTATACCATCTATACATGACTATTCAACAACATCAATTATACAAAATATTCTACAAATACATACAAAAACTCCAACATTTCGAAATGGTTTAATTGCAAGTGGTAGTGTTCTTGTTGATTATATTATTTTAATTAAGGATTGGCCATTAGAAAATTGTACTGCATTTATTGAACAAGATGTTCATTTAGCAAGTGGTGGTGCACCGTATAATATTGTAAAAAATCTTCGATCAATGAATGCTTCATTTCCTTTATCATTAGTTGGATTAATCGGAGATGATTCCAATGGTCAATGGATTCTTAATGATTGTAAAAAATCGAATATTAACACCGATCAATTGGAAATTATTCAAGGGAAGAATATTTCAACATCGTATACATACGTCATGAGTGTTGAGAATACAAATCGACGAACTTTTTTTCATCAACAAGGTGCAAATAGTTTTCTCGATCGAACAAATTTTGATTTTACAAAAACAAATGCAAAACTATTCTATCTTGGTCCGTTGACACAATTGAAACAATTAGATCAACTCAATAATGAAAGAACAAATGCATCGATTGTCTTAGAACAAGCTATTTTATCTGGTTTAGAAACAATCGTAGATTTTATTAGTGGAAAAAACGAAAATTATTCGTTAATAGCTAAATCATCTTTACCTTTTATTGATCATTTAATTATTAATGAAACTGAAGCTGGTTTGATTTTTAATAGAATCTTAACAAGTGATCAACTAAATGATATTAAACAAATAGCAAATGATTTAATCGATTTAGGTGTAAGAAAAACCGTAACAATTCATTTTGCTGAAGGAGCTATTTTGATAACAAACGAGAAAAAGATTTTTCTGCAAGGTTCAATTATTTTGCCTGATAATTTTATTATAAGTTCAGTGGGTGCTGGCGATGCATTTGTTTCTGGTATGATCTATGGTTTTCATGAGCAATGGCCATTAGAAAAAACATTACATTTAGCTGTTTGTGTTGCTGCTATGTCATTATCAGATGAATCATCAACAAATGGAGTTCGAACCATCGAACAATGTTTGAATTTACAAAAATTCGGTTTTCGAACATTGAATTTTTAAATATCATAACAAAATCAACATATTTTCAGTTGTTTTCATTGCTTTTCGTGGAAAGTAATCAAAATTAAAATCGCCTATTCATGCTATCAGATTTTGTACAGCGAAAATACGACATGAATAATGTAAACAGACAGACAGTCATAGTATTTTTTTTCTACCGACTTGATTTTATCCAATCAGAATGAAAACGAAAAGGAGAAGGCTGTCAAAACGAATAGATATCAGGAATAAATATCTATCATTTAACGTCACAAGGGATTTTTACCAGTGAAATAAAGAAAAAAACATATAAAAAGTCGACTCAAAAATGTTTTTTTCTCCATATCAAAAATCAAATGGTAACTACGCAGAAAAGCATATCATACAAAACCAATCTCGAAACGTTTTCGTTGATTTGGCTCGATGCTGAAGTGAATAACGATGAAGGAAATAAGCAAACACAAGCTAAACTTCGTCAAATTATTAATCATCTTGATGTTTTTAACGATCAATTTCAATGTGAACAATATATTTGTTCAATTTCGGCAGAAGATCGAATTGTTCTTATTGTGAGCGGACGATTGGGCCGTGAAATCGTTCCACGAATTCATTCATTACGACAGATATCATCGATCTACGTCTATTGTCAAGACAGAAAAGCCAATGAAAAATGGGCACAACATTTTCCTAAAGTTAAACATATTATTGTCGATCTTGATGTTTTAATAAACAAAATTCGTTCGTATCAAAATGTACGTGGTTGTAATCGAATTGAAGAGCCGTGTCCTCTTAAAATACACACGAATGGCATCGGTCGAACGACCTTAGAACTCAACGGACAATTCGCTTACACACTTTTGCTAATCGATGGTCTCATTCGATTAAAATCTCAAGCCAATGATCGAGATGTTCTGGTTTCATTTTGTAAAAATGAATATAAGAAAAATGCTGTTGAATTAAAAATTATCGAAGAATTCGCCAAAAATTACAAAGAACAAAACGCTCTTTGGTGGTACACACGCGAATCATTTCTCTATCGAATGTTAAATAAAGCATTACGTGTACATAATGTTCATGTTTTATATTTATTTCGGTTTGTTATACGTGATATTTACCAACGATTAAAAGAAAATCAATGTCAAACACCGATCACTGTCTACCGTGGTCAGTTAATGTCACCTGAAGAAGTTCGAGCACTTCAACAGTCGACTGGTTCAGTCATTTCGATGACATCATTTTTCTCGACGACGACTGATATGGAACAAGTCATGCCGTTTCTCATCAATCCCGATGCTGATCAAAGTCTCTGTCGAGTTCTATTTACTGTTCGTGCTGATCCATCGAAAGTCAAATCATTACCATTTGCTATTATCAAACAATTTAGTTTTGCTCCACATGAATCCGAAGTTTTATTTATGGCTGGTTGTGTTTTTCGTTTGAATCGAATCCTATTTCGTCAAACTGATAAAGTTCATGTTATCGAAATGGAATTACTTGATGAATGTGAACATGATGAATATAAACTTTATGAACATTTAAGAACTGAATACGGTTGCAATTGTGGTGACGAAATAAGTCGATATTCATACGGAAATATTCTAGTCTATATGGGTCAATATGAATTAGCTGAAAAGATTCTTTATGATTTAATAACATCGAATAATTCAAATGATTTTCTACCATATGATTTATATCATTCATTGGCAATACTTCATAAAGAAAAGAAAGAATTTCCGAAAAGTTTAGAATGGTTCGAACGATCACTTACTCTTCAATTGAAAAATTATCCGCCAAATTTCGGCAGTATCGGAGATTTATATTGTTGTATTGGAAATATTCATAAAGAAATGAATGCTTACGATCGTGCATTACAATGCTACGATCGAGCTGTTGATTCGTATAGGAAAGCATTGATGCTTGATCAAACACGTATGGCTGCGATTTATCATGGTCAAGCAGCTGTCTTTACAAAACAAAAGAAATACGAGCAAGCTATTAATTTTTATCAAAAATCAGTCGATATTCTTGTTAGTAAAAATCTAGCAACGAATGATAAAGGTATAATGTTAAATTATGGCCGAGATATTGCACTTAATCATGATGGAATGGGCACGGTTTATCGACATTTAGGTCGATTCCAAGAAGCATTACAACATTATAATGAAGCACTTAAAATGAGAAAAAAATCACTACCGCAAAATCATCCCGATATAGCGAAGAGCTATAAAAACATTGCTTTTCTTCATTCAAAACGAAAAGATTGGACACAATCATTGAACTTTTATACTCAAGCAGAAACTGTTCTTCATCGAACGTTTTCACCCGATCATCCTGATATTGTTAAAATTCGAAAAGACATTCAAAGTGTAAAATTTCAAACGAAATAAAAAAGAAAATTTTTGTTTGACTATCTTTTCATTCGAAAACATCTTTTCAAAAATTTCGCCTATACAATACAGAACAAGAACTCCATCCGTTATTCAATATTTAAAAAAATGATTTCTAGAGTTAATTAAATTTGAAGGCGAGATAAGAAAGTATTTACACGCATATGCTCTCATGATTTAATATTTTAGTTCATTTTTATCAGTTATTTTATTTGAAAAACATGTTTTACTGGACGTTTTTAATGTTTTTGCATTCAATTATAAATGCAGAATTTCGAATCAATATGTATTATACAGATGATTCGAATGATATTAATCACTTCATACAAAACAACTGTTTATTTCTATTTTATCGTTCAAATGGTGAAATGGATAAATTCGAAAAATTATCTTTTTGTTTCGATGACATATCATCAATGTTTAGAATCCAAATAAGCAATAAAATTTCAAAATATACATTCAAAGAGTTAGATAAACAAAATATCACATGTGAACATCTCTACTACTGGTCAGCATCGATTGATATCATTGAACAATATCAACTGTATTTAAATACAAATGATACAAACTTAGCTAGACGAATCTTTTATAATTGTACTCTGCCGAGATTTGGTCCACAATGTCAATATGAATTTACAGTTTACGATGAAACATCATCATCTCTTTATGCAAATATCCAGAAAACTTTACGAGATCGACATGATGGAATACCTTCAGCTGTGACTTGTTATGAATATTTAGAATGTGATCGAGGTAATTCATTTTTATGCTTAGATTGGACAGAAATTTGTAATGATCGTATTGATTGTTTAAATGATGGCGTCGATGAAAAAGATTGTTGGCAATTAGAGATCAATCAATGTAATGAAAATGAATATCGATGTTTAAATGGTGAATGCGTATCTATTCTTACTGATAAAGAAGAAACATTGTTTTATAATTGTTTTGATCGTAAAAATCTACCAGATACTCCTTCAAATCCAGAAAGCAAGTGTAGTGGTCTTGGTCAGAATCACTATGATTTAATCGATGATTGTGACAATATTAAATGTCTCTATTTCCCATTATCAAGTGCTTGTTCATTGAATCGTCAAGAATATTTGTTGAGAGCAATATACATCAATGATAATAATTTCTTATCAAATCATAGTTGGTTATCATTAACATGTTTCATTCATTTTTCAACTAGCGATTATCCAATTTGTAGAACATTTTGTTATGAATACGACTGCATTGAAATAATCAACAAAACTTACCCAGAACAAATCTTTTATCCAAATCAACCGGTCTTATTTGGAAACATTTATTTCGTTTACATGAAAAGCGAACTTTTACATTCAGACCATAGTCATATTATGATGCCACCATACATTTGTTATACTACGAATGATTATGATGATTATTTTCATCAACACTCTAAATTGAGATTTATGAATTTTACATGTATTGACTCCAAAAATATGATCTTATTTCATAATTTCACTTATCCTTCGGCGAAGTTTTTACATGAAACGATTCTGAACCAAATACATTTGGCTCTTCAAAAATATCATTTACCTTGGAATTACACATCAGAATTATGTCAACGACCTCAAATGTATCAATGTATTCATTCATTGAAATGTATTTCAATTTATCGATTACTTGATGGCACGAATGATTGTCCAAATAATGATGATGAAAATGAAATTTTGATTTCTTCGTCGACTGTTATTCAAGATTTTATGAAACATTTCCTCATGAGACGTAGGGAAGAAGCTATTCACGTTTATCAAATACGTGATATCGAACAAAAATATTATCTACGAAATACAATTCTATTTCAACATATTTGTGATCGATTTGGTGAATTATTACCAATTAATATCAATGGAATAAATCATACAGATGAAACTGAATGTGAACAATGGGAATGTGATAATATGTATACACATTGTAATCTTGAATGGAACTGTTTGAATGGACAAGATGAAACTGGTTGTACACATAATAATGGTGCAAATTGTTCCAGAAATTTTCACTCATGTGTATTACGTGAAACAAATCAACTTATATGTTTATCTAAAGAAAAAATAAATGATGGATTTATTGATTGTTTGGGTGCAACAGATGAACATATTTTACATGAACAAAGGATGATTCTAAACAATAATGCAAATTATTTGTTGCATTTCTACTGTCAAAATAAAAATGCAAGTCTATTTTTACGTAAAAATGTTTTATGCAATGATATTTGGGATTGTCAAAACGGAGATGATGAACAATTTTGTACAACACAAAGAGTCCCTCCAAACGAGAGTGTTTGTTTCCTTAAAAACTATCACGTAGCATCTAATGTTGAAAAGTTTTTATGTGATTATCCAATAGTCAATAGAAACTGGGATCTAATTCATTTCCGACTTGGAAATCATTTTTTCCAAGAACAAATAACTTTATCAAATTCAATTGGAGATACAAAATTTCAAAATCCGTATTTCGTTTACTGTCATCAAGGCATTGATGTTCGTCTTTGGCTAAATGAAACAGCAAATTCATTCATTTTAGCATGTATTTGTCCCCCATATTATTATGGTTCACAATGTCAATACCAACATCAACGGATCGCTCTTCTTGTACATGTTCAATCATTATCCGATTCTATACGAACAGCATTTACCATATTCATTTTGCTTATTGATAATACGGATGAACGAATCATTCAATCATATGATTATTTAACTTATTCATCAGTTGCACACTGTTTAAAAACATTTCGATTGATTTTATTATATGGGAATCGTCCAAAAAATCTTACAAAGCACTATAAAATTCATATTGATCTATATGAAACACTTTTATTAAAATATCGTGGAAGTCTTCTATTTCCCATTCAGTTTCCATTTTTACCTGTTCATCGTCTTGCTATTTTCATACCATTACCTCCAAATAAAGTTTCAAATCAGAATTGTTATGATAAAAAATGTCAACATGGTCAATGTATTCGATATTGGAATAATACAAATGATCAAACATTTTGCCAATGTGAAAGAGGATGGACAGGAAAATATTGTTCAATTCCATATAATTGTCATTGTTCAACAGAAGCAAAATGTTTAGGAAGATTAGGAAATAAACGATCGATATGTGTTTGTCCAAAGAATACATTTGGTACTCATTGTTCGATAAATACAACAACATGGTCAATACAAAAGAAATCGCCTTGTCAAAATGGAGGTGAATTGATTTTCACTCAAGATTATCTTAACTCAAATGAAGGTATAATCTGTCATTGTCAAAAGGGTTTTAATGGTGAATTTTGCCAAATAATCGATAGTAAACTTATATTTACATTTGATGAAAATGTGAAATTATCTCAAAAAATATTAATTCATTTTATTAATATTAAGTTTCACGATCGATTTCAGTATCCTTTTAACACTATTAGTAGATCACTTACTTTTCAAATAATTGATAATCAACAAGATTCTCTAGTTATCTATTGGTCATATCTATTTCATCTTGTTTTTATTGAATTTTTAGCTAATAAACATTATTATTTAGCAGTTATAGACAATAGTTATAATCAAACAAAACTAATTAATAAAACAATCGAATCATCTGATCGTTGTCACAGTATAAGTGAATTATTCAATCAAACATTTCTTCAATGGCATCTCATTCGTCGAATCAAATATTATCATTTACCATGTCAAAATCGCTCATTGAATCTCAAATGTTTTCATGATGAAAGTCATTTTTGTTTATGCTATGATTATTATGACAAACGTTTAGCAAATTGTTTTTTATTCGATCATAATTTAACATATGATTGTTCAAGTCGAAGTGAATGTGAACATGGTGGTCAATGTTTGCAAGATGATCCAGCTTGTCCAACTCGAACAATGTGCCTCTGTCAATCATGTTACTATGGTCGATTATGTCAATTTAATACCAACGGTTTTGGTTATTCACTTGATGCTCTTTTAGGTGATTATATTCGACCAATTCGAAGTTTATCTTTACAACCATTTATTATCAAAATAAGTTTAGCATTAACAGTACTGATATTCTCTCTTGGTTTGATTAATGGTATTCTTTCGTTTCTTACATTTAAAAATAAATCTGTACGAGAAGTTGGTTGTGGTTTGTATCTATTAACAACATCGATAAATAGTATATTTCTCATGATTTTCTTTGCCTTGAAATTTCTTTTTCTTCTCCTAACTCAAATGAAAATAATTACAAATTCACAATTCTTTCGCATCCAATGCTATTCAATTGATTTTCTTCTTCGAATTTGTTTACAAATGGATCAATGGTTGTATGGTTGTGTTGCTTTTGAACGTGTCATTACAACTATTCAAGGTGCTCGATTTGATAAAAAACGAAGTAAAAAAATAGCCAAATTAGTTCTTATTGTTCTGTGCTGTATTACTATTGGTTCTTCAATTCATGATCCTATTAGTCGACATGTACTTGGTGAGGGAAACGTCAATAATGATGAACAAAGTGAAAGAACATGGTGTATTGTTCGATATCGACCTGGTTTACGTATTTATGACTATTTTATTAATACTATTCACTTCTTTGGACCATTCTTAATTAACATCGTATCATCAATAGTATTAATCATCAAGAAAGCACATCAAGAGTTAAAATTTCATCAGAATCAGGCATATCGAGATTTATTCCGTGTACAATTTCAACTCCACAGACATATATTAGTTGCTCCAATTGTTTTGATTATTCTTGCAATACCACGTTTAATTCTAATTTATGTACCAAAATGTATCGAATCAAACAATGACAATGCTACTTGGTTGTTTCTTGTTGGATATTTTATTTCATTTATTCCATCGATGATGACTTTTCTTGTATTTGTGATGCCATCAAAATTTTACAAAAAAGAGCTCGGAAAAACTCTTGATCAATATCGAAATATTCTACGGCAACATGTTTGAATGTTGCGTAGATTTCGATAAATTATCAATCTAATAATTTCTAACGAGAATTTTACAAGTGTGTAGTTTTTTCTTTCTTTTCTGTATTTTATTTTAAAAAAGAATATAAATGTTCAAGTTTATTATGATATTTGACCTTTTCGTGCCTTTGTCGATGTCGTATGGATGCATTTTTTGTAATATATAAAACAGCATTAATAGAAATATTCCTTGGAATCTGAACACGCCATTCGATCGTATTCAAATATTCACCAGGAAGATGTCGAATGGTTGCCTTTTGTGTGTCGAAATGGAGGATTCTGTGTCACCAACAAAATGATAATTGTTCTCGAAAATTTCCTCAAGAAAAAAGAAAAATTTCAAGAGATGATTGTTTCCACAAGAACCATCAGAGAGAAAATTGCAATAACACAAGTTGTGACGAATGTTAACGATCAACAATTGAGTTGAATAAAATCGAAAATTAAATATCCATAGTCAAAAAAACAATTAGTCTTTAACTATTCCACATAAGACCAATCAGATAATACTATTGAATAGTTCATCAGAGAGGTCTTTCATTACCATCAAACTTCGTCAACTGGATAATCATTATTCGCACTTGCCCAAGGCGATACGAAACGATAGCGTATACGACCATTTTACACAGTTTACAATCGTATTTTATCGTAAATGACGACTGTTTATGGTCGTGCTAATTCGACCTGGGTGATCGATATGTTGAATGCGCCACCTGAATGACTTCCATTGGATTCGAATACATTGCCTCGAGTTACGAATATCTTGTCGATAATGATCATAATATTTTTTATAATTTTGCTGTTGTAGTCAAAAGTCGAATTAAAGCGTTCGATTGTTCCGTTCGTTTGTGGATGGTACGTACAGGATTTTATATGTTGACACCCTAATGAACTCGTAAAAGCCTTCATCAAATCATTTATGAAATGTGTGCTTCGGTCGGAGATTTACGCCTATCCACCTTCATCTCTGGCCGCCAGTACTTGCATCATAATTTCTAATATGTCTTCCAAAATCCAAAATGTGCTGCCCATGAAGAATCGTGATGAATTGTTAATAATTTCTTTTTTATCGATGACAGAATATAAAGTAGCTCTCCTTCAGATATTTCTGTTTTCATCACTTTGTACAGCACTCCTTCTTCAATGCAATAGGTTCTTTTCTTTGGATTTCGCCTTCACACACACGGGAGAAATATGATAGAGTTTATTTCGAAATACACAGCGATTTTTAAATAAATCTCGGTAACTGCTAAAAATTTCATTTTTTTGTTTTATTTATTTATTTTCAAAATTTTTCGATCAATTCAGGCGATTCGTGTGTAGGATTTTCGTCTCCAATGCTCAGTAAAGTTTCCGATCGAGCCGATACTAATGTGCAACAATTCTGTTCATCACATGCAATATTTTCACATCGAAGGAGACAATCACCAGCTATTTTTGTTTGACTATCTTTTCGTTCGAAATCACTTTCACATTCATATTGCATTGTAATAGAATGAATACCACGTAAATGAAAAAAACTCTTCACTTTATCAGCAACCAACATATAATTGTCAAAAGTTTTTCGATGTAAATGTGCTGTTGCAATTATTTTCTCATCAGTTAAACGCCAAATATGTAATTCATGAATACTGGTTATTTCAGGTATTGATTGTAATAGTTGAGTTTTAATATGTTGAACTTCTAAATATTTTGGAATTGTTTGTAATAAAATCGATGTTGTATCTCGAAATAAAGGAATCGTTGAAATTGTTATAATCATAACAATAATCATCGAAAGAGCTGGATCAATATAAACCGTCCAATGTTTAAGATCATCTGAATTACGTGGTACAAATTTAATAATTAAAGCACTGATGATAACAACAACTGAACCGAGTGCATCGGCTAGAACATGTAGAAATACTCCATGCATATTCATTGATGGTTTTTTTGTTTCATTCGTAGCATCGCCTTCTTCTTGTTGAGTAACATTAGTAATATTCGTTTCCTTTGCTCCACCATGTGAATGTCCATGAAAACCTCGAAATAAAAATAAACCAACAAGATTAATTGCTAAACCTATAGAACCAACAATTAATAATAGATTAATATTTTCAATTGGTTCAGGTTCAATAAAGCGTTTGATTGCATCGAACACAATTGTTAAACAAAGTGCAAGAAGAAAAACTGTATTGATATTTGCACCAACAATTTCAGCACGTACCCAACCGAATGTATTTGCATCTGAACGTTTCTTTGCTATACGAACAGCTACAATACCGATAACTAATGAAATGACATCGGATAACATATGAAATGAATCAGCAATCAATGCAACTGATTTTGTTATATTACCAACAATAAGTTCAACGACGAAATAAGAGAATGTTAATGAAAGCATTGCAAACAAACGAAACGTTTTCGTATGGAAAAAACGTCGCCGTTTGTCATGATGATGATGATGATCATGCATTTTGGTGTATTGAGAAAATTTCGGCTTACATATTTCTTTATATACGTACATGTTATTTGTTCAGATCAGGCACCCCCGGTATATGCTTTAAATCAATCTTAACATAAGTTTTTATAACTTCTTTTATCAGGGGGGGAGTAGAAAACAATAAAAAAAAAGTTGACTTTATTTACGCTGCTGCTGAAAGAATTGCCTGTAAATCTTCGAGAATGACGAAAAGAAAATTTCTCAAGGTTGATTTTGAAGTTGATAGTTTTCATCTTGTAGTGAGGGTGAAATTAATAATCTCAATTCTTATGAAAGAAAATATTTGTACGTATGCACCTCGACATTCTTTTTTCCTTCAAAACGAAAAACCACATGCATATACTTGAACTATCGAGTGCTCGCGAAAGAAATGGCGAACATATTTGAACATTATTTAATTTGCCAGAGACAGAGAGAGAGGTTGTCTGATTGGAATTTTTCGTCATGTTTGCGAAAAAATTGATTATCATGATCGTGTTTATAGAAACCATATCGATTTTGAACGCATGCGAGAAGACGAAGAAAGAGAAAAAAATCTTTTTTTTTCGCTGTTCTTCTCCTCGTTCGATACACCACCTTTAATAGCAAACAAAAGAAAAATGTGATTAAACAACGGTTCGTTTTCATCTTCATTGTTCTCTTTTCTTGTACACGAATGTTGTATATATAGATTTCAATGAGGTGGTTTTGATTAAATTTTTTTTCGGTTTGTTTGTATGTGCATGCGTGCGTGTGTGCTTTTCTAGATGGCTAGTCCAAATCGATCGGGCCTCTCGCCAACTGCTTCTCGTCTAACAACTATTATTCCGAATACGACTGTTATCAGTCCTCGATCGATTTCAACTCGAAGTCAATTGGAAGAAAGTATCAGTACACTTCAGAGTAAGTCGACAGACGCGCATGCGCATCTGTTCCGTTTGTTTCTTCTTCTTCTCCCTCCTCTCTCTCCTGTTCGAATACAGTTACAGTTTCATTTCATTTCCAAATGACGAAAAAAAAACCGAAAATTCTTCCTTCACCTTGTTGTAATAGTCATTCATTACTCACGGGAAATATTGTTTCGACATCATTTCCATCAGGTTCAATCGTTTGATTTCGAAAATAAAAACATTGATTTCTATTCTATTCATTAGACGAACAAGAACGTGTTCAAAAGAAAACATTCACCAAATGGGTCAATATTTACCTATCACTTCATGAACCATCGTATTATGTCAATGATTTATTCGAAGATTTTCGAGATGGAACCAAACTTATCGCACTTTTAGAAGTTCTTTCGGGACAAAATTTAGTTAGTTATTGTAGAAAAATTCGATGAATTTTCAATAGTTGTTTATTTTCTAGCCAGTTGAACGTGGCAAAAAACGAGCACATTTTCTCAGTAATGCTGATAATGCGTTGAAGTATTTGGAAAGCCGCAAAGTGCGAGATTATTTTTTTTTCTTCTTCTCACTTTTAATTATGAAACTTGAACTTTTTTCGTTGTTTGTCTTAAGATCAAATTAGTTAATATCCGTCCAATTGATATTGTCGATGGGAAACCAATGATGACTTTAGGTCTGATTTGGATGTTAATTCTTTGCTATCAAGTAAACAAACGAGAACTTCATTCTTTTTCGTGTTCGGCATTGTTTGTTTTTAATTTTCAAGATTGAAGATTCGAATATGTTCGACGAAGATTCAAAAGATACGCGTAGTAAAGCAAAAGAGGCACTACTTGAATGGGTTCGAAAGAAAACAGCAGGGTATACAGACTTATTCTTCATCTCTGTACATGAAATTCGATTCTTCTTCTTCTTCTTCTCTCGATAGACAACTTGAGGGTTTGGATATACGAGATTTTACATCAAGTTGGCGAGATGGTCTTGCTTTTAATGCATTGATTCATGCACTTCGACCAGGCGCAATTGACCTACATCGTGTCATTCGAATGGACGTTCGAGAACGATTAGAACATGCGTTTAATGTAGCTGAACAACAACTCGGCATACCACGTTTAATCGATGCTGAAGGTAGTTTCGATGACATATTCGATCTTGTTATGATCGTTTTGATTAGATGTTGATGTGAAAAAACCAGATGAAAAATCGATAATGACCTATGTCGCTCAATTTTCTCGACGATTTCCTGATTTAGTAAAGTTCTATTTCCTTGTCCACGTTCGTATTTATCATCGAAAATGTTCTTTTAGCCTTTTGGCTCGATCAATAAAGAACATGGCGAACTTCTTCGATGGTTAGCCGATACACGACAACGATTGACGCTCGTTCTTGAAGCGCCCATCAGGGACATACAACTTGAATATAAAGTAATCATCTTTGTTTGTTTGTTCGGTTTTTTTTTCTCGTTATGTTCACTAATCGATGAAGCAATAGAAAAAAAAACTTACAATTTTCATATATTTAAATAGGAGTATGTCAAACAAGCAAGAGAATTTGCCGAAAAGCAAAAGCAATGGAAAGCATTCGAACGTAAAGAATCCAAATCTCCACATTTTCCCGGTGAAAAATTAAAAGAATTGAAAGATTCATTCGACGATATTGCACATAGGTAAAACAAAAAAATCGATTCAACAACATTTGACATTGTCAAAACTTGTAGAATGAATCGTTGGCGACATAAATTAGATACAAATCTACCGGGTGAATTAGGACAAATAGCCGATTGGATTAATACAGCTGAGACAATTCTCGCTCGAGGCGTCAATTTCGATCCATTAACATTAACACCTGAAGACAATGTTCAACGTTTTACTAAACTCAATGAAGAACACGCTGTATATCTTGTTTTTTTTTTGAATTTCAATTTGAATTCTCTTGTTGTTTAATTCAAGGCGATATTTACCGATAAAGAAGTTATTCAAACAACATTTCAACGTATTAAACGAGATCAATCGATAACGAATAAACAAATAGCTATTGAACATTTAACGAATCTAAGCGAACGGTTAGATATTATCATGCATACGAGTGATGAACGTGGTCGTTATCTTGATTTCGAACAAACACATTGGAAAGTTCAAGTTTATTTTACACAATTAGAATATTTTATTCAAGTATTAGATAGAAAACAAGGAGATTTATATCAAACAGAAAAACTCTACAATGAATATAAAGTAAATGAAGAATTTGAGATGACTGATAAAAATTTTTCATATAGAGAAAAATTCATGATGAAAAACTTCTTGCTCATGTCGAAAGTTTACTACCTGAACTCTCACGAAAAGCTCAAAATTACAGTTCATTAGGAAAGAAAGGTACTTTTTGAGTTTGATTTCATTTTTCGAAAGAATTTATCATCAATTGTTATTAGATGATAATGTATCACGAAATTTTACAACTTATTGTGATAATATTCGAAAGACAATCAAAAGTTTAACGATTGATTTGAGATCCAAAGAACATATGCTACAGGAAACAATTGAAAATTGGAGAATCTATCATAATCTTTACGAAACATTCGAAAAGTGGTTGATTGACGGCGAACAAATACTTCGACGATCATCGGACGAAAAACTTGTACGTAAATATATTTCTCCTTGAGAATCCGTATGGTTTCGACTAATGGAAGTGAATGTTTTTCTTTGTATTAAGACGTATTTTGCTAATCTCGATCATTGGACACAAATACATGATAAATTACGATTAGCTATTGAACATTTAATATCGATTTGTGAAGATGATCATGTTACAGTTTTGAAAAATAAATTACTATATATTAATCGACGATGGAAAGAAATTATTGAATCGATTCAACAATTTAAACACGATGAATCCGTTAAGAAAAAACGAGATGAATTCTATGCGGGACGAGCTAAACTATTGGATACTTTGGATCGAATTGATCGAGAAATGCAAGAGTATCTACCGTGTACAACGAGAGCTTTGAAAGAACAAGAAAATCGTCTCTATGTATGCAGCAAACAGAGAAAATCATCCTTAATCAATATACTATTTTTTTCGTGGATTTTAGGATGCTCAAGCTGAATTAGATATGTTCAATCAAACGGTTCAAATTCTTTCGAAATTAAGTCAAACAATAGCTCGTGAAAGTGGCGAACCGAATGCTTCAGTTGAATTGAATTCTCTTCTTCAAATTTGTTTCGATAAATTACATCATATTCAAGAATATCTTCCATTAACATTGAAACGAAATAAAATCATGCTTGGACATTTACAAAAATTCGAAGATGGACTTCACAAATGTCAGCAATGGTTCAACGAAGCTCGACTATTAATCAATCGATATTCAGTTCAAGTGCCTGTCAAACGAATCGAAGACTCACTTGAACAACATCGAGTAATGACGTGCTACTATTCGTTTTTTTTTCACAAATGATTTGTAATCTATTAGAGTTTCTTTGCTGATATCGGCTATTATCAATCATTACTTGATAGTAAATTAAAACTAATTCTTGCAATGAAAAAAGCCAATGAAAATCTTGTACCACTCAATTTTGCACCTGTCGATGAACAATACAAACAACTAGCTGATTCATTTGAGGTATTGATTTGATTTATACAAAACAACTTTTATTCATATTGCATCGATCTAGGATATTTGTCAACAAGCAAACTATTGGGAAAAAGATTTCTCTCAACATTCTCTTTTATGGAAAGATTTTCATCAACGTTTACGTCATCTTCAAGATTGGATTGATCAAGCACAAGCGATTGTCTGTGAAAAACACGAAGATTACGCGTATCTCATTCAAAAACATAAGAACTTCTTTCAAATTATTGACGATGAAATTCTACATGGTTTTATTAAATCAGGCCGAGAACTTTTACATATTCGAGATAAAACCGATCAACAAGAAATTCAAACTCTAATGGATTCATTAGAAACGAAATGGAATACGATTGTTGGCTATGCGCCCATACGTTTACTTCATTTACAATACGAACGTATTGAAAATATCATTGTTAAAGAATTAAAACAAGCTGAAGATGAACTAAATGATGAACTACGACAATTAGAAAGACAACGTGACACAACAGATATACTTCGTCGACATAATGAACATTTTCAATTGAATAATTTTCAACCAACAATGGACACGTACATGAAAAACTTGCAAACATTTGCGAATGATATTCGTTCGAAGAAAACCGATTCAACCTATGAAATCGAACAGATCGATCAACGAACAGGCAAATTAAATGACTATTGGACACGAATGCAAACGAAAATCGACACTGTCAAACGTAAACTTCAAACAATTCCAAAGAAATGGCAAGAATTCGAAGAGAAATTTCATCTTGTCGAAACATGGATGTCGACTATCGAACGTTCGATGACCGACACACAAAATACTGAGATTAATTTCGATCAATACAAACTTCTTGTCAATAAATTCAAAGCAGATGTCGAACAAATCGATTCGATAGCACAAGATGTTAAAACTCTGACGAATCTTCTCGATGAACTCATCGATGAACGTGCCACCGACGATCCAACTCGACATCGACATCGACTCGATACACTTCTCGTTCGGTATCGACAACTACTCAAATCTATCGATGAAACATCACAACACTGCTCAGTTCTCATACCAGCGAAGATGATTCACGAGAATACTTCACAATTGACAACAACACTGGCTAATATTTCAAATGCACCGATACATTTTCGTGATTTGAACGATGTTCGAGTGGCTGTTCAAGGACAAATAAAAGTTTGTGATGTCCTTGAAAATCTTTCGTCACAAGTCAATGAATTAATAACACGAGGAAATGATTTGATTCTGCAACCAGCCGTACCGAAATATGTCTCGCAAGATGTACAAAATATTCAGAAATATTATCATGAAAAAGTTTTTACTGCTCAAGATTTTCTTACTAATTTAAAAGTACGAGCAAATAAAAGGAAAAAAAAGTGTTTTTGTTAAAGAAAATTTTGTTCTTTAGCGCTTATTGGATCTGTGGGAATGTTTCGATGCTAATAAACGTCGATATCAACAGCAAGCCGAACGATTGAACAATGAACTTGCACAATTTATAGCTCATCGAAGTTCGATTACTTCGTTTCAACACGAAATCGATAATGGCAAAGTAAATGCCACTCGCTCATTTATTTTCTCTTTTTTAAATTTGATTTTCAGTATCTTCGAACTTCATACGCCGATCTAAAATCAATTCTCGATGAAAATGCTCAATATCTTCAAACAATGTCAGCTAATCATTTGATTCCCTATGACAATCTTCAGCGATTAAAAGCCGAATATGATCTGATGGTCGAAGAGTTAATCGAAAAATTACGAACAATCGATGATTTTCTTCAGGATCTCATCGATGATAACAATCGATGGGCCCATTTCAATGACGAATTAAAACGTCTCGAAACTGTTTTCCGAGAAATTGGCTCGATGTTCGATGCGAATATGTTCGGCGAACGAACACTCGAAGAAAAACAACAAATTCTCGAAGTAAATCATCTTCGAATCGAGACGAATAATTTCTTTTTCTTTTTGAAAATAGCGAATTCGAAGTGAACTCGGCGAACATTTGCATTCGTTGTCGTTGTTACATTCGGATCGATCGAATTTGGAGAATCTTCGATGTCGACCGAAGGATCTCGCTCAAGTACTCGGTCATTTGAGTCAATTGAATGCATTGGCTGAATCGACATCGGGCAAAGTCAATCGAGAAGAAGAACATGTCGTTCGATGTCGAACACATGTGCAAACAACTCAACGATTCATCGAACAATTACAACCGTGGATTGAACAAGCTGAAAATTATCTCAGCAAAAGACTCGATCAAAATGGAGCGCTGAATTTAGTCGAAGCGAAACAATTATACGAAAAACACAAAGTAAATTTTGTACAAAACACACCGTTTATTCTAATCGATTGTTTTTTAGGATTTTCTCGAAGAACGTCGTCGAATGTCGCTTATCTACAATAATATTCAATCCGAAGAAAAGAATATTACAGATCAATACGAGCTAAAATCAACGATCAAATCTCTTTCGACACGTTGGAATGAAATCGTCCGTAAATCCGACGATTTAACGCCTCGATATGATAAACAATATTCATCTTGGTTAGTCTTCGAATCGGAATTGAATTCATTTCGTGATCAAATTCTTCTCGAATTGGAACAACGTGTCGACTCGACAACGTCGTTTGACACGAACAAATTATTCGATCTCACCAAAATTCATACTCTTCTCAATGAACTTCGCGTCTTGGACAATCATATTCATACACATACATCGAATTACAATCGTTTTTACAAACAATTAAACGATCTTCGACAATATGCAACTGCTGAAGGACAACGAATTCTTCACGAAGAACAAATGTCGATTGAAACACGTTGGCATCGATTGACTCGTTTGACAACTGACAAAGTAGGAACAAAAAAAGCACAATCTCTTCGATTCGTTTTGTTTTGTTTTCAGCTTCGAGAACTCGAACGTCTCTATGAATCGCGCAAATCACTTCACAATCGTTTCGAAGTCTTCGATCGAAATCTTCGCGATATTGCCGAACAAATCGATTCCAATGCTCATATTTCCACAGGCAATTTTCCTGAAACTCTCGATCGTTTACAACAAATTCAAAAACAATTACAAACTCTTCAACCATTGGTCTCAACAATTGGCCAAGAATTCGCCGAATTAGAACTTGCCGGTCTAACAAAAGCCGAATTACAAACAATTCGAACGACATTCGATGCTCATCGACAGAAAATTCAAACCTACGAAGCGATCCTTCAAAAACGTTTGGACCTTCTCAAACGTTACGATTCGCATTTGAAACGTTCGGCTGATATTCGCACTCGTTTACAAGATATTCACGATGAAATTCAACAAAAACAACACATGAAATCGACCGATATCGATCAATTGAAAGCTCAAGTCGATCGATATACGAACGATCTTCGAACGATTCAAAACGAAAGCAATCAACTCGATCGTTTAATGGAAGAAAGTCACACGGTTATCACGGATTCGACAACGAATCGAAATCTATTTTTCGTTGTCGAATCACGAGCAATACAAAATCTTGTTGAAACAATCGATAATAAAGTTAGCATAGCAATGAAATTCGAAAAATAGAAACGATCGTATTTTCATTTAGCTCATTCAACGACGTATTCAAACCGAAGAATTAACTCGTCTACTCGATGATTTCTCTCAATCACATACGAATCTTTTGAATCGTATAGCAGCATTGAGTAATAATCTTCGATCGGCTCGTCTTCTCGGCTATTCGCCACGAGAAATCGACGATCTTATGATCATTATCAAGGTAAATTCATCTGCTCCTTTGCATGTCTATATAAAAAAAAAACAACTAACGGCTTGAGTTTGCGTCTACTAAAACGTTGTTGTTTGCTTCTCTGTGTGCTCTGCTTGTTCTTTTTTCTTGTACATAATCCACCACACGGATTATCGATGAAAAATGGATACGAAAATGCTTGCTTATATGCGAAACAATGAATCGATGTTACATTAAACCGGCATGTTTAGACTCTCAATCGAGAGATACAAAATGAAAGTACACAATTAAACGTTCTTCGAGGCAAATTCAAAAGTTTAGCATCGGATCTCTCGAATGACGATCGACAAAAAACCGAACAAGTTCTCAATCAAATCGAAGTAAACAAAATGTTTTTCTTTCTTAACTTGTTTTTTCTTCATACGAATCTTCTAGTTGGATTTCAATCAATTACAAGAACAAATCGACAAACGTCAAGAACGTTTAACTACTCTTCTTCAACAACGTCTTCAATTAGATCAATTCGTCAATCGTTTTCATCTTTGGCTCGATGATAAACAACGTTTAATCACAAACGAACAAACTATTCCATTGAAACTCATCGAAATCGAACGAATACAAAAGAAATATACAGTATATGACAATGTGTACCTATCGAAAAAAGATCTCTAAGTATTTCGTCTTCGTTAGGAAACAATCAGCGAATTGAAACCTCAACGTACTGCACTTGACAATATTTTGAATCTAAATGATGAAGTCAAACAACTCTATGCATTTGAAAATCAAATTAATTATAATCTGCAAACAGATGGTTTGATTTTGTTAATTCGAAATTGAATTCTATAGGACTTTGTTTTTCTGTAGAATTTGTTCGAAAATTGAATCATCTCGAAGAAAATCTTCTCGAACGAAATCGACAGCTGACTTTGGCAATTGAACAACGTCGAGAATTCGAACAGATTCAAACGAAATTACTCGAATGGATGAAAACAATTGAAGAACAAATCAAAGATCCATTTACCAATGAACTTCAACAGCCAGTTAACATCCTCAAGGAACGCTTGAATACATTCAAATCTTTACTTCAAACAGTAAAAGATCGTTCAAAAGAATTCGAAGAGTTAACTCGAATGTATCAACTCGTTGGTTTGACATTGAACGAAGCTGATCGGCTCAGTCTCGATGAAAAATATTCCCTATCCAAAGATAAATACAATCGATTGTTAGATAATCTCACTCAACGAATCGCTCTGCTCGATGAAGCCATTCGTAAATTTCCAAAAGAATCTACTTTTGTTGATTTATAACTTTCTCTTTTCTTCAGACGAACGAACGGAATTCGATGATCAAACTGTTCACGTTCAAAATCTCTATGACAAACTTCAAGCTGAATATACCAAACTCAAACAAAGTTCATCATCGAACGAACAACGTTTAGAACAGTACAAACAACTAGTCAAACATTTCGATGAAACAAAAAATCAATTTCAAGAATTAACACGTCTACAACGTTTATTGAATAGTAAAGGCTATCGAATAGATTTTCGGTTTGCCAGTGAATTGAATGTGAACTTGAAAAATTTCGATGGCGTCTTACAAACTGAAATTGAACGCATCGAACGAGCTCTACAAAATGAAAATGATTTCTATCAATTAGACAAGGAATTAGAAACCTATTTGAACAGTTCAGCTGAACAGTTAAATTCTTCACAACATCATCAAGATCGAGGAATAATCTATCAGGTTTGTCAACTCGTTTAACCCTTTGAATCTTAGTCACTTGAGTTGCTTGTTAATAAGTCTGAATGAAAAATGGAACTGATAATCCTCAATGAACAATTTACTTATGTGTTTTCTGAATAAAGTGAAAGAATGAAACGAGATAGATTAGAAATAGAGAGAAATGAAATACTGAGCAATGATTGCTAATTTTTTTTTTGTTTTTCTCTGCAGACGGTTGCTGATCGTCTTCAACAAGCTGAACATGAACTAAATAAATTGATTCATCTAAGTGAACGTTTAGTCAATGATCTACCTCGAACTCAATACGAGCAATTGAAACGTACGACTGATCGTCGACAAGAACGTCTTCAAAGTCTAATGAAAACATGTCAACAAGCACGAAATGAACACGATCATATAATCAAAACTCAACAGAAATTAAACGAAGATTTAATTTCAACGAATGATTGGTTTCGAAGATTAATTCTCGATTTTGCACAACCATTAGAATTAAATCTCTCGTTGAATAATATCAACGATTTACAAGACTCATTAAATGTCAGTTCGAATGTTTTAGTTTTTCTATTATTTATTTTCTTTTTTTTTAAATTTCAGCAATTAACTGCAACAGTTAATCAACGAATAGGTCGAATCGAACAGCTTCTTTACGATGAACCTAATATCATTCATTCGAGTGATGAAGAAATTCGAGAACGATTAGATATTGTCGAAGAACTTAAACATCAAGTTCAGGTAAATGCTCGTTTTCATCTCATTTCTATTCTCAATCTTTTCTTTTGCTTTTAAAAGAGTCATTTAAAAAAGCAACGTCATACTCTCGAAGATATTCATGAACATATGACCGAATATCTCAAGATTACCACTGAAATCAAAGCTGCAGTTTGGTAAATGAAATCGAATATTTTTGATCGTTGGATCATCGTTCGTTGTTTTAGCGATGCCGATTTTAAACTAGCTCCATTTTTCGATGGATACGATCGTCGTCGTCTTGACGAACATGAAAAAGATCTCAACGTAATTTCACATTTTTCATTTGTTTCAATTTGTTAACTTGATTTTCATTAGTTTTTACAAGATATTTGCACCAAACAATCGGAACGAATTGTTGAAGCACATGAGTTAGTCGAATATTTCCGTGGACATCTCAAGCCAAGCGCACGTGAGATCTGCGAAAATCAATTGAGAAATTTCCATCAATCAATCGAAGATATCGGTAAAATAGAACAAAAATTAAATTTCGAAAAATCTCAAATTGTTTTTTTTTCTGCAAAAAAGAAACTCGTATTTTCCAACGACGAAAAGAACTCGATGAAATTCGTCAAAAATCCGTTCGATTCAACACGAGTCTCTCTCACTTACTCTCGGATACCGATCGAGTTTTGCATTTAATCGAAAAATCTCCTGAATCAGCTGATAATCTAATCACAGAAATCGATTCGACATTGTCGACTTTGCAGTATCTCGGTCGAGATTTGAAGAAATCTCTTGATGCCACCAGCTCGACAGACATCGATCGAGAACTAAAAGAAGTCGCACATTCAGTCGAAAGCATTCGCGATAGTCTCGAACGAGCGAAGAAAACTCAAGAAGTACCTGCCTTTTTTTTGTTTTCTCTTTAAAATTAAATTGTCAATTCTAGGAAAATGATCTTCTCTGTGATCGTATCGAACGAACTCTTAGCAAAATCAAATCATTCACCAATCGAAAACGCCAAGAACTTCACGAAACGATCGACAGTGCGTACGGAAGTGTCGATCTCGTTCGACAATCAGTCGAAATGAAGAATTTCATTCGAGAGATCGATCTCGAAAGCTCTCATTTAAACGAAACCAACGAACTTATCACCGTTCTCATCGAAAGAAAATATGATTTACAGATTGTGCGAATCTTAGAAAAGAAACATCAGGAAACGATCTACGATCTTCAAAATTTGAAAGCTGAAACAACGAAAACTATCGAACAACTTGAATATCAAATTCAAGAACAAGATAAACTCAGACAACAAACACGAACTATGCTCGCTATTCTTCAACGAACGAAAGTTCAACTCATCGAACTTCGACCCACGATTAACAATGAAACCGATTCGAAACTCAAAGTTCGACATTTTTCTCATCATTTTCGCAAACTCTCTTTGTTTTTCCCATAGAAAATTCAAGATGATTTAACAAGAAACTTCAATGAATTCGAACAATCGATTGAGAACTACAAAACGAACTACAATGTCTTCGCCGAAGATCTAGATAAGATTATAAACCGAATTTATGAAGATATCGAAGATATTAAAACTCGTTTGAGTGACAAACAAAGTGAATTCAACAATTTCAATCATCTTAAAAATGAATTCGAGAAAATCATTGAAAATCTAACGAAATTTATCGAAACAAAATCTCGATCAAAAACAAATAAACTCAACATTGATTCACTAAAAGTAAATACTAAAATACTCTTTTCTCAAAAAAATCTCTCTCTTAGGAATTGTCTCTCGAAATGCAGAATCATCGTGCGTCACTCGATCGTTGTCAACTACTTGCGTCGAATCTCACGTCGAATTTAAGCGATTCGAACGAACGTGAACTTATTCGACGACGTTTGAATGAAATCACACGTCGTTGGACTGAACTCGAACAGAATGTTCTTACGGAAGAAGAAGAAATGACTGAATTCCAACATCTCAATCAACAATATCAAGATGTTTACTCAACAGCCGATCGTTGGACTAAACAAGCCAAAGATTTAGTTGTCGATTTAACCAATGCCAAGACGATCGAGAATCTCGATCAGCTAATACCGAAAACGAGACTTATTCTCTCGGATTATCAATCGAATTTCGATCATTTGCAAAGATTGAGAAATCGATTGACTCGTCTCGGTCGAACATCGGAAACGAGTCAGAAATTGAATGAAATCGATCGGATTTTGAAAGATCTGACATCAAGCCGTGATCAACTCGAACAACGTCTTGATCTCGGGCAAAAAATGCAACTACAATTCAATGAATTCAATCGACAACATGAATTTTACAATCAATGGATCGAAAATATTCATCGAACGATCGATACAATCGTCGAAGAAAATCTTTCAATTGAAGAAAAACGACAACGTCTCAGTACGATTCAAACCGATCTCGACAAACGAAAACAAATCATTCAACATTTCGAACTTGATTATCCACAAATCAGTCAATCAATTCAAATGCTCACATCGAAATTAATCGGAAATATCGATAAACTCAAAGGAAATCTTTCGAAGAAACACGATGTTCGCCTTTTCCTCATATTCAATCGAATAGAAAAATATATTTGTTCGTTTATTTCATAGGAATACGAACAATATATTCGTCAACAGAAAGAATATCAAAAACGTATCGAAACAATATTCGATTGGATTAAACAAACGCAACGGTATGAACCGATCAGTGATAAGAGAAATCTCGAAGCACTACAACGTGAACAGACTAAAGTCAAAGATAAACAACAACAAATTCAAGAGAAATCTAAAGAAATCGATGGACTCCTTCGAACAATTCAAAGGTTGATTTTCATCTTCTTCGATTCATTCAAACGAGTTTCTTAATTTCAGTTCGAAATTACCGGCTGATTCATCGCAAAAACTTCGTCACGAAATCGATCATCTCAAAGAACGTCTTGGCGAATCTTCAACTGAACTCGATACTCGAGCGAAATTTCTAAAGAAATCAATTCACGTAAGTTGTTCTGCTTGCTTCGATCGAACTTCTTTTGTCTGCATGTCAAACGATGCTTTACTTAGGATCTTGAAAAATATCAGCAAAAGCAACGTAGTTATCAAGAATCACTCAGTAAACTTTCGTCACTTGTAGAGAATGATTTGCAACCACCTGGTCGAGTACGAACACATTCTTTTCCTTTGTGCAAAATGAGAAAACTTTCAAAAAACAAAACAACTTTTCTGTCTAGTCAATTGAAGATGCATTGAAATCTTTGGATGAACAAATGAATAAATTTGAATTAGAAAGTATTGAACGAGAAAAACGTCGACGACAACACGAACGAGAATGGCATCTACTTCATGATGAACTCAATCTTCTACAAGAGAAATTAAATTCATTAAAACAAAGAAAATACAATGTAAATTATTCGATCGAAGAACAATTACAATTTATTCAAGTAAATTGCTAAATTCAATAGTTTCTAAACACTTACTCTCAAGTAACTTGACCAACGAGATTACGAAAAGCGGCAACATAGTCAGCAAGAGATTTTGTAGGATGTAAAGTCAATAGTTGCTGTCGAAGATATTCTTGAAAATCCGAAGGTTGGAATTGCTGAATTAATTGAGCTTTAAATGCTCCCATGATGTTGGCCGTTGTTGCCTAAGGACGATTTTGCTGAAAATCGACGAGGAGACAGGCGTATTTTATCGTAAATGACACGTTTGGCTGCATCGTATACGTTCTAAGAGAAATTTAAGATTAATGAGGTTTATTTTATTGTTAAGTTCAACTGACTATGTCTAGACCGTTCGTATCTAGTTCGTGTGTCTCATTTTGTATCGAAAGCGCGCGAAAAACCAACATGAGAGAGGACTATTACAATTGTTTTATTTTAAAAGAATCAAAATCAAGAATTAAATCAATATCAAGAAGAACTATCACATCTCAAACAGCACGGTCAACAACTATGCATCGAAGGTGGTAATTCAATTCCTCTACCATCGGAATTCAATCTCGTACAATCGATGATCACGGCAGTCCAAGAACAGGTAGTTCAAACTCATTTTTAAATCTGAACTTCTTTCGTCCATCGACGATTTTGTCTAGTTGGAACAACAATATGGACGTTTAGTTGAATCAATGAACTATCGAGACGTTTATCTCAACGAATGTAAATTATTCGAAGATGCTTATAATCACAGTATGGACCGATTAAGTCGGCCATTTCCTCTGGTTTCAACACCTGAAGAATATGCTCGTCAATTAGCTGAATTGAAAATTTCACGTGATCAAATTGATGAAAAACATCGACATATTAATTATTTATATGACAAACTCGATCGTGATACTTGTCGACATTATTCACGACAGTATAATGATTTTGAAAAACGTGCCAATGATCTACAATCGAAATATCTCGAGCAAATCATTCATTCCGAGTATATCTTACGTACATGGAAAGAATATGAGATTCGTTTAGAAGATCTCCATCGACAAATCATTGGCATTGACAAACAGAGCAATGATAATCAATATTTAATTCCATTTCAACAGATTCAAACAATTTTTCATTTGTATAAAGATTTCAAACAACGTTTGATTGTCATTGAATCGGATTTATTTCATTTAAATGATGAAATTCAAAATCTTTGCAAAGAACTCAATATTCTACCATTACAAACAAATCTACTTGCAATTAAAGAGAATTTTATTCAATTGAACAATGAAATTCAAGAGAAATTCAATGGGCATAAAAATGCAACGATTCTAGCGAATGATATCAAACGTAATCAAGCCATTCTCGATGAAACATTAGGACAATGTTCGAATGAAATACCAACACGATACGATGCCGATTCAAATCAATTAAAAATTCAATTAGAACGATTAATGGTTTGATTGATAGTTTTACGTATTTCGTTGATTTTCAAAAATGTTTTTTGAATTTCAGGATGTGGAAAAACGACTTGATAATCTCGTTGATGTTTATTCCAGTTCGAAAGCTCTACTCCAACGTTTATCAACATCGAATGTCTACGATCTACAATCGATTGAAAATAATCTCGAGAATTTTCATCATCAATGGACCAATCTTAAAGTATAAAGACTTTTGAGCAAAATTGAACCTCAACATTTCAAAATGATGAATTTAGACTGAAATTGCTCGTCATGAGAATCTGATTCACGAAAATCTCATCAATAATCTTCCGACACGACAAGCTTGCAAAGAAATATTTGTATTTATCGATACAATCAAACGTCTACTCGATGAAGACAACGGAGCGCCAATAACTGATAAAGAAGCATTACAAAAACTACTCAAACGTTACCGAGTAATTGACTTATTTCGAATAGAAACTAGAATCGATTTAAATTCGTCTAGGATATGCGAGTTGATGTTCTCAATCATCAACGGATCATCGATTTTCTCAATGAATCTTTACAACGAGAGACGAACGCTGATGCAACAAGTTTTGATTACATGGAAAATATCAAACAGATCAATATCGATTGGATTCGAATTAAATCATTGATCTCAGCAAGAATCGATGTAAGAAAATATTTACAGTAAAACCTCCCTTAATGAACATTTATCTCGGTCCCCCGACTGTTTTTTGCTGTAATTTGAAAAAATCGATAACTTTTGTGTGTTTGTCTACAGATTTTAGAGAGACTCAATGATCAATTCAATGAATTCGATCAAACAATTCGAACTCTTTCCGATTGGGTCCACGAGCAAACATCTGATCTCGAATTTATGAAAAATCGAGCTTTCGAATCAGGCGTCAAGGACAATCTTCGCAAATGCAATGTAAATCTCCACCCTCTCTCTTCCTCCTAAAATACTCTTTTTTCTTTCTACAGGAATTAGAATATCAATTGAACACAAAACAACAAATCTTAACCTCATTGAAATCGTTCAACGGCCGTTTGATTTCATCGACCTCGACATTTCGTCTTATCGATCAAGATGGAGCCATACAACACGTTCGTCACATGCTCGAACAGCTATCACCATCGATTGAACAATTGAAACAAACATCGAAAACGATACTCAACGATTGGCACGAATACAATCGTGTACTCATTCAAATGGATAAAATCCTTCGAGAATCCGAAGCTGAACTCGATCGAATACAAACAAGTGCAATCACTGTCGAAACATACGAAATGAGCACGAAAAAAGCACAAGTAAGTCAATCGATTCAATTGAAAAACTAAACATTTCCGTTCTCCAGGAATATTTACAAGCTATGGAATCTCGTCGGTTCGATTTCGAACAGATCAACGCACATAATCGACAACTATCAGGTCAATGTGATAGTCAACTATCATCGAAAATCAATGAAATCACTATTCGAATTCAACAACAATGGACAATTGTCCTACAACGATTACAAGATACTGTCAAATCATCGAAAGATATCATCGATAATTGGAGAGAATTCAATAGTTCATATGTTCTTCTATTGGATCGATTGGGCGAATTAGAAAATCGATGGTACGCTATTCAACAAGATAAATTTACAGTTGATATCGATTCTTTATTCGATAAAGCTAAAGTAAAATCTTTTCTTATCGTTTTTTTGTCTAAACTTATGATTTAGGACTTTGAACAACGGCTTCAACAACTCGATAGTGAAGTTGTTAAACTCGAAAATCATTCGAAAAAACTCTGTCAATCTCTGCCATCGATTTCAGCAAAGAAAATCGATACTCAATATTCAGTGATAACAAATCAATATTCACAATTACAAAATTTTCAAATTAAACTACTTACCGAGTGTAACGAATTAAAACATCGTGAAAAAATCTATTTGGAATATTTTAATGAATTGAGTGAAGTCATTGTTCAAGTACAAGCAAGATTAAAAACTGATGAAAACAATCCTAAACAATTAAATGAGCTTGACAAACTCTTGCAGAATAAATATCAATTAGTCGAACGGCTGAATTCGAATGAATTCATTTATTTTGTTAAACGAGGCAAACATTTACACGATTTAATACTCGAATATTCGAACGTTGTCGAGCAAGTCAAAGGTCATTTGAAACAAATCGAATTGAATGAATTCAATAAATTAAATTTCGATAAACAATGTCAAAAATGGAATGAATATATTCATGCTATCGAACGAAATCTTGCAGTTATTGATGAGAATATTCAAACGAATTATCATGGTCTTGTTGAAATCGATCGAAATCTTTCGAATACAATTCAAGATTTCAATCAACGACAATATGAATTAATTCAATTGATAACTAAAGGCAAAGAAATTGTTGAGAATCGAAATGTTTTCATTAAATTAGAACAACGTTGGCAAAACACAAAGAATGCCATACTTAAAAAACAACAGCAAGTTAAAGAATTCATTCAAATCTGGGTTTCCTATCAGAACTATCTCGAAAGTAAAGACAACGCGAGAGAAGATCAGAGCTTTAATTTACTCTTCTCATCCTATAGGCTATTATCGTTTACTCAAAGGCAAATGTGAAATTGAACAGCAGGAATTACATTCGCCGCCTATCAATCAAATCAAACAAACACTATCTCAACCAATAACGAGTCAAACTGAAGAAATGAAAATTCTTCTCGATAAAATCTATCAAACCAATCGTCAGCTTATCAAACATTCAGACATAAAAACACAGATGATACTCGAAAAAGAATGGAATGATTTACAGAAATCTGTCCGAGAGATCGATTCGAATTTGAAACACAAATCAGACGCACTTGTAACTGTAAGTGTAACGACGAAGATGTCGATTGATATACAGATTTTTTCTAGTCTCGAAATAGCCCTCGAAAGGAGAAGGTAACCTGTAGTCAAATAATTTCGCATGGATAGATTTAAAAATAAAATAAAAAATAATATCCATTCTATCTGCTCATTTATTTTAGTTAATGAAATACATATCAATATAAATATAATTTGCATGATTATACTCCTCTCGAACAAATTTCAAATTGCATGATTCTTTCTCTTGCTCTGTCTGCTTCTTCTATCGAGAATATTTTATATTTTCAAATTGACAAAACAAGATCAGATGATAATCTATGTTTGTTTGTTTTGTATAGTTACTCCTTCGATATAGCGAATTGGATCGAACATTAGACGAATTGGGCAGTATCGTTAAGTCTATTCGATCACTTCAACAACAATCAACCGATGATTTAGATCAATTTGTTATACTTTGTCAAGTAAATCGAAAGCTAGTTGAAGAAACAAAACCATCGAACTCTTCGTTTCAGAATAAAAATCGTGAATTAGCACAATATCGAACCGAATTGCAACGTGTTCGACAAGCAATCACTGAAATATCTCCGGAATTGCATTCCGATGATAGTCGACAGTTAATTCAAAAACTTAAGTAAAAACTTATTTCGAAATCGAAGTTTATACGTTGATAATTCGGTTTTAGTTTGTTGGAAATTCAATGGACCGATGCTGAACGAATCCTTTCGAATCTCATCGACGGTCTCACACGTCGTCGTTCGGATTATCAAGAATTCGAACATAGATTTCTTCGATTTATTCAATGGTTCGAACATTTTCTCAATAATGATCTCAATCAACGGCTCGATGGTCTCACATTATCCGCTAGTCTCGATATTCTCAAACATGATATTCGACAAGTTGTCGATGAGAAACGCCGACAAGTCACTGAACTTCTTGTCCAAGCAAGATTACTACAATCTCAAACGACTGATCCCGTACAATTGCAAAATGTGAAAACTAAAATCGAACAATTAGAACAAATTATTCACACGAGTGAACAACATGTTGACAACAGGTTTGACTGGTCTTGAGAGTTTATTAATCTGAAAAGTTGATTTTTAGAATAAAAAAAACGGAATTAGTTTTGAAAATGCTCAATGATTTCGATGAAGGTTATGAAAACCTTCGTGTTTGGTTGGATACGATCGAAGCTAGTCTTCAACGACCTTTGATCACCGAGAATTCCAATGAAATTCACGCTCATCGACAGTCTCTTGCATCGATTGAGCTCGATATCGAAAAGCACACATCGATCATCACAAGTCTTCTTGCGCTTGGTCATAATCTACTAACTGAAAACGAAACTCGACCACGAAACATCGAGACAGTCGCTCGATCGGTTCAAACACTCGAAGAACGTTGGGTGTTATTAAAAGATTTATTACGAAAACGAAAACTCGAGTTTGTTTTACTTAAATTTCTTTTTCTCTCGGTCACAGAAATCAATTTGTTTTAGTTTGAACGATATTCATGCTTCGTGGCGAAATGTCGACGAAATGCTAAAACGAGCTTTGAAAATGATCGGTGATCACGATCGTTTTCTCGTTGAAGTCAAACGAAACAATGCCGAAGGTTTACAAGGCATTCGAAATGAATGTAAAAGTCTCGAGAATTTCAAACGAACATTAGACAACGATGCTAAGGTCATTCAACAAATCACAAACAGCTATTCGGAAGTTCTTCGAATCTATCCAACAGCTGATACCAACGGAGAAATGAAAACTCGTATTCGAGAGCTAAATCTCCGTTGGGATACACTCAATGCCACATTTAATGAATCTCTTAAAAATGTAAAATAACTTCACAAAAAAAAACTATTTTGAGCTGTTTTTTGGTTTTAGTTGAAGTATATGCTAAGTGTTCACGGAGATTTTCAATTGACACAAGATTCCTTATCAGTTTGGTTGACAGATTTAGATGTTATTCTAACCAATCTTGAACATCTTTCCGATGCATCGACAACGGAAAAAATTCGGCAATTAGATGTAAAACAAAAACCCCGTTCATTTAAATATTCAGCTTTCGATTTTCGTAGGATATGGATCGAGAAATTCAAGAAAAACACGCGAAAATCGAATATGTTCAAACTTGTGCCAATTATCTAGTAACGAAAACCGTTGATGCACGAGGTTTAACATTGAACATGAGTGAACTATCGAAATTCTGTCAACAATTACGAAATCTAACGAAACGAATTCAAAAATTGAAACAAAATTTACTCGGAACGAACGATGTTCGAATGGACACGACGGTACGTTCTCGATCACCATCACGTAAACGACATCTTCGTCGGTACGAGAATATCGAATTCGGTAAAGTTCGTCAACGAGCTGATCAACTATTCGCCGATTTCGAAGATCTTATTCTTCAAATCAACGGCGATTTTCGTTCGAAAGACGATAATTTTCAATCACCAACACCCGTTGGCGTCCAAATCGATAGTTTACCTGTTGATTTTACTTATGTATATAAATTCGAATTTTATCGAATGAAGACTAAATTGATTTCGTTTAGAATCGAGTTTTACTATCAACTCGACGGAAAATCGAAGCTCTACGCGATTTAATCCAACAGATCAATCAAGAACTCGCCTCCTTTCCAATTCAAGACCTCAGCAATGATTCTGCCGTCATTGGTAGGTCAATTTTCTCTCTCGATCGTTTATTTTTAAATATTCTGAAATAGATATCATGACAAAATGGAGTCATCTTCAAACATTAGCCATTGAAAAAGACGAACAATTAAAACAAAATCGACAACTTTGGAGTGATTTCAAACGACAATTAGATGATCTCGAACGAGCAGCTAAACAATTCACTAATCTCGATCAATTCTGTAAGTTCGAATATTTGTTTTTGTTTTCGTAAATGATTTTTCGATTTTTCAGTATCTCGAACGAATTCATCGAAATCCGATGTTCATCAACGATTAGATGAATTTCAAGTTCTTCTCAAATCAACGATCGAATCAGCTGATGAATTTTGTGATAGCTCAAATGAATGGATGCTTGTCGAGCATCGTCTTCGATTGATTAAAGATCGATTTCAATTTCTTCTAACGAAAACCAATCGTTCTCAACGTGAATATCAAACAGATTTGGATGTTCAAACGGGATTAGTCGAAATCAATACACAACTCGATCATCTCGAATCGCTGACTCAATCATTGGAACCTATTGACGATAAGGAACGTAATCCAAGTATTAATCGAACGAAACTTCATCGTTTTATTCGTATTCATGATGATCTCGAAATTGTCAACGAACGTTTAGTTCATATCAATGATCGAATAGCAACATACTCATCGAATGATCAAATGAGAATAACAAATGATTTGAGATTAATCTTCGATCGAATGAACTCAATTAAACGTGTCGTTCGAATTCATCTCGATCAATTAGAGAAATTATTAGCGAAATATGAAAGTTATTAAATCGAACTTCTTATTTTTTTTTCTTTGATAGATTATTTTTAACCATAGAATTCGGTTTTCTTTTTGCATGCGCATGCTTTTCTTTTCTTTTCGTGTAAAAAATATATAATAAAGCGTGAATTTACAAGCGAATCATTTCATTTTAACAGAAAAACAAACTATTCTTCTTGTTTTTTCACAATAGAAAATTTCTGAACCCGATGATTATAACCATCAGCAACATAAAGATTGTTTTCGTTGTCGAATACAAAATCCAGAGGAACCGATAACTGATTCGACTGACTGCCTTGACCATTTCCACCTACCACAACTTCACCTTCTGTTGATCCCTTCACCCAACGCATTATTCGGTGATTGAAACGATCAGCTACATAAACAGTTTCAAATTCATCAACAAAAATTCCATTAGCGCCATTCAGTTGTTTAAGACTGCTTCCTGCACCATGACCACCAGCAA